>OLWO01000189.1_pt1 | contig 47087 bp, 45 predicted proteins | sample 1673751 | NCBI WGS metagenome assembly OLWO01 (sample SAMEA103958125, study PRJEB25191) | human gut metagenome
GTAATAAAGAAGAACTGCCTTACCGCTTCTCCATCCTCAAGGAATTTTCCTTTGATTATCTGGCAGAGATAACCGATACCCTGAAAAGATCATGAGATCGAAGCATATAGAAGAGCAGCATGGCAGAGGACATGCGAAACATCCTTTGCAGCGCTATAAGGAAGGATTTGCAGAAGACGCAGAAAAGATACTGAAATATTCCATTTACTATAAGCTGGCAAAAGGACGGAACAGTTTTTCGAAGACCGATCCGGATGCCACCTTCATGCATATGAAATACGACTATTATAATCATACCAATGTATTCAAGCCCGGATACAACGTACAGATGGGCAGCAGCAACGGCTACATCCGCCATATCTATGTATCCGGTGATGCCAATGACCGGAATACATACATTCCTTTTATGGAAGGATATCACAGAGCCTATGGATGCTTTCCCAGAAAGACGCCGGCCGATGCCAGATATGAGCAAGTAGTTTTAATGCGCTCAAAAATTAGCATTTTTTCATTATCGTATAAAAAGCAGAGCGTGGCAGACTGACAAAAATAAAAGAAGGAGCTTCCGCTCCTGGGTTTGTCAAGAAAAGTGTCTAATTAAATTTTAGATTTGTTTTTTTTGTTCATGTCTATTTGAAATGGGAATTTTCAATTCAAATATCCTGATTTATTTGAATATATGCTTAAAAGGCTAGCTGAAATATTTATTTTCTGACTAGCCTTTTTCATTGCCGATTTCAAGATTGACATTTTATTTTGATTTTTAATATTTGATGTATTTAGTGATCCTGGCTTTAAAATTGTCATTGACAAGCAATTGATTGAGAACCAATGACCAGCCATTTAGATGGCCTTTACCCCATTTCTTTTGAAGTTCCTTTGCTCAAGACTGCCCAAGGTCCTGGATACCATTGGGGCCTTTACCCCATTTCTTTTGAAGTTCCTTTGCTCGTAAATATAGAAGCTTGAATACAGATTCATGATTTGGAAACGATCCTTTTTTCGTTACTTTTCGAAATGATGAATTGACGGATTCAATCGCATTTGTCGTATACATCACCTTTCTGACTGCTGATCCATAATCAAACAGCTGTTCTACATGGACAAAGTTTCTTTTCCAAACTTCAACGGCACCGGGATACTGGTTCCAGTTATCACAGAATTTTTCAAACGCTGTTCGTGCTGCTTTCAGTGATACAGCACCATAAACTTTCTTCAGATCGGCCCTGAATTTTTTATAATCCTTTGATGGTACGTATCTGATGGAATTGCGAATCAGATGGACGATGCACCGCTGTACCACGACTCCTGGAAAGATGGCCTTGGCACCGGATTCAAGTCCGGATACACCATCCATGGAAATAAAGAAGATATCTTCAACGCCTCGGGATTTGATTTCGTCAAATACCTGCATCCAATAGTTCTTAGATTCTGTGGCATCCATCCATAAACCAAGGATTTCTTTATGTCCTTCCAGATCATAGCCCAATATCGTATAAACAGCTTCTTCCTTGGCTTCATAATCGTTTCTGACAGAAACATACATACAATCGACGAATATGAATGGATAGCACTTTTTAAGAGGCCTGTTTCGCCATTCTTCTACTTCAGGAAGGACCGCATCCGTTATATCTGAAATCATTTCATGGGATACTTTGAATCCGTAGATGTCTTCGATCGTAGCAGAAATGTCACGCTGTGACATGCCGCGTGCATACATGGCCAATACCTTTCCTTCAATCTCGGAGACATCTTTCGTTCTTTTCGGAATGACTACCGGTCCAAAAGAACCATCCCGATCTCTAGGGGTATTGATCTTTACTTCGCCCATCGAAGTTTTCAAGGTTTTAGGATTGGATCCGTTTCTTCTGTTTTTTGTAGATTTGGGTTCTTTTGAATTGGATTTATAACCAAGATGATTATCCATTTCTCCCTGAAGCATACTTTCAAACAATGGACCAAAGATTTCTTTGCGAGCATCCTGCATATCGGCAGAGTTTCTTTTTATTTTAGCCATGTCATAAGTGTATAATAAAAACTGTGTTCATTAGTCAGTCGTATGCATCTAACTAACTTACACAGTTTAGCTTACACTCTCGCTCCTAGATAAATTTAAAAATTCACCTATTCGTTACAGCTCCTTTTTTATATGCGTTTTTTAATCAGAACACCACCCAATGCAGCTAAAGCTGTCATCATTTCTGACATAAACAAATCCATTTCAACACCCGTGTCTACAGTTGTATTCTTTGTCGATGTTTTTATTTTTGAAATAGTTGGTGGTTGTTCAATTGTTGGGGTTTTCTTTACTTCATAATTTGGTACAGATAATTCTATTTTTGGTGGTGTGACTACTCCCTTTTTAAAAGATAATTCAATTTCTTCTGGTTGAATCGCAATCATGGAGTCTTCGCCAAAGATACCTGCAACAATGGATGAATTATTTCCAGATGTAGAATGACTACCAATAAACGTACGCTTTGCAGTTTGGCTCCAAGTCCATCGAACACTATTTGAGTCCAAGATATTACCCGATGACTGTGAAACATCTCCACTACCTGCTGAATAACCCGCACTACTCTGCGTCACATTTTTTCCTTTTTCTACATTTTTTGCACCTTCAACACCGCCTAAATTGGAAATCAATTGATCATTATCAATATCATTAAAAGTAAATGTCGCTACTTCACCCGTTGTTTCAACCTTGTAATCATACGATCGAACAAAATCCAAGATACGACCAGAACCAGACCAGCCACCACTTGTATTTCCGCCTTCGCCAGTATTGCCACCACTTCCTGTTCCAGAATACGTAGCAAATACACCCCAAGCAATGGCTCCATTATTTTTTCCCCAAATTGCAACATAAGTACCCGTATTACTTGGTGCCTTGATATTGCTGAAAGTTAATCGAACATCGCCATTGGATGTATTACGGATCAATACAGATCCACTGCCATTGATTTTAAAAATATTATTAAATTGGGCATCGGTATTCTGATTCAAAGCATTCGACTGGATGGCATAGCGTGCTGCATCTTTTAATGATCCACTTGCAAAATCAACAACATTTTCATTACCGGTCATCTTTTGAGCCGTCTCAGCCACAACCGTTGTGTTATTGGTCCACTGAATACCGCTTTTCTTTGCGGATTCACCCGATTCATAATCTGCTAATGCTTGACGATAGGCTTCCAATTGTTGTCGTAAATTAGCAGTTAAATGATCTTGATCAGCAATCGTTTGTGAAATAGCCGACGAATACGCCAATTGATTCTGATGAATCGCATCACGCAAAGCTTGACCTGTTAATCCTTCTAGACTTACATATTCTGGTGTATAGTCCTTATCTGGAAGATCCGAAATCACAATTTTTGCTTGTAGATTTGCCGCTTTATTTTTGTTTTGTTCAATTAAGCTCAAAGCATCCTTACGCACCGTTTCCATTTTACTTGTTGATTCCTGCAATGCTTCTTGATCCGCATGAATGATATCCATCGCTTCTTTAGCCTCATTTACACTAAGGGATGCATCATTTAATTCTTTTAACATGGCATTTGTTTTTTCTGTCGCATTTTGATCATTGATAGTTACCTTTTCGGTATCGCTTTGATTGACAACCACATCACTCTTTTTCGCTGCATCGACCTCTTCTGCCAGCTTTTCCTGTGCATCATTGATTGTGGATACAGCCTGCTCTTGTGTAACCATATCTACCGATGCAGGTATTTCTGCATCCTGTGTCTTTGTGGTTTCTGTGGTATCACTCGATACTTTTTCTGTTTCTTCTACAGGTATAGGAGCCTGATCCACTTCATCGGCTTGAATCACCGCATTGGTTCCAAGTCCAATCACTGTAAAAGCACCTGCCATAGCTAATAATTTTACATTCGATGCTCGACTCTCTTTTCTTTTTTGTTGTGTATACATTTCCTTTTCTCTCTTTCTATCTTACTTTTGATCCAGTTAAAAGTAAGTAGAAGTCCGCACATTCGATCGTTTCATTTTTTCCCTCCTCTATATTCAAATACGTGCTTTTTTTTTAAATGACAAAAAAACGTATAGGTTCATTGCCCTATACGATAAAAACGACCATTTTTTATATACACATCTAAATTAGCAGATTGAGAATGAGCACAAACCATATTTACATTATATTTGTCACTCTTCTCATAAAATTTTATGGCTTCTTCTTTTGTCAGACCACCTTGTATTTTTCTTTGTATCAATCTTTGCTTCAATACTTTTAGGTCTTCATGAAGCAAAACACTGGTATCACATAAAGGATACAATTGATTCCATGGCTCTTGATCCAATAATAAATAATTTCCTTCAATAATAATGATATCTTTGGTCACATGAATCTGATCTTTGATCACGTCATGTATCGTACGATCATAAATGGGCCAAAGAACATCTTGGCTTTTCATTTGGCTGATTTTTTCAAACAGTCCATCGACATCAAATGTTTCAGGTCCCCCTTTAATGGATTTTAAAAGAAGAGATTTGCCCTTTCGTTGTGTGGTATGTGTTTCTAAATAATGATTGGAATAATGAAAGCCATCCATTCCCAAACCTTGTACACGATTGGATAATTGTTCCAATAAAAGTAACAATGTAGATTTTCCAGCTCCTGGTGGTGCCGCTAAAAATACAATGGTTCTGCCATTTTTTGCTTCTAAACTTTGTATCCATGGCTTCCATAGATTATCAATATCTTTTTGATCATATTGCACTTGAACAGGCAAACCATTGACTACCCAATCAAATTGTATGATTGCCACTTTGATTCCTCCATATCTTATTTCTATAAGAAAAGGGCATATCAAAAGAGATATACCCTATGTTGATTAATTTGAAGAAGTTTGAATAAATGGTTGAATGGCCTGTGCTAAATTATGAATATTGCGGGTTTGAATCAAAACCTTACCATTGCCATGAAATTCATTAACTAATCCTTCACCCGTTGTAAATCCGAATGTACCGCTCGCAATGCGAATATCATAATCTAAAGAAGCATCCCAAGCAACAACATGTTCATTATCAATCGTTATCGGATGATCTGAACGAACTTCTAAAGCCAAGAGATCACCAAAGGCATTGACCATGACATCTCCAGTGCCTTCTGTTGCCATGATAAAGAACCCACCGGTTCCACCTAATAAAGCTTTACCGACCGTTTGTTTTTTCATCACATAGGAAACACTATCATCACAACAAAGAAAAGCACCTGTGTTTAAACAATATTGATGCATGGAATCCACTTTTAAACACTGTATTTTTCCTGGTGCTGAAGGAGCTACACCAATAAAAGCATCATTCGTTAAGCCTTTAGCATGTGTCATAAATAGGCTTTCACCACTTGTCAGGCTACGTCCCATGGCACTGATCAAACCGCCAACACCCTTCTTTTTGGAATTCATCTTACCACTCAATTCAACATCTGAAAGATAGGCCATGGCCCCTCGTTCAATTTTAACAACTTCATTTTTATCCAAATGGATATGAACCAATGGACAATCGGAATCGCCTTGTATTTGATATTTCATAGTATCCTCCACTGCCTGTCTTCATTATCATTATATCATGCAACTGTTTTCATCTGCATTATACTTTTTCTTTTTCATAGGAGCGATTATAATAGAAACGGAGGGATTTTTAATGAATCTAGATACAATACAAAAACAAGTAGAACAGGCTGTTGATGAAGTTTGTGATGCCGCACATCTACATGAAGGTCAGCTTTTTGTCGTTGGTTGCTCTTCTTCTGAAGTCTTAGGCGAAATGATTGGCACTCACACAAATGTGGATGTTGCCAAAGTCATTTATGAAGGTATCGTTCATGTATTAGAGCCAAGAAAAATTGATCTAGCCGTACAATGTTGTGAACATTTAAATCGTGCTTTAGTTGTCAATGAATCTGTTATGAAAAAGTATAATTTAGAACAGGTCAATGCCATTCCTCAACCTAATCATGCAGGTGGTGCTTTGGGAACGGTAGCCTATGAAGAAATGAAAGATGCCGTTGTTGTTGAGGATATCCATACCCAAGCCGATGCAGGAATCGATATTGGTAGTACTCTAATTGGTATGCACATTCATCCTGTTGTTGTTCCTTTACGTATTTCTTTCGATACCATTGGACAAGCTCGTTTAACTTGTGCACGACGTCGTCCTAAATATGTTGGTGGTGCTCGTGCCATTTATGATCAAAATTTAATGTAGAAAATTTCCTCATCTAAACAAAAAATTCACTTTGCATTGATATTCTATCAATCGAGGTGATTTTTTTATGCCAAATTTTATTTACTATGATTATATGAAAAGTCGCGTTTGTCTTGTGAAAGAAGATCAAACTACTTATGAAACAGATACAAATATCAAAAAATATCTGGATCGAATTTGTTTAGAGAATGGATCTACGCTAAAAGGCCGTATGGAAGCCTATAAATATAATATGTCACGTTTTCGTCGTATTCCTATTCTTGTCAATCAACATTTACTGTATTTCCCCGTTTCTACCGTTGAACATATGGAAGATACCTATGTAAATATGTACGCTATTTCGCATATTGAATATCAAGAAAAAATGTGCACGATTCATTTCTTAGATCATACACATCTGAATTGTAAGAATCCCAAACAAATTGAAAAAACCTACTTTTATTCACGCCAATATGCATTGCATTTTTAGCAACCATCACATCCTGCACAATGTGAATCTTTCATAGAATTCTCATAACGTAATGTATTCAAAGCAAATGCTTCAATTTGTACTAATGCATCTTCTGGAAGATGATCTACACCAATAATTGTACATGCTGGATAGGGGGCTTCAAAAAACTGTTTATACACATCCAAGAACGTCGCACGATCTTCTAAATGTTTTAAGTAGATTGTTGTTTTTACAATGTGACGCATTTCCAAATCCATCAAAGAAAGTTGTCCATCCAATTTTTCACAAGCAGTTCGAGCTTGTTGCTCGATTGTTTGACCCTGTCCAATTTGTCCACTCACAAAAACAAAATCTCCCAAACTTACAATATTTGAAATACATTCATCTTGTATATTTTTTCCATGTAGAAATACATTCATAAAGATATCCTCCACGATTATTATACGGATTCTGATTCGTCTTCCAAAGTATTATGCACTAAAATCTTTCGAGGCTTGCTGCCATTGGCAGGACCAATGATGCCTTCTTTTTCTAAAGAATCCATCAAACGAGCAGCACGAGAATATCCCACGGAAAAACGTCGTTGAATCAAGGATGTACTTGCGCGATTCGATTGAATCACGAATTTTTTTACATCTTCATACATGGGATCGGATGAAACGGCTTGTACTTGTCCTCCTTGTGAAGCAATATCTTTGAGTTGAATAAAAGCGTCATCATATTGTGGTTTCCCTTGCGATTTTACGTATTCTGCAATACGATTGACTTCTTCATCCGTAATAAATACACCTTGGATACGATGACAAGTTGTTTCCCCATTCGGTTTATATAACATATCTCCATAGCCTAACAATCGTTCGGCTCCGACTTGATCAATGATGGTTCGAGAATCGACAGCTTGTGAAACCGCAAACGCAATACGACTTGGAATATTGGCTTTGATCACACCTGTAATAACATCGACACTCGGTCTTTGCGTAGCCACAACCAAATGGATACCAGCAGCACGAGCCAATTGGGTAATGCGTTGAATGCTTGCTTCGACTTCTTTAGCAGCCACTAACATTAAATCAGCCAATTCGTCAATAATTACGACAATGCTTGGCATAGGTTGTAGATGTTCTTCTGGATGAGCAGCCACCATTTTATTATAGGCAGTAATATTACGAACACCTGTCTGACCAAATACATCATACCGATGATCCATCATATTGACGATAACTTTTAACGCTTTATTGGCCATATCGCCATCGGTGATCACCGGTGCTAATAAATGTGGTACATCTTGATAAGGGGTAAATTCTACTTTTTTGGGATCAATCAGTACTAACTTAACTTCATCTGGTCGAGTTCGCATCAATAAAGAACAGATAATGGAATTAACACAAACTGATTTTCCTGATCCAGTCGCTCCGGCAATCAATAAGTGTGGCATTCGATTCAATTGTCCATACACATTGGTTCCCATCAAATCTTTTCCTAAACAAAATAACAATTTTTTATCTGCATATTTGGCAGGAATACCACGCATCAAATCTTTCATTTGTACACTGGTTTTTTCCACATTTGGAATTTCAATACCCACAGCATTCTTTCCTGGAATTGGTGCTTCGATACGAATATCCGTAGCTGCTAATCCCATTTTAATATCGTATTGAAGATTCGAAATCTTGTTTACACGTACACCTAATTCGGGTTTGATTTCAAACTTAGTTACGCTTGGACCAATATGAATCTGTACTAATTCCGCGCCAACACCAAATTCGTTTAGTATTTCAATCAATTTCTTACCTTGTTCCTTGGCAGTAGCGGCATTCACATTATTTTTAGATTTCTTTTCAATGGGATTCAAAACACTTAACGATGGAAGTTTGTAGTCTTTGTATACATCTTCTCCGAAATGGAAGGTTGTCCTTGACTGTTCCACGGGTTTTGTTTCGATAACCGGTTTTATATTTGCGGAATCAATCGGTTCAGGAATGGAGACAGGTTTTGAAACTTCTTTTTTCGAATCTGCATCGATAAAGAGTGATTCCGGTTCATCGGGTTCTTCATCCTCCCATGTATCATCGATGATTGGCTTATTAACTGGTTTTCTTTTCTTTTTCGTTTGTTTCTCTTTTTTGGGTTCATTCACCAACTGAACGATAGAATCATAACCAAATAAGAGAATGCTCATCAATAAGAATAAAATCGCAAATATATAAGAACCAACCACATCAAACATCGATCCCAATACACCAAACAATAGTGTTCCAATCAGTCCGCCTTGCGTAATGACTTCTCCACTTAAAATGGGAATTAGATGTCTGAACACAAATTGAATTCCAAACCAATAGTTGCGACCTAAATCAGAGAATTCTTGAATCGATACAAATAACAGCCCTGCCATCAAGAATAAACACGTTGCGACCCAATATCTTGGTTTGATTCGTTCAAATGAAAAACTAATTAGATGCAATAGGCAGACAATCACAACAAGAACCAACACAGGTATTGTAAAAATGCCCACAAAAAGAGCAACCAAACGATAAAGGAAGCCACCTACTATACCGACTTGGATCATAGCCAAAATGGCCATGGTCGCAATGAAAAGCAGAAGACACATTCGAAGTGCATTCGATTGTGTCTTTTTTGTTGATCTATTTTTTTTCGTGGTTTTTTTTCTTGTTCTTTTTTTTCGCTTGGCATTTGCCATCGAATCACCACCTTTTTATTTTTTACTATTGATTTCCATGATCACAGGAAGGATCATAGGCCGTTTCTTCGTTTGCTTTAAAAGATATTTTGTGACTTTATCACGAATATGGCCTCGTGTTTCCATGTTGTCATATTTCTTCTTTTCAACATCCGCGGTAATGGTGTCTTCCATAATCTTGGCAACATCTTTGGTGATATACTCCGCATCACGCAAATAAATCAATCCACGCGTTTGTACATCAGGGCCATTGATGATCTTCTTTGTTTTGGCATCAATACCAACCGCTAAGATTATGACTCCATCGGTTGATAAAATTTCTCGATCTTTTAATACGACACCAGCCATATCCCAATCTTTATTTCCATCAATTGGTGTTTCTTGTAGTTCCATTTCCATTCGGCAGGAAACCAATCGGCCATTTTCAAATTGAGCTACTTGTCCATTATCTAAAATCAAAATATTATTAGGATTATATCCCATATCCATGGCTAATTGGGCATTGGCATACAATAGACGATATTGCCCTTTTACAGGGATATAGTATTTTGGTCGCAATAAAAATAACATCATTTTCAGATCTTCGATGGAAGGATGCATAGAAACTGTATGACTTGTTAATATTTCCATTTCGCCGCCTTCTTTATAAAGATCATTTTCCATCGAACTGAAAACACGTTCAGCTCCCGGAACGATTGGACTAGCTATACATAGGATGTCATCTTCGTGAAATTCAAATGGTTTGACTTCATTATTAATGATATTATTGATTGTTCGAAAAAGAATCGGTCCTTGTTGAGCGATGATCACCACAATATCTTTTAAATCATTATTGAAATGTTTTTTATCAATGATTAGTTCTTCCGGCACTTCATAACCAATCGCTTTTAAGTTTTCCATCATTTCTTGTTGTTCTTCGGTAAAGAACAACATTTTACGATGATACTTAATACAAGTTTTAATAACTTCTTGCATGCGATAAATACTTTGTAGATAGACACTTACAAATACCCGACGATGATCATTTTGTTCCAGTATTTGTGAAAAATAAGGTGCCAATCGATGATTTGGTGAAGTATGGCCTGGACGATCCGCTCCTTTGCTTTCTTGTAGTAGTACAAATACACCTTCTGTACCTAATTTAGATAAAGCCGATAAACTACCACGATAATTATCCGACAAATCATCGTAATCCTCGATAAACTCACCAGAATATACAATATATCCCTGATTGGTTAGGATAGCTACCCCAAAAGTTCCTGGATAGGCATGGGTAATTGGGAAAAATACAACTTTTCTTCCGCCAATTTTACGAATATCGTGTCGCTTGACGGTATGAATATGAGCCCCTTTTACTTTCATCTGTCGATTCTTTTTTTGAATTTGTCGAGCTGCCAATGGACAAGTATAGACATGGGATGGCACTTCTGCCAACAAATATGGCAGCGCACTAACAACATCATCGTGTCCATGCGTAATAAATACACCTACAACACGATCTTTGTGTTCAATTAAATAGGAAATATCTTGAATTACATATTCAATTCCTAATGATTCTTTTGGATCCGGAAATTTGATGCCTGCTTCTATGACGTAGATATCGCCATCAATTTCGATACACATCATATTTTTTCCATCTTCATCTTGTCCACCCAGCATGAAGATCCGAATCGTTTCTTTCTTTGCATTTGGCTTATGAGTAGGCATAAACCCTCCTTACTTACTTATTTGTTTTTATTATAGCACAATGCTTTTCCATCCATAGAGAAGGTTTTTGCTCTTTCGATATAAACATCGACAAAATCACCAGCTTTGATGTTTTCACCTGTAAAATTGATTATTTTGTTTTCAGGCGAATAACCAGTAAATGTAGAAGGATCTTTTTTGCTTGGACCGTCCACTAAGACTTTCACAACTTTTCCTTCATATTGTTTATTCTTTTCCAAAGCATATTTATTCCACGTTTGATTCAGGATAGCTAATCGTTTGGATTTTTCTTCCATGGGAATGGTATCTTCCATTTTCGCAGCTGGTGTTCCTTCTCTTGGTGAATAAATAAAGGTAAAACAATTATCAAATTTACAATAATTGACCATATCTAATGTATGTTGAAATTGTTCATCGGTCTCATTTGGAAAACCAACGATAATATCCGTACTGATGGCTACACCAGGGATACGATTCTTGATTTTATCAAATAAGGTTTTATACGATTCAGCGGTATAACGTCGACCCATTTTTTTCAACACATCCGTATCACCCGATTGCATTGGCAAATGTACAAATGGCATAATATTGTCATATTTAGCTATCGCATCAATCATGGCATCTGAAAAGTCCCAAGGATGACTGGTCATAAAACGAATACGCGGTATTTCTGTTTCAGCAACTTTTGCGAGTAGTGTCGCAAAATCATAATCTGCAGATAAATCTTTACCATATGCATTCACATTTTGTCCCAACAAAGTGATTTCTTTATATCCATCATTTTTCAGTTCGTTAACTTCTTTTAAGATTTCATCCATCGTCCGTGATCGTTCTTTTCCTCGTGTATAAGGGACGATACAATAGGTACAAAATTTATCACATCCATACATGATATTGACCCATGCTTTATTATTTCCAAAGCGATGAACAGGTAAGTTTTCATACACTTCTCCTTCTTTGGAATAGATTTGGATCAAACGTTCATGTTGATACATCACTTTATAAAGCATGTTTGGTAAATCTTGAATATTATGTGTACCAAACATCAAACGAACTTGTGGATATTTGTCAATAATGGTATGAACCAATTTTTCCTCTTGAGCCATGCATCCACAAACACCAATCACAAGATCTTTATTTTCACGATATACTCGTTTTAAATTGCCAACTTGCCCCAAAACTTTTTCTTCCGCATTTTGACGAACCGCACAAGTATTGATCAATACTACATCGGCTTTTTCTGGTGATTCACTTGGCTCAAAATTCATCGCATCAAGAATACCAGCCAGTGTTTCACTGTCTCGCTGATTAGCTTGGCAACCAAAAGTAGAAATATAATACTTTTTCCCTTTGCCGATATATCGAACATAGTCTTCTAATTCAAAATGATTTATATAAGGTACGGCCTTTTTGGTTCGTTTTTGTGCAGCTTTTAAATCGGGTAAGATCCAATCAGATTTTATTTTCATATGTCATTCCTTTCATGCAAAAAAAAGAAGGAGCCAAGCTGTTTGGCCTGACTCCTAATGGATACGAATTCTTATTGAGTAATTGCACTAACTGGGCAAGTTCCTACACAAGATCCACAATCGATGCAAGTTCCTGCATCACATTGAGATTTTCCTTCATCATCCATTGAAAGTGCTCCAACTGGGCATCCTCCCACGCAAGCACCACAACCGATGCAAGTATCCTTATCAATAGTTACAGCCATAATTATGTCCTCCTTTAAAATTTCCTCTAAAAACAGTATAGAACAAATAGAAAAGGATTCAAGTTAAAACGGTAAGTTATAACTAATTAAATTAGTTAATGTTATTTAGCAATTTCTTGTGCGCGAACTTCACGAATAATATTTACTTTGATTTGTCCTGGATATGTCAATTCTTCCTCAATTTGGTCTTTAATATCTCGTGATAATTTAATACATGTCAAATCATCCACTTCTTCTGGATTGACCATTACACGAATCTCTCGACCAGCTTGAATTGCATAGGCAGCCTTAACGCCTTCATGTTCTTTCGCAATTTTCTCTAAGTTCTCTAAACGTTCAATATAGGCTTGTGCGCTTTCTTTACGTGCACCTGGACGAGCTGCACTGATTGTATCAGCCGCGATAACCAAATGACTTGTCAAATATTTAGGTTCCACATCTCCATGATGGGATTGAATCGCATTTAATACGATATCTTTTTCACCATGCTTCTTACAGAACTTATATCCTAATTCAACATGAGAGCCATCATGTTCTTCCACATTCAAAGCTTTACCAATATCATGAAGTAAACCAGCACGTTTCGCAATATGTTGATTTAAGCCCAATTCAGCAGCCATACTACCTGCTAAATAAGCTACTTCCATTGAATGCTGCAAAGCATTTTGGCCATATGAATAACGATATTTCAATACACCGAGTTGCTTTACAATTTCGCGATCAATTCGACCAATTCCTAATTTATAAACGGCTTCTTCTCCAGCTTTTAGGATTTCCTGATCGACTTCTTTTTGGTACTTTTTCACAACATCTTCAATTCGTCCTGGTTGGATGCGGCCATCGCGAATTAAATGTTCAAGGGCAAGACGTGCAATTTCACGACGAACGGGATTAAAACATGTAATGGTAATCACATCTGGTGTATCATCAATGTTCAATTCCACACCTGTCATTTTTTCAAAAGCACGAATGTTTCGACCTTCACGACCAATGATACGCCCTTTCATTTCTTCACTCGGAATAGAAACAACACTAACCGTACGTTCCTGGGTTTCGGTTTGTGACATCCGTTCGATGGCTAAGGCAATGATTTCCTGTGCCTTTCGATTTGCGGTTTCTTTTGCTTCATCTTCCTTATCTTTGATGTATGCAATTGTTTCATGCTGCATCTTCTTTTCGACTTTCGCAAATAATTCCTTTTTGGCATCTTGACTCGACATTTTAGCCACGCCTTCTAGGACATCGATTTGTTTATCAATTTGTTCTTGTAATGTTTTCTCTTTTTGATCTAGTGATGACAGTTTATCAGTTACTTTCTGCATCTTGTCATTAACCTGGCGTTCTTTTTGCGTCAACGCTTCATCACGAAAATTCAAACTGTCTTCTCGACGAATTAATTTGTTTTCGAAATCCGTGTTTTCTTGTTTTCGCTCTTTGATTTCTTTTTCAGCTTCCACACGCAAATCATGTGCTTGTGTTTTTCCATCTAAAACCGCCTGTTTAATACGAGATTGTGCCTCATTTTCGGCATCTTTTAAGATTCTTTCGGCATTTTGCTGATTCTTATTCAAACCTGCTTTGGAATAAATCACCATTGCGATAATTCCAATCACAAGTCCTGCTATCCCAGATAAAGAGATAATAGCCATATTGCTCATACTATTCCTCCTTGAATCTAAGCCGAATATAATTATACATTTTTTTTACACAAGTTACAATGTATATTCATCGTCCATGTAACCGTTATCACACTTTTGACATCGACCTATTTGAAAACTATAATAAGTTTATGAAATCTCTACAACGATATGAACAAGTAAAAGACTATGTCTATACAAAATACACAAAAATCTATAATGAGCCTTTACGTCAAGAAGCTTTGACCCATACAGCTCAAGTGGACACCTGTATTACCATCTTAGCGATGGCACGAAACCAGAATGTCGAAATAGCTAAGATCATCGCATTATTCCATGATTTTGCACAATTCACTCAAAATTGTTCCCATGATGAACATGCTCGTTTGAGCAGTATTTTAGCGAATCGATATCTTACTGAAACGGATTTATTTAAAACCAAAGAAATCGACGATATTTGTTACGCTATTGCCCAACACAGTCATAAAGAACAATATGATTCGCCATATTGTGAATTGATCAAAGATGCAGATATCTTAGCTCGATTCTTTACAGATCCAACCATGGAATTGGACCACAAACGGAAACAACGTTTATTAGATGCCTGTGATGACATTCATAGTTAAAACGGTTGATAATGAAAAGCTAAATTTTTGCTTAATTGGCCTTGCAGATTCTGTAGGGCTTTTTTAAAAGATTTTGTATCATAAATAATCAAATCAATATAAGCGTAGCTTTTTCCAATAGCTCCTCCAATGACTTTTGCTGCCCCGATTTTTGTCATTTGTTCATCCAATTGTTTGGATAAATTTTGACGCAATATCGCATCTTCCTTTGAATGAAAAGGATTCAAATAATAAATATAGCCAAATTCTCCATCTTTGGCTTTCAAATCAGAAACAACATCATGTTGTTGAGAAATAGATTCTTCAATCAACAATGGATGGGTCGTAAAAATATATTTCATATCTTTGCGTAAAGAATCATCAGCAATTTCTTTAATTGGTCGATACACCGAATAAATATCGGTTGGATGTTCATAGGTTGGCCACTTTTCTTTTTTTACGATTTCATCAATTTTTTCATAGAATTCGATCAAGTTACAAAAATCTCTTTGGTCATCAGGTTGATCGATAAAATCCACTTTCGAAAGATAAGCTTCATATGCATTTTCCCCAATGGCCAATTCCACAAGGTACATACTCATTTCTTTTTTTCTTTCGGTATTATCAATCAACGAATAGCTTGGATTATATACATCACAAGCAATCATTTTGTTCTTAGTATCTACCGTATAAAAGACAAAAAAGTCATTCAAATAATATTCTTGATCTTTGATCTTAACTTGTGCCTCAATTGCTTTTTGTGACATAGGTGGTAATACATCATTTAGTATCCATTTTGAACGAATAGCTTTAGGTGCTTGTTCGACACAATATCGAGTCAAATATTGGCTCGTTTTATTAGGACCGGGATCAAACACCAGTTCAAGATATTCGCTGCTATCTTCTACAAAGAAATGGGCACCAAATTTTTCCATGGCTTCATCATCCATTTTTTCAATGGATTCTTGTAACTGTTTATATGATTTATCTTTTAGACTTTGAATAATAGTATTTTCTTCGGATTGAAAATGTTTCCAAAACATTTCCACGTTGTTTTTTACTGTCATTGAATCGCCTCTATCTTTCTATCACTTTTAAAAAAAGTCCATCCCAAAGATGGACCATTGATTATCCAATCGAATTGGACATATCTAGTTTTAATAACTGATTCAATTCAACTGCATATTCCATTGGTAATTCACGAGTAAATGGTTCCAAGAATCCCATGACGATCATTTCGGTTGCTTGCTCTTCCGTCAATCCACGTGACATTAAATAGAATAGTTGTTCTTCATCCACATTGGATACAGTTGCTTCGTGTTCAATTTGTGATGTTTCATTCTGTAGTATATTTAGTGGAACGGTATCACTTCTTGACTTCTCATCCAAGATCAGTGTATCACATTCGACTTTGCACTTGGAATGATCTGCATTTTTATTCATGCGAACCCAACCACGGAAATTGACTTCTCCACCATTACGAGCTACCGATTTCGAAATCATGGTACCTTTCGTATGTGGTGCCAAATGAATCATTTTACTTCCTGTATCTTGTTTTTGGCCTTGTGAACCAACCGCAATAGAAATAGCTGTTCCTTTGGCATATGGTTCTGCAAGAATGGTACAAGGATATTTCATATTGATATGTGATCCAATATTTCCATCTACCCATTCCATATGACCATTTTCAGAGACAATAGCTCGTTGCGTAACCAAATTCAAAATATTGCTTGACCAGTTTTGTACTGTTGAATACCGACAATGTGCATTCTTTTTCACAAAGATTTCAACTACAGCCGCATGCAAAGAATCTTTAGAATATACCGGTGCCGTACAACCTTCTACATAGTTGATATCGGCTCCTTCATCCACAATGATCAAGGTACGTTCAAATTGTCCCATCTGCATTGTATTGATACGGAAATACGATTGTAACGGTTTTTCGAGATGTACTCCAGGTGGTACATAAATAAACACACCACCTGACCAAACAGCAGTATTTAATGCTGCATATTTGTTGTCCGTATAGGGAACGACTTTTCCAAAATAATCCTTTACCAAATCTGGGCATGTTTTGACAGCGGTATCTGTATCCAAGAAAATAACACCATTTTCTTGCACTTCTTCCAACATGTTATGATATACAACTTCACTTTCATATTGTGTAGAAACACCCGCTAAATATTTTTGTTCTGCTTCTGGAATACCTAATTTATTAAAGGTATTTCGAATCGTTTCTGGTACTTCATCCCAATTGTGTTCTTCTTTTTCACTAGGTTTAATGTAATAAATATAATCATCAAAATTAATATGGCTTAAGTCTGGTCCCCAATCGGGATTTTTTTGTTCCACAAAAGAATGGTACGCTTTCAAACGAATATCTAACATCCATTCGGGTTCTTTTTTCGCTTTTGAAATGGTACGAACAACTTCTTCATTTAAGCCTTTGCCGGTATTAAAAACACTGACATCCTTATCATGAAAGCCATACTCATAATCTGTTGATAATTTAATTTCTTTTTCGTCTGCCATTACTTCTCCTCACTTTCCGTGATGATATCACGCAATGCCTTCCAACCAATTGTGGCACAATTAATTCGATTGGCTTGTTTACCTACGTTTTTAAACGCAATGGCTTCTTCCATCATATCGCTATCATATGGTCTATCATCGATCATCGCAAAATAGTTATCAATAATTTCTTTTGCTTGATCGACAGTTTTGCCTTTGACAAGTTCTGTCATGATGGATGTAGATGCTGTAGAAATGGTACAAGCAACACCATCAAAACGTACATCCTTGATCACATTATCTTCAATATCTGCTTGTACTGTAATATCATCAATACAAGATTCACTATCCATATGTTTGGATAAATATTTTCCATCATTTGTTAATTCATGATTACGTGGATACTCATAATGATCCATGATGATATCACGCATTAAATTCGGATCGATTTCCATGTTCTGTCCTCCTTAAAAGAAAATATTGATACATTTTTCTAATGTCGCTTCTTTCAAACCAGCAGCTAATGCATCCACTTCTTCGAATGTATTATAGATATAAAAGCTTGCTCGCACCGTACCAAACGCATTAATTACTTCCGGTAATAATTTGGCACAATGTGTACCTGAACGAACGGCAATACCACGTGTATTTAAGAAACTGGCCACATCTTGCGCTGGAATCATCTTACCATGATCATATACATTAAATGTGACAATACCGGATCGTGCATTGGCATTATAGATTTTCACATGATCACAATCGGCTAATGCTTCCAATAAATGTTTCTTTAAAGCAACTTCATGAGCATGAATATCATCAAAACCGATGGAAGAAACATACTTCATGGCCGCTGCCATACCAATTGCACCTTCAATGGGTTGTGTTCCACTTTCAAATTTTAAAGGCGATTTCTTTAAGGTCACTGTACCATCTTTATAAAAACGTGCATTGGATTCCCCACCATAAAATACAGGTTCTAACGCATCAAAATATTTCTTTTTTCCATACATGATACCAATTCCTGTTGGACCACATAATTTATGAGCGGATAAAACAAAGAAATCTACATCGAGATCTTGTACATCAATTTTCATATGTGGTGCACTCTGTGCACCATCAACAATTATGATCGTCCCATTTTCATGACATAATTTTGCCATTTCTTTAATAGGTGCCTCAAATCCCAATACGTTTGAAATTTGGGCTACACAAACCACTTTAATACTTGGTGTGAGAACTTTCTTAAAATTATCAATCGTAATTTTGCCTTCCTCATCTAAAGGAATATATTCGATATCCAAATCTTTTTTAGCTTTAAACCAAGGCAGGACACTGGAGGCATGTTCGGCTTGATCCGTCAATACGCCATCGCCATCTTTTAGCACCTGATCAATTAACATGAGCGCAATTTCATTTAGTCCCTCACTGGATCCGGATGTGAAAGCAACTTCTTCACGATATTTTGCATTGATGAATTTTTGAGCGGTATCACGAGCACCTTCAAAAGCCGCATCGACTTGCGCACTCATTTCATAATCGCCACGATGGGCATTCGCTCCTAAATAGGTATAATAATGAACAACCGCATCAATAACTGGTTGAGGTTTTAATGTAGTGGCACTGTTATCTAAATAAATCATCGGATGACCCGACATTTCTCTTTGTAGAATTGGAAAGTCGTTTCGTATCTTATTGATTTCCATACAGTCCCACCTTGCTTTCCATTTCTTGTTGTAATTGTTGTTTTAAATCTTTATCTTCAATTAAGTCTAACACGGGCAAAAAATAACCAACACTCAACAAACCGATTGCTTGTTTTTTGGTTAAACCGCGTGATTGTAAATAATACATTTGATCTTCATCTGGTTGGCCTACTGTCAGTGCATGACTTGCTTTTACATCATTTTCATCAATCAACAATAAGGGAATACATTTTGTCATATGGTCTTTTCCCAACGTCAAAACCCGGGTTGCTTGATGAGATTGTGCACTTTTACAGCGCTTTAAGATGTTACCATTGGCCACCATTTCGTAATGTCCATGCTCCAATAAAACGGCAAAATTTTTAATCTCTCCATCTGTATATGGTGCATCATGACGTACTTCCATATCGCAGATTTTGGCTTGATTGGCCATACATAACTGACCAGATAAAATTTCATATTGGGCACCTGGTTCAACTAAGTCAACAAAATGGTGCCAATCAACCGGTGCATCTTCCATATCTAAGAATCCCATATGACAGGTGGCATCCTGATATACATTAACTTTTATATTAAGATCCAAGGCATTTTGCGCTTGATTATAAATAAAAACATTGATATTTGCACTGGCTTGTACATTCATTTGGAAGGCATATGCATTGGCATCGGGTGCAATTGTCACAAATAATGTACCTTTGCTATGAGGTTGAACAGAAATTATATGTTCTTGTTTCTGATGAATGGAGATCGTTTCATAAAAGTTATCTTTTAATACGGTTTCCATATGCTTACACCCCTTGCTTAACAGCACATGCCCCTAAGGATACAGGTTGCTTCTTTTCTTCTTTTTTAGCTTGTACACCTACTTCTTCTTCGATCCACTCATATCCTTCTTTATCTACTTTTTCAACCAATGTGGCATCACCACTTGCAACGATTTGACCATCGATCAAGATATGTGCATGTGTTGGTTTTAGATATTCTAAAAATCTTGCATAGTGAGAAACAATGATCAAGCCAGAATCACATTCTTCTTGTGATTTCATAACCGCATCGGCCACGATTCGTAAAGCATCGACATCCAAGCCAGAATCGATTTCATCCAACATCGCAATGCTTGGTTTCAACATGGTCATTTGAACAATTTCATTTCTTTTCTTTTCGCCACCAGAAAAGCCATCATTTACAAATCGATGGGCTATATCTGATTTCATTTGGAGTGAGCTGATAGCTCCTTCCATTTGTTTGATAAATTGGAACAATCCAATTGGTTTTTCACGACGTGCATTGATGGCACTTCGCAAGAAATCCGAATTGGTTACACCTGAGATTTCAGGTGGATATTGCATACCCAAGAACAATCCTGCTTTACTTCTTTGATCAACAGGCATGGATAAAATATCCTTTCCGTCTAAGGTAATTGTACCTTGTGTTACTGTATATTTAGGATTTCCCATGATGGCAGCCAACAATGTACTTTTTCCATTTCCATTTGGCCCCATTAACGCATGGCGTTCACCACTTTGAATGGTAAGATCTAATCCTTTTAAAATTTCTTTCTCTTCGACTGATACATGAAGATCATGAATTGCTAATTCTACCATTATTCTTTCCTCTTTTCACTGGCATATCATACCAAAGTTCCCTATAAATCTCAATTGTTACGCACATTGCAATTTAGACCTATTTTTCGTATAATTGAAAAGACTTTCAAGGAGGTTATGACATATGGGTCAATTTCTTAGAGACAATTGGTTTGTCGTTGTAATTGCCATTGTGATCATTGGTTTTGTTTCCTATTTCATCTATGACAGCAACAAATATAATGTTTCTTCAATGAAAGATGGAGACTCCGATGTAGTCATGAGCGTGACTGGCGGCAACGTTACAGCGGATGAAATATATTCTGATCTTTCCAAAGATGATGGAGAACTTCTCTATAATTTATATAAAAATGCAGTCGTTTCTCAAACAGTAAAAGAAACAGATAAAATTAAAAATGATGCAAAGACATTGCAGGACAATATTGTAAGTTATGCGAAACAACAAGATTCAGATAATTACGAACAAATTATTGAACAAGAATTATATGCATATGGATATTCAAGTTATGATGATTTGGATGACTATTGTTTAGAAAGCGTAAAAGAAGCCCAAATGAATGAAAACTATGTCGATAATCATTTTGCCAGCTTATCTAAAGCAGTCGTCTCAAAAAAACCACGTACAATATCTATCATTACGATGTCTGTATCCGATGCAAGCAATTTAACATCCGACGAACAAAAGAAGAAAGATAACATTGATAGTGCCCTACAAAAAGAAAGTTTCGCGAAAACGGCAACCACCTATTCTGAAGATACAACAGCTAGCGATAAGGGTGTATATGGTTATATTGATGAAGATGATAAAGACAGCAGTAGCAGTTCTTTAGATTCTAGCGTTATTGAAGCCGCTTTAAAATTAAAAAAAGGAGAAACCTCCGATTGGATCACGGTCACTGACAGTGATGCTGGTACAACAACTTTGTATAAAGTTCACGTCAATGAAACAGATGTAAATCAAATTCATAAAAGTAAGAATACGACCATCAAACGTCAATTGCTGAATGCAATCTTAAATGACAATACAGGTTTATCCACTAAAATTGTGCAGGCCAATGCAAAGAAATTAAAAATCTCTATTAAAGATAAAACCACGAAAAAGAAATTAAATGCTTATATCAATGAGCAATTGAAAGGAGATGCTTCCAATGAATAAAAAGCGTATCCTAACGATCAGTTTATGTGCCCTTATGCTAACTGGATGTTCTGGTCACAATACTTCTGTGTCCAATGGTGATTCCACATTAATGACAGTCGGTGATACATCATATACAAAAAATGATGTATATACTTTATTAAAGAATACCAGTGGTACATCCGATGGAATGACACATATTCAAAGTATTATCTATAATAAAGAAGTAGGTAAAACCAAAGCGATGAAAGAGGAAGCTGAAAAACAATATGAAAGTTATACATCGGCTTCGGATGACTTCGAAAAACAAATCAAAGCACAAGGATATACAAAAAAGACGTATATCAATGAAGTCATATTGCCTACCATCCAAGCAGATAAATTATTAGATAAATATTTCCAAGACAATAAAAAAGCCATCAAGAAAAAATATAAACCTTCCATGGCTATCATCATTCAATGTGATAGTGAAAAGAAAGCCAATCAAGCACTTGCTGAATTAAAAAAAGGAACAGCACAAAAAGATGTTATTTCCAAATATCAAAGTTCAGATTCCAATTTTTCAGACAGTGCTACATTGATTACCACCAAAACGAGTGGTGTACCTACTCGTTTAGTAAAAACTTTATACAATCAATCCAATACAGGTCTTGTTGACGAAGTATTTACGAGTGATGACGAAGATTCAAATACGGCTTATGTCGCAATCCTTCAAACAAATTCATATAGCAAGCTCGTTTCAAAATTAAAAGATAGTTTATCATCGGATTCCGATCTAAGTTCTGAATGTATGAAATATTATTTAAAGAAGTATAACTTTGAAGTACATGACCAAGATATATTTGATTATTTACGTTCCAATAATCCAGAATATTTAGTTAATCATCCAGAACTTGCTGAATCCAGTAGTAATTCATCAAATTCGTAATTTATACACCTGACAGAAATGTCAGGTGTGTTTTTTTTGTTGTTCTTCGAGCACATATCGATAATTGAATTCTTCTGTATCTTGCAATCCAATGTAATATAGAGTTTGGATGTTTTCATCATTAAAAAGATAAAAGTGAGAAGAATCTAAAACACCTTCTGGCCATAAGACAGCTGCATAATCATAAATCTTATCGGAACCCACTTGATTTTGAAGACGTCCAACGATCATTAAACGTTTTTTCCCTTGTTTTAAAGTTACCACAGTACCTAAGGGTAATAATTCTTTCATTCTAACCTCCTTCTAATACTCCACTTTAACTTTAAATCCAAGGCCACAGATAAAGCCAAGTTTTGACCCAAATTCCCATTCTCTTGTTTTATGATGGTAACTAACATTTGCTTGTGCACTCCCAATCGATCCGGATCCTGTCAGTGTTATCTTTGCATCAAAAAACTGAAAAGAAGATTTTACTTCACCTTGTAAGGCAGCTGCACCCACGTCCAAATCTAGTGTTTGTTCACTCGCACTTAATACCGCTTTTGCTTTCGCATATACAACGCCTACTTGACCAGATGCAGAAGCAGTTCCATAAATCATCGATTGGCCAATCCGTGCCGATGCCGTTCCACTAAGAAGACTTAAGCTCGTTGATCCAGAAAGATATATAGATGGATTAATCACTTTATTTTTCCATACGTGAATATCTACTGCACCATTCGCTTTCCATTGGCCAATATCAGCATTTAAAAGAACATAACCATATTTACCATTCTTTGTATATGCATATTGACTAGCAGCATAACTGATTTTACCGGAGCCAGTAATGGTCTTTCCTTCTTTTTTGATGATATTATCAAAGTGTGGATGAATCGATCCCGTATATGTTAAATATCCATCTTGAAAATATGAATTTGTTAAGCGTGCTTCTTTTTGTTCATAGACAATAGCACTTTGTGAATAAAAAGAAGCTATTTTTTGTAGACGTGATAGAATATCTTGATGTCTTATAGAAAGATGCGATTGAGTAAATGATAAAGGGATACAGTATTTCATCAATCGATTGGATACATGTCGATAAACTTCCGTATCAATGTTCATTCTTTAACTCATCTATTTGTTTTTGAGCAAGGATCAGTACTTGACCAATCGCATTTTGAATAGCCATTCGTTCATTGGCTGAAAAGTTTACAGCTACTTCTCTTTGGATATCAACCAAATCCCGAATGAGAGATTCATAATAGGATATGGATTTCATTGGATGCGACTAGCCAATTGTTGCTCATTCTCTTGATAAGATGCCGCTGTTTGTTGTAGAAATTGTACATACGTTTCAATTGCTTGAAGATAGGAATGAAATACCGGACGTAAGGATTGAAATTGACTGATTAACGACGCAGAAGCAGGCGATGTCCAAATTCCATTCAGATAGTTCATCTTCGCATCCACTTCTTGAAATACAGTTTGTATTTGATTTTCGCTTGTCTTTAATCGATTCGCATAATTCAATACATCGTCAGCAGAAATTTGCACATATGCCATAGCTAAGCCAACCTTCCTGCTGCCATAGCACGTTCTTGTTGTAGTTGCTCATATTGCATGGCACTTGAACGAATAAATGCACTATACTGCTCAATGATTGATGTCATACGTTTCAATTGTGGCTGAAATGCTTCCACTTTTGCAATAAATGCCTCATTATCTTTGCCTTGCCAAACACTTTGCATTTGATGCATCATCTGATTCATTTGTATGATCATTTGATCATATGTTTCTGCTTTTTGCTTCAAATACATGGCGCTTTGATACACTTCTTGAATTTCAACTTTAATTTTCATGTTATTCCTTTCTAAACTAAAATAAGATGATCACCCGATCGAATGCCATTGGTTTTTCCATCGGCATCCATATCCACAAAACGTTGTGTATCCATACAGTAAAAACATCGTTGATACGATACATGATGATTCCAAATATTTTGTGTATCTTCTAAAAACTGTGAAAATATATAGGAATCTGTTAAATAAAAAGTTAGCCATTGAGATACATCAAATTCACGAATATAAATCACTATTTCATTCATATTGAAAACTCCATACATATCGATCTTGCCAAAAATAGATATCTCCTGCTTCTTCCGGAGATATACGATGAATCAAATACGAATATTCACGATATCCCAAACCAACCCACATAAGATCGAAGTCATATTGTTTCTGTATATAACTGGCATCCGTTAAAATAGGCATACAATCAAATACATCACAAACATAAATATCTGCTTCTATATTAAAATCGTTACTTACTTGTAAAAGCGGATCAATCAACAACCATTTCTGAATCAATTGCTGGATATATGCAAAACAAGATTGTTGTACATATAGAATGAGTAAGGGATGTTGATGTTGCCAATCGATATCTTTTTGCAGGCGAACGGTTCGTCCCACTTTCAATGAAGTTTGCTTCTTAACTTTTTTGATTTTGATTGGTGGCTTTGATTTCACATAATAGAACTGAGCTAACCGATCATCGATCCATATCAATCCTTGGTCAGCCTTTGGAATTTGAAAGGTATGAAAAACACTTCGTACCATATCCATATTTTTCCAAGATAAACATAATATATAGTCCCATTGACTTTGAAAAGCATCCAAAGTCATCCAATACGAATGAATACAGATGATCATACCGATTGGATTCGACATATATTCTGTAATATCCATATGATTGATCGCATCAATAAAGAAAAAGGAGATTTCTTCATTGGCACTATAAGATTCCAACGTAGGTAAATGAACCATGCAGATTCTTTCATTTTTTAAGTGTGTCATCATAGCCAACAACCATTCATCCCGTTGCTTTTCCTGCTCATAATATAAAAGAATCTTTTCGCCCGGTTTTGGATACCAAGCAATTTGTTGTTGTTTCCAAGGAAGATCAATCATCATATCCGACAAAGACTGTGTTTTTAAATCTGGCTGAATAATCCAATGATGATTTTGAGGTTTTGCCAACAACGTATTAGTTAGGAATTGAAAGGTTGTTTCCTTCTTATCATGCGATTGACCTATCATTTTGCCATCTGCATATCCAATCCAATACGCATCCGCTTTCTGTTCATGGATCCAAAAACCTTGTCCTTTCATATAGAAATCATCTACGAATCCTACAAAAGCACCTGCTTGTTTTAAATGAGCAGCCTGTGCATTATGTAACACTTCACGACTATCTGATTCACTATTCACTTTCAAACAAATTCGCAATCGAAAGTTAGATAGAATTTGTTCATCAACGATTCCCATGGGTTTTTGTGTGGCCAAAACCAGATGAATTCCAAGAGAACGACCAATACGCGCAATCTCTTTAATTTCATTCATTGCTTCTGGATAGCGCATTTTAAACTGTGCAAATTCATCCATCACAATCAATACATGACTCATTTTTTTCTTATGAATCTGATTGTATGCATCAATATGAGCAATCTGATGTGGATGTAATTTGATAAGATCGCGCAAAATACATTGACGATGTCGCATTTCTGAACGTAAACTTTCTATCCATCTTTGTACGGCACTTTCTTCTAAATTGGTAACCATTCCAGCACAATGAGCAAATTGATAAAAAGCTTGTCCAAACGCACCCCCTTTAAAATCAATAAGAATATACTGCAACTGCTCTGGTGTATTCCGTATGATCAATTGCATCAGCAACATGGAAATCCATTCTGATTTTCCGGATCCAGTCATCCCTGCCACTAGAATATGTGGACCTTGTTTCTTTTCATCTAAATCGATCCATATTTCCTTTCCTTGATCACTTAAACCAATGGGAATCCGTAAACAACAATCGGTTTGAGGTGAAGCATTTTTAATGCTCATCCAAAAGCTTTGGGAACATGGACTTCCCTTGGCAATTGGGCGAAGATCAATCTTCTTAGAAGTTATGTTTGATATTTTCTGATCAATGGATACAGTAATATCTTGCGTTGTACAAAAAATCACAGTTGCTTCGACTTGAATTTGTAGTGGTATAGTTGAAAAGATCCATAAATGACTACATTTCATTTCCATAATGAAATCCAATAATTCTTCTTGTGAAGTCACTAATAAGGGCTGATGCTGCCACTGACAATAGCCGAATCCAAAACAACGTTCATCCCCTTTCATATGAGGATCTACCCAGATCCATTTTTCATCTTGACAAGGATGTTGCCAAACCCACTGTGCAAATAACGAAGAACCAATCATTGAATCATTAGATTCAATCCAAATGGTTTGTCCTTTTTGAAGAAATACACTTCGTTGCATATTTTGTGAATATACATCCACTTTTTCTTGCAGACATTGATACAGATGGTGATTCATTTGATCATAGGCCGGTTCTGGAAAATCGAAAGTAATCCAGGATTGTAAAGTATTCCCCACATATAAAGGATGACGAATACCATATGTTTCTTTTTGGCAAGAACATAATTGTAGGTACTTTTCTTCTTGATGTTTTAAATCTTGGCGAGCTTTTTGTACTTTGCTTTCCATTTTTGTTAGATAAGATAGATAGTTTTGATCATTTTCTACATAATCCTTTTGCAGTTGTTTCCATTGGGAACGATAATTCAACGCTCCATAAAATAAGAAGGCTACAAACATAGATATATTGGTCAAAAGCAAGGTTGGTATTTGATACTTTTGTTCCGACTGAAACAGATAATATCCTATACTTAGTAACCCACCAGACAGTAAAATAGATAAAGATGGCCCAAATATTTGTATTCGTTTTGGTTTTACAGGGGCAGGCATACAATGTGGCACTTGAATGGACATTGAAATATTTTCTTGTGAGAATGTATATTCTTCATCTTGTATGGTCCAAACTTCCCTATTTTCAACAGGAACGGATTCACACCGTTGTATGGCGTTTTTTACTCTTGTATTGATCATAAGAATAGAGCCAAATAAATACATGCTATATTCTGCAACTTGAATCCAGTCACCATCTTGTAAAACTTTTTCTTTGACTCTTTTCCCATTTACATAGGTGCCATTGGTACTTGAAAGATCAATCAATTGTTTGTTTTCGATACGAAAATGTTCAACGGAAACATGCGTAGACAGACCTAACTTTCGACCAAAGGAAAAAATATGTTTTATCGGTATGATATGCCAATCTTCTTTGATCCAAAGAATGCGATACTCTCCAAATATCATGCCTTGATTTCTTTGCAGACATCGTTGATTGACATAAATCTTCCCTTTCATTTTCACAAACTTTAGATTGCGAAACACTTGTATGGTCTCGATTTCAATCATTTCACATCGATCATCATAAAATAGGACAACTTTATCCATGTAGCCATTTCAACCATAACGTTTGAAACCATAATTCCGATTTTGAAAATTTACGTTTTGTTAAAACGGGATGAATGATCTTTTTCACTTTTCTGGCCTGACCACTACTATCTTTCATTTTTACTTCGATAATGCATTTCTTCTTTAAAACACGAAATTCCACATATGAATGATGCATTCGATCCTGACCAATACTGGATGGTTGTATTTTTTTCCCATTGATCTTGATCCAGACAATTTTTTCATCTGGGCCGAATACCACACGAACCAAACGATTTTCCATCGTTATGATTTGAAATGAAGATGTTGATAATTGTTGCGACTTTTGTTGTAAGTGAATTTGTTGTTGATCTTCTACGATCCAAGTTCGATTTTGCACCTCCAGATTGGGTGTCAATGTTTGAGAGATAACTCTTTCTTCTGTTTTCACAGTTCCATCTTCAGCAATTATCTTTTTAGTCATACTTTCGTTTCCAAAATCATCAATAGTAGATGGTAAAAGAAAATCGGTTTCGTTTCCTGTGATTTTTTCCATTTGAGATTGATTTTCCAAATGAAACGATTCTGGCTCCACTAGAGATACATTGTTTAATGATTGTTGTTTCATTGGTACTGGTAATTGATATTGGCTTTCTTCTTGAACAACACTTTCGACAGTATAGTTAACTCCTGTATTTGCATTTTCATACAATGGTACACTGGATTGTAATGGTTGATTTTCTTCTGCTTTCTTTGTATCATCCTCATCTGCTATGCGATTGATTTGTGACTTTTCATCCATATAATGCCATGTCTGGATATCCCCTTTTCTATCCTGACATTGTATGTAAGCAAAATATGTTCCAGCATCTTTACATAAATATGTCATTTCGGTTTTTGCTTGTAAAAATTCCGTTTGTTTATTATGTTCAATAATCAATGTGGATTGATCCAACAAATTACCGGTACACTGTATATTAATTTGTGCTTCGGATGTATACCCATTGTTTTCAACCGAATATGTACAATTTGGTAATTCTTGGTTTCTTTTTTCCGATTCTTGGTCGACAAACGCAACATCTTCGACCCTTTCATTCATTAGAGTGCTATCGACTTGCATCATGGGATTCGCAAGCATGATCATTGGCATCCAAACTGCATTCATCTTATTTTCCTCCATAATTGATAGAATTCACTATCATGTCCTTCTTGCTCAAAAAAATGTACTAAAGTAGATGGTAATTGTATGATTTCTCTTTTCTGGGATCGTAAAAATAGACAATATTCAAGAAAATGATTCGCAAAAGAATCAGAAATTGGTTTCGAACTTGGCCATTGAATCATTTGTTTCCAGGCCTTTTCAGATACGATGATGTGATGTTTTAAACAATAGAGAAGAAAAGCGTCCATTTTAGATATCGATTGTTTCTTTGATAGATGTTCTACATAATGATCAAGCCAAGTCTGTGTCGGCGGGTCATCCACCCATTCCAATAAATCTGCTGATTCATCGAGAATTTTTTCCTTTGTAGAAATCGGAATGTGTTGATTGATATATTCACAAATTGAACGATCTTTTGTTTGTATAGCCTGATGAATTAAAAAGGCAGCCGTTTTGGGATTTTCATAGACATCCTTTGAAATCCATCCATTTTCTATCCATACATATAGATTAGCATTTTCTTCGGCTTTGTAAGCCAAAAGAAAATCCTGACTCGATCCCGAAGATAAATAAATATCAATTCTATTCCATTTCGAATGAAAAGAAGGAGTCACCAAGAAGACAGACAGATTCAACAAGATAAGAGCAACTACCAATCTTTTCAAACGAAGGGTCCATAGAAAGAATGTTTTTGAGGCAGGTAATAAATGACTCATTGGATATAGAAAACGAATCATCTTTTTTAATCCCATTTGATCGATCTTTTCCCTTTTATGCTTTTGTACGTCTTGATTAAATGCCGAAGCCGATACGATTGCTTCATTTCCTATTTCAATACAGGAGTTAAAATCAATCAAATACAAATGGGATGAATGAACTAAGAGATTTTGAGGCTTCAGATCCACATATACATATCCTAGTTGATGGAGCGATTCCATCCAATGCATCATTTGACAAATAAATCGTTGCCGGTAATGTGTTTTTAATAATGGATGCTTTCTGATCCATACATCCAGAGTTTCTGCCTGAATATAAGTTTCTACAAGCATATATGCAACATCATTTTCTTTTACATCAACAAGTTCAGGAATATACGGATCCTGCCAATGGGAAAGAACATCTAGTTCTTTTCGCCATTGATGAATCAAAATAGGATTGGCTCTTTTTAAAACCCCTTTTTCTACATATTTTTTACCGGTTCGTACATCTTTGACCAAAACCACCCATGAAGTTTCGGTATGTTTAAATAGATGAATCCGTTGATACTTCATGGAACACCCCTGTTTGATTCGCAAAGCGAAGAATCATACCATCTTTCAGACGCATTTTTCGCTGCACTTTCTTATCATTTAAAAATGTGCCATTACTGGATTTTAGATCTATGATATAAAATCGACTATTCTGGCATAAAATTTTTGCGTGTTTCATAGAAATTTCTTTATCGGTTAAACGAATATCACATGCCATGGATCGACCAATCAAATTCACTTCATACAGTAGATCATATCGCTGATCATTTATAGAAAGATAGGCCACTGATTGATTCAGCTGTCCTAAAACATGAGTTTGTGTATCCCTTGAATCCATTGTCCTTGCTGGTTCCATATTTGATTGATACACCACATGCATAGGCTCAGCCACTTTAAATGTCTGATATCGTTTTCTTCGAAAAAAACGTGTTGGATAGTACTTATGACGAACGGCATCGAGTCCCATCACTAAATTGGTTAAGGAAGCTTCCTTACTTTGTGAGAATTTCATTAAGAAACCAATGATTTCAAAAGATGTCGTTGTTTGTAGATGTTCACATATGTATGAAATCCAAACCTTACATATATCGTTCTGTTGCATCCATTGTTCCACTCCTACTGGTGCAACGATATAACGAAACGAATCTCCATATGGACTTACAAACACAAAATCAGGTTCCATGATAACTGGTTTATTACGATTCGCATTGATCATATCTTCAAATAAATGATGCAAGAATATATATCCTTCTTGTTCTTCAAAAACATGTTGTACAAAAACATCACCCAATCGAAGAAAATCACCTATTTGATAAGTGATTATTTGTGACTCTGCTTCCCATATGCCGGTTATACAATTTTGATCCACCTCCATTTTGTGAAAAACACCCATATCAAGCCACGTTTGATCTTTTAATTTGAGTTTTATCATCTGTGGAGATGAATATACGATATCGATCCAATCTTTCATCATCTTCACCCTCTTTTATGTTTTCTATATACTAATACGTGAAGAATCGACAAAAGAGCTAAATTATTTTAAAATATTTTTATGTTGAAAAAATGGAATCCAATCCATGCCTATTTGATCAATCCTCTAATCAATCTTTTGAGTTTGTTATTGATCAATATCTGGTATGATAATTTCACCTACATTGCAAACACCCTGCATTTGCGATTTTATGTTCTATTATGGGCATGCAGCACTTTATATGGATTCTTGATCTATCCATTACAAATCTGGGATACTCTTTCCATCCCCTATAATAAAAAAAGGCATGCTTTATATTGTTTAGGCATGCTCATATGTGTTTTTATTCCTTATTTTCCTTCTTATCCTTTTTGGATTAACGATTTACATGTTTGGCTATTTATCTTCAGTTTTGGAGCAACAGTTTATGAATGGCTCAAAACATTACCTGTTCTAGCCATAATATCTAAAAAATGGTGTATTGTTCTTATCACAACTTTTCTTTTTTGTTTAATGACCTACATTTGGCTTGGTCATATGACTGGTTTTACGGAATCATTGGCATCGATTTCTTTAAATATTGTCCTCTATCTCATGCAAAAAAACCTATCTATTTGATGGATAGGCTTTTTAGACTTGTTCTTCTGCTGGATTGATATTCATTTGTGATAATTTATCTAAATATCCTTGTGCTTTGGAAACAAAACTCATTTTATTTCCCATGGCAACCACTCGTTTAAAATATACATCTGCTAATGGATAATCTTGTTCAACAAACGAAATTAAACCAATATAATAACTAGCATCCACTTGTTGACAAGCAACTCGTGCGGTTTGCAATCGCTTTAAATAATATTTTCGACAAGTATTTAATTCACCATTCATCAAGTCAATCTTATTCTGGATAGAAGCCATTTCTTCACTAGTAGCCATCACGCTTGAAAAAGTAGTACGTTGTGTTACTTTTTTCAATTCTTCCTTACAACGTTCGATAGAATGTTCATCTTTTAATAAATAATAAATATAAGCCATCAATGTCCAATATTGAATGACACTCATTTTATCTTTCTTTGGAAATCTCGTTAAAACATCTTGCGCAAGTTCTGGTTCATCCATGTAAATTAAACATTGTGCTAATATGGTATGCATCTGTAAATGTACCTTTTTGCCTCTTGTAGAATACATGATAATGGCAGACGCACACATTTCTGGATCACATTGATCATACAATAAAGAAACAATAGGCACGATATTACTGGAACGATAACGCGATAGAATATTGAAAGAAAATAAGAACACCAAAAATCCAACGATCAATATCCAAATATTGCTAACTAAGAAAATCACACAGACGACAGCAATCAAGCCCAAAGTATAAATCAATTGGATTTTTTGTGATGTCTTACGGCACATATCAGCCAATTCTTTGACTTCCATTTTTAATGGATGCCGCAATGTATACATCCGGACCAATTCCTGATCTGGCGTTAAAACACCGGAAGTAAAATCTCCAGCTTTTCCAAACTTGAGTTGAATCATACCTACAATACAAGCAATGGCTACTGGAATGACAAGGGCAATACCAATATATAAGAATACTTCTGGCACAAAGATCATCAACATGATGATGATAAATGGTGAAATATTCCATTTTTCACCAACAAATTCCATTAAACGAATAATATTAACGATACCGGCAATGGACAATCCGCTCATCGCATAAAACATAAGTTGATTTTGTTGAATATAAGAAATGACTTCACTTGGATATAAAGACATGTACACATCCATATGTTGATTTACCGAAATAAACGCAATCACACAACCCACGGCAAAGCCTATCAACATACTGATCAAATGTGACTTACAACGATATCTCCACATTATAACCTCCAACTAGAAATACAAATGCATCCAACCATTCTTCCAATTAAAATATAAAAAATAGACCTCCATTAAATTTTGCGGTCACATCACATGCAAATGTTTTTCATATCAAACTTTTCATTTCGAAAGACTCATGTCTAACTACAAGAAAAGTTTATGTTATTTTATTTAAAAATGCAAGAATGGCACTCTTTGTCAAAAGAAAAGAATCGATATTTTATCGATTCTTCTCAACAACATTTCCGTTCTTTGTCACTTGGATCACAAAATCAAAACGATTGACGTCTGTACACAATGCAAAATCTTCTTCCGGAAAAATAAGATTTGCTGGATCAAAAAATTTAGCACCAGCGCCATTTTTCAAAGCTTCTACTTCTTGCTCGATTGGAAATTCCTTCTTTTCCAGTAATGCTTTTATATACTTTGCACATAAAAGATCTTCATCAGCACGTGAAACGCCTTGGTTACCCATTGCCACAATGGAAACACAGTCCGGATTCTTTTGCTGGATATATTTAGTCACTGCTTTCGCATTCACTATAGAAGCCGTAACAATTTCATCAGCCCCTTTTGCATTCACAATACCTTGTGTTCCTGCAGAAGTTGTATGAATGATCGTTTTATGCGAAAAATCAATACTTGCGACTTCGTATGGTGAATTTCCAAAATCACATCCATCTACTTTCGCACCTTTTCGCTCACCAAATAAATACCAATCTGGATGTTTTGCTTTTAAGGCAAAGGCTTGATCTAAATCACCAATCGGAATAATTCGCTCCGCTCCTTGTTGAAACAAATAACACTCTAAACTAAATGCTCGAAATACATCAATAATAACAGTTAATCCTTTCGCTTGTTTAGCTCCGTCAATACATTCCAAAATATTGATTTCCATATTCTTTCACCTACCAATCCGTAGCAACATCTAATTGAGTGGCATTGCTTTGCGCAAATGAACCCGTATCACAAACAATTCCCATACCCAAAGAAGTAGGAAGGATTGTTCCATATGGTCGAATGCTCAAATTCGCTGCCACCATGACATATGCCCCATACATTTTAGCACCATCGGCTCTTTCCCAATAGTCCCCTTGTACACCATGTGCCTTTAAATTGGATACAACACTTGACATATCTAAATTATAATACGTTTCTTTACCGGAAGGTCCTTCAATAGATCCAGCACTAGCACTTAATACAGGACCTGTCCAAGTAGACGTTGACTCAATATTCCATTCGGCATTTTCAGCTTTAGTAGCACACACCGTTTGCCCATTCACACTCAGTGTATATTTCTTATTGGCTTGGCTTGTTACTTGATAGTGATCGCCCACTTTTTCAATTAACCATTCTTGTTTCTTTGAATCATTTTCATCTTCCATTTGAACTTGCTTTTTTGAATAGGTCAACACTTGTTGACTCGCTTGGTTTTTAATCAAAAAGGTTCCATCGTCTTGATTGATAATATCCCATTTTTGCGTACTATCATTCGCAACAGTTGATAATTGTACATTTTGATTCATCATCAAGGCCGTATTGGAAATATGACTAATCTGATAGGAACCAGAAGGTAAGGTATCTTTTGCCGATACAACAGAAACTTGCGAAAAACAACAGATAAAGCTCAACACAAACCATGTAATCATTCGTATATATTTCGTTCTCATAAAGGTATCCTTTCCACATATAAAAAAACTGAATGATATACCATTCAGTTTCAATGTGTATGATAATACCTTAAAACAGGTCTATTTGTCAAATCTGGCGGAGCCGGAGGGATTCGAACCCTCGGGGCCGTTAAGCCTACCCGAATTCCAATCGGGCCCGTTATGTCCACTTCGATACGGCTCCATAGCCACTTTATTCTACACAAAGAAAATGGCTATGTCAATCAAAATTAAATCGCATTTGACAATACTTTTCCAATGGAATCATGAATCACTAAATCTGCTTGATCATCCATCGGCGTTGCATCCCGATTAATCAAAACCAAGTGTTTGCCACGGAAATAACGAATCAATCCCGCTGCCGGATAAACCACTAAGCTTGTTCCTCCAACAATCAACAAATCAGCCTTTTCAATCGCATCAACCGCTGCATATATTGTACCTTCATCCAATCCTTCTTCATATAAAACAACATTCGGTTTAATGATATTTCCACACTTTGGACAGCGTGGAATCCCCTTCTCATCACGAGCAGCGATAGTTTGTTCTAGATCATAATGTGCATGACAATGCATACACGTATTTTTTAACACGGAACCATGCAATTCATAAACCACTTTGGATCCTGCTTTTTGATGTAATCCATCAATATTCTGTGTTACGATTGCCTTTAATTTTCCCATTTTTTCTAGTTTTGCTAAAGCTTTATGCGCCGCATTTGGTTGGGCATCTGGAAAAATCATTTGATTAAAATAAAATTCGTAAAATTCTTCTGGATTAGAAAGAAAAAATGAATGACTAATCATCTGTTCCGCTGGATAACGATATTGTTTTTTATATAACCCATTATCGCTTCGAAAATCAGGAATATTACTTTCTGTTGAAACACCAGCACCACCAAAAAATACAATATTGTTTGAAGCATCGATCCATTGATGCAATTGCTCAATATCTGTCATACAAACACTTCCTTTTCATTAATTCCATTATACGCCAAAAAAGGCGTAAACGTTGTGTTTACGCCGTCATTTTTGAAGCACTTTGTACTTCGATTTGGTATTGACCATCGACATAATCAACATGAATCGTCGCATCTTTGATCGTACCAGTTTCAATGATCTTCTTAGCAATTTGCGTTTCAATTTGTCGTTGAATATATCGCTTCATTGGACGAGCACCAAACACTGGATCTACACCCATTTTAGCAATGCGCTGATAAACAGCATCCGTTACTTCTAATTGAATATCACGTTCGGCTAAACGATGTGATAATTCATTTATAAACTTACGCGCAATTTGAACGAAAGCACTTTCATCCAATGCATTAAATACCACAATTTCATCAATACGATTGATAAATTCTGGTTTAAAATGACGTTTTACTTCATTCAAATATTTTTCTCGACGCTCGTCATTACTGATATTCTCAAATGCATATTGACTACCTAAGTTACTTGTCATAATAATGATCGTATTCTTAAAGTCAACTGTTACACCTTTGGAATCTGTGACTCGACCATCATCCAATACTTGCAATAAGACATTGAATACATCTGGATGGGCTTTTTCAATCTCATCAAATAGTACAATACTATAAGGATTTCGACGAACAGCTTCTGTTAATTGTCCACCTTCATCATATCCGACATATCCAGGAGGCGCACCGATTAAACGCGACACACTATGTTTCTCCATATATTCGGACATATCAATACGAACAATATGACGTTCATCATCAAACAATTGTTCAGCCAATGCCTTTGCGACCTCGGTCTTACCAACACCTGTAGGACCTAAGAACATGAATGAACCAATTGGTCGATTTTCATCTTGAATTTGTGCTTTACTACGCAAGATTGCATCCGTTACTAACTCTAACGCCTCATCTTGACCAACGACACGTTTGGATAGATTATCTTTCAACCGCAATAATTTCTTACGCTCCGATTCAACCAATCGACTCACTTCAACCCCTGTCCATTTGGAAACGATCTTGGCAATCATTTCTTCATCAACCGTTTCTTGAATCAATGCATTATCGTCTTTTTTCAAACTATCGGCTTTTTGAATTTTCTTCTCTAATTCTGGAATGACACCATATTGAAGACGAGCTGCTTCTTCATAACGTGCATCATTTTGTGCTTGTTGCAAATCCAAACGAGCTTTTTCCAAAGCCTTTTTATCTTCTTGCGAATTGGCTAAGGCTGCTTTTTCATCTTCCCATCTTGACCGCATTTCATCACGTTGTACTTTCAATTGACCCAATTCTTCTTCAATTTCATCGCGACGTTCAATAGCTTTCTTATCGGTTTCTTTTTGTAAAGAAGTCTTTTCAATTTGTAACTGCAAGATCTTACGCTCTAATTCATCCAACTCTTGTGGCATACTTTCCATTTCTACCTTCAAAGTGGCACAAGCTTCATCAACTAAATCAATCGCTTTATCTGGTAAGAAACGATCGGTAATATAACGATCGGATAAAGTAGCTGCACTAATTAATGCTTCATCTTTGATCTTTACACCATGGAAACTTTCAAAACGATCTTTCAAACCACGTAAGATACTAATGGTATCTTGGACACTTGGTTCTTGTACCATAACACGTTGGAAACGACGTTCCAAAGCTGCATCTTTTTCAATATATTTACGATACTCATTAAATGTTGTGGCACCAATACAATGCAACTCACCACGTGCCAACATTGGCTTTAATAAGTTAGCTGCATCCATGGAACCTTCCGTTTTACCAGCACCTACTAGATTATGGATTTCATCAATAAACAACAAGATTTGACCATTGCTTTTCTTGACTTCATCCAAAATGGATTTTAATCGTTCCTCAAATTCTCCACGATATTTGGCACCTGCAATCAACGATCCCATATCCAATTCAATCAATCGTTTATCTTTAAGAGATTCTGGTACATCGCCCTTCATGATACGCCAAGCTAAGCCTTCAACAACAGCTGTTTTACCAACGCCTGGCTCACCAATTAAAACTGGATTATTCTTTGTTTTCCGGGATAAGATTTGCATCACACGACGAATCTCATCATCACGACCAATAATTGGATCGATCTTACCATCACGAACATCCTGTACTAGATCACGACCATATTTCTTTAAAGCTTCCACATTGTCTTCTGCATTTGGAGAATCATACTTTTTACCATTTCGACGTTGTAGTTCTGCTTCTTGACAAGCTTTTTCGTTTAAATGGAACTCACGTACCAAACGTTTTGAAATATATGATTCATTGAACATCAAAGCTAACCAAACACTCGCAACCGATAAATACGTTTCATCATGCGCTTTTGCCCATTTTTCAGCTTTCTCTAACGAACTTTGAACCGTTGTTGAAAAATTGAGATTTTGAGAAGGACTAGACGCAATATGACCTTCTTCATCACGAATGATTTCTAATGCTCTATTTTTATCGATACCGACACGTTCAAACAAACCATCCAGAATATCATCTTTAAAAATAGCCGCTAACAAATCAATTGTATCGACGCTAGGATGTTGTTTCGATTGTGCATCATTAGCAGCATCCATCAATACTTTCTGTAATCTTTCTGACATGTGTTCATAATCCATAGGGCACACCTCCTTTAGCACTCTACTTATTCAACTGCTAACTGTAGTATAACGCAATTTTTAGCACTGTCAACACAAAAGTGCTAATTTTTTATATTTTCTTTTTCTCCCCATTATGGACATTTCCAACAAAATCGAATACACTAAAACATGGAAAGAAACGAGGTTAGAAAATGAAAAAAGCAAAACAACTCATGGATTCTGTATATTGGGTTGGTGCCCGTGATATCAACAATCGTCATTTTCACGGCGAACTCTATCCCATTGATGAAGGATGTACGTATAATGCTTATTTAATTGTAGATGACCAAGTCACATTGATTGACACAGTCGAAGAAGAATTTAGTCAGGATTGCATCGAACGCATTCAATCTGTATTAGGAGATCGTCCGGTTGATAATATTATCATGCAGCATGCAGAACCTGATCATTCGGGTGGTTTGTTAGAAATCAAAGCCATTTATCCAAATGCGAAAATCTATGCATCCGTTGGTGGTGTACGCAATATCAAAGCACAATTTCCAATTGATTTTGAAATCCAGGCATTAAAGACAAAAGATACCTTAAATACTGGAAAATATAATTTCGTATTTGTCGAAATGCAGATGATTCACTGGCCAGACAATATGCTGACCTATTGTCCAGAACTAAAAACAGTATTTTCTAATGATGCTTTCGGACAGCACATTGTCAATTATCAATTAACGGATGAAAACTTGGATAAAGGATTCTGCCTTGATCAAGCCAAAGAATACTTCGCAAATATCGTGCTTCCTTATACAGCACAAGTCAAAGCAAAGTTAAACTTTATTAAAAGCTTAAACATTGAGATTGAAACTATCATGCCTGCACATGGTATTATTTGGAAACAATATGTACCCGATATTCTAGCCGCTTATGAAGATTATGCCAATTTAACCCCATCGAATAAGGTAGTTATTGTCTATCAAACCGTATGGAAACATACCCAACAAATGGCTGAAGCTCTTGCCGAAGGTTTCGGCGATGCCGGTATGGATGTAAAAATCTATCCATTATCAACTACAAAATCATCGATTATTTTTAAAGAAATCGTTGATGCGAAATTGATTTGTGTCGGTTCTGGTACCTACAATAATGATATTTCTTATAGCGTTGGTGCTTTCTTGACACATCTTCGTGCTGCAAAACTAAAAGGCAAAAAAGGATTAGGCTTTGGTGCCTTTGGTTGGTTCCCAAAAGTACCTTCGCAAATTGATCAAGCATTAACAGATGCGGGACTTGAAAATGTACATGATGCCATTTCGCATGTATTCAGTCCAAAAGCAACTGATTTAGAAAACTATTACAACATTGCTCAAGAAATTGCCAAAGAATTATAAATCATACAAAGTAGCATACGCAAACATGCTACTTTTTTAAAAAGGAGACCAATATGTCAAATCCAAAATGGCCAGGCCCACCTGGTTTAATTCCTGTAACAAGTGGTCATGCTGATGATGCCAATATCATCAATCGAAACTATTTGGATTGAATCATGGTCGAAATGCGTGTCATCGATGCCAATCTACCCGATTTACATACCAAAATATTCGGAAACATGTATGATAGTCCCATTATGATGCCAGCTTTTTCCCATTTAAATAAAGCTGGCATTACCGGTCGTACCCCTATGGAAGAATCTGCCAAAGCAGCGACTGATTTACATCTTTTGAATTGGGTCGGTATGGAAAGCAATGAAGAATATGAAGAAATCGTGAAGTATGCACCGGGTTCGATTCGTATCATTAAACCATTTGCTGACCACGCTCGCATTCTATCTGAAATTCAATTTGCGAAAAATCACGGTGCCATTGCAGTTGGCATTGATATTGATCATATTGTCGGAAACGATGGAAACTTTGATATTGTCGATGCCATCCCTTTAGGACCGATTACTCAAGAAGATCTAAATACATATGTGAATGCAGCAAGTATTCCTTTTATTGCCAAAGGAGTACTCAGTGTGCAGGATGCTTGTAAGGCAGCCAATGCAGGATGTGCTGGTATCGTTATTTCTCATCATCATGGAAGAATTCCTTATGGTATACCGCCACTTGCTCTATTGCCAGACATAAAAAAAGCTTTGCAGGACAAAGACGTAAAGATCTTTGTAGATTGTGGTATGAATAGTGGCTATGATGCCTATAAAGCATTGGCATTGGGAGCCGATGCTGTCAGCGTCGGAAGAGGCATTCTTAGCCCTTTATTAAAAGATGGCTCACAAGGTGTTATCAACAAAATCCAACGAATGAATGAAGAACTCAAACAACTCATGATGTATACAGGCATTGCCAATACATCCTCTTTTGATGCTAGTGTCATTCATTTTCTATAAGGCGTTGTCTTATAAGCAACGCCTTTTAATATGTGAATTAGGAAGCAAACGCAATCCTTTGGGAATCTTATTTTTGATATGTTTACCATCGCTTTTTCCAAAGCCAAATGGATACCCATCTACGCATACAGCAATATAGCCCTTCTGACTTGGATGCTCAATTTCCAAACCATGCATAAACGCATCGATTTCCTCCAATGAAAGATTGGTTCGATTTTTATATGTATCGATCCATTTTGCATTCATATAAAAAGCATGCGCTGGTTCAAAACGTTTTTTGATACGCTCTCCTGCAAAAATGCCTTGGCGTAAACAGTGCAATCCTTTCGTTTGAATAAAGGAATGATCCATCACATAAATTTTATCCTTTTGCATTTCATGATATTTTGGCACAAAACCCAATTGTTCTATAAAAAACTCTTTGGTGATGGCATCGATTGGCATGGATTTTTGAACAGGCAAACGATTCGTTGCTCCACTTTTTTTATGTAGTTTCGCAACAAAATGCCCCTCCCCTTTATCCATAGGAAAAATTCGAATCGTGTTTTTTATAAACCCCGACCGGCCAAAAGAAACACCCGGATCTATCAATTCCATATCGGGATATGTATCTAGAAACCACTGTATCACATCTTCATTCTCTTCTTTCGCATAGGTGCAAGTGGAATACACCATGGTCCCGTTTCCTTTTAATAATTGATAAGCACTCTCCAAAATTTGTTTCTGTCGCTTCGCACAAAATTGAATATGTTCCACCGACCATTGATCCATCGCTTCATCATGCTTTTTCATCATTCCTTCGCCACTACATGGAGCATCTACAAGAATACGATCAAAACAACGAGCAAATTTAGTTACCAATTGAGATGGATCATTATTTAAAACCATCATATGTTCTATACCCATTCGTTCCATATTTGAAAGCAGAATGCGTGCACGTTTACTATCATATTCATTCGCAACTAAAAAACCTGTATCTAATTTAGAAGCAATTTGCGTACTTTTACCACCTGGTGCAGCACAAAGATCCAATACCACATCATCGGGTTGCACATCTAAGATCTCAACGGCACTGGATGCACTTGGTTCTTGCAGATAAAATAACCCTGCTAAATGATAGGGATGATTTCCCAAAGCTTCATCGACATAGTATTCATTTTCTGAAAATGGTGCTCTTTTTAAAGAAAGTTTTGGTTTTTTCCATTTTTGTGGATTCACACGTAATCCCCGATACATGGGTCGATCTAAAGAAGATAAAAAATCATCCATTTCATTGGGTATATACGATTGAATTCGGTTTAAAAAATCAGGATTCATAATTAAGCTCCTTAAAATACAGATTCTGGACGAATGCGACAAGCAATATCGGAACAAGTCGCTGGTTGATTCCATCCACAGCCCCACGCAAAATCAGCACCTTGACGAAATCGAGCAACCGCTGCTTGTACCGAAATTCGTAAGCGAAAAACTTCAATATGTGTATGTGGTCCCGTCGAATTTCCACTATTCCCTGATTTCGCTATGATATCGCCTTGATGAATTTGTTGACCAGCTACCACATGAATTTCATTGGATAAATGATTTAAACTCACTGCAAAGAGTTGCTCATTGACAGCCATCAACATACAAATGGTATTTCCTCCGCCATATGGCCAACCACAATAATTGCCTAAATAACCACAATTTGTTGGAACCGGTGCATCCGCATATAATACAAGACCATTCGCACCCGCTTGGATTGGACTATATAAAGGCGAAGCAACATCCAGTCCTAAATGCAATCCACCACCAGGATAAGACCACGTACCTGCGCTTATTGTACCATTTTGAATAAAAGGAATCCAACCTGTACTATAACCATCCAAACGAAGTGCATTGTCCAATGGACAAGCATAATTAGTAGTTTGTTTTTCGGTCATGACCGAACCATAGACAGGAAGGTTTTTCTCACCAGGAATCATTTTTTGCCATTGAGGCGTCCCTTCATCAATAATTCCTTGAAATTCATTTTGAAAACGGTTGCCCAATTGCTCTTGGCACTTACTTAATCGTTGCATCCAACTATCACATTTTTTTATCTTCTTTTTGATTTTTCTGATGCGCAACGTATTTTTATTTCGTTGTTTTATCATTTTATGATATTTCTGCTTCATCATTGAAATATCTTTTTGCGTTTTACGATGTCGCAAATACGTACGAATACCAATGACCGCTATCGTATTTTGACACTCTTTCTTGGAAATATTCAACTTTATTTTTAAAACCTCTTTTTCTAATCTTTTGTTTTTCAGTATCAACTCTTTTTGTAGCTTTTTACATTCACTTTTTTTCTGTTGCAACTGTATGTACAAGTCGCGCATTTCTTTGGAAACGGTAGGTGCTTGTGCTTTTGACACAACACGGACAGCTTTCTCATAATGTGCAATTTTTGATTCAAAATCAATCGTAGCACCAATGATAAACGGAATTAAAAAAAGACAGACAAAAATTTTCCGTAACATGTACGACTCCTTTCCTGTCTGTCTTCTTCTTATTTTTTCATGGAATAACTGGTTACGATCATCATAAAAAACATCATCGTCTTTAATGGTTCAATCGTGCCATCAACCAATCCCATAATAGCGACAATACTAGTTAACGCTAAAATCAAACCAAATAAGGTTCGATGAGATGTATATAATTTTTTTATATTTTGAATTTGTACACCCACATATCCAGTTAATATCCCAGTACCGACGATTCCATGGGATAAAACCATGTCGATATAAATATTATGCGCATGCGATCCAATGTGATTTTTATAAATAGGATGCAATAAATGAAACGTCCATGGTCCTCGACCAAACAATGGCCTTTGTTTGATTCCCTCCCATGCGTAGGACCATATCGTAAATCGACTGGTAATGGTACTCGTATCATCAAATCGAGGAATCAATGTTGGCATATGAATGATCAAAGCCAACAAACCAACCAAACACAAACAATAAACTCCTAATAGAATCTTTTTCCTGAAACATATTAATAAAATTGGAATCACAATAACCAAGGGAACCAATGCCGATCGGCATCCCGTTAATAAAACTAATCCAAATTGAAACAACGCAAGGATCACATACCATATTTTCAAAGATACTTTCTTAGTTTGAAGAAACCGATATAAAATACAAGCCAATACCATATCTAGCATCAAAGCATAAATATTCGCATTTTGAAACGTAGTCATGATTCTTCGTTTCGGACTATTAAATATATGAAAATCAAAAAACGAATATCCACCAGCATGGGATATTTGCGCAAATTGTACTAAGGCATACATGCCATTGATCAGGGAACAAAGGGTTATCCACTCAATGATATACATAAACAACTTTTCATGGATATGCCCTTGATAGTATCCGATAAAAGCAAACAATCCTAAAAAGCCTAATGTAATCGTTAATCCATATCCATTGATATTGATCAAACTGACTATCCCAGATAAGAGTAAAAATAAATAGATATACTTCTTCCCTGTCTGATTTTCCATGAGTGTTGGAATCATTTTATCTTTCCACAATATATATACGTCTAATACCGTTAAAGCGACCAAAAAAAGGGTATGAGGAAGAAAGATACTGGTAACCATTGCTAAAATGATCCAATCATGAATAGAAAACGATCGCAAATCGTTACGAATTGTTTGCATTTCTATTCTCCTTTGGATTTTCGACTAGCGGCAATCACGGCTTCCATCACACTGGATCGAAAACCATCGGCCTCCAAAGTACGAACACCTTCAATCGTTGTTCCTGCGGGAGAACAGACTTGATCTTTACATATACCTGGATGATTTCCTGATGCAAGAACAAGTTTGGCCGAGCCTAAGACTGTTTGAGCTGCAAATTGATAGGCCATTTCTCGTGGCATTCCTTCATGAACAGCACCATCTGCCAAAGCTTCAATAAACATATACACAAAAGCTGGACTAGAACCAGAAAGCCCGGTTACGGCATCCATCAAAGATTCATCAACACTGGCAGCAATTCCGAAACAAGAGAGCAGTTTTTCGATAATTTGTTGATTGGTATTATCACAATTCGCATTCATCACATAGGCTGTACAGCCTTCATTGACCATGGCTGGTGTATTTGGCATACAACGTACAATCTTATGTGTTTGTATAAATTGAGTTTCTAATTGATGTAATGTAATACCTGGTGCAATACTAACAATCAAAGTATCGGCTTTCACTACATCACGTATTTCTTCAATAATCAGAGAATATATTTTTGGTTTTACACTTAATACTAAAATATCACTATTTTTAGCTACGACACAATTATCTGTCGTTGTACTCACACCGTATAAATCTTTTACTTTTTCTAACTTTTTCGATGTACGATTGGATACAAGAATATCTTCATTTTGTATCCATTTTGCTTCAACGATTCCTTTTATCATCGCTTGGGCCATATTGCCACAACCAATAAATCCAATTTTCATATTAACACTTCCTTATGTTGGTATCTTAACATAGACTGAAAACGAAAATCATTCATTTCCGTAAAAATGCCTGCTAGCATCATAAACTATGCTAACAGGCAAAGTAACAAAAGGATGGATATAGAGCCTTTTGTGTGTATATTATAACATACAATTTGTACAATATTAGAAAATGCAACGAATATTTATATGTCGATATTATCAACCTGTGTAAAAGATGCTGGTTCTTAGCTCCTTCTTCAACCTATGTATTTAAATTTGAAATAATAACAGGAATTACATTTAGACATTGATTTAAGTCCTTATTGTGTATTGTACTTTAAAACTGATCAATTTTTGAATAAATCGTAATTCAAAATTGACCAGCTGGGGGTGAAGACATTTTTCTGGACTCTCAAATTAATCCTAATTACTTTCTATACTCCATTGGACTCTTATATCCCAATGATTGTTTTTATCTTGAAATCCAATGCATTACTATGTAAATTTTCATATGTTGTTTTACTTGCGTTTTATATTTCATCTCTTCGATGATTAAGAAATTTTCCACATATAAATTCAGTAATATCAGATAATCCTAGTCTTAAAGCCTTTTATAATCAGTCATAGTTTATTCTATTCTGTCTTCACTCAAATCAACATTATCCTCTATTTCTTTTATCATAGAATTGAGTATTTCACTTTTAGTCATGTCGGAAACGTAAAACAACTCTCCATCTTCCGGAAATATCCACTGTTTTACTTGTTCCATATTGTCCGAATATTCTATACAGAATGCCTGAACATCTGGAAAAGCATGAAGTAATAAACCGAAATTTGAAAATTTCATATATTCTTTGTCGCCAATTTTATGGATTCCGTATTTTGATACTAGTTTTTTTTCAAGAAAATTTTTATAACTATAATATTTATTCATCAATCTTCTCTCCATTCAATTTGATAAGGGGGTGCGGACAAATTCTTGGACCTTGTTATTTCAAATTAGTCCCAGACTTTGCCTGTACTCCATAGGGCTCAAATAGCCCAACGATGCCTTTATTCTTTTGGTATTGTACCATATGATATAATCATTGATAATCTCTACAAACGTTTCAATTGTTACACCAACAAAATTTCGGCCATAAAACATCTCATTCTTCATCCTGCCAAAGAATCCTTCACATGCCGAATTATCCGGTGAGCAACCTTTCTTAGACATGCTTCTGGTATATCCATACTTATTCATTCTATTAATCCATCCAGGCCATCGGTAATGACACCCCCGATCGCTATGAACTATTGGTTTCTCATCTTCTTTTAGCTTAGAATGATAATCATCCAACATGCTATTGACCAAATCTGCATTAGGGTTGGTACTTACTGTCCAACTTGGTATCATTCCATCAAAACAGTCTACTATTGGTGAAAGATATACTTTTCCTGCAGGTATTGAGAATTCTGTGATATCTGTCAGCACCTTTTCATTGGGTTTTTC
>OLWO01000253.1_pt1 | contig 33311 bp, 33 predicted proteins | sample 1673751 | NCBI WGS metagenome assembly OLWO01 (sample SAMEA103958125, study PRJEB25191) | human gut metagenome
ATTTTATTTACTGCCAGAGCCGCTTAGGCTTGGCTAATTTTTAACGAACTATTGTAGTATTAAACAATGCTTATTTTCTTTTTACGCGAAGGCAAAGGTACTTAGTTTTCTTAATAAGCATTATGCCAATTCCGAAAAAAATATCTGAGGTAGAATATTCAAATCCATTTATCAGATATCATTTTCCAATTATCAGTTATGTTCAGTTATCACCTACCAATAATGTACTTCTTTTCCTCCATATTGTTCCAATATTCATGCGCACCAAGATTCTCAACAGGTTGGCCATTACCATTTGAACATTATGTCTTTGAGGGAAGGTCAGACATCAGAGGCGCTTCATGCAGGTAGTTTTCCTTTGTTATATTTCTCTGCAAAGCTATGAGTAGAACAGAAATTGCATAACCCTCTTTCTTTATGAAATTTTTCTTTTTGCACATAGCAATGCAGACATATTGATGTTTTACAACATAAATAAGAAAATAAGTTGGAAAATATTTGTTTTTTAGAAAAACATGCACTTATTTTGCTAGAAATAAAACGAAATAATAATACTAAAGATCAGTAATATGTTCAGAGAAATGCGTCGTAAACGACAGTTGTTACCACAAGAAGAGAGCGTGGCAATTCTTGAAAAAATGACAAACGGGACTTTAGCTCTCCATGGAGATAATGGCTATCCTTATGCCGTCCCTCTCAGTTATGTTTATGCTGATGGCAAAATCTATTTTCATTGCGCCAAGATAGGGCATAAGGTGGACGCTATTATGCAAAACAATAAAGTATCGTTTTGCGTTGTGGAACAAGACAATATTAAACCTGCCGAATTCACGACCTACTTTCGAAGTGTGATAGTCTTTGGAAAGGCCTATATTTTAACCGACGAAACAGAAAAACGTATGGCTTTGACTTTGCTGGTGAATAAATATTCTTTCGGTGAGCCAGGTTTGTCTGATGAAATAGCCAAAAGCTTCAACCATCTACTGATGGTAAAGATCGATATCGAACACATGACGGGCAAGGAGGCCATCGAATTGGTTAGAGAGAAAGAAAAGTTTTGTACCTCAGAGAAAACCTCTTGAAAAAACGATTTAGATGAGTACGTCGAGAGATTTAAGGAAAAGAGTATTTTTCTGTACTCACTAACCCTGCGGGTAACCGCATAAGACTTTATACCGACTAATATGTACCGATAAAAATATGGCTGCAAGTTATTTCATTTGCAGCTATATTTTTGCTCGTAATCAATAAGAAACGACAAAAAGCATTACCTTTGTAAAATGATTCAAGAGGGCTTCAAATTTTACAAGTCTTGCAAGGAGTTACAACCTTACGTCAGGTATTATTGGGTATTCAAAAGCAATCAACCGCTGAATACCCTTACTTTTCCGATTGGCTGTCCTCAAATCATTTTCCACAAACAAACACCGCTTTACATCCCAGAATTGAAAACTGCTCAATCAGAATTTACTATTAGTGGTCAGGTAAATTATCCTTCCCATTTATATGCGAATGGTAATGTAGAAATGATTGTAGTTGTATTCCAGCCATATACCCTAAAAGCATTCTTGAACTTGCCCATATCTTTATTGCACAATCAGGAGGTTTCCGGTTATGACCTTGAAAACAAGCATTTGAAACAACTGGCTACGCAAGTCATTGATTGTGAAAACACGAATTTATGCATCGGCATCATAGAGCAATGGTTATTATCTCAAATAGCAGATGTATTGGTTTCGAAAACGGCATACAACATAATAAGAATAACCGCTGCAATAAAACAACTATTCGCAATGCCGATAACATCTGTCACGGAATTGGCTTCTATTGCTTGTTTAGGCAAAAAACAATTTGAACGTCTATTTAATGAAATAGTAGGCGCAAACCCTAAAGAATACGCAAGAGTAGTTCGTTTCCAGCAATCATTGAAATTGTTGCAGCACTACTCAAGGGATACAAATCAGGCTCAGTTGGCATACCAATGCGGTTATGCTGACCAATCGCATTTTATTCGGGAATTCAAACAATTCAGTGGTTATACGCCATTGTCTTTGTTAAACGTATGCAAGCCTTATTCGGATTTGTTCAACGACCCGACATAATGTCTCTTTTATTCTATCCATAGTTTAACAGCCGGCTTACCTTTGCTCTGATTAAACTTTAAAAATGATAGAATGAAAGAAGTAAATCCCAAAGAGACTACCCGTGCCTACGCATTTGAAATGTGGATGAATGCGCCCATGCCCATGCTTACCTTTTTCAAGACAATGGATGTTACCCGTCTTGCCCGCATCAGCAAACGAAAAGGATTAAAGTTCAATATGCTGATGTGCTGGTGTATCGGAAAAGCTGCAAGCGACATAAAAGAGTTCTATATGCTTCCTGTTGACAAGAAGTTAATGCAATACGACAATCTTGCCGTCTGTACCATTGTAGCCAATTGGGAAGGAGAAGTAAGCTCCTGCGATGTCCCTTTTGCCGATAATTTGCAGCAATTCAATACCGATTACTTAAGATTGACAAAGCAAGTTGCCGAAAGCTGCCAAGACCACGATTTGACGGACAACATGGTCATCGGTACATCAGCCCTTGCCGGGTATGAAATAGACGGGGCGGTAGGCATGTATAGCGGTGTGTTCAATAATCCGTTTCTGATTTGGGGCAAATACAAACGGTGTTTATGGAAACGTACATTGACTGTTTCTTTTCAGTTTCACCATACACAGATGGACGGCTCCCATGCTTCCCGTTTTTTGGAAAATCTGCAAAAAGAAATCAGGAACTTGGAGGTATAATTGAATAAATGCAATCTTTACAAAGCTAACTTTATTGTTCTATGACACGGACAAGACGGCGGACAGGGAGAGCACAAGCAGGCAGTGTAGTGTACTAAATAATTTGTATCAACTTATTTAGTACTACACTACAGTTACTTCCGAACTTTATCCGGATTTTTAGCAATAAAATCTTTCCAGCTATTGTATTTCTTTTCGGTAATAGGCGAGTTCGTCTGGAAGAAATGGCAGACCGCGGCGGCGAGTCCGTCCGTCGCATCCAATTGTGGCAACATGGATTCCTGGGGGATGTGGAACATCCGTTGCAGCATGCCCGCCACCTGCTCTTTCGAGGCATTCCCATTGCCGGTAATTGCCATCTTGATTTTGAGGGGGGCGTACTCGAATATCGGGATGTCCCGCTCTAAGGCTGCCGCCATCGCCACTCCTTGCGCCCGCCCCAATTTTAGCATACTTTGCACGTTTTTACCGAAAAATGGCGCTTCGATGGCCAGCTCGTCAGGGTGGTACTGGTCTATCAGGCTCAAGACGCGCTCGAAGATCTTCCGCAGGCGGAGGTAATGGTCTTCGTATTTGTTGAGTTGTAAAACGCCCATGGTTTCCAGTGTCGGCTTGTTGCCGACGGCTGAGAGTAGCCCGTAGCCCATGATAATCGTCCCCGGGTCGATGCCTAAAATGATTCTTTCCTTCGTCATGCGTCTTCTATAGCCAACTCTTCCAATAAGGTAGAAAATCCAACGACTTTTTGCCCAAATCGCCCAGTCAGCTGCTTGTGCATCTCTGCGCCTTCTTTTGCCAACCAATAGTTTAGGGTATCCACGTTTTTGACTTTGAATTGCACCGAATAGTTTTCCCCCTCAATGTTTTCGTCGTAAGGCAAGATGCGCCGCAAGCGGGGGGAGAATAGGAATCCGCTGCCTGAAGCTGCCGGGATATACTCTTTTTTCAGGAAATCCAGGCACTCTTCCAGGATGTCTTTGTCGATATGAAATGCATATTCCGGCGGATACCCGTTCAGCATTTCCGGTGATATCCGTTCAGTCCCCAGTTAGTATTCAGTGTTGTTGGCAAAGTTAATACTTCTTTCTTAGGCTCTCTCCTTTAAGGTCAAATTTTATTGCCTTATGCACGATTCTGTCCAGACAGGCTTCTGCAATGAGTTCGCTTTGGAACACATCATACCAGTCTGCAACGGGAAGTTGGCTGGCCAGGATGAGTGCCTTCCGGTTGTACCGGTCATCTATGATCTGTTCAAAGTCATGCTGTATCTGGCCGTCAAGCTTGACCATCCCAAAGTCATCGATAATCAGCAGGTCATGTGCGTTCAGTTTCCGGAAGAAGTTTGTCTCCCGTCCTTCCAGATGTACAAGCTTCAGGTTCTCAATGAGCATGTTCATCGTGAAGTACAGTACCTTCCGGCCGTTCCTGCATGCCCTGTCACCCAAGGCGCAGGCGAAGTAGGATTTCCCGGTTCCTGCCGGTCCGGTAATGATGACCGTCATTCCGCCCGTGATGTAATTTCCGGTTGCAAGGTCGGCTGCAGAGCAGGCCTGTATTCCCCTTGCCGTGTCCGTTTCAAGTTCTTCCATCGAGGCTCTCAGACGGAAGCCGGCATTCTTTATAAGACGCTGGATGCGGTTGTTCCCTCTCGTGTCACGTTCGTACTGGAGCATGATCTGCATGCCTTCACGCAGGGTAAGCTTGTCCAACTGATGTGTTTCTTCCAGGGAGCTCCAGCAGCTTGCCATTCCCGGAAGCTTCAGTTCGTGCAGTGTTCTTTCTGTTTCGTTGCTCATAATCATTTATTGTTGTTGGTTCATGTCATTTCCTGTAAAATAGTCTTTTCCACGCATGTTCCCGTGATTTGACGGTGTAGGCGCATGGAAGATTACCGTCTCGTCGGCAGATGCATTCATGCCGTTACGTCTGAGTATGGCTTCAAACTTGCTGTAGGAGTAAATACCGTACTCCATGCACTGACGGCAGGTAAGGTCAAACGTGGCAAAGTCATACTTCCTTCTGAGGCTGACTATGGAGTTGCACAGCTTGTAATACACCTCTTCAGGCTGTGCGGTACGTTTGGGGTCAAAGATGCTCTTTACGTATTCATGGCAGTCCGGCGATATGTCCTTCGCCTTTTCCACATAATAGGCTGCCGAACGCTCCATGATTACCCTGCAACTGGATGCGAGATGTTCCCTGACTGTGGTATAGCCGTATGTATGGCTGCGGATATGTGAAGCTACCAGTTTCTGCTCCACATAGACCTTAACCCATGAACGGGTAAAGACTACTCTTGCCTGTTTCCCTACATGGATATAGGGCACGGAGTAAAAATGGGTCACCTTGTCCTGTCTCAGCTCCACATGACAGTTTGCCTGTACTTTCAGATCGGCATACAGACGCATCTCATAGGGTTCCGGTTTCAAGGGCTTGAGCAGTTCCTTCTCCATGGCATGAAAACGCTCTTCACGGCTGTAGGGACGCTTCTGCATACGGGTCTGGTTGTGCCTTTCCATCAGCTCCCATACGGCACGGTTCAGTTCCAGGAGTGAATGGAAGGTGCGGTTACGCAATCTGGCATAGATACGGTTATATGTAATCCTTACGGAGTCCTCTACCAGGGCCTTCTGTGTAGGTGATGCCGGGTCGCATGGCAGCACTACAAAATGGTAGTAGTTGCCCATGTCCTCAAGAGCCTTGTTCAGCTTCGGCTCATGCCGGTCATTGCTGATTACAGCCGATTTGAGATTGTCCGGAGTCAGTATGGGAGGTACACCGCCCAGATGTTCCAGGCACATTCTTATGGCATACAGGAAGTCCTCCGTCTTCTGCGAAGGTACACATATCACATAGGTATAGTCGCTGTAAGGCATGCAGGCGACAAACACCTCCACCTTGATAATTTCTCCGGTTTCGGCATCCACATAGCTGAGCTTGTCACCGGCAAAGTCCACCATGAGCTTTTCACCCGGTTTGTAGGTGTTGGCAAGTACGGCTGTAACATCCTTCTTCGCAACGAGATTCTGCTTCAGATGGTAATAGAACTGTGATTTTCCGTAACCGTCGGGATGAGTCGCACGGTATTCATCGAACAGGACCTGACGGCTTATATGGGATTTGGGATCCGCCAGCAGCTCCCTGTATCTGGGGAGCAGACTGAGGAACTCTTCCATTCTCCTGTCCGTATATGCCGGTGAACCGGCATGGAACATCCGTTCCAACTCGGGATCGTCAATCTCAAGGAGGTCGCTGATGTTCCATCCGTTGGCTTTTACTGTATTCACATAACCGTTGACGGTTTCCTTGTCTATCGGTAACTTGCGGCTTACACCGCGATTGGATTCTCCGGCCTGCTTGAGCTGGAGTACTTGTTTTATCAGACTCATATCCTTTGTTGTTCCTGCCATGACTGTGCTGTTTCTTGTTAGCTTACCAGCACAAAGGAAACTGAAACCGGGGAAAGAATGAACGGATATGCTCCGGAAACGAAGATATACGCGGACAATTCCATGCACGGTTGAACGGATATACTCCGGAAAATCTGAAAGCATACGTCTAAAGTGAACGGGTATGCCCCGGAAAAAAGGTGCTACAACGTGCAATTCTCGGAGGTGAACGGATATGCTCCGGAAAAATTGAGATTTTAATGTCTGGTTATCCATTTTTTCATCCTTTTTAGGGGATGAACGGATATAAAATTGTGCTTTTAAAGGCTATTTTTATGCTTTATAGGCTACCGGAATGTGAACGGGTATGCTCCGGAATATGCAATATGAAACGTTGTGTTGTAAATAATCATGTGCTTTTTCTTTTTTTTGTGGGACAAATATAGCGGTTATCCGGAAAAAAGTATTACTTTTGCCCTCGAAATAATCGAATGGGGTATTAGCTCATCTGGCTAGAGCGCGACACTGGCAGTGTCGAGGTGAGCGGTTCGAGTCCGCTATACTCCACATTAGAGCTGTCAAACATCAACCGTTTGGCAGCTTTTTTTGTGTTCGTCCGAAAAGATTTTGTCGGAATTTGCCTAACTTTGCGCGTCGAATTTAAAACAGTATTAATAAAATGTATTGGCTACAAGATTTGCTAACGAACCCTAACTCGATTGCCCACATCGTGGCGCTCTATGCGTTTGTGATTGCGGCAGGCGTTTTGTTGGGGAAAATTAAGATTTTTGGCATTTCGTTGGGCGTGACGTTTGTTTTGTTTGTCGGTATCGTGGCTGGGCACTTCGGGTTTACAGGAAATCCGGCCATTTTGTCGTTCATTCAAGATTTCGGGCTGATTTTGTTCGTCTTCTGTATCGGTTTGCAGGTTGGACCATCATTTTTCTCTTCGTTTAAGAAAGGCGGGGTAACGATGAATCTGCTGGCCGGCGGCGTGGTATTGCTTAACATTGCGGTGGCGGTGGCGCTTTACTACATTTTGCAGGGACGGGTGGAAATCCCGATGTTGGTGGGAATCCTTTGCGGGGCTGTGACAAATACACCGGGTTTAGGTGCCGCCAATGAAGCGTTGCATGTATAGAAGCCGCCCAAAAACGTATTCATGAAATTAGGGCTGTTAATCACTACAAAAATGGAGATTTAGCCAAAGCATACGATGAGTTTAATAGTGCTGGTGGTAGGAATTATTTGCAAAATTCAAATCAGTCTCTTTATGACAAATGTTTGGAGTTTCACGATTATACTTCCCTTACTAGTTCTTCTAAACAGGAAGAACTGCAGGCATTCTTACGGAAATATCCTAATAGCGAGTATTATAATACCGTGTCAGATATGCTCGCCGTTTCAATGGCTAAAAATTTTTCAATGTATGTAGGAGATTATACTGTCAATCAAGCTTTGTCATACGCAAAAGATGATTACACAAAGAATATAGTAAAATCATACGCAAAACAGGCAAAGAAAAATTATTCAGAGTATAAACGTAACCAACGTAAAGCGCGAGTAAGAGCCAACGGAGGGTATATCAACTATGGATTAGAATTTTTAGACTTTGGCATGAATATGTTCATGTCTGACAGAATGCTGAATATTGGCTACTATAATGCAGGTATCAGTATGCGTATAGGCAATTTCAGAGCTCCTGTACAGTTTGAAATAGGTGTAAAGCCCGGTGTGATATTTTATGCAATGTCTGAATATGATGATTATTACTATGATGATTATGATTACAAAACAGCTTTTCATTTACCGATATATGCCAAGCTTAAAGTTAATCTGTGCAGCATTGGGAACAAGTCAAAATTGTATGCAAGTGCATTCGGTAGCTACAAGGCAGTCCGCAATGAAGATATCGAGGGACGATTTGCAGTTGGTGGCGGCTTAGGTATCGGATGGCGCCATTGGGATTGGATGGTATATTATAAACAGGATTTAGAAGAGAATACAAGATATTCTTATACAGATGAAAGTAAATATATTGGGACCTCTTTGGCATACTATTTTTAAATAGACTATATGAATAAGAAACAATATTTTATCGGAATATTAGTACTTACCTTCCTTTTGATAACAGGCTGCAATAACCCCGCCTCAAAAGATAGGGAAAGGGAATACGCATTAAAAGAAATACAGAATGAACTTGCAAACTTGAAATCGTCATTACCTTTTAGAATCTCTACTACAGATATATGGATGACAGGTTTGGAATTGGAAGATAGTTTGCTTACTTGTACATGTGAAATGAACAAGGACGATTGGAACATTTATTCAATGCCTGAAAAAGAAGCTAATTCTGATAGGAATATTGCACGAATCATAAAAACTGTTGACCCACAAATAGGCCATCTGCTTGAGAAAAACAATTTAGGTTTCAAGTATGTGTATACAGACAAAGAGACCAAACAGATATTAATGTCCATATCGATCGGTCCTCAACGATTGAAGGAGATAAAAATGAAGTTGGATAATGGTGAAATAAGTCCTTACTCATTATTGGAACTATTCGAAATGGAAATAAGGAAATACGATATTCCATGCATTATGGAAGATGGAATTTGGCTGACAGATGCATATATCAATGGGAATTGTGTCTATTATGAGGTCACCATTGAAGAAGAATTGGATCCGTCTGCTTTTAATTACAGTGTATTATCCGAAATGAAAAAGGAACTTGTTGCCAGTTTAAGAGAAACACCATCACTTCTGTCCTATAAAAATGAGATGACAAGAAAGCACATAAATATTATATATGTATACAAAGATAACAATGGAACTGAGATTGCAAAAATAAAAATAACTCCAACCGACATATTTCAAGACTAACAAGTATGAGAAAAGTTTTCTTTATATTTTTTATTGTATGCCTTTGCGGCAATACGACCATTGCACAGGATATAAAACGTCCGGATTCCTATAATTACATTCGTGGAGTCGAAGCATTGCAAAACGAAAAATACGAAGAAGCATTAGATTATCTAAATAAGGAAATACATGATTTCCCCAAAAATGGATATGCTTTTTCTTGGTTATCATTACTTTACAATTACCAAGCGGAATATGGGCGTTCCTTAACAGCATCAGACCAAGCAGTAAAGTTCATTCCTAAGAAAGACAAGGAATACAGGTCCTTTGCTTTTTTAACAAGAGCCGATACCTACCGGAAGTTGGGAAGAGATGAAAAAGCCCTCGATGACTACAATCAACTATTAAAAGAACAACCTGATTGCGCAGATGCGTATGAAAATAGAGCCCAGCTATATTATGAGCGAGGTGAATATAGCTTAGCAGACAAAGACTACCAGAAAATCATATCTATTGATCCTGGTAGCGTGATGGGATATATGGGAATTGGACGCAACGCAAATGCAGAAAAAAGATACGATGATGCCATCAAACAGTTCGACTATGTAACGAAGTTGGCAAGTGACTATTCGTCAGGATACTCATTTAGAGCAGAAAGTTATATAGGACAAGGACAGTATTATAAAGCCATTGACGATATTATCCATGCTTTAAGCATAAATGGGGACAACAAGGCTTTTTTCTTAATGCAGCAAGTCGCAGATTCGGCATATACCATTTTGGTATCAAAACTTAAAGTAGAAAAACTTAAAGAGCCAAACAATAATGCCTGGCCATATAACTTAGGTGTAGTCAATGAATATACAGAAAAATATCAAAAGGCCATAGATTTTTATAAAGAAGCAATGGAAAAAGAAGCCTCTCCTATCACTGCTTTCCGTATTGCCTCATGCTATTCTGAAGTTGGTAATTATGATCAGGCTATAAACTATTGCGAACAGGCTATAAGATTGGATTCTACAGATTACAGATATCCAATGATGTTAGCAAGCCTGATGGACAATTCTGGCCATAGTGATGAAGGAATAAGTCTACTAAATAACATTATTTCCTCTTATCCTGATTATGATTTTGCTTATTATCAAAGAGGATGGATAAAAGACCATAGTGGTGACATTGATGGTGCAATCGAGGATTATACTATGGCAACAACGCTTTCACCTGATTACGCCTACGCATACATGAACCGTGGTGTGCTATGGAGATTAAAGGGAGAAACTGATAATGCAAAAAAAGATTTTGAGAAGGTTGTTGAACTTGATTCTATTCCAGAAAAAGCTGAATGCTCATTTTATGCCTATTATTATTTAGGACAGAAAGAAAAGGCTATTGAAGTCCTTGATTCTGTTTTGAAAAATAGTAATAAGGGAAACTATTATGATGCTGCCTGTCTTTACTCTGTGATGGGAGAAAAAGATAAAGCTATAGAATACCTTCAGAAATCATTGGAAGCCGGATTTAGGAGATTCGTACATATAAGCCGCGATAGGGATTTAGATAACATCAGAAATACAAATGAATTTAAGTCTTTAATCAAAAAATATGAGGCTAAGTCTGATTCTGAACATTCAGAAGAGAATGACAAAATTCTATATATTGATAAAAAAGCAGAAATACCATTCACTAAAGAAAATGGAGTATATAAAGTTAAATGTTCAATCAACAACTTACCTTTATACTTCATTTTTGATACGGGCGCATCAGTAGTTTCTATATCATCAGTTGAAGCTACATTCATGATGAAAAATGACTATATTAAACCAACTGATATCATTGGTAAACAAAATTACCTAAACGCCAATGGCGAAATTAGCGAAGGAACTGTCATAAATCTTAGAAATGTCAATTTCGGTGGTTTGAATTTAAATGATATTCGTGCAAGCGTTGTCCACAATCAGTCTGCGCCACTTTTACTTGGACAATCCGTTTTAAGCCGTTTAGGTAATATTGAAATCGATAATGTCAGGGGAATTTTAAGGATAACGTATAAAGAAGAAGTCGAACAATGAGAAAGAATATCAATAGGTTAAAAGTTGTTCTTGCAGAAAAGAACAGAACAAATCGCTGGTTAGCTGCTCAATTAGGGAAAAATGAGGCAACCATATCGAAATGGTGTACAAATTCAACACAACCCAGTCTGAGTGATTTAGTTGCTATTGCAAAATGTCTAGAAGTAGATACAAAAGATCTACTACATTCTATAAATGAATAATATTGAACCAATAATATGATTCTCACAAAATACAAAGAATACGTTACAAAGTATAATTTAAAACGATTTGTGAATGCTCATCGCAACGTATATGCTTCAGCCCTTAAAGAAATTCAAGCAGGAAAGAAGCAGTCACATTGGATGTGGTATATTTTCCCACAACTGCATGGACTGGGGCACAGCAGCAATTCTAATTACTATGGTATCATTGACAGAGACAAGGCAATAATGTTCCTGCATCATCCTGTCCTTGGTAAAAAACTTTGGGAGATCACAATGGCAATGCTGGCGATTGATGAGAAATCGGCTGATGAAATTTTGGGTGGAATAAATGCCTTGAAATTTCGCTCATCGATGACTCTATTCAATGCTGTCTTTCCGGATAACATATTTGCGGAAGCATTGCATAAATTTTACGACGGTAAAAAGATGAGCGCACATTGGAGATGCTGAAAGCCGACAACAGTGAACAATTTGTAGATGGAGGTATCATAGGGGCTATAATCGGAGATGTTGTCGGTTCTTTTTATGAATTCTATAATTGCAAGTCAACTAACATTGCCTTATTAACAAGTGGTACTACATTTACGGATGATACGGTGATGACCATCGCAGTTGCAGACTGGCTTTTGAGCGGTGTGCCGTTGCAAAAGACCATGCCTGATTGGAGCATAGAATACCCGAACAGAGGATATGGGGAATGTTCTATGAATGGCCTTTTTATAGCAAAAATAAAGAACCTTACAATAGTTTTGGAAATGGTGCAGGTATGCGCGTAAGCCCATGTGGGTATTTCGCTAATTCACTTGAAGAAGCCCTTGACCTCGCCAAACAATCAGCCGAAGTGACCCACAATCATCCTAAGGGTATCAAGGGTGCCCAGGCTATAGCAGCCGCGATATTTTTAGCGCGGCAACATAAGTCCAAGGATGAAATCCGAGAATATATTGAACGGACTTTTAATTACAACCTCCACCGGACTTGCGATGAGATCCGACTGGCATACAGATTTGACGAAACCTGCCAGGGCTCTTGCCCCGAAGCGATAATCGCTTTCTTGGACAGTCACGACTATGAATCGGCAATACGACTGGCGGTATCGCTTGGTGGAGACAGTGACACGATTGCCTGTATGACAGGAGGCATTTCCGCAGCTTATTATGGTATTCCGGCATGGATAGTCAAATACGTTGTCACGGAATATTTACCTCAAAACATAAGGGATATTATTGGTTGTTTTGATGAAGCCTGTACTGACCATAAGCATGAATCCAGTTGATTGTAGCAAAGAGGTTATCTTACCTAAGTTTAAGTTTAAGATAACCTCTTTTGTCCATTTTACTCAAACCAGTCCGGATTGCTTTCCTTCAAGACTTCAATCAGTTCCTTGTCCGGCAGTAGAAGATTCTGCGGCTCCGTGAAATAGAACACCTCGTCGTAGAGGTCTTCCGCTTCCTTGCTGGCAAAACCTTCGTTCACATCCTCGAAACTGCCCGGCTGTAAGGCGTCAAGCAGTTCGGTTGAACCAATCAACAATTCTTCTCCGTCGATTGAATCGACGATACGGCAGATGTATGTCTTGCCGTCAAATTCCAATTCTTTTGTTCTCATATTCGATTTATTTTAATGGTATATACTTTCCGTGTTCATTGAGATATTCCATGATGCACTTCGCCTCCTCATGCGATGCCCTGTTGCGGTCATCGTAACGGCGGCTGTCGTCTGCCATGACCTTGAGGCACTCCCGGATAAGCCGGTAAAGGCTCTGCTGATTTGTCGGGTGCATGCCCGGGATAGCCGCAGCGAATTTTCTGGGGTCGAAACTGTAGCTGTTCACCGCCATCTCCCACTCCTTTGCGAGTCTGTACTCTTTCGATTCCTGAATATTTCTGTCCATAGTTTTGATTTTTAATAATTCTCATTACATATCCCATCAAGTTCCTTGACTATGCTTGATACACTTTCTCCTGTCAATCCTTCAATGTCATACAGCAAATCCAACAGAAAACGATATGCCTTGTCTCCAGCTTCTGTAAATTCTCCTGTACTGTCGAATGCGTCACCGACACATCCAAGCCCTTGTAACAATTCTTCCAATGTTTTCATCTTTTTGAATTTAAGTTTTTTCTTCCCTCTGTTCGGCATCCTGCAACCGGAGCCGCTTCGGGTTTTACGGTGCAGGGAGAGGCCGCCGGATAAGCCATTCCCGATGTTTTTTCCTGCCAATTACTCTTGCCCCGGCAAGGAAGAATTTGCAGGAAATCCATTTCAAAACGGAGGGAACAGGCGCGGTAGCCTACATTCGCACCGTAGAAAACCCGTGCGGTGACGGCATGGAGGTTGAAACATGGAAAGACTCAAAACGATATAAAGGGAACGAGCCTTGTGAGGCAAGGCTTTGGAAAAGGTCGGCAGGCGGTTAGAAAGGGATAGCAGCGGCATGGTGCCGCCGTCGCACCTTGTGGCTTTCACTAAAAAAGGCATGACCGACGCACCACATAACACAACAGTATGCAGGACGGATTTCTCCGCCCTGCTTCTGAACTGAATTATGGAAAGGTCAAGCCGCTACATCTTCGGCTTGTGGCGTTTCATCGGGTTGCGGTTCTTCTTGCTGCTCCGCTTCCTGCCTGGCCTTGTCCTGCACCATGAGGACTGCTTTCTTTTCCTCGATGCGCTGGTGGCGTTTCTCATAGACTTCATCATAACCCTTTCGGATTTCGGCAAGCGTTTCGGGCATGTGCTTCTCCGCAAATCGGAGCAAGAGAGTGGCTGCGGCATCGCTGGCCGGTGCGTCTTGGAACTCGGAAATCAAGAAGTCCCTGCGGATAACGGCTTTCGCCTTGCCATTCAGGTTTTCAATGATACGCAACTTGTCCGTGTCGGAAAGGTAGTACACATTCTCGTCCTCAATGCCTACGGCTGCGTAATGCTCCCTGCGGAGATATGAAAGGAGGAAGTAATAAATCATCTTGTCCTCGTCAGCTCCGAACTTGGTATCTGTGGCATCCACCTCTAAAATCCGCTTCTTGGTGTCTGCAACGGTCTTTTCAAGGGCGATTTCCTTATTGCGCTTGTCCTGCTTTTCCAGTTTCTCAAGCGGAGTAAGTTCTTTCTCCTTTGTCGATAATGTGCCGTTTGACGTATTCGTTGCGGAGTTCTTCACATGACCGAGAAAGAGGTCTTTGTTACCGATAAGAACATAGAGCGATATTTCCCCCTCTTCACTTCGGCGTAATATGTCCTCGCATTCAGCCTTGTAATCTTCCTGCTCCTGCTCGAAGTCCCTTTGGGCTTCTTCGTATTCTTCCGTGGTCTCGTAATCTGCCGCTTCGGGTGCTTCGGGCAGTTCGGGATAGTCCTCATGGCGGCATGATAATCTCTCCACCTCGTAGCCAAGTTCCTCAAGCCGCTTGACAGTCGTGTCGTTGTAGGTGTAAAAGATAGAATAAGCAAGCGAAGCGGTAGGATGGTCTGCCAACATCTGCATGGCCTTTTCCACAAGATAGGCTGCATTCATGTCCTCAAGGCATTTCCTGTTGGCACACTTTCCGCAACTGCCCTCGCAAAACAACATCATGTTGTTGGTGTTGTGCGGGCAGGACTTGCAGAGGGTCTTGTCAAAGGAATAGCGGTCAAGGTCAGTTGTATAATCACTTTCTATACGTTTCGCCACATCTACGGCTTTCATGCCACGCCAACTGCCGTATATGACTCCCTCTTTCAGATGCCTGTCGTACACCTCACTCTGTATGTCCTCACCATATCGGCAGATTTCACTTGCCACACTGATTGTGATTTCGTCCGTTTCTAAAAGGGCTGCGATTTCGGGTATCAAAGTAGCAAACTTAAGGCGTGTGCGGATATAGTCTTCCGACTTGCCGAACTGAACAGACAATGAATGCACATCGTGCCGTCCGCTCTCTATCAGTTTTTGATATGCGTTCGCTTCCTCTATGGGGGTAACGTCCTTGCGCTGCAGGTTTTCCGTGACCGCCATTTCCTCGGCTACCTCGTCCGACACTTCGTATATGACTGCCGGGACGGTTTCCAGTCCTGCCATGAGCGATGCACGGTATCTGCGTTCGCCAAAGACAACTTCAAAGCGATTTTCACCAATGGGGCGTACACCTATGGGCTGCAAGACACCCTGTTGCCGTATGCTCTCGGCAAGTTCGGCAAGGCTCGCCTCGTCAAAGGTCTTGCGTGGGTTGTAATTACTCGGCTGAATGTCTGCCAATGCTACTGATACGATGTTCTTTTCTACTGACTTCATGTCTGTTGCTTCCATAATTCAAAAAATTTAATTTGTTAATAACTTGTTTTTTTATTTTCCCTCTTGTCGGTTCTTTTCTGCCGAACCGCCTTTGGGGTTTTATGGATGCAGGTTCCGGCCGTCGGAACAGCTTCATACGGCGGTTTTTCTTGCCAAATTACTCTTTCGCAGAAAGGAAGAATTTTGCAAGAAATGCACTTCAAGCCGACGGATCAAGCGCGACTGCCGACCTTTGCATCTGATAAAACCAATGGCCGGTGACAGCAGGAATGACCAGGAGAGGATAAAGGCCCGGCCGTATAGAAAAGGGAAACGGGTTTGCCGGAGATAGAAACGGTGTGGATGAACGCTATAAATGGGTATAAAAGAATGTGATATTTGACAAATACAAAAGGTAAATTTTCCACAAATCGTATAAAAGGATTGGCGGAACAGGTAGCATATCGGGCAACTCCGATATGCCACCTGAAGAAAATCACAGCGGCGACAGTTCCGCTGCGAATACTTCCGCCTCCGAATAGTCCGAGGCTATCAAAATGATACTGTCCTCTTCGATTTCCTCCGGGACATCCACCACCTGATACACACCGTCCGACAAACCGCCGTCCGGGTCATGCCAGAAAACCTTGCTTCCAGCCTTTATAAAATCGTAATTACTCATATCTCTATCATTTCGGGTCGTTCTTATTTCTGTCTGTGGTGTAAACTGAAACCGGCATACACCATACCGGCAGCGGGTCGATTTCCCTGACTGCCGGATACGGCATATACCATAGTCCAGTCCATACCGTCACCGGTGATGCCTTTGTCAGAACGGCAGGTCGTCCTTGTCGTCCTGCGGCATATCGGCAGGGGGTACGGGTGTGTTGTCCGTTGTGGCCGCCATGTTGTCCGGGCTGCCAGCCGAGCTGTCCTTCTTGCCTGTATTGATGAATGCGATGCTCTCCGCCGTAATGGAAAGCTGAATCTGGCTCTCCCCGTTTTTGTCCGTCCACAGGGAAGATGACAGTGTGCCTTCAACAAGCACCAGGCGTCCTTTGGTGAGGTATTCGGCCAGCCGGATGTGGTTCTCCTTGCTGCTTCTTACCTTTACCCATGTGGTGATGTTCTGTCCCTTTGCATAATCGTCAACGGCTATGTTCATAGCCATGAATGAGCCGTGGGCTCCTGCAATTACCTGGCAGTCTTTGCCAATGCGTCCGATAGTGTGTACATGTAACATAATAAAAAATGTTTTGTGGCAAGGTGGTTGGTCCTGCCGTTACCTTTCTTTTATTTTCCCTCTTCTCGGTTCCTTTCTGTCTGAACCGCTGTCGGGATTTTATGCTGCAACCAAAGGCTGTCGGCAAAGCCGCACACGTCGTTTTTTCTTGCCAATTACTCTTGGCAGCCCCGGCTGTCAAGGAAGAATTTGCAAGAAATGCACTTCAAAACGTAAGGGACAGGCGCGACGGCCTATATTTGCAGCGGTAAAACCAGACCGGTGACTGCCAGAAAGCATCCGGAGAAAGCATAAAGTCGCACCGATTATAACTGTACGGACGGCCCTGCCGGGGATAAAAGCAGAGGGAAAGGATGATATAACGGGAGAAACGGCTTGGGCGGGTAGAGAACAGCGGTCTGCCGGGCAAACAGAAAGGGGACTCTTTCCGCCTTGCGATCTGCCGGAATATATGGAGGCCGGCGCAAAGCGGGATGTGTCACCGTTTGCCCATGACACTGACGGCCCGGAAAGAAAAGATACGGATTAAAGGCGGAATGTGCCAGAGCAAGATCCGGCAGGAAGCCTTGCATAGCGTAATACCGTGTTGTTTCGACATCTGTCGAAGCTCCGGCATGGAGCGGCAAGAATCGGACTGGCGGTGCTCCGGCACAGCCTTCCGTACCTTGGATTGAAGAGCGGACAGCGGCACAGACCTCCTACCTTGCTTCATGGGCGGGAAAAGCCGGGTAGAAAAGGGATGAAATGCCGGGACGGTATGCCATAAAAAGGGAATTGCCGGCAATGAAGGCAGCCCAATATGACTGCCTTCCCCTGCCTGTCAGCCGACGAAGTTGAAATGCCTGTCGCAAAATTCTTTCTGACGCATGAAGCGCTCGCTCCGGTAGAAGTCCACTTCGGGATACATGCAATGGCCGGAAGCGGCGTATCTGCCAGTCGGTACACCTAACTCATAAAGCACGAGCCAGTCCAGCACCGCTTCTCCGTTGTTGTTCGTGTCGATGAACTGGCAGCCGGCATTACGCTCCACGCCCGGAAGATTGACGGTTATGACTGCCTCCGGCTCGAAACCGTTGCTGTCTTCTTTATATTCAAGCAATTCCAGACAGATTGGGCTGCCCAGTCCGTGCTGGTAGTAGGTAACAAACGGGAAGACCCATTTTTCATCCTTACGCAGAAGTTTTAACGTCAAACCGTCAACGACCACTTTTTTCTCACTGTTTTTTTCCATACTTCAAATTTTTAATTTCGTTTTTTTATTTTCCCTGCGTTCGGTCCTTAAAGACCTTCGCCGGATTTATTTTTCCGCACCACGAAAGTGATAACGGCAACCGGACAAATCTGGCGACAGAAATACGCTTCTCCCCGAGAAGGAAGATTTCCGTCGGCCACCGCAGGCTTGCAGGATTTGTAGGGAACAGCCGTAATCCGTTACTTTCGCGGAACAATAAGCCGGGAAGGAAGGACTGGCTGCGAAGACAAAGATAAGGAAAGATATAAAAGGATGGACAGGCAGGTATAAGGGGGAAGGGTAAAAAAGGGAAAGAGGATAAAAAGGGAGGATGCCGGCCTATAAAGGCAGGGCGGGCCGCACAGGGCATACCATACAGAAAAACCTGCCCGGCCATCACGACCGGACAGGGAGTAAAGGTTAAAATATGAATTACGGTCAGGCAGCTTTGTCGATGTCCTCCTGTGCCGGATGCGGTTTCTGTTCCGCTTCCTTGAGGGCTTCGTCTATCCGCCGCTGCAAGTCCCTGCATTCCTGCCGGAGCCTTGCCAGTTCGTCCGACTTGCTCCACTTGCGGCTGACGATTTCCTGCAAGGTGGGAAGCTCGCTTTGCAGTTTTTCGATTTTCTTGCTCTGATTGTCGATGATGCCCGGCAGTTTGTCTAATGTGGTTTTGGGATATTGCGCCGACTCGACAAACCCCAGCGGCAACGCACCCGACACGCCGCAACGGTATTTCAATCCGCTTCTGCCCTCGACATAGAACGTGTTGCGGTCGAATGTCCCGGAAAAGTCATATTCGCTGCGCACCAGCAGGTTCAGCCCCATATAGCTGCCTATGGTGGCGTATGCTTCGCTGCGGTATGTTCTCGCTATGCGGTGCAGTTCACGCCCGGTCTCTTCCGCCGTGGCTTGCGGCAGGTTCAACAGCAGGGTCGTCCGCTCTCCGGTGTAAGCCGTGATGTATTTCCTATCGGCATTGACCTGGGCGATGAACCGTTCCGCCTTTTCGATTTCCTGCCTGTTGGCAGAAATCTTGTGTTCGGCACGGATGCGTTCTTTCTTGAATATGGCGTGCTCCTTTTCCAACTGCATAATCCTGTTGTCGAGCTTGGCCTTGTTTAACAGGTCGGTATTGCCGGAAAGAATGGCCACGAACTCGGCAAAGTTCATTCCGCTGTCCTCGTCCATGCAGTCCTCGTCGATGCGGCGCACGGCAATCGTGCCGTTGTTAATCTGATTGATGAACATCTGCTTATTTTTCAGTAGGTTGAACTTGTAGGCATCCAAAGTCTTTTCCGTACCGTAGATGACTATATCCACCACATTGCCGCCCCAGAGCTTGACGGTGTTTCCCTTGCGTACCGCCCTGCCGTTGCGCTGTTCCAAGTCAGCAGGCCTCCAGGGAACCTCAAGATGATGCACCGCCACCGCCCGTTGCTGGGCGTTCACACCTGTGCCGAGCATGGAAGTCGAGCCGAACAGCACACGCACCCTGCCGCTGTTCATGTCCGCAAAGAGTTTCTTTCTCGCCCTCTCGGTCTGGGCGCACTGGATAAACTGTATCTCGTCCGCCGGAATACCGAGCCGCACCAGTTTGTCCTTGATGTCGGTGTAGATGTTCCACTCATTCGTCTTGTAGGTGGAAAGGTCGCTGAATATGAACTGTGTACCCCGGTTGGCATTGGAACGTACATAATAGTCATATACCGTCCTTGCACAGACAGAAGCCTTGTTGTCCGCATCGTCATGGAACTTGTCTCCGAGCAGTCTCATGTCGAGAGCCATCTTGCGTGCCACATTGGTAGCAACGAGCATCTTCGCTTTGTCGAGGTTGTCCGGTTCGGGGATGTCAAGTCCCAAATCCTCCCATTGTCCGCCATGCGCAAAGGAGACCAGCCGCCCAATCATTTCCTCCTGCTCGATGGTCGGGGCGTATGACAGGAAACGCACATTCTTTTGCGGCACATCGAGGTTAATCATGTCGGCGGTGCGGTAGTCGGTAATCTCACGCAGGAACATCGCCAGTTCCGGCACCTTGATATAGGTACGGAAACGCTCTTTGCGCTTGATTGAGCCTGTCACGTTCAGCTCGTAATCAGCGGTTTTCTTCGTGAATATCGCCGCCCACGCATCAAAACAACTGATGGACTGCCGTCTCAACTCATGAGGACGCAGGTACTTGAACATCACATAAAGTTCGGTCAGCGCATTGACGACCACCGTGCCGGAGAGGAATGTCGCACCGAGGTCATGGCCTGTACGGTGCTGTATGTCACGGATGGCAAAAAGCAAATTCATCGCCCTTTGCGAGCCTTTGGTGTTGCCGATGCCCGCTACCCTCGTGTGCCGTGTCTGAAACATGAGGTTCTTGAACATGTGCGATTCGTCCACAAAAATATGGTCTATGCCCATCGAATGGAAATCCACGGTATCATCTTTCCGCTCATTGATTTTCATCCGCAATTCGGCGAGTTTCGCTTTCAGATTCTCCTGCCGCTTCTCCAGTCCTTTCTGCATCTGCCTGCTGCGGTAGCGCATGGTGGAGTTCTCCAATACCTCAAGGCTGCGCTCCACATCGGCAAGTTCTTCGGAGAAAATCTCCATCATGGTTATTTCCGACTGCGGTATCTTTGCGAACTGGTCGTGTGTCAGGATGATGCAGTCCCAGTTATTGTTTTTGATTTTAGCAAACACCTCTTTCCGGTTGGCAGGCGTGAAGTCTTCCTTGCCCGGATAGAGTAGTTTGGCAGACGGATAAGCCTTGCGGAACGTGTCGGCTATCTCGTGCACGTTGGCTTTCAATCCGACAATAAGCGGTTTCCTAATTAGTCCGAGACGCTTCATTTCGTAAGCCGCCACGCACATTATCATCGTCTTGCCCGTGCCCACCTCGTGCCAGCAGATACCGCCGCCATTCTGCTTAATCATCCAGATAGCATCTTTCTGCGAGGGGTAAAGCTCCTTGTAGGCGAAGTGCTCGAATGAAAGCCCCGGAAAGGTCTGCGCCGAACCGTCATAGTGCGGCCTTACAAAACAGTTGAAACGCTCGTTATAGACCCTTACCAGTTCATCCCTGACCTCCAACGGCTGCCTGTCGAGCCATTCGTTGAACCGCTCCCTAATCTCCTGTATCTTGGTGGCGGCTTCCTGTATGGCTTCCTCGTCCGGCACACGCACCTTGTCGCCGTTGCGATCAATCTCTTTCGTTATCTCCGGCACGGTATCGTGCAAGGCATGGACGAACAGGTCTTCACCGTTGTAATTCCGCACGGAATAGGTGTTGTACGCCGCCGGAGAATAGCCTTTCAGCCTCACAAGGTAGGTGTCGTTCACATCGAAATACATCACCTCGGCTTCCACGCCGAACAGCTCCGCCGCAAAATCGGCGTATATCTTTGTGTCAATCCACCGCTCGCCCATGTTGATGTCAAGCTCCTCGTAAGGTATCGTTTCGGGTATGGCTTCCTCCAACGCCCTCACGGATGCCTCCGTCCATTCCTTTTCGGTGTTGCATAAAGAGGGAATATATGAAGCCATTTCCTTGTGCTTGGCTACGACATTCCCGGCAAGAAACTTTCCTTTATGCTCCCAACATCCGGCAACGGGATTGTAGAAAATCTCCCCTTTGAGAGCTTCCATGACCTCTTCCCAATCCGTGCCTGTGGACTGCATAATGTAGCCCATATCCACCCTGCCGTAGAAATTGAGGCTGCTTGCCAATGCCTCGAACGGTGCCAGTCTTACACCTGTGTCTATCTTTTTGAAAGCCACAGGCTCACGCATGATGTCTGACTTGAAGATGTTGTCGCCGACCTGCATTTCAATGGTATAGACCTCCATGCCCAGACTGTCCTGCATGATGAAATCCCTGTTGTCGTTCTCGTGGAAATATCCCCACTTGGTGACAAAGGCATCATACAGGGTGTTCAGCCTTTCACGCAAAGCCGCCTGTTCCTTTTCTTGCTCCCTCTCTTTCGTTGAAAGTTCGAAATACGCCTCACGGAGCGGCAAGTAGTCCGCCGCCCTCTCCACATTGACCTTGCCCTCGTCCAACGGCACGAAATCCACCGCCGTTTCCTCGTAGTGGCTTGACCTGCGGAACCGGAGCGTTCCTACCTGTCCCTCGAACAGCACTATCGCCCCCTCTTTCATCCATCCGGGCATATCCCCGGTGTATGCCCTCCTGCCTTTGTCCGGCACGGCGGCAACCGCCCCACCGAAAAGCGATATCTGCACAGGCGCATCGTCCTGTCCGATGAAAAGGCTCTTGTGGAAATATCTGTCAAAGTCATATTTAACCAAAGCGGAAAGGTATTGTGCCATTGCCGTATCAGAGCCGAGCCAGTGATGTTTGCGTACATATTTGCCGTATTGATTCTTCACGATGCGGCTGTCTGTTGTCAGCACGGTTTTCGGCATGGAAAACAGTTTGTTGGCAAATTCCGTCATCGCACCGTCCGCATTTACATTTTCCTTTGTGACTTGCAGGAAATATTTCTCCCGGAGCGAGAGGGATGCCTTGTGCGTGTGCTTCTGGAATATGAGCAGGTCGCTGCCCACCTCGATACCGCTCGTCTGCATGAAAAGCGTGTCGGGAAGCCTTACCGCACTGATAAGGTCAGCATGGCTGACAAGGTATTCTCGCACGAACTTGTTGCCCGGCGTGTCGGCTACGCCCCTTGAAGTGACGAAAGCCAGCAGTCCGCCCTCGTTAAGCAGTTCCATCGCCTTGACGAAAAAGTAGTTGTGTATGGTCTTGGTGGCCTGTTCGTAAATACCGCCTTTCTTCCAAAAATCCGTATCGAACACACGGAAATTGCCGAATGGAATGTTGGATGCAATGACATCGAATTTCCGATGCTCCAGCTCCTGCCTGTCTATTGCTTCAAACCCTCCTGTCATGGTGGTTGCTTCATCATGCAAAAGAGAAAGCACAAGCCCGGTAATGATGTCCTTTTCAATGGCGTAGCTGTGTGTGCCGCCCATAGCCACAGGCAGGAAACCTCCGATGCCTGCGCTCGGTTCGAGGAAGCTGCGCATCTGCAGTCCGTTCTCCCTGAATCTGGTGTGTATCTGATTTGCCACGGTGTCAATGATGAATTTCGGCGTATAGAAAGCTGTCAGCACGGAAGCCTTTATACTGTTCATCAGCAAGTCGTAATCCCCCTCGCTCCCTCCTGCAAGAGTTCTCAAAACCTCCTGCAAGCGGTTTGTCTGCTCCGCCAGTTCTTCGGGCATGGGGATTTGCGTTCCGATGGCCAGCACTTCTTTGACACCTCCAAAGCCCGAATACTGCGCCAATACCTGTTTCTCTTCTTGTGTGGCTTTCCTGTGTTGTTTGTGGACAGTCACCGCTGTTTCTATGGCGGCCACATTTGCCGCCAGTGATTTCAATCTGTTGTAACTCATAGCTTAACCTTTTATTTTTTTCCCTCTGTTCGGCCTGTTTGCGGCCGCCGGGAATTATTTTTCTGCTCCGAAAAGTCGGCAGGAACACCGGCCAAGGCTGGACGGGAAAATACGCTCGACAGCGGAGAGGAAGATTTTCCCGGCTCACCCCTGCGGCGGCTTGCCGGCATTGGCAAAGGCTGGGACTGTCGGTTACTTTTGCAGCAAAATAGTTCCCCAGGAGGTCGCACGGCTGAATGGGGCGGAAACGCCGGAATAGAAAAGGGAGGATGCCCGGCAGGTAGAAAAGGGAATGGAAAAGTATAAAGGCCATTGCCGTCGGCAGACCGGAAAAATAAAAAGCCGTACCGAGCCTTTTTGCCCGACACGGCTTAACATTGTTCCGATGGATTAGTCGATGTCGTACCCAATCATGAACTTGTCATTGATAAGCAAATAGTAATAACCGTTTCCACAATCCCGGTATTCCTTGCTGAAGCCGGCCTTCATGCCTCCCTCACCATCCGGTTCGCACCAAAGCGTACCGTCATAACCGCAAAAATCAAAACGACTGGTAGAGAAAATTTTGCCATCTTTCAATGCCTTTCTGAAAAGGGCCATGCTCGTGCTGCCGCAATACTTTTCAATTCTTGCCAGACTGATGCACATTCCGTCAATTACTGTTCCTGTCGTAATATGGTTCTCATACAGGGACTTTTCCGGGTCGGCTACGGCAATTTTCCGGAGCCAGTTGTTGGTATGCGTGGCAAGGCGTGCGAGCCGCTGGTATTTAAGGAGTAGTTTCCTGTTCCTATCCTTTTCATTATCCTGTGAGGGGGTGTAGATTTTTTCGATGTTGTCCCAGTCTGTAAAGATGTAGCCACGCTTGCGTTTTCCCTTGGCAATGATACCGATGGCATTTTCACCACCCCGGTTGATAAACAATTTCCTACGCTCCCCGTAAATCCTGATATACAAAAACGATGGGTTCTGTTCGTTACGGAGATAGGCTTCTGCCGGATGAATATTAGTCAATTCCATTTTTATAAAGTTATTTGTTTATGATTTAATGGTCATTCGTTATTAAAAACATGGGTCAGAATTTGGGGATGTAGCCAGTCTTCAATAGTTCTCCATCCCTGTAAAGTTCGATACGTCCGGGCTTGAAGCCCATCTCACCGAGTGCTATATACCGGATATAGTCCCGGTATTCCTTGCCCGAAAAGTTCTTCCCGCACAGATTGTTGAAAATCATAGGGATTGCGTGTTCGCTGCAACTTGCCAGCACCGTGCAGCCGTTCTGCCTGATTTCTTCCGTCATAATCTTTCAATTTTAATGTTCAACATCAGTTTGTTTCTTTCCCTCTGCTCGCCCTATGTGCGACCGTCGGGGTTATTTTTCTGCATCGGAAAGGCGGCAAGAAGCAACCGGACAAGGCCCGGACGGGAAAATACGCTCGACAACGGAGAGGAAGATTTTCACGCCCCAGCGGTATGCCGGCATTGGCAGGATTGTGACGGCCGGATACTTTCGCAGCAAAATAAGTCCCTGAAGGTTGCAGGGCTGAATGGGTGCAACACGTGGTAAAAGAGTATAATTAGGCAAGAAGCTTTCTCAAAAAAATATTCTAACCCAAAAATGTGTCATCAATGACAGTTTTTCCGATTAGGATTTTGCCGTGCGATTGAAAACAGTTATTTTTGTAGTCGAAAAACCGGTCATAAACTGACATAAAATTCGATTAGCATGGCACATATAGAAAGGAATAAATATTTGGATGAACTTGTTTCCCTGCGACATAACGGTATGATCAAGGTCATAACGGGTATGCGCAGATGCGGCAAGTCCTATCTTCTTTTTGAGATATTCGCTTCATGGCTTGAAAATGAGGGCATTGCTTCAGACCATATCATAAAAGTGGATCTGGAAGACTATAAGAATCGGGAAATGAGAAATCCCGATAATCTGTACGCATACATGGAAAGCCGCATTGCGGATGACGCCATGTATTATCTTCTGCTTGACGAGGTACAGATGCTCGATAAGTTTGAGGATGTCCTGAATGGCTTTTTAAGGATGCGGAATGTAGATGTGTATGTAACAGGCAGTAATGCAAAGTTTCTCTCCAAGGATATAGCCACAGAGTTCAGGGGGCGTGGTTTTGAAGTAAAAATGTACCCGTTGAGTTTTAGAGAATATATGTCTGTTTATCCGGGCAGTATCCAGGCCGGCTTCAATGAATATATGCTATATGGCGGTCTTCCGCAGATATTGTCATATAATACGGAAGAACAGAAAGCGAAATTCCTAAAATCCTTGTTCGACGAGACCTATATCAAAGACATCAAAGACCGCTATGAGATACGCAAGGACGATGACCTGGAGGAACTTATCAACATCATGGCTTCCGGTATCGGAGCACTGACAAACCCGAACAAACTGGCGAACACTTTCCGGAGCGAGAAGAAGTCAAGCATCTCTTATGATACGGTCAAAGAATATATCGATTACCTGATCGATTCGTTCCTGGTTGAAAAGCCCACCCGCTATGACATCAAAGGAAAGCGATATATCAACTCCCCTTACAAATATTACTTCATGGATTTGGGATTGCGCAACGCCCGCATCAATTTCCGTCAATCAGAAAGGAGTCATCTGATGGAGAATATGGTTTACAATGAATTGCGGATACGTGGGTTCAATGTGGATGTAGGTACCGTTCCAGTTGTTGTGACTGATGAAAACGGCAGGCAGCAGCGTTCCAGCCTTGAAGTCGATTTCGTCTGCAACTTGGGAAGCAGGCGGTACTACATACAGTCGGCTTACCGAATGGAGTCTGATGAGAAGATAAAACAGGAACGGGCATCCCTACTGAAAGTGGACGATTCGTTCAAGAAAATTATTGTCATCGGTGAAGAAAGTCCTGTAACAAGAGATGAAGTAGGCATTACAACCATCAGTATTTATGATTTCCTGCTGAAGGACAATTCACTTGAATTGTAATGGAACCGAGGCTGCTCTTCCTGATACTGGTCGGCATAGCGATAGGCTTGTCCTGTCTGGCCGGGTACTGGCGGAAGAAAGCCGGGGAAGCCGCTTTTGCCGCTGCCCTGCTCGCCGATAAAGCCGAGGACCGTGACCGCCACTGCCGTCTGGCTGTGATGGCCGGGCACAGGGATGCCTGCCGTATGTTCTGCTTCGCCCATCCCGATTTTTACGAGGACAGGCATCCGCTCAAGCCTTTCCGTTTCCGTGGCATAAGCGTGACGTTCTACGGCCATTATTATCCGTCACGCTACAAAAGGCTGCTTGACGAAGAACAGCGTGGGTTCTGCCGTACTCTCTATGCCTTCAAAGAGGGAGAGAACCACGGCATAGACTTCTTCAAGGCTTGCATGGCCGCCCTGCCGGTGGACACCACTTCCTGTCATATCATGTTCATGCCGTGCAGCAACTGGATAAAGTACGGCCAACGGTTCAAACGGCTCGACTGGTACATCACGACCAACCGTAATGAACTCACCTCCGGACTGTATGATGTCGATGTACACAGTGAACGCGAGAGCCTGCACGAGTACAAGGGCAGCGAACACATCCTTGAAAGAAACTACAATATTACAGGCGGCATCAAGGGAAAAAGAATCATCATCGTGGACGATGTGTTCACGAGCGGCCAGAGCCTTACCGACTACAAGGAAGAGATAGAGCGGTGCGGCGGCGAAGTGGTGGCCGCCATCTTCTACGGAAAGACCGTTACGGTTCCGCCGCTGTTCCTGATAAAGGCCCATGTATGGGGCGGACATATCATCCGCGCCATCACGTACGAGCCATAGGTCTTATGACATTTCTGCCAATGCCGCCAGGCATTTCTCCCGTGTGGTTTTGATGTAATTGAAAATCTTAGCCGGATTCACACTCTTCCCGTTGTGCCTGCAAGTGATGTGCAGATGCTCGCCGGTGCTGCGTCCCGTGTTTCCCGTAATGCCGACCGCATCCCTCGGACGGACAACATCCCCTTTGCCGACCAGTATCCGCGAGAGATGGCAGTAGCTGACGGTGAACTCACCGTGCCGCAACACCACATATTTTCCCGAAGCCCTGTCCTGTCCGACCTTGATCACCGTGCCCTCCATCATGGCCAGCACCTTGTCACCCCGCGCGTGCAGGTCTATGCCGTTGTGGAACTTTCTCTTTCCGGTAAATGGGTCCGTCCGGTACCCGTATGGCGAATTGACCTTCATTTTACGGAGCGGATAGCACACGCTCAGATAGCGTTGCACCCATTTCTCCTTTCCGGCTTCGCCTGACGATGCCGGTGCGCTTTTTTCCTCAGACAGGCATCCTTCCATAAAAGCCTTTCCCTGCCGGTTCCCCATATCGTCGTCTTTCAGCGATACAGATTCCGATACACCTGTCATCCTACCGGGCATGACCGTATTGAACTGTGCAAAAAGCGGTGTCGTGGTCATAATGACACCGGCAGCCAGCATCATCCATTTTTTTGTTTTCATGCCGCAAAGGTAACAAGGCGTATCCACCCTGTGCAAATATCCTAATCCATTTCTTATCAGAATATGATTATTTAACTGTTTAGAATATGATTTTTAAGCCGAAATCATATTCTAATCATAAAAATAGTATATTTCAACTACTTATTATTCCATATATTTGCCTGTCACAATAAATTCAATCTATCTTTGCAAAGTATGATTTAGAATTTGATTTTATAATATGAAGCAAGTACGATTTGATTTGACGGAACTGCCGTTTGGAACACTGTCCAAATTCGGGCTTACACAAGAAATGATAGAGGATCTCCCCATGTATGTCCTTGAGGACATTTGCCAAGGAAAGCATTCGCCTGTGCTTCCTGTCCGGGTGACCGGTGAGAACGGTGAGACTTTTGAAAGCCGCACACGCATCGCCTTTATCCGCAGGGACGACGGTCAGGCGGACGTGGTATTCTATCCGGTGCTGAAATCCTCCCCGCTGGAGAAATACAGCGAGGCGCAGCAGAAACAGCTACTCGACGGCAAGGCTGTCATCGTGGATGTAGAGACCCCTGACGGACGCCACAGCAAGGCATTCGTGCAGATAGACCCGGAGACGAAGCAGGTGCTTTCCGTGCCTACCCCCATCATCGGGCGCAATCTGCAGGTGGCCGCAGAGGAACTTCACCTCGGCACGGCAGAGGTCAACAGCCTGCAACACGGAGAACCGCTGACCATTGTCGTTGATGACGAGCCTGTCACCGTGGGCATCGACCTCAATACAAGGACGGGTATCCGCTTCTGCCACGGCGATGGAGAGAAATGGCGCGAGCAGACCAGACGGGAATGGGATAAATACACCTTCGGCTGCTACGGGTGCTGGGTCATGGACGATGACGGCAACCTCAATTATGTCTCCGAAGATGACTATACTGAAGAAATGTGGAACGAACAGAAGAAAAGCGCCGAGCGCAACCGTGCCGCAGCCCTTCACAAATAACCCTTATAACCGTCACGACCATGCACAAAGAACAGTATTATCCGGAGGACATCCTTATAGAGAAGCTGGAGAGCGGCGAATACGGCTGGCTCGATTTTGTCAATCACCACTCGGCCGAATGGCAGGAGGAGTATCTTCTTTACTGCAAGGAAAACGATTTCTTAGTCGGAGACCCGTCGGCGGAAGAGTTTGTCCATTTCAAGGACAGGGAACTTGAATATGCCCTCGAAAACGGAGACGCTTAATCTATCACAGACAATCCAAATCATCAGACAATGGCGATACGAAAGAATACCAACCCACGGGCGATGGATCTGCAGCCGGAGATGCGCGACATCCTGATGCGCAACGGTATGCAGGCCCATATCGTGCCTGACGGCGCAGGCTACAGCCTGGTCGTGCAGGGGCATGACTCGCCTTTGCTTGCCTATCCCATCACGGAGCGGCAGATGCTGGCGCTGACCGACTGGGGTACGAATACGGCCAACAAGAAAGCCTACAATGTGTTTACCAGCATTGTCGGCAAAGACTTTTATATGCCCAAAGATTTCGTCCACGCCCGGAACGCCAACGGCCGTGTCGCGATGGGACTTCACGGATACCGCATCGGTATCGGCGAATACGGACGCACCGGGTGGAGGGGGCTGCCACCCCCGTTCCTCGGATGGACGCCCCGCCAGCAATGGGGCTTTCACCTGTGCAGGGTCGGTGGGCAGTTGTTTTATCCCGGCCCCATTGTCGCCGAACGCTGGGACGGACGGATGAAGCCCGGAGAGCTGCAATCCGGCGGTTACGGTTTCTATTATAAAGGTGACCAAAGGGAAATTCCAGCGCAACCTGCAGATGTCTTACAGAACCTGCAAAGCGTTATCACGCCGCTTGTCACCCGGGAACGGAGCAGCGAACCGGCCAAGCCCTACAAGGAGCTGGTCAGCTCGCCCGTGTACTTCTCCAACGAGAAATGGCAGGAGTGCCTGTCCTCGCACGGCCTTATCGTGGATGCGGAGCAGCGGACGCTGACCGTGCAGTCGGAGTCGATTTCCGCCGATTTCGTCTATGACCTGACAGCGGAAGAGACGGCGCTGCTGACCTCCAACTCCATTGAAGAACATCCGGTAGAGAAACGCATCGAGCTTCTCAATAACATCATCGCTGCGGACTACCAGGACAAGGTGACAATGGAGACCTTGGACAGCGACCGGCGCATCAGTATCGGCCTGCATCCGGAGGTGCAGGAAGACCTGGCACGGCACCATCAGCAGGAACAAACGCTTTTTGAAGAACAACCGCAACAGGGACTTGCTGAGGAACAGATGTCCGAAGGAGCCGTGATTGACGGCAGGGACCTCTACTATCTCAACGAGAACCGGGGCTGGTATAAGGAAGGACGTCATGGGCGCGAAGTGGAAGTAAGCGAGATAGCCGTCCATCCGGCAGAGGCTGAGGGCAAGTACAGGATGACCGCCGTCATCGACGGGCAGGTCGTCAGCCACGAAATCAGCCAGAAGGACTATGACAAATTCCTGGCGGTCGATGACTACCACCGCATGAAGCTCTTTTCGAAGATATTCAGCGAAGTGGACATGAAGATGCGCCCCGAAGCCCGGAAAGACCTCGGTGTGAAGATATTCGCCGCCCTGACAGCCGGAGCCGTCGTCACGACCGGTGTCGTACACGGGATAAAGCACAGTCATCATGCGCCGGAGTTCTACGGCGAACGGTTCGGCGGTCCGCCCAGACCTTATTTCAAACCGGGTGTGGACACGCCGAGGGATGTGGCGATACGCAATTTCGAGGCCGAGATGAACCGGGAGATAAGTGACTTGCGTATGGGGAGGTAAGCTTATGAACGGGAACGAACTGACATACGACGACTTTCTGCGGCGCCTGACCATACAGGACGTGCTCATTGACGCGGGCTACCGGCTGAACAGGCGGGACGGCCTGCGTTATCCGTCATACGTCCGGACAGACAGCGACGGCAGGCGTGTGCGCGGTGACAAATTCATCGTCACGGCCAACGGCCAGTGCTGCTTCCAGCCACCCCAGCAAAAGTTGTACAACATTATCTCCTTCATCAAGGAACATCCGCAGTTCTTTGCGGAATACCGGGCAGGCATATCCGGTGACAGGCTGGTGAACCTTGTTTGCAACCGCCTGCTGAACCAGCCCATCCCCGAGAGGGAGACACGCATCATACAGCCCAGACGGGACATCAGACCCTTTAACATAGACGACTACGACATACACAAGTTCAACCCCCAGGACAGGGAGACACAGAAGAGATTCTACTTTTTCTTCAAACACAGGGGCATAGACCTGTACACCCAATACGCCTTTCATAAAGATTTCTGTCTGGCCACGCGGAAAAGGCCGGACGGGTCGTCCTATACCAACCTTGCATTCCCGCTCCGCCTGCCCAAAGAGCCGGAAAAGGTCGTGGGATTCGAGGAACGGGGCCGGGCAAGGATGGACGGCAGCGGCAGCTACAAAGGCAAGGCCGAAGGAAGCAATTCGAGCGAGGGACTGTGGATTGGCAGTCCTGCCGGGACAGCCCTGGGTGATGCCACCCACATTTACTGGTTCGAGAGCGGCTATGATGCCATGTCCTACTACCAGCTATACCAGAAAGAGAACAAGGATTTGAGAAAAGCCGTGTTCGTCTCCACCGGTGGAACTCCTACCGTGGAGCAGATGCGTGGGGTAATCTCCCGTACCCGTTCCGCCCGGCAGCATATCTGTTTCGACACCGATACGGCAGGCCGGGAGTTCGCCGACAATCTCAAGAAAGAGATACACCGGATAGTCAAGTCTGGCATCGAGTCCACGCCTGAGCGAAAAGCCTATCTCGAGACCATACCTGCCGGAGGCGGCATTGACGGAGGCAATGCCGATCTGTTGCCCGATGCCCTGCGGTCATGTTACGGGAAATACGAAGCCGCATGGGAAGAGGTCATGTCCATGCGCTCAAGCGGGCTGTGCCATCCGGATGACATCAAGGAACAGGAAAGCCTGATGAACAGACAATACAGGGATTTCCGGAATGGGCTGCGGGATTTTCTCGGTCTGGACGAAAAGGATGACACCCGGTTCATGCGGGAAGAGCCGAAAGCTCCCTGCAAGGACTGGAATGACGAGCTACTGGCAGGCATAAGACAGGAAACATCCGCCCGAGAGAACCGTCCCAGAGAAGAAGATACGGAACAGGAACGAAAAACAGGCTTCCACCGATGAGAACGACACCATCCATATCACAGCCGGAAAGTCTCGTATTGAGACCACACAAGATGCAATTCGTCATCGACGAGCTGCCGACCCTTGCCGTGTGCTGTGCCGGAGGCATCTACGGAGGCTTGGAGGACATGCCCTTTCCCATTGCGGGCGTTGCCGTCTTCCTCTGCCTGTTGCTTGTCCTGCTGTACCGCTTCCTCTGCCTGTGCAGGATACGCTACCGCATCGGCAGCGAGCAGCTTATCTGCGAACGAGGGCTGCTTGTCCGCAAGGTGGACTATATGGAGCTCTACCGTGTCGTGGACTTCCAGGAGCACCAGAGCCTGATGCAGCAGCTCTGCGGACTGAAGACGGTGCGCATTTTCTCTACGGACCGGAACACGCCCCGGCTCGACCTTACAGGCATGAGACGGAAGGACGACATCGTGCCGCTCATCCGGGGACGGGTGGAATACAACAAACGAAAAAAGGGAATATATGAAATCACGAACCATTAGCATCATCCTTGCCGCCGTGCTCGCCCTTTTCCTGCCACATATCGCGCAGGCGCAGATAGCAGCCTCCAACCCGTTGGAATGGGTGGCTCTTGCCGAAGGGAACGAGCTGATAAACGGCCAGATTGACAAACAGATAAAGGGACAGACCCAGACGGCTGCGCTGCAGAACAGCATCGCTGCGGAGTTCAACCGGATACACCAGTGGGAGAAGGAATACAACAGCTACCTCAAGACGGCCAGCGGCTACGCTTCGTCACTAAAAGCCTGCACGCACCTGTACAACGACGGCGTGAGGATATTCCTCACCCTCGGCAAACTGGGCAAGGCCATCAAAAACAACCCGCAGGGCATCATCGCCAGCATGAGCATGAACAACCTCTATATCGAGACGGCCACGGAACTGGTCACCGTGTTCACGCTGCTGAACGATGCCGTGGCGAAAGGCGGCACGGAAAACATGCTGACAGGCGCCGAACGCAGCAAGACCTTGTGGGCATTGAACGACAAACTGTCGGCTTTCAGCCGGAAACTGCACCTGCTCTACCTGAGCATACGGTACTATACGCTGAACGACGTGTGGAACAACGTGACGGCCGGGATGTTGGACCGTGATAATGGAGAAGTGGCACGGCTAGCCATGAACCGCTGGCGGCG
>OLWO01000285.1_pt1 | contig 29154 bp, 25 predicted proteins | sample 1673751 | NCBI WGS metagenome assembly OLWO01 (sample SAMEA103958125, study PRJEB25191) | human gut metagenome
CACTCCGGAACCCACACCCGTACCTCCTACGGACACTCCGGAACCCACACCCGTACCTCCTACGGACACTCCGGAACCCACACCCGTACCTCCTACGGACACTCCGGAACCCACACCCGTACCTCCTACGGACACTCCGGAACCCACACCCGTATCTCCCACGGATGCTCCGGAACCCACACCCGTACCTCCCACGGATGCTCCGGAGCCCACACCCGTGCCCGGAACCGGTGCTGTAAGCCTTATCGGTCTCAGCATCGCGGTTATTGCCGCAGGAGCAGGCATTATTACTCTTCGCAAGAAGCGCGAATAACCACAGGCGAAGGACATTGCTTGTGAAAGTGCTCGGTAAAGGCATCATATGAGTTTGGCGGAAGTTTGTTCTTTCGCTCTCATAACACATAAGAAGTCGGCGTGCTTGCATTCCGGCTTCTTTGTGTCTCCGCTGAATTAAAGCGTGCAGCTGTACTACGGCAGCGTCTTCCGAAAAAACCGTCAAAGTTTTTCCTAAAAAAACACTTCCGATTCATTTTTCCTCTTCCCTTTTGCAGGAAAGTCTGTTATAATGAATATATACGCGGTTTATCTGCGGAATTTCCGCCGCGCATCGCGTATATAATCAAATTTTCCACATGGAGGGTAAATACCATGAAGAAACTGCTTGCAATCATTCTTGCAGCACTGATGCTCGTTCCCATGCTTGCCGCATGTGACCGGAGCGGAACGCAGAAGGGCGACTACAAAGTCGCAATGATCACCGACTACGGCGACATCACCGACCAGTCTTTCAACCAGACCACCTATGAAGCCTGCAAGGAATACTGTGATGCAAACAAGATCGACTTCCAGTACTTCAAACCCGCAGGTGACTCCACCGAAGAGCGCGTTGCAAAAGTTGAAGAAGCCATCGACGGCGGTTACAACATCATCGTTATGCCCGGCTTTGCTTTTGCGGGAACGCTTTATCAGGTTCAGGACAAGGAAGAGTACAAGGATGTTAAGTTCATCGCTCTCGATGTTTCCGAATACGACCTTTTCGACTGCTTCTATAAGCATGACGAAACCGGCGCAAGAGCCGGTCTCATCGACGAGAACAACAAGGAACACATCAGCGAGAACGTATACTGCGCAGTTTATAAAGAAGAACTCTGCGGCTATATGGCAGGTTACGCAGCGGTTAAGCTCGGCTATACCCACCTCGGCTTCCTCGGCGGCATGGCAGTTCCCGCTGTTATCCGCTACGGCTACGGTTTCGTTCAGGGCTGCAACGACGCAGGCAAAGAAATGAACGATGAAGTCACCGTTGAATATGTTTACGGCAACAAGTTCGCAGGCACTCCCGAAATCACCGCTTATATGGACACCTGGTATCAGGAAAAGGGCGTTCAGGTTGTGTTCGCATGCGGCGGCGGCATCTACACCTCCGCAACCGAAGCTGCAAAGAAGGCAAACGGCAAGGTTATAGGCGTTGACACCGACCAGGCAGCAACCATCAACAAGCTCGGCACCGAAGGCATGACCGTTACCTCCGCAATGAAGGGTCTCGGCGCAACCGTCAAGGCAACCCTCAAAGACGTTATCGAAAACGGCAATTGGGCTAACTACGGCGGCAAGATCGCAACCCTCGGCCTCGTATCCGGCGACGATCCCGAACTTAACTACGTTCAGATCCCCATGGAATCCACCCAGTGGACGGACAACTTCACAAAGGACGACTATAAAGCCCTTGTAAAGAGCATGTTCGACGGCACCGTTAAAGTATCCGACGATACTTCCGCAATGCCCGCACACAACATCATCGTAAACGAATACGACAACATTATGTAACAATCGGCAGTCATCGCCGTGAACGGAATTCGTTCATCGATTCGGTTCACAGGTTTACGGCAGCATGAACCCCGGCCGGGCAGGCGAAAGCCTGTCCGGTTTTTTATGCTTATTTTGCTCTTTCCCCGTTTCCCTTTCGCATTTTTGTTTGTTTTTCGCATTGAATAAGTGCGCATAGTGTGATATACTTAAAAAAGTCCTGATTAAAATCTTTGCGGGAGGAGAACCTTTTTTATGGAAAACCGAAGCGGCGAAACAAATAATCCTCAAAATTCCGCCGAAAATGCGTTTGATTACGCGGCAGCCGATATAACGAATGAGCTGCCCCGGAGCGATACGCTTCAAGACCCGGCAGGCGAACCGTTTCAATCGACTTTTGAAGAAGAAAAACCGAAAAAGCTTAACTTTTTCAATAAAATCGGGCGCATGGATCCTCAAAAACGCGCCGTGCTTTTGGTGCGCATATTCATCGTAATTGCTTTCTCCGTGCTGTTCGCTGTGTACTGTGTCAAAAACCGTGCAAATTTCGAAATCGACAGTCTTGCGGTTTCGGCAGTGTCGCTTGCCGTTTTTACCGCAGTGCTCATTGCGGCTGTCCCGCAGATTATCAAAGTTTTCAGCGGGGACGACGCTCAGCTTGCGCCGTCCGGCATCGAAAAGGCAAACGGAAAAACCTTCCTCAAAATTGTTCTTGCCGCATTCATTCTTCGTGCAGCACTGACAATATTCGGAATGATCGTTTTTTACTGTCTTAATCCTAAGTTTCAGGGCAGTTTGCTCAACCTTTGGCAAACTGCATGGACAAAAGTCAACACGGACGCCCCGCATTACTGCAGCATAGCCGAAAACTGGTATGCTTCAACCGGCGAAGACAGATTGCTTATCGTGTTTTTTCCGATGCTTCCGCTGCTTATGCGCGGGCTCAACCTGTTGACTCACAACAGCTTTGTTTCCGCACAAATAATCAACACGCTCGCCTCCTGCTCGGCGGCAGGCGTTCTGTATCTCACGCTTCGTCCTCTGCTCGGTGAAAAAAAGGCACGCCTTGCGCCCTTCATATGGTTGATGCTGCCCGGCTCGATTTTTCTGAATTCGGGAATGACGGAGCCGCTGTTCATGCTTTTCACCGTGCTTTGCTTCTATGCCCTGCAAAAAAAGAAATACCTTGCGGCGGGCATAGCCGCGGCATGTGCCGGATTCACCCGTTCGCCGGGCGTGCTGCTTGCCGTTCCTCTCGCGATTGAGGGCATCGGGTACTGTGTCCGCAGAGCCCGCAGCGGAAAAAAGGTCGGTTCGGCGATTGCGGAAATTGTGCTTTCGCTTGTTATATCGACTTTCGGCACGCTTGCCTATCTTTACATAAACAAGGTCGTTGCGGGCGACTGGTTTATGTTCTCCGTGTACCAAAAATCCAACTGGAGTCAGGGTCTCGGCTTTTTCTTTGATACGGCACGCTACATGTATCAAAGGGCAATCGGTGATTTAAAGGCTGCATTGGGTTCGGGAGCGTTTAACGGAACGAACATCACATCCGTGTTTGTGCTCTTCCTGCCGACGGTCGCACTGATTGTGCTGACTCCGCTGTTGATTCTTCGCCGCGCCCGCAAGCTCCCCGCCGCATACACACTGCATTTTCTCGCCTATTTCGCGCTTGCAATGGGCTGCACGTGGCTGCTTTCCGCAATGCGCTATCTGAGCGTTGTTCCCGCAATTATCGCTGCAATTGCAATGAGCTGCAAGTCGGAAGAAAGAACCGCTGCAATTTTTACAGTCTCTGCAATTGCATATGCCGGCTATATATTCATGTATATGCGCGTGTTGAGTGTGTTTTAAAAACGGGCTGCGGCACCGATTGCCGCGTTAATTTCACAATTTTCCGCGTTTTTCTTTAATTGTCCTGTCTCGGGACGGTTGAAAAAAAGTCCGTATTGGTATAAAATACGATATGGGCAATATCGTTCGCGGAACCCGCCGCACCTGCGATTTGCCCGCAAAATCAACTTTCGGCGGAAAAAACTTTGTTCGGATACATAAAGCCAAACATTCCGGAGCTTCGGGTCCGCGAAAAAGCGCGCTATGATGCATGGTACTGCGGATTATGCCGCCGTCTCGGGGCGCGGTACGGAACGGCAGCCCGTGCGCTGCTGAGCTTTGACTGCACCTTCCTTGCGCTGCTCGCTGCCTCCGTCAGCGGCGAAGATTCGCCTGAAGATTTGCTGCGCTGCCCGTTCAAGCCCTTCGGCAAAAAGCGGGCAATGCTCGGTTCGCCTTCCGCCGCCCTCGATTTTGCAGCCGATGTCTGCGTTATTCTTTCCGAATTCAAGCTTTCGGACGATATTGCGGACGGAAAGCCGCTGCGAATTGCCGCAAAACTCCCCCTGCTTTGCGCATTCAAAAAAGCACGTTTGCGCCGGCCGGAAGTTTATGCAGCGGTAAAAAAACACATGCGGGAGCTTACCTCCGTTGAAGCACCTTATCGCGGCAGTCGGGCTTTTCCCCGCCGCAAAGCCGCAAAGAACGATTCAGCGGTTGATCTGCGTTCTCAAACGCTGCGTTCGCAAACGCTGCGTTCGCCGGATCTTCCCGCCAATATTTTCGGGGAAATGCTGCGCGATGTGCTTGCGTCGGCACCCGTTCCCCAAAAGGAAATCCCCGCGCTGAAGGAAACCGGTTTTTTTATCGGAAGGTTCATCTACCTTTGCGATGCATGGGACGACCGCGAAAGTGACAAAAAGCATTCGCTTTTCAACCCGTTCAATATCTGCGGCTGCACCCGCGATGATGCAGAATTTATTATTAATATCTCGATAAATTCTGCAATTTCGGCATATAATTTGTTGAGCACCGGCCGCGACAGGGCGATTCTCGACAACATTCTGTTCCAAGGGCTTTTTGCCGTTTCCGATGCCGTTTTCGCAAAGGAAAAACAGCCGCTGCCGAACGACGGCATTACGACGGCGGCGCACAAAGCCTGATTTTTTCTGCCTGTATATTAGAAAGGACGAACCCGTGAACCCATATGAGGTGCTCGGCGTTTCGGAAACCGCCACCGATGAGCAGGTCCGTTCCGCCTACATTAAATTAGTTAAAAAATATCATCCCGATCGCTATCAGGACAGTGACCTGAAGGATCTTGCAAACGACAAGCTGAAGCAGGTCAACGAGGCGTATGACACAATAACAAACATGCGCAAAAACGGCTCCGCTTCCCAAAACACTTATTCCGGCAGCGGATTCGGAGGTTATTCGGGCAGCAGCTCCCGCACTTCCTCCGGCGGTTATTCCGGCAATTTTTCGGCTGAATTCGCTCGTGTGCGGCAATGCATAAACACAAGTTCCCTGTATGAAGCGCAGGCAATACTGGACGGCATACCGCTGCACAATGCGGAATGGCATTATCTTTATGGCATTGTCTGTTTCCGCGGCGGCGACTACTCCTCCGCCCGCAATTATCTTGACAGAGCCGTTTCGATGGAACCCGGCAATGCGGAGTACCGCCGCGCAAGGGATTCCCTGAACGCACGCAGCACGCGGAGCTACCACACCTATGACAACGGCGATACGGGAGCAACCGTGAACACGGCATGCAACTGCTGTTCGACTTTGCTTTGTGCGGATTCCTGCTGCGAATGCATGGGCGGAGATCTGATTCCCTGCTGCTGATTTTCTGCTTTTTCAGCCGCTTTTGGGGCTTTGCAATTGCTTTATAAACATGAAAAAAATTTCTGCAACAACAAAACTGACCCTTTCCGCCATGAGCACCGCGCTCAGCGTTGTGTTTCTTTATGCGGCATCCGTCATTCCGACGGCAAAGCTTGCGCTGTGCTTTTTGACATCGCTCATGCCGTGGATACCCCTCAGGGAACGCGGCGGGTTCGTCTACGCCCTTCTGAGCTATGCGGCAACGGGCGCGATATGCTTTTTTCTGATTCCGAACAAGCTGTATTTTGCAGCGTACATCCTGTTTTTCGGCTGCTACGGAATGATTAAGCTCGGCATAGACAGCGTTATCCGCGACAAGCTTGTTGCCTTTGCCGCAAAGCTTATCCTCTGCAACGGCCTTGCTGCACTTGTGATATTCGGCGCAGGCAAGCTGTTCAGTCTTGACATAATCGCTCAGCTGCCGAATTATCCGTTGTACATTATTATTCCTGCGATTGAGATTTTCTTTATCGCATACGAACTTGTTTTCACGCTTTGCGTACGCGTTTTTGATGACAGGCTCCGCAACGTTATCATCACCCGCCGCTGAAGCGCCCGACACCGTTTAAACTTAAACCGCAAAAGGAGAAAAACAATGAAAAAAACCTTCCGCAATGTTATAATTTTTGCACTTGCGCTCTGTTTCGTGTCTGCTGTGCTGAGCCTTTGCGCCTGCAAAAAAACTCCGCAGACGATCGAAACCGACTATTGCGCCTATTCCGAGATTCCTGCCGATTACACACCCGAACAGGCTGAGGCGGATGGCTGCCTTGTTGTTTACCAAAGCCAAGGAACCATCAAAAATTCAACCGTCATGACCGACTTTGCAAAAACAACAAAAAAGGGCAGCCCTGCACTTCTGCGCGTTGCAACTTACTATGAAAAAGTTGTCACCGGCGGTGAGCCGGAGCTTGTTGTTGTCGATATTGAATACAAGGACGGCATTTATCGCACGCATTACGAACAGGTAAACGAGGACGGAACAAAAGAGGCATTTGACGACAAATATAAATATCTCGTTGCCATTGACCGCGTAAGAGGCACTTCAACGCAGGTTTTCAGCTCCGGTTATATGCTCACAAACGATAAGGATGTTACCTATGCCGACTATGCGTCAAGCTTGTCACGCGATCCCTCGGAATGGATCGATGCCTATATCATCTACCTTCTGACCGCAGTTATGTAAGGTTCAACTGAATTAAAAAAACTTTGAAAGGGGTGAATCGAATGCATTTGCAGGAATCCGGTGAAATGTATCTTGAGACCATTCTTGTGCTTTCCCGCAGGTTGAACAAGGTTCGCAGCGTTGACGTTGCGGAAGAAATGGGCTATTCAAAGCCCAGCGTCAGCCGCGCCGTTGGCATATTGAAGAAAAACGGCTATATCATCATGGATGGTTCCGGGCATCTTTATCTCACGGATGAAGGGCGTTCGGTCGCCGAAAAAACATTCGAACGTCACCGCGTTTTAACAAAAGTATTCACAAAGCTCGGTGTTTCCGCCGGAATTGCCGCAGAGGATGCCTGCAAAATCGAGCATGTTATTTCCGATGAAACCTTTGCGGCAATTAAACGCTTTGTCGCCGAACACAGCGATTGACTTTTCGCTTTCGGCACCGCGCCCGACAAATAACCCTTCCGCCGAACGTTTGACGGAAGGGTTTTGTTTGCATTTGTTCACTTTGTTTCGGCATAATCCTGTTCCGGCAAAAGCCCTTTCGGTTCAAACTGCCGCAACTCCAACCGATAGGAAAACCCTTTTTCCGTCGGCTTATACGGCACGAATCCAACAGACTCAAAGCAGCGTTTCGAGCCGATGTTCCACGAATAAATCTCCTGAACAAAAAGCTCCGAAATGCCGTTCCGCTTCGCCCTTGCCGCAAGAAAGCTTACAACAGCCCTGCCTATGCCGCGCCCGCGATACTCTGCCTCGCCGATCACAATCGGCATATCCTGCACGGAAAACGTAACATCCCCCACGGGGCGAAACTCACCGTTTTCCTTTGCTTCAATAAAATACAGCTCACCGTGAACGTTTAAATAATCATACATCCTGTGCAGTTTTTCCGAAGTATACGGTTCACGAACGCCGTCAACAAGGAACACGAGTTCCGGGTCCGAATACCATTCAAGTGCAAAATCGCATTCGCCCGCGTACCTCCGCAGTCTGAGTTCGGGCGTTATATCAAGAATTCGTTCGTCCGCACCGCTTTGCATCATTTTCAAGCCCTCCTTCTTGGCTTTCTCTGTTTCATTATACATTCGCCGCCCCGCAAAAGCAAGCAAATCGGGCGAACAGCTTTTGCCGTCCGCCCGAAAAGTTCATGCTTGATTGCCGTTTTTCAGTTTAAGCCCGCTGTCTGCGGTTTAATTCTCATCATGAACAAACGTTCGATCCTTGATATGCATCTCGGCAATGTTGTTTCCGTCGCTGTCAATGCAGCGGAAAACAAGCCTCACAAGCGGTGTTCCCGTTTCAGATGCAATCTCGTCCGCATATCGCTGAAGTGCCTCTGTGATATCGGCCTGACTGTATTTGCTTTCGAACTCCTGACTGTCAACGGCCTTGTTGTATTTGAATTCAAACACAACATCGCTCTCTTCGGCATGGCATCCGTTCCACTTTGCATCCTCCTCCATAAACATGCTTAATTCCGCATTCAACCGCTCCGCATTCTCGCTGCAATATTTCGCGGCGGCTTTTACCGCATATTCGGCTTCGTCCGTGTCATCGATAATTGTAATCGTTCCGGCGGAGGATTTATAGTTTTTGTCAATTATGTGGTCATACAGCACATTATCGTCATTATCGATGAATCTGATAATCAGCCTTACGCTGTCGTCCCCAACGGTTTCCGTAAGGTTCTTGAACAGGGTATTGTTGTACAGATCATCGGTGCGAGCGTATTCCTCCCAAATCTCCTGCGTCCACTTGGAAGCCACAGACGAATCGAACGACATAACATGAACAAGGTCGCGCCCCTCCGCTTTGTAGCATTCAATTGTTGTTTCATCATATTCCAAGCCCGTCGGCAATGTTTCAATGCTTTCGGAGAGGTCCTTATTCATAAGCTCGGCGTATTCGCTTACCTTTTTTGCAATCGGGTCTTCGTTTTTTTCGGCAGAGTCCTTGCAGGCGCAGATTGAAACCGCAAGGAGCAAAATCAAAATCGCTGAAATAATCCTTTTCATGTTTTTCATGTTTGTTATCATCGCTTTCGCAGTGTCGAAAGCTTCCTTTCTTTCTTTTTTGCGGAGGGTTGTTTTGTAAATTGTTTCGCTGAATCTTTCAAAATAAATCGGCACGGAAGCAAACTCTTTTTTATTTGCGCCTGCCTCCGTGCCGAAAGTTCAACCGGGTTAATTATCGCATTTTGCTGTAACGTATCAGCCGTTATCGCCGGAAACAATAACGGGAATGTCCTCTCCGACGGAGTCGTCGGATTCGGCATTCATGAATTCCTCATAAGAAACAGCGACAAGCTCCATTTCTTCGGAATCGCCCTCTTCAAGGAAATATGCCTCAGTGACAATGACACTTGTTGCGGTTGAAATCAATTCAAGAAATTCATCGTCAAAGCAGTCAAGGAAATCGGAACCGCCGGATTCCTGAATACGCATGATGCCGAGTTCGCGGGCGGAAATGTTCGGATCGTCAACAGGGGTGAAGGTAATTTCTCGGCACACAGCGTACGGATTATAATCCGGATCTGAGGCATCGAGAGCTACGGGCTGAAGTTCAAAGTTCGGCTCTTGGCCGGGTTCTGCGGCTGCGTTCGACTTTGTGCCGAAACCTACACATAGCAGCATTGCTGCCATCATAACGAAACATATGATTCTCTTCATGTTACACTCCTTGTTCTGAATAGTTTTGCGGTACCACATTTAGTATTATACAGCAAATATTGACATCTGTCAAGTACTATATCATATCCAGTTATAATATATTTTAGATTTTTCTTCCAAAGCAAAAATAAAAGAATCTGACATACGGCTTTCACCGCCTGCCCGATTCTTCTTTTGCCCGATATGTTATTCGATCGAACATGCCCGTGTCGGTTTATTACCCTAATCCGAAAAATCGACAATCATATTCGAATTATTTGCACCAATCGGAATTGATTGAACCCGTTGGCCTTCGCTGTCCAAAAACATCAGGACAACGCCTGTATATGTGATTTCCGATGCATCGGCAATCTCCTGAGCGATCGGCCGAAACTCGGCAATGATGTTTTCCGTATCCGGAGCAAACCTCTGCTGAAACTCAGGATTGGATATTTTCTCGTCAAATCTGAACTCGATCACAAGAGCCGAATTGTCAACATAGCAGGCGGAGCATTGGGCGCCGCTGAAATAGTTTTTGTATTTTTCAATGATTTTTTCGCCGTTTTCCCTGCAATACTTATCGAGATGCGATTTCAGCACCTCTTGTTCGCTCGGGAACTGTTTTTCACAGCCGAAAGCAAACACCGCAGCAAGAACCATCAAAACCGCCGCCGCAATGCAAAGCAGCCTCTTTTTCATCATAAACCTCCCAATATCAACATATTTGTGTTGTCACATTTGATATTATACCGAAAACATTTACATCCGTCAAGCCTTATCAAGCGTAAATTTTTCATTAATTTGCCGTTTCGGAAAAAAGCTGCAAATTTGCACTTGTTTGTGAATATAAAAAAGGGTATAATGCAGACTGGGCGATGCGCAGTGCGCAGCCGCAAAAACAAAAAACAAAGGAGCATCTATGGGTCTTTTGGAAATCGCACGCGATTTTGCCGTCGCGAACTGGGACAACGCCATTATGTGGGTCATCGGCGGAATCCTTATTTATCTTGCAATCAAAAAGGATATGGAACCCACTCTTCTTTTGCCGATGGGATTCGGCGCGATCATTGTGAACCTGCCGGGTTCCGCAATTGCGGCGGACGGCGGAATCATCCGCATTCTTTACGACTGCGGCATTGCAAACGAATTTTTCCCGCTGGTGCTTTTCATCGGCATCGGTGCAATGATCGACTTCGGCCCCGTGCTGACCAACCCGAAACTTATGCTTTTCGGTGCGGCGGCGCAGTTCGGCATATTTTTCACGCTCTGCATGGCAACCCTCTGCGGGTTCGGGCCGACGGAATCAGCTGCCATTGCGATAATCGGCGCGGCGGACGGCCCGACAAGCATTGTTGTTGCAAACCACCTCGGCATCAGCGCAAACAACCCGGGGCTTTTCAGTGCGATCGTTGTTGCGGCATATTCCTATATGGCTCTTGTTCCGATTATACAGCGACCCGTAATAAAACTTATCACAACCAAGCACGAGCGGCTTATCCGCATGGAATACGAGCAGCGGGATGTTTCAAAGCTGACCCGAATTCTGTTCCCGATCGTTATCACATTTGTGGTCGGCATCGTTGCGCCGGGCGGTCTGCCGCTCATTGCCTGCCTGATGTTCGGAAATCTGCTTCGCGAATGCGGCGTTCTGAATGCACTTTCCGAAACGGCACAGAAGGTGCTTGCAAACCTCGTCACGCTGTTCCTCGGGCTTTCCATTGCAGCCACGATGAGCGCGGACAAATTCCTGCGTCCGCAGACGCTGCTTGTTCTGGGGCTTGGCCTTGTTGCATTCGTGTTTGACACGGTCGGCGGCGTTTTCTTTGCAAAATTCATCAATCTGTTTGCAAAGAAAAAGATAAATCCCATGATCGGTGCGGCGGGCATTTCCGCTTTTCCGATGTCTGCAAGGGTCGTTCACAAGCTTGGACAGGAAGAGGATAATCAGAATTTTCTGCTTATGCACGCTGTCGGCGCAAATGTTTCCGGTCAGATTGCGTCCGTCATTGCCGGCGGCTTGATTCTCAGCATTTTCGGTTCCATGCTCGGTTGACGGAAAGGAGCGAATATTATGACGTTATTCAGCACAAATTCACTCGTTATGAACGGATTCTTTGATTTCAGCAAGGATGGTTTCGGCTTTGTCGATTCGCTTAAGGTCATGCTGCTCGGGCTTATCATCATCTTTGTTGTTACGGGCGTTTTGATTCTTTGTGTTGCCGCACTCAACAAAATGAGCGCAAGGAGCAAGCGTTCCGCAGACAAAAGGAACGCGGGAAAGAATAAGTAAAATATATTTCCTGTTATTCTTGCAGCATACATCAATTCAATCGGAATAATCTTCCCTTGCTCATGCGAAAAACTCCGCCGTTTATGCGGAGTTTTCATTTTGTTTTTATAATTGCTTTAATAATCTCGGTTTTAATTCGGTGCGGTTTCGCGGCAGGTTCAGCCCGGTGCCGCCCCAATTTCGGCGGATTTAACCGAAACCTCTGCAAGCCTGCCAATCCGCGCTCCGTTATGCAAACTCGAAAACGAGGCAGCCGCGCCGCCCCGCTTTCGAAAGGAGTCATCTGATTATGCAAAAAAGCACGGAACCCCGCCTCTTTTATCAGCCTTTTGCTTCATCACCGTTTTCGGAGGAGCTCCGGGCCGCACTCGAACCGTGCGACCCGAAAAAACCTCCGTTTTGGGGTTGAATAATGTCGATTTCGGTGATACAATCAATATAGGGTATAACGTAACGTTACAGTCAAGCCCTTTCAAAAAATTTTTTGGACGCGCAATGTTTTCATGCCGAAAGCATTCAGCCGCGGAAGGAGCCGCCGTGACAACAAAGGAATTTGCAAAGCTCTGCGGAGTTGAAAAGCGGACGCTGTTCTTTTATGATGAAATCGATTTGCTCAAGCCTGCACGCATACTGCCCAACGGCTACCGTGAATACGATTTTTCGCAATTGCCGCGCATGGAATCCATCCGCCTGCTGCAATCGGCGGGGCTGAACCTTCGTGAAATCAAATCCATGCTGCTCTGCGAAAGCGGACATAATATCGACATTGTAAACGACTGCCGTCAACGCGTCATGCGGCAAATGGCGGATATGCAGGCGGGACTTTGCTATATTGAGCGGAGAGTTGCCCTGCGCAAAAGTTATCTTGAGCACACGCCCGGCGAGATTTTTACGGAAAATGCGCCCGCACTGCCAATCTCCGCAATAAACGCCGATAATGTCGGCAGCAATCATTCCCTCGGCATAAGTTACTTCTCCCTCGGTCATTATCTCGGGGTTGAAGAGGATGCCGAAGCCCTTCATCCGCGCCGCTTTTTTAAGCATTGCCGTTCGGAAACCGCCAATGCGTTCCTTCCCGCCGGGCAATATGCCTGCATGTTCCTGCACGAGGCGGACAATGAGCAGATTTTTTATATCTCGCCGTGGGTAAAACGCTTTGTTGAGCTTGCGGAAGCAAAGGGCCTTTCCGTTGAACGCACGGTCTATGTTGAAGATTTGCCCGCGTGGCTGATTGACGAGCCCCGCAGCATGATTTTGCGTTTTGCGGCGCGTATTACGTCTTAGTCTGCAAAATATATCTTTGCGTGTAATATTTAATTTAAAGTATTTTATAAGATGAGGTTATAATCATGAAATCCGAATTCAAAAAGATTGCAATTATCTGTGCGAGCGAGCGTGAGCTTGCTCCGTTCCTTCCGTTGATTGAAAACCCGACAATTTCCGAACGGGCAATGCTGCGCATTCACGAGGGCAGGCTGAACGGGTTTGAAGTCGCGGCGGTTTATTGCGGCGTTTGCAAAGTTAATGCCGCCGCAGCCGCACAAATTATGATAGACTGTTACGGTGCGGACACCGTCATCAGTGCGGGAGCCTCCGGCGGAATGGCGGAAGACCTTCAACTGTTCGACACCGTTGTTGCAGCCGAGGCCTGCTATCATGATGTTCACGAACGCATTTTGACCGATTATCACCCGTTTATGAAAACACAGTTCTTCCCCGCCTCATCGGAGCTTGTTTCGGCAGCGAAAGCCGCAGCAAAACCCCTTGCCGAACGCGGACAGCGGATATTTTTCGGGCGCACCGCAACAGGTGAAGCGTTCATTGCCGACGAGGGACGTGCGGATATTAATTCCCGCCTTGCACCGCTTGCGGTTGATATGGAATCCGCTGCGATTGCTCATGTCTGCTATTTGAACGGCGTTCGCTTCATTGCGGTGCGCTGCATCACGGACACCGCAAAACACAGCGGAGTCGGCACATTTGAAGAAAACTGTTCCCGTGCTTCCGAAATTGCAAAGGATTTTGTTTGCGCAATGCTTAATGAGCTGTAATCAAAAGCTTTAGACCGCACGGGATTCGGAAAAGAGCCTGCTTTTTCGGCAGGCTCTTTAGTCTATGGTGTAGGAGGCATGAAGAAATATATTTTAAAATCAGTTTTTCTCTCTGACTGAGCCGGTGTTCGTTGTGCTCGGCTCGGAACTCGGCTCATCGCTCACCGTCGGCTCATCGCTCACCGTCGGCTCATTGCTCACCGTCGGCGTGTTCGGAGCCGCTGTATTTTTTTGTCCGTTCGGATCGTTCGGAATCGCTGCATCCGCGCCGCCCGCCTCGGCGCTGCAAATTATCATCGCCTGCGCCTCGTTTTTTTCGTTCAATCGAACTGTCACAATGCTGCCGACTGCAAGTTTGTCCGCCGAAACGAATCCCGTGCCGCTCGCAATATATGCACCCTCTGCAACGGTGAATTCAATCGCCGCTTCACCGTTTTCGATGAAACTTATTTTGCTGCCGCCCGGGTTCATGCCCGAACCGGGATTCCCTTCCGGAGGATTGCCTTCGGGGGGATTGCCTTCGGGAGGATTGCCTTCCGGGGGATTGCCTTCGGGGGGATTGCCTTCGCTCTGTTTGCCCGTATCGTTCTTATCGTTTGTATTTGTATCTTTCGCGCTGCTATCGGCCGGTTCGGCGCCGTCATTATCCGAAATTTTACCGTTGTTGTTCGGTGCGGCCGGAGCCGAACCGTCACGGCGGGATCCGTCATTCATTCCGCCGGGAAATTGATTTTCAATGCTTTCGATCGTCCCCGGCTGCAAAGTGTACTTTCCGTCGGCAATAACGGTGATAATTCCCGAAACCGTCTTTTCCTCGGTTGATTTTGAGTCGCAGCCCGCAAAGCAAAGCATTGAAACCGCCGCAATCACCGCCGTGAAAATGCACAGCACCCGCCGTCCGTGTTTTTTGTGTTCCTTTACCATTCAGTTCATCCTTTCCTTTTCCGTTGTTCCTGCGGGAAAGCCCGTTTCGATGCAAGAGCCGCTCTTCTCCGTCTCTGCTAATATTATATTGGTTATTTACAGCATTCGCAAGGCTTAATTTTGTCTATTTCCGCACGAATTGAATTTATCTTGCGGCATTGCCTCATTCTATATGGAAACAGCCTTGATTTTGCTGTATAATGTTTCGAATAAGGCACAATTCCGCCGCGCAGACGGATGCAGCCGCATTGTGCCGTCGGGATGCACCGCCTCCCGCAAAAGCTGAATGCAAAGGTGGAAGTGAAAATGAAGAAACTTTTGATATACATGAAAAAGTTCCGAAAGGAATGCATTCTGGCTCCGCTTTTCAAACTTTTGGAAGCAACATTTGAGCTTTTTGTGCCGCTCATCGTTGCTGCAATTATTGACAACGGCATTGACGGCAAAAGCAAAAGCTTCATTATTAATATGGGGCTTTTGCTTCTGGCACTTGCGGCGGTCGGCCTGCTCTGTTCCGTAACGGCACAATTTTTCGCGGCAAAGGCTGCAATCGGCTTCTGCACCGACCTTCGCGCCGCTCTGCTGAAAAAAATCCAAAGTTTTTCCTACACCGTGCTTGATACTCTCGGCGTTTCCGGACTGATAACGCGAATGACAAGCGATATTAATCAGATTCAAACGGGCGTCAACCTTTCTCTGCGCCTGCTTCTGCGCTCCCCGTTTGTTGTTTTCGGTGCAATGATAATGGCGTTCACAATCGACACACGCTGCGCACTCATTTTTGCGGGCGTTATAGTGCTGCTTTGCGCCGTTGTTTTTTCGATCATGCTGGCATCAATCCCGAAATACCGAAAAGTTCAGGCGGAGTTGGACAGCGTGACCGGCACCGTGCGCGAAAACCTTGTGGGCGTTCGTGTTCTGCGTGCCTTTTGCCGTGAGGAAGAGCAGCTTCGGACGTTTGACAGTCGAAGCGGAAAGCTTCTCGGCCTTCAAATCAATGCGGGCAAACTCTCCGCGCTGATGAACCCACTCACACTGATAATTATCAATGCCGCTGTTATAATTCTTTTGCAAAGCGGTGCAATTCGAGTTAATTCCGGCTCTCTGACTCAGGGGCAGGTCGTTGCGCTGTATAATCTTATGGCGCAGATTCTTGTTGAACTGATAAAAATGGCCAATTTGTTCATAACCATCACAAAATCCCTCGCCTGTGCGGACAGAGTTGCGGCAGTCATGCAGCTTGACAGCGGTGCGAACGGCGGAAAAAAGCTGCCTGCGAACGGTTCGCCCTGCGGAAGTGTGGAATTTAAAAACGTATCGTTCGAATACAAAAACGCCGGAGCGGAAGCTCTGTTCGACATAAGCTTTTTTGCAAAACCCGGGCAGACCGTGGGCGTCATCGGCGGCACCGGCAGCGGAAAAAGCACGCTTGTGAACCTTGTTCCGAATTTTTACAGCGCAACAAAGGGGCAGGTGCTTATTGACGGCGTGAATGCGGATGAATACGACCGCGCCGCACTGCTCTCCGCAGTTTCCGTTGTTCCTCAAAAAGCAGTGCTTTTCGAGGGCACGATTCGCAGCAACCTTTTAATGGGCAACCCGAATGCCTCCGAAGCGGAGCTTTTTTCGGCACTTGAAACCGCTCAGGCGGCGGAAATCGTCCGCACAAAGCCGAACGGCATTGATGAACCCGTTTTGCGCGGCGGCAGCAATTTTTCCGGCGGGCAAAAACAAAGGCTGTCCATTGCGCGCGCCCTTGTTCACGGCGGAAGAATCTTGATTCTTGACGACAGTGCATCCGCTCTGGACTTTGCAACGGATGCAAAACTCCGCGCCGCAATTCGAAAGCTTTCCCCCGCGCCGACGACCTTCATCGTGTCCCAACGCGCGGCCTCGGTCATGTTTGCGGATTTCATAATCGTTCTGGATGAAGGGCGCGCCGTCGGACAGGGCACGCATGAAGAGCTTTTGCGCAATTGCGCTGTTTATCGCGAGATTTATGCCTCTCAGTTCCCGGACGAAGCGGCAAAGCTTAGCATTCCGAACAACACACCCGAAGGAGATGCGGCAAAATGAGCAAAAACGGTTTAAACAAAAAAGGAAAATCTGCGCACTCAGAAGAATTACATTTTACACTCGATTCAGCGGGACGCGGCACCGCTGCGGAGCTTTTGCGCCGGCTGAAACCTTATCGTTTTAAATTCGCGCTTTCACTCGGGCTTTCGCTCGTGTATGTGTTTTTAACGCTTCTGATCCCCGTTCTCGCCGGAAAAATTATTGACTGCATCATCGGCGCGGGAAGGGTTGACTTTGCCGAGATCTCACCGTTTTTGCTGAAACTCGGTGCAGCTGCGGCGGGAGCTGCACTTTCTCAATGGCTTGTGAGCCTTTGCAACAACAGCATAACCTACGGCTGCGTTCGCAATATCCGTGCAGAAGCATTCCGCCGCATTCAAAAACTGCCTCTCGCCTATTTCGATTCGCACCCGGCGGGCGAAACCGTGAGCCGTATGCTCAGCGATGCCGATCAGCTTGCGGACGGGCTTTTGATGGGCTTTTCCCAATTGTTCACGGGGATTATGACCATTATCGGCACACTCGTGTTCATGCTCACCGTCAACCCGCTGATAACCCTCGTTGTTGTTGCCGTGACGCCGCTTTCGCTTGCGGTCGCAAGCTTTATTTCCAAGCGAACCTACTCCATGTTCCGCAAACAAAGCGAGACCCGCGGGGAGCAAACTGCGCTGATCGATGAATTTATCGGCGAACAAAAGCTCATCCGTGCATTTTCATACGAAGCCCGCGCAGAAGAACGCTTTAATGCAGTTAACGAGAAGCTGCAAAAGTTTTCCCTCCGCGCCGTATTCTTTTCCTCTCTCACAAATCCGTGTACACGCTTTGTGAACGCCGTTATCTATGCAGGGGTTGCCGTTTCCGGCGCATTCTCCGTGCTTGCGGGCGGGCTGACCGTCGGCGGACTTTCCGCTTTTTTAAGCTATGCCAACCAATACACAAAGCCGTTCAACGAAATTTCCGGAGTTATTACGGAATTGCAGGGCGCGTTTGCCTGTGCGGCGCGGCTGTTTGAGCTTATCAACACCCCTGCGGAAGTCGATGCCGCCGCTGCGCCGAACCCTGCTCAACGCAATGAAAAGGCTGAAAGCACCGGCAATATCAGCTTCCGCAATGTTTGTTTTTCCTACACGCCCGACACGGAGCTGATCCGCGATTTTTCGCTTGAGGTAAAAAGCGGAATGCGCGTTGCAATCGTCGGCCCGACGGGCTGCGGCAAAACGACGCTTATTAACCTGCTCATGCGTTTCTATGACGTTAACTCAGGTGAAATTCTTATTGACGGAGTGGAAACCCGTTCCATGCCCCGCCATGAGCTGCGCAAAAAATTCGGCATGGTTCTTCAGGAAACATGGCTTCAGGCGGGAACCGTTCGGCAAAACATTGCAATGGGCAGGCCGCAGGCAGCGGAAAACGAAATCATCGCCGCCGCAAAGGCCTGTCACGCGCACGGGTTCATAATGCGTCTTCCGAAAGGTTACGACACCGTACTTGACGAAGCGGGCGGCAGCCTTTCCCAAGGGCAAAAGCAGCTCCTCTGCATTGCGCGCGTTATGCTTTTAAATCCCCCGATGCTGATTCTTGACGAGGCTACCTCTTCCATTGATACGCGCACGGAGCTTCTCGTTCAGGATGCTTTTGCAAAGCTTATGCACGGCCGAACAAGCTTTATCGTTGCGCACAGGCTTTCAACCGTTCGCGAGGCGGATATTATCCTTGTTATGCGCAGCGGGCGCATAGTTGAAAGCGGAACTCATGATGAATTGCTCCGCGCCGACGGTTTTTATAAAAAACTTTACGAGAGTCAGTTTGCCCGCTGAAAATGATTGTTCCGCTTTTTTGCTTTTGATATTTTCGCCGCAGGCAGAATCATGTCTGCGGTGATTTTTCTTTTCGGCATTTTAATATCCGTTGAAATATCTCTGTTGTGCAGTTGATATATTTTATTAATGCCTTGTTTTTTGTTGTCAAATATCGGGTATATGTGTTATACTGGGAAGGAGCAAGGACAGCGCATTTGATTTTCTCCGCGTAATTTCGTGTTTACCGCCGAACAATCTTCCGGTTGTCCGCTCACGGCATTGTTTTTCCCCCGCTCGATGATTTCATGACAGGAGGTTAAATCTTATGAAATCAAAACGCAAATTTCTCATTTCAGCCCTTGCCGTTGTGCTTACGGCGGCATTGGCAGTCGGCGTGTTCTTCTTTTACAAGGCCTTTAAAAAGCGCATAGACCCGGAAGAGCAAATGATTCACAACACGCAGGAGCGCATTGAATATGCGCAGTCATGTTACAAAGAATTCAGCAAAAACCCGAACAAGACCTATACCGTTCTTGTCTCGCTCGACAGTGTTACAACGGATGAGTTTACGCAGCTCTTTGCCGACTGCGGCGGCTTCACCCAGGTATACGACTGTATAACCGAAGGTGTTGACGACCCGATGTACGGCGGTTATCTCGACTGTGAAGGCAAAACGGCGGCGCAGCTTGCCGCCGAGTGTTATGCGGACACTTACGACAGCATCTGTTCCGAGTTGGACAGTTATGATCAGCAGGCTGCAGAAATTCGGGAGTCTTATATGTATGATGAGACTGTCGAGCCTTTTGTTACGCAGCCCCCTGTTGACACATTCGGCAAGGATATAGACACATCCGATATTAAAGTCCCCGGAAGCTCCTACAGCAGCGATGACACAGACTTCCAGCTGGCAGAAGACTTGGCTGACTTGCAGGAATTCCATGATAACTTTGTCATGCTGAAACAAGCAATGGAGCAAGGCAGGTATCGCATATACGGAGTTAAACTGACGCTGACAGGTGCGCAGGCTCAGGCACTGCTTCAATCGAACAAAGTCCGTTTGGTCGAGAAGCTGACGATTTTTCCTGAAAGCAGCCTCTCTCCGTTGGATCCCTCCGAGGAGAATTGGGATTAAGAATATGACTTTTCACACTTTTGCGGCAATCTATTGTTTATTGTCGTTCGCACGCAATTGCACTTTATCTATAGTGCGGCAGTCTGTTTGCGTCTAATGTGAAACCAAAGTGTCCGAATCACCGCAGGCAGAATCATGTCTGCGGCGTTTTTTTGAAGCACTTCTTTATGAATGCAAAACAACGGTTCCTTTGCATTCATAAAGAATCGAAATAATCAAAGCGGCTCATCCCGATTGCATTTTGCAATGTGTCGGGGCGAGCCGCTTTTTATGGTTTTTTTCGGATTTTGCCGCTAAGGCTTATTTTGCCTGTTTTGCCCTGCGAACCGCAAGAATTCTCTGCATTTCGTTATAAACGATCATATAGCCCTCGTCAACGCCCATGCCGGGTTTTGCAAGGATCTGAACGGGCTGGGTTGCCATTGCGCACTGGGTGCAAACCTGTGCGGAACGGTCGGTTTCGTTGCAGGTGCCGCCCTGGTATGCGCCGATGCCCTTTTCTTTGCAGTAAAGAACAGCTTCGATCGTGTTGTTGATGCCGCCGAGATCGGGAGTTTTTATCTGAACCATGTGACCCGCTTTGTTGTCGGCAAAGTACTTGATGTCCTCAAGAGTGTTGCACCATTCGTCCGCAACGATCTCAACGTTGATTCCGCGGTCGTCAAGTTCCTTGGTGATTGCTGCAAGCGCGCGCATCTGCTTTTCGCGGTCTTCAACATCCATGGGGCCTTCAATGCGGAGGTGGAAGGGCTTTGCGGCTTCTTCAAGGCGCGCCATGTAATCGGCCATTGCCTTGTAGTTATCATTGCCGAATGCGGCACCGATTGTGCCGTATACGTCAATGTGGAAAATCGGGTTGTAATTTTCATCCGTGCGGAGCTGAAGCACGCGGTCACGCAGCCATGCAACATACTGTTCGAGCAGTTCGCCGTGTTCGCCGAGCTTGGTCTTAACGTTGTTGATAAGCGCATGGGGCAGAATCTGTGCGCCCTTGATAATCATTTTATCCGCATTGGTGTAGCGATCGTCACCGGACTGGGTGAAAATATCAATGGGCTTGTCGGAAATGGTGCAGCCGTATTCGTCCGCAACAACTTCGCACATCATTCTGCCGGTGGACCTTGCAACAGCGTCAAGAATCGCCTGAGTCATGCCGTAGCGAATTGCGGTGTGCAGACGTTTGCCGTCAACATGGATGGATTCGACCATTTCGGAAAGTGCGCGGAAATTGTCCGCCTCTTTGCCGACGAGTTCGGGCTTGATATAGTTTTCGATAACGGGAATGAAGTCCTTTGCAAGGAAGAGGGGATCGCGTCCGCCGCAGCCGCTGTACTGAACGGCAGCGCAGTCGCCGTATGCAATCTGGCCGTCCTCAAGAACGAGCATCACGGAGATGGACTCACCGGGCTGACGAACGGAGGTAAAGCCGGGGGTTTTGGGTTCGCCGACGTATGCGGCGCCGTCGCTTTTTGCGCCCGCTTTAATGGCGCGCTGATCGTCAAAATAGAAGCCTGTTCTGCCTGCGGAGCAGATAACATCGATAATTTTCATAAAAGTATCCTTTCAATTCTTCAAAAATTTATTTCAAAAAAGAAATTTAAGTATTCGGGCGGCACGAAAGCATTCCGCGCCGCCGTGCATTTTCAGCCGAAGCCGATTCGCGTCCGTTTATCTGCGGAGAGCCTGCGGCCTTCCGACAAGACGGCCCTTGCTGATCGCGTAAACATCGTCAATGACCATTTGGAAGGTTGCATTGCGCTTTTCGGCCTTTGCGCGCTCTTCGATCTTTGCGCGGTGGAACGCCTTGATATCATCGGTGAAGGGCAGCGCACCCATGTCGAGAATGCGGATCGCACCGTCGTTATCGCGTGCGGGAAGCATTTTGCCCGCATTGTAGCGGGAAGGTGCAAACGGAATATCAAGAACGCCCGCAAGCACAGCGCGAACGGAACCTATCGCGATGTCGCCTTCGCCCAGTTCGAAGCACTTATCGACAATGCAGCGCGTCTCTCTGCGGATAATATCTTTTTCTTCCTCAAGGTTGGCTGCGGTGCAAACCTGGTCGGAAAGCATGCTGATGACCTGCTTTGTGCAGCGCAGACCCTGTGCGTTTGCTTCCATTGTGGGAACGCCCGCCGCCTCGTGCGGAGTTTTGACGATGACTTTTGTTGCCTTTGAGAGTGCAGCGGTTGCACTGCCCCAGGAAATAACGCCGAATGCCTTCGCTTCGTCCTGCGGGAAACCGCCCATCCACTGATGGAAAACCGTGGTTATGATAACATCATCATAGCCGTATTTATGCATGTATTCGTTTGTCAGCTCTTCAAGGGTGCGGATCGCCGCAACATCCTGAACAAGGTTGCCGCATTGGCCGTAGCCGACGGTGATATTGCGAACTCCCTGCTCTGCCGCAAGCAAAGCTTCAATAATCGCAACCGCATGGGATACGCAGGGCGGAACAAGAGTTCCCGTAAGCGGACCGTAGGGTTCACGGTTAATGGAAACACCCGCTTCTTCGTAGATGCCCGTAAGCCTGTCAACATACTGCCAATCGCGGATCGTCTCCTCCATCGGGACGCTCTTTGCATAGGGCAGGTTATAGGAAATTCCGCCGCCTTCATAGCTTGTGAAACCGCCCGCATAGGCAATTTCGGTCAAAAGGCGCGCATCGGGTGTGCCGTGGCGCACCTGAATGGGAGTGTTCAATGCTTCAATGAGCATACGGCAGCCCGCGACGCCGTGATTGACGGCGGGAAAGCCGTTAAGCAGGGAACGGCCGAGCCGCTGGGACTCCTTTATGCCGTTTTCGGCTTCTTCATAGCGGTTCTGACGGGTGTAGCTGTCAATGGTTGTCGGAAGCAGATCGGCTTCGCCGTTATCCTGAAGATAAGTCAACAGCTTGATATGTTCGGGAATCAGCGCAACGCCCGCACGCGGCTGAATCAAAGTGATACCCTTTTCCTTTGCTTCAACAAGTTTTTTTGAAAAAACTTTGTGAGCGGGCATGGCCTTGTGGTATTCGATGGCTTCTTTAAGATCAACTTCCCTGCCGGTCGGCCACTGCTTGAGCACGTCGGCACGGATCGCGTTGAATTCGTCATCGGGAATGCGCTTGTTTTTGATATTGGGGTTGTTCATTGTTTAAATGCTCCTCTTTTATTGGGAAATCGCCTGAAGGCAGGTTCGGCACCGAACCTGTTTTCGTCAGGCTCTGCATAGTTCTTGTTTCATTATGCTCAACGCCTGTTCCGGATATTTTTCGGAAAGCAGACCCATTGCGGCTATAATGTATTTTCTGTCGACAAGCACATCCGCCCTGAGCGGCCTCAGCGATGTCGGATCCTTTTGGTCATAGAGCGCAAACGACGCGATCTTTGCCGTGTTTGTTGTGTGAATCAGTGAGCCGCCCGTGACAACGAGCTTCTGCACTTTACGCAGATCCTTGCCGGTTTGAACATAGGTCGTGCCCATCATTGAATACGCTTCTTCGATGCGGCCCGCATGTCTTGTCACCGCCGTGCGCACCGCCATGCATGCAAGCGCTTCGTCCAACCGTTCGGTTTCATCGTCCGTCGGCAAAAGATCTGTGTTTGCGGCAAACATACTGATGATTTCCTCCGCACGCGCCTCGCTCACGCCTGCAAGCTCTGCAATCGTTTTTATTCCCGCCGCATCCACAATTCCGCGAATGCTGTATCTCATGCCGATATCGCCCTCAACCGTGCGCTTGATATACGGCTCGAGCAAACCCTTGAGCATGGTTCGCGGGTCGGTCGGCATTCCGTTTGCAACGGAATAAACATCCGTTGTTGCGCCGCCGACATCAACGGCAACAAGTTCCCCAAGCCCGCGGGAATTATCCGTTCCCTCCGCAAGCAGCTTCATTGCCGCCATAACTGCGGAAGGCGTCGGCATCATAATGCCGGAAATAAGTTCGCTCGCCTTGGTAAGTCCCTTTGCCTGCACGATTCTTTTAAGGAAAACTTCGCGAATCTCTTTCTGGGTCGGTTCAATGTTAAGCGTGCCGAATTTCGGCATAACATTTTCGCAAATATGCACTTCGCGCCCGTCGAGAATGCGCTCGCACTGCCGCACGGCATTTCGGTTGCCCGCAAGGATGATGGGAAAATCTCCGCCTATATCCGCAAGCACGTGCGCATTATGCAGAATGCAGTCGGTATTGCCGCCGTCCGTGCCGCCGACAAGCAGGAAAATATCCGGATTTATCGCCTTTATCTCGTCCGCATCATCCTCATTGAGCTTGAAGGCGTAGGTCTTCAGCACCTTTGCGCCCGCACCGAGGCTTGCACACTTTGCAGCTTCCGCCGTCAGTTCCGGAACGAGCCCGCTTGCAAGCATACGAAGACCGCCCGCCGCGCTGCTGGCGGCGTAGCGTTCGCAAAAATCAAGTTTTCCGGTCACTTTTTCAAGCTTTGAAAGCGCGTCGGAAAGTCCGTTGTTAATGTCCGACTGAACGGTCGTGTAGGCGTTTGCCGTGCCCAACAGCCTGCCTTCATCAACATCCGCCGCGGTGACCTTTGTGTATGTGCTCCCGAAATCGATCAAAAGAACAGGTTTCATGTTTTTTCCCCGCTTTGCAATCGTAATCAGTAAACAATCAGAGCCGCAGGTTATTCCTCAACGTGCAGGTCCTGTTTCAATGCCTCGATATCAACTTCCGGCGGGGTTCCCGGCGGGAAGGAGCGATCGAAGCCCATCTCTTTAAAACGCTTTTCAACCTCGTCAAACGGCTGTTTGCCGATAACGATATTGCCGCCCACATAGAGCAGGATGTTTTCCAAACCTGCCTCATCGCATTTTTCACGCATACCGCGGCAATCCAGCTCACCCTGACCATAGAGTGAGGAGATGACGATTGCATCGGCGTTCGTTTCAATTGCGGCGTTGATGAATTCTTCCTGAGAAACCATAACGCCGAGATTGACAACATTGAAACCCGCATCGGTGAATGCATGATACAGGATCTTGTTGCCGACCGCGTGAACATCGGCGCCGATAACGCCGATAACAAGAGTCTTTTTATCCATCACTGTGACCTCTCATTATTATGATAAAGTGTCCTTACATAACCCAAGCACACAAAGAAACATTGTGTGCCGCATTTTACAGTCGTATAATACATTTTTAAGCGCAAATAGTCAAGTGCATATGCACTGCAAACCCCAATATATTTGATTTGACATTAATAAAACGACTCAACGGACGAGTTAACATAAAGCGCGGCGGGAAATTTTATTCCTGCCGCGCCGTTCGCTTTAGTGCAAAACGTTATTCTTCTTAGGATTTATTATGCCTCCGCCTTGCCCGCCGTGTTCTGCGGTTTTATGCACGGCGGCTGTTCACCGTTAAGTGCCGCTCTCAGAGCCAGCAGAGCATCGAAAACGTCAACCGCTCCGTCGCCGTTAAGATCCGCACGTGCAGCCTGCTCATCGGTGAGGCCTTCCGTTCCTATTGCATAGCGCATAAGCATAAGCGCGTCGTCAATTCCAATCGTGCCGTCGCCGTTAATATCGCCGATAACGGGGGCTTCGGGTTCGAAAACCGCGTGAATAACCGTGTCCTCCTCAACGGTGATTATCTCATCCGCGACAAGCTCCCCGTTGATGAACCAACCCACAAATACCATGCCCTCATGGGTCGGAACGGGTATTTCGCTGACTTCAAAGCTGAAGCCGACACTGACAGGGGTATCAAGCAGCGTTTCTCCCGTGTAATCGTCAATCACCGTCAAATTGCACGTGCGCGGAGCGTAAACCGCCGCAAAAACCATGGGCCGGGTAATCGTTACGGTTTCTTCGGTTATTATGCGTCCGTTGTAATCCCAGCCTGCGAACTCCATTCCCTCGTGAACGGGCGGCGCGGGAAAATCGCTGACTCTCAGCACCGTGCCGTACTCAACATCCTCCATGGTCACAAAAAAGCTGTCAGCCATGGTATCATAGAATCTCACGGTAAAAGTCTCTTTTCTCAATACCGCCGTAATGACCATATCCTCGTTTACGATAACGGTTCCCGACTCCATCAGCTCGCCGTTTACAAGCCAGCCCACAAACACCATTCCCTCACGATAGGGCGGCATGGGCAGATCCGCAAGGTCAACTTCCGTTCCGGCTCGAACTTCGTAAGTCTCATATGTTTCGCCGGTATCGCTGTCAACAAGCGTGATCGTATGCGTTTCGAACCCGCTGTAAACCGCTGTAACCGTCATGTCCCCCAACACTCTGAGATAGGAGCCTTCAAACAGGGTCCCTTCAACATACCAGCCGACAAAGTCCGCATTCTCATGAACGGGCGGAACGGGGAATTCGTCGCTGTAAAGGCCGTTGTCATAGAGCACGGTTACGGATTGCAGCGTTTCACCGTTGTAACCGTCAACGAACGTGACCGTATAAGGGTGCTGCTCATAGGTAGCGTAGATTATAACGTTTGACACGACCGTAACTTCGTCAAGGAACTCGCCGTAGCCGTACCATCCCTTAAAATCATAGCCTTCATGTTCAATGTGTTCGGGGAAATCTTCCGCCTTGATCACTGTTCCGTAAGGCACAGTATCGGTACGAAGAATGACGTCGGTGTGATTATCCCAGAACTTGACCGTGTACATTTTCGCTTCATAAGCCGCATAGCAGCTTGTATTTTCCGTAACATTGATGCTTCCCGAAACGGCGCTTCCGTCCGCATACTGCCATTCGGCAAAATTGTATCCGACTGCATCGGGAGCTTTCGGAAATTCGGACAAGGGAATTTCCGTGCCGTATTCTGCGGTGCGTGTTCCGATGAGTTCGCCGGTGAGTCCCGAATAAAAGCTTACCGTGTAGACTTCGTTGCTGTATTCTGCGCGGAAAGTCGTATCACCCGTAAGATAGTAACTGCTGCCGAAAAATTCGGAACCGTTAACCGACCAATATTCAAACGTTTTGCCCTCATGCTCCGGCGGCTCGGGAAAAGCCTCTGCCATAACGGTATCTCCGATGGGCATATTCAGAGTTTTCAGCACCTGTTCCGTCGCGCCGTCCACCCATTGCACGGTGCAGGTCGGAACGGTGTACGAAGCAATTATATTTGTGTTGGCTGTTATTGTCAGGCTTCCGGTAACGGTCTCTCCGTTCGGCCCCCTCCAATGAGAAAAGTTTTTCCCCGGAATCGTCGGCGGCGTCGGGAAGTCGCTGAGATTCAACACCGTGTTCTTTGTTACCGTAAAGGATTCAAACGCCGCAGTCTGTCCCTCAACAATGAAGTTCACCGTGTAAAGCGGAGGGAAGTACCAGTTCCTGTTGCCCGCAAGTACGGGATGGGTGTATATACCCTCATCCTCATAATAATAAGGATCGTATTCGCCGCGGCGGCTCTTCGCATAGTCAAGTGCCTGCCCGATATTGTAGCATTCGGACACGCCCAATCCGCGCATGGAGTTCAAAATATCTTGGAAGATGTAAACATCATATGCAACGGTCACGGTTTCATCATAACCCAAAGCAACGGAAGCCCCGTGTGAAGTGAAATAGTTCAGCAGATTGCCGTCCTTGCCGCCGCTGCATGTTGCAAGGTGAACATAGCTGCCCGGCATGGTTGCGGTTGCATAGTGATTCAGATAGAGATAATTCACGGCAATGCCGCCGCCGGCAAGTTCCACAACCCAACCGTTGCTGTAATCGCTTGCCGTGACACCGTTTTCATTGTGAATCGCAATATAGCTCAGCCCGTCATATTCCAAACCGTGCGAGTCAAACATGATCACGCCGTATTTATACATCTCTGTCAAATCGGTAACATCACATTCGTTGCCTTCGTACACGGTCAAAGTTCCGCCCGTGTAGCTGCTGATCACGGGAGCGAAGGTTTCCGAATAGTAATCGCCGACACCCTCATCAATTCCCAAATAGGGCGCATAAACGGCAACATTCCTGTTTGAGGCCGTGACCGCACCGCCATCCAAAATACCGCGAACCTCTTCCGCAGGGGAAAGCTCGATTTTAACAGGTTCGGAACCTTCTCTGATGCCGTGAACGATATTGTAATCATACACAACGGTCATTCCGGATTTCAGAGTGTAGCCGAAAGTTGTTCCGTTCTGCCGGTTGATGCTCTTGATTCGTGAATCTCCGTCAAGATATTCGAACAGGCTGTCAACCGTTTCAACAGCGGACAGGTCGGAGTCAAGTTCGCTTTCGAGTTCAAAGAGCTCGCCGTCAATTTCACGACGAACCTTCTGCATACTGCGAAGTTCAGCTGCTGCCGCATAACTGTCCGCCGCAGCACCGATGGGCAAAAGCCCGATGCAAAGCATCGCTGCAATGAGAATACAGAGTATTCTTCTGAAATTCGTTCCTTTCATAATGCCTCCTGAATGATTTTTTTATATCACGCAATTCGAGTGAACAGCGCTGATATCGTTCACAAGTTCAAGCATCGGATTTCGGAGAATGCGCTGCACTGTTTCCGTCATTCATACCGCGACCGCAGTCGAGTCCGAATCGTCTGTTTGCAAAAACTATTCCTTGGAGTATGATTTAAATAATAATTTAAATTGCGCTCCAATTATTTACATTTTAACACAGTATTCAGAGGCTGTCAACAACATTCGAAAAGTATCCGATTATTTCTTTTTCTGAAAAAAGGCGGCAAATTAACATTTTTCGGTACGGTTCATAATTTCCTCAAATAAATATAACTTGCGGAAAACTTTGCAGCAAAAAGCACGGCAGGGAAAACCCCGCCGTGCTGCGTTTCACTTTCAGTTTGGAAGCATAAGCTTCAAGTCATAATCGAGTTCTTAATTATTATTGCTGAGCATATCAGCCGCCGCATCCGCAACGTTTTCGTTTGTCAGCCTGTCAATAATTCCGTTTTTGGATTCAAAGCCGCACAACCGGAGCGCGCCGCCCTTCATCATCAGGCCGATGCTTGCGTTCCTGCTGCTTCTCTCATCCGAAAACCCTTCGGCAAGCCCGGTTGCCTTTTGAACCTGTTCAAGCGTCATGTTTTCAAACACAACAAGGCAGTTCTCGGTAACAAACGGCGCAATGGCCTCGCCTGCTTCTTTCGCCTGTTCGCCTGTCAGCACAATGATATCATAATCGCGCTCTTCCGCAGCCTTAACAATTTCGCTGCCCGTGCACTCTCGATCAAACAAAATCCTGTACCGCATTGAATCCATGCGTGCGGCAGTGTTTGATTTCACGACAGCGCAAAGGTAAACAATGCAGCCGATGAGCAAAACGATAACAAAACCGGGAATCACTTTCCAAAGAACATTTCTCTTTGCAGATTTCTTTTTTTCCATTAAATACATGCCCCTCTTCGATTTTCGATATACACATAATAGCATACTAACGTTGTGAAGTCAAGCAAAAATGCGTGTATATTTTTTGCATAGTGCCTTTTAAATGATAGTCGAAATGCAAATAAAAACAGGAACAAAAAAAGAAACAGTCATTTGACTGTTTCTTTGGGATCCGGCAGCTGCCTATCCTCCCATGCCGTCGCCAGCACAGTACTGTCGGTGTAT
>OLWO01000298.1_pt1 | contig 27964 bp, 41 predicted proteins | sample 1673751 | NCBI WGS metagenome assembly OLWO01 (sample SAMEA103958125, study PRJEB25191) | human gut metagenome
GCCCGTGGGCATTGTACACGGGAAAAGGAGAAAGATATGAACGCGAGAGAATTAGCGGAAAAGCACGGCGTGAGCCATACGCTTATCTATAATATGGCAAAAAAACTCGGCAGATTGCCGACGGACGAAGAAATTGAAAACCGCAACCGCAAGACGGGCAGACCGCAGAAGTACAGGAGTATCGAAGATGAAAACGGAAAATAGTTGTTATAACTGCCCGAACAGAAAGGAAGCATGCCACGATAATTGCGAAGTCTATAAGGCGTGGAAAGCCGAGTATCAGCGCAAAGAGAAAGAAGAAACGAAGACACGCAAAGCGTATTACAATTACGTCTATTATAGGAGCAAAGATTGATGTACACGGTATATTGCGGAAGGGTATGTTGCAATTTCAGCAAATTAAGCGATGCGGACTATTTTGCGCGGAAGAACGGCACAGTGGTGTTCGGTATCGCAAGAGTAGAAAACGAAAAAGGAGTGAAAAATGAAAATGGTAGCGAGTACAATGTTGACGGACGCGTTCTATGATTATTGGAGCGACGGTGGTAAGGTTGAGTACCTTGACGCGTTAGAAGATGCAATCGGTGAAATTGAAGAACTGGGCTTTGAGACCTACGCAAAGAGAACCCTTGCGAAACTCAAAGAGATGCGAGAGTACTGCAAGGAAGAGATTAAAGAAGAAGCAGAATTCGAGGGCGTGTGTCCTTATTGCGGAGAGTACCTTGAATATGACGAGAGAAGCGGAGAATACGAGTGCCACGAGTGCGGATACAATGGCGGATATGTGCCAAACGACGACAGACTTGAAGATTACTGACGAACTTCCAACCGCTGACGACCTTATCGAACTTATCGAGACCTTGAAGGTTGTCAAGGCGGAGAAGATAGCAAGGCTTGAACGGTACATTGAGTATCGTGTTGAACGAAACAAACACGACCGCGAAGAAATCGAGCGGCTGAAAGAATACTTAAAGGAGTGTCAAAAATGAAATTCAGAACATTAAAAGAAGATGAAATCGAGTGCCGAGTTGGGCAAATTAAAGAAAACGGATTTACGCTTTTGTTGTACAAGAACGCAAGGGTAGATATGGACTTGTTGGACGAGACAGTCGGAGCGGGAAACTGGCAACGCGACCACAAGGAACTTAAAGGCAACATCTATTGCGGAGTGTCAATTTGGGACGAAACCAAAAAGCAATGGATAACCAAATGGGACTGTGGGACGGAAAGCAACACCGAAAAAGAGAAAGGCGAAGCGTCGGACAGTTTCAAGAGAGCGTGTGTCAATGTGGGCATCGGCAGGGAACTGTACACCGCACCGTTTATATGGAACGGGAATGTTAAGCAAGTCAACGGGAAGTATGTTCCTGGCTATCGCAATATGAAAGTGCAGGAAATAGGCTACACCGACGACCGCAAGATTAACCGACTTGTCATTATAGGCGACGGAGAAGTAATCTACGAGTACGGCAAGGAAACGCCGAAAAAGGCGGCTAAAACCGACGAAACGCCGAAGACCGATAAATGGAGCGAAGAAGAACGCAAAGTCTTTGAAATGGGCGAATTTACCGAGCAAAACATCGGATATATCAAGACCGTGGAGTTGAAATACGACAATCGCTATAACGGAAAGACCGTCGGAGACCTGACTTATGAAGAAATTTGCGACCTTATCGGCACGACAAAAAGTCAGTGGCTGAAAGACAGATTGTGTACATACAGAGATTTTTTAGCGCAGACGCGCATCGTTGGCGGAGAAGAAGAAACGCCGTTTTAAGATATGATAGAATTTACAAGCAAAAAACCAAAGTTATCAATAAGCCTTGACGGGGCGGTCGAAGTAACGTTCACCGCTCCACGGGCGAAACTTGAAGCCTTAACCAACCTTTCGGACAAAGACTTTGATATCACAGTGAAACAGCACCGAGAGAAACGAAGCCTTGATGCAAATGCGTATGCGTGGGTTTTAATCACTGCGATTGCGGACGAACTGCGGGCGAGCAAAGACGAGATTTACTTTGATATGTTGAAGAAGTACGGACAAGGCGAACTCATAAGCGTTAAGACGGGCATCGACATCAATGGGTTTGTTAAGTATTGGGAAGTCGCGGGCTACGGAAAGGTCAACGGTGTCGAGTTTACGCATTATAGGGTTTACAAAGGCTCATCGGAGTACGACACAAGAGAGATGAGTATCTTTCTTTCAGGAATTGTCGAAGAAGCGCAAGCGTTGGGCATAGACACGAGAACGCCCGAAGAACTTGCGGAAATGAAATCTTTATGGGAGAATGGGAAATGAAAAATGAAAAAAAATTGTTGAACGAATTAGTCAAAGAAATGAAAAAGTACAAAGCGGCAGACCTTGCGGAATGGAGCGGATACAGCCAAACTTATATTAAAAAGATTATAAACGGAATATCCTGTCCAACGCTCGTTGCGGCGCAAAGAATAGCAGACTGCTTTAATATGGAGTTTTTGCTTTTTGATAAGGAAAAATAATATGGGAAAAATAATCTTTCAAGGAAAAAGTGTAAACGGCATAGTTGAGGGCGAAATCACGAGCAATAAATACAACATTCTTATTATTGACGAAAACGGTAAAAAAAACATTGTAGTGCCTGCTACGGTCAAAATCAAAGCGTTTATTTGCGACAGTGGGAAAAGGGTTGAATTATGAACAACAAACAACGATACGCCATATTGAAGAAGAACAAAGAACAGTGGTTGAAGTATTATTCGATTAAAGACGCGAGCGGAATATATATCCTTACGAGGTATGACGACAACGGCTTTAAGTTTGCTTATGTGGGACAGGCAAAAAAGGTGCTTACAAGGCTTGCGGAACATCCTATGGGTTACAAACAACACATAGACTTTTCTTTGCGTAAACACGGCATCGGCGCACCGTTCGCAAAGGATGACAAATGGAAATGCGAAAAGGTATTTTATTGTCCCGAAACCGAACTCAACGATTTGGAGCAAGAATGGATAAGGAAGTGCCACGAACTCGGCTATCAACTTTATAACCATACAACGGGAAGTCAAGGGCAAGGCAAGCAGGCATTGGGCGAGCAAAAGCCCGCAAAAGGCTATTACGACGGAATTAAGCAAGGGCGCAAGAAAGTAATCGACGAAATCAATAACAGGCTTACAAAGGGCGATATTCGGCTTGTAATCGAGTGTCCGAATAAGCGCAAGGAACAACACCTTGCTAAACTTATGGAAATATTGGGAGAGAACGACAATGAAGATACGGAACACAGCGGAGATTGTTAAGGAAATTTTGGAGCAAAAGCCGAGAGCAAGAGATTGCGATTTTGTCCTTTACGGGTTTGTGTTGAACAAGTACGGGTACTCGGTCAATATCCCGTTCAACGAGTTGGCGAACTTGGTAAAGGCGGAAGAACTGCCGAGTATGGAAACCGTGGGACGAGCGAGAAGAAAGGTTATGGAACTCTACCCGTCGTTGCGTGGCGATAGTTACAAAGTAAGGCTGGACAACACAGTCGATTATATCGAGTTTGCACAGGACAAGAGCGTATGAAAAAACAAACAAAAGATAAATTATTTGTAACAATAAGCACGGTGTTTTTAATCATTGTGGTAGTGATTGGTTATTTTATGGTGGTTGCGATGAAAAATGGCGATAGAACGCTCGCGACATTCTTTATGATTACCGAATTCTCAATAGCAATTTGCGAAGTAATTTGCTATGGTATTGCAATACAATGAAATCAATCATTCAAGGCGATAGCGAAGATAGGTGTTACATTTGCGGAAGAACGGAGTGGATAGAACGACATCACATCTTCAACGGCACGGCAAATAGGAAAAAGTCTGAAAAGTACGGACTAACCGTCCACTTGTGCCACTGGTGCCACAACGAGCCGCCGCACGGAGTACATTACAATCAGGCAGTGGATACACACTTAAAGCAAATCGGGCAACAAACAGCGATGCGTGAGTACGGTTGGACGGTTGACGAGTTTCGGAAAGTGTTCGGGAAAAATTATTTATAAAACTATTGAAAAACTATTGATAAATACGGAAATAGGGCGTATAATAAAGGTATAAATAAAGGAAAGGGCAATGCCCGAAGGAGTGTAAAATGACTGACAAAGAATATTGGCAAGCAACATATGAAGCGGCAAAAGCACGCGATAGAGACAACGCGGACATATTTACCGAAAACCCTTATAAGAGAGCGAGCGATGCGGACAAACTCAAAGCCGATATTGACCGCCTTAACACGATTGTCGAACGACTTGATGAACTTCTCGGGAAAGGCATAAACGATTATATAATGGGCATAGACGGCGTTGAGGGCTTAAAGGATATGTGGGAGCGTTCGGCGGTTATGGAGTTTGCGGGAAAGATAAAAGCGAAGTCTTATGTGAACGACTATTTCCGTGAAGTTGTGGAAATCGAGAAAATCGACGAACTTTTGAAGGAGTATGAATGATGATACACACAAAAGGCGATTTACAACAAATGCAGTCTTTGCCACTTTCGGCGAAAATCTTAATGACAAAACGCCGTATTCGTGAGTGGTATGATTATTGGGACGGTCAAGTATATATTTCGTTTTCGGGTGGAAAAGATAGCACGGTATTATTACATATCGCCCGTGAAGTTTATCCAGACATTGAAGCGGTGTTTGTCAATACGGGACTTGAATATCCCGAAATACAATCGTTCGTAAAGACATTCGATAATGTAACGATATTGCGCCCAAAAATGCGCTTTGACGAGGTAATCAAAACATACGGCTATCCGATTATAAGTAAAGAAGTGAGCGAGTGCATTTATCAAGGTAGATTAGCATTAAAGACCAATGGCGAAAAATACTCATATAGGTTGTTAAAATTGTTTGGTACGGCAAAAGATAAAAATGGAAACAAAAGCATTTTTAATAAAGAGAAATACAAGCCACTACTATATACCGACTTTATATGTAGCCATTATTGTTGCAATGTTATGAAGAAAAAGCCAGCAAAACAATATGCAAAACAAAGTGGCAAGAAACCTATAACGGCTCAAATGGCAAGTGAAAGCAAAATGAGAGAATATCAGTGGATTAAAAATGGTTGTAATGGATTTGATATGAAATCACCTATAAGCAATCCTATGAGTTTCTGGACAGAGCAAGACGTTTTGCAATATATAAAAGAGAACAACATTCCGATTGCTTCCGTTTACGGCGATGTTGTATATAAAGAGGACAGCGACCAAATGCGCATTGAAGATTACGGCATTGATGGTTGCGGAACGGAAAAACTTTGCACAACGGGTTGTGATAGAACGGGCTGTATTTTTTGTGCTTTTGGGGCGCACCTTGAAAAAGGCGAAAGCCGATTTGAAAGGTTAAAGCGCACTCACCCGCGCCAGTATGAATACTGTATCGGCGGAGGTGAGTATGTAGACGGCGTATGGCAACCGTCAAAAGAGGGTTTAGGAATGGGACACGTTTTCGACGAACTAAACAAGATTTACGGCGACGGGTTTATCAAGTATTAAATGAGGTGGAAAAATGAAACAAATCAGAGCGTTAAGAGCGAACGGCATAACTTTGTTGGTATCGTCGGTTATAACAGCCGTATGTGTTGGAGTGTGTTGGAAGCATTTTCCGATTGCGGTGCAGGCGATATACATCTGCATATCGTTGATGTTTGCGGGGTTCGGCGGAGTAATGGTCGGACGGAGTATTTGGTTGAATAAACAGAGAAAGGAGCAGAAAAAATGAAAAAATCGTTCAAATCACTCATTATAGCACTTATTATAGTAATGTGTTTGGGCGTTTTTGTCGGGTGTTCGACTTATAAAATCCGAGACGATTATCATTACGAAACGATGACGATTTATTTCAAGGACGGCGAGAACATATCTTTCAGGCGAAATGATATAAAAATAAGTCAAACCGACACGCTGCTGATTATCGACAAGAAAAACGACCGTAGTTATGTTTACAAAAAGGAAAATATCCAAAAAATAATTTATGCTTGACAAAACACGAAAGCCGTGTTATAATGAAGTATAATCAAAAAAGCGAGGTTGCCTATGAAACCTGAAAAAAATAAAATAGGCGGTGAAAAGGTGGAGCAGTCCGCCGTTTTTGCTTGTAAAGAAGAACCTCAAAAAAAGAAAAAGGGGAACGTACAAAACCTACGAGTTCCCACCTCGGAACAAGCACGAGAATACGGAAGACGTGGCGGCATAAAGACGGCAGAGAATAGAATGAGGCGCAAATCGCTTAAAGAAGCACTCGAAATATTGCTTGAAAAAGAATATGAAACCGAGAGCGGCGAAAAAATGACGGGAATAGACCTTATATCGCTTAAACAAATTGAGAAAGCCATAAAGAGCGGTGATACAAAGGCATTCGAAGTCATAAGAGATACGATAGGACAAAAGCCTGTTGAGCGGGTAGAAATTAGCGACATAGACAAAGGCATAGCGGACGAGATAGACGGTTATGTTGGATGAAGTGCAAAAGAAGTACATTGACTTCTTAAAAGCCGAGCCGTACAAAGTAGCGAACTGGTTAGGGTTTAGCGGAATAACGAAAGATTTACATAACGAGTGGATAAAGAGCCTTGTATTCGGCAAAGAAGATTGGACTTTGCAGGCGCACCGTGGGAGTTATAAGACAACTTGTGTATCGGTAGCGTTTGCGATATATATGATACTGCATCCGAACCGAAACATAATCTTTATGCGAAAGACGGACGACGACGTAACAGAAATAATCGAGCAAGTCAGGAAAATACTTGAAAGCGACGTATTGCGATACATAACTTTTAAGATTTATCGGAAAGACCTTAAAATCATAAAGTCGAACAGTAACGAAATAACGACCAACCTTTCGGACACGACAAGGGGCGCGGTGCAGTTATTGGGTTTAGGCATTAAAGGGAGTTTGACAGGCAAACACGCTTACTGGGTGCATACGGACGACATCGTAAACATAAAAGACCGTGTGAGCCGAGCGGAACGAGAATATACAAAGTCCATTTATATGGAGTTGCAGAATATCAAAATGGTTGGCGGGCGGATAACGAATACGGGAACGCCGTGGCATAAAGACGATTGTTTTTCTTTAATGCCCGCCGCCGAGAAGTACGATTGTTATCGAACGGGGTTATTAACGAACGACGAACTTGACGCATTAAGAAAAAGTATGACGGCGAGTTTGTTTGCGGCGAACTATGAATTGAAACACATAGCGAGCGAGAATGCGTTGTTTGGGAACATTAAGTTTTTCGACGACGACAAGATACTTGAAAACGGAAGAGCGCACATAGACGCGTCGTATGGCGGTGAAGACGGAAGCGTTTTGACGATATGCCGAAAGGTGGACGGGAAGTATTATGTTTTAGGGAAAAGAAGAACTGGACACATAGACACGCACTTGAACGAGTTTATGGCGATAGTCAAGTATTATCGGGCTGGCGTTATAAGGTGCGAAGATAACGGCGACAAAGGGTATTTGGCGAAAGAAATAATCCGCAAGGGCGGCGGTGCAATGGTTTATCACGAAACGATGAACAAGTATCTGAAAATATCGAGTTATCTGAAAGGCGAATGGGAAAACGTTTACTTTTCAAGAAACACGGATGCGGAGTATTTGGATGAGATACTTGATTATTCAGAAGACGCAGTACACGACGATAGCCCAGATAGTTGCGCGAGCATAATACGAGATTATAAAAACACAGGAATAAAAGGGTTCTAATTATGGCAAGTTATCAGATTGATTTTAATAACGGCGAGGATATGGACGGTGCGAGAACGTACGGTCTTATTATGCAATATACAGGAACTTCGGTATATAATCAGGCACAAATCGGTTGGGATTATTATATGGGCAATAACACGTCCATAAGGGAAGTCCGCAGAATGTATTGGAAAGACCGCCGTAACGAAGAAACGGGCGCAATCACGGGTGGAGAGTTTGTGGAAAATCCGTATGTTTCTAACAACAAGATAGGGTTTTCGTTTTTCACCGATATGGTAACGCAAAAGGTTGATACGCTTTTTAAGGAAACGCCGACGGTGAACGGAATAGACCTTGACGGAAAATTCTTAAAGCGTTTCGGTTATGTAATTAGAGGCGGCGCGGAAAGGTGTTCGGCGCAGGGCATAAGTTATATTTATTGCGACGGCGATAATTTGTCGGTGTTTTCGGCTGATAGGGCAATTCCTTTTTATGACGACGAAACGGGAGCGTTGAAAGCGTTTATTCGTTGGTGGAACATACAGGGAATGATGATGAACGACTTGCCGAGTATGTATTGGGAAGTTTACACCGAAGACGGAGTAACGACTTATTGCAATCGTCCGAGCGTGCGAATGGTTAAACCTTTGACGGCTTATAAGTATAAGGTCAAAGCAAGCGCGTTGTCGGAAGAAATCGAAAACGAAAAGTCTAAATTGCCTATTGTTGAGTTTTGGAACAACGAGTACAGATTGAGCGACTTAACGCCGAACATAAGGGCGAAGATAGACATTATAGACCTTGTGCAATCGGGGTTTGCGAATAACATACAAGACTTTTCGGATGCGTACTGGGTTATCAAAGACACCACAGGAATGGGCGAGACCTATTATCAGGACTTTATCGCGAACATAAACCGTACGAGAAAGATAATCGGCGAGGGTGCGGAAATGAAGCAATTTCAAATTCCTACCGAAGCAAGAACAAAGTTTGTCGAGATTATCAAAGACGATTTGATACGCGACGGCGGTGTTGTGGACACAAAGGCACTGACGAACGGAAACCTTACAGCAACGGCGATTAAAGCGGCAAGGGCAAACCTTGAAACGAGAGTATCAAAGTTTGAGTGGGAAGCGTACAAGACCGCAACGGAAACGATACAGATGTATTTAGAAAAAACAGGACGGGCGGCGGACTTTGACATTACTTTCAACTCTTACCATTTGGACAACGTAACGGAAACGGTGCAAAATGCGACGATGTTAAGGGGAACGATAAGCGAGAAATCTTATCTTAAAATGCTGCAAGGCGTGGGCATTATCGACAACGTGGACGATGAGATTGAAGCAATGCAAGAAGAAAAAGACGTTCGTTTCGGTGTTGGAAATAACGGTATTGAAGAATGACGGAAAGACAAATACACGAACATAGCGACGATGTGTTGAACGACACGACCAAAATGCTGAACAAGCAATACAATGCGGCTTATAAAGAAGCGAGGGACTTTTTAGCGATTGAACTTGCGAAAGTCGAGTTGTCGGGAACGGCGCAAGAACGGTTTGGCGAGTTGTCGAAATATGATAGGCTGGATAAGATTTGTGAGAAACTTGCGGACATATTCGTGACCGCAAACAAAGCAAGTAAAAAGGAAGTCAACAATCTTGCCGTGTCAGTGTACAAGATAAATTACGACTGGCAAGCCGACCAACTGGGCTTAAAAGGCACAAACAGAACGGACAGCAAAGAAGCATACGAAGAAGTCGATATTTTCGATACAATCGCATTTGCGGCGTTGACGGACAAGAAGTCAATCGAACGTGAAATCAAGTCAAAGATTGTACAGGCGTTGATGAGCAAGGCGGGCGTTCGTCCTATAATTACAGCAATTAAAAACGTTGCCGAAAGTAATTTGTCGGACAATGTGCGAATAGCGACCACGGCGACCACGCAAACGGAAAACAAAGGGCGTGCCGATGTTGTGGAGGTTGCAAAGAAACAAGGACGGAAATTCCGCAAAGTATGGCGTGCAGTCGGGGACAATCGGACAAGACCAGCGCACAGAATGGCGAGCGGACAAGTGCAGGACTTTGACAAGCCTTTTATTGTTGGCGGTGAAAAATTGATGTACCCTGCTGATATCAGTTTGGGAGCAAGTGCAAAGAATACAATTAACTGTCGTTGCAGAATGGCGGTTATTGAGTATAAATGACGGGCATACGTCGTAAAAAATAGCAAATAAAAATAAATTACGAGAAGCAACCTCGTTAAAAGCGTAAAGGAGTTTTTATGAAAAGAGCAGAAATCGAAAAGTTATTCGACGGCAAGTTGGCAGAAAATGTTGAAATCAAAGACATTGTGGACGCGATTATGAAGATGAACGGCGATGACGTCAACGCCGCGAAAGACAGCGCAAAGGTATTAAGCGAAGAGAGTTTGGAGAAACTCAAAAAGGAAGCCGCAGACGAGGCGATAAAGCCGTATTTACAGGGCGGCGAAAAGTACATTGACGCAGAAAACTACCAAAAACTGTTAGACGAAAATAAAGCGTTTAAGGAAAAGGAAATCAACATTGCGAGAGAAGCGGCAATCAGCAAAATGCTGTCGGACGGTAAATTCGACAGTAAAGTAACGGAGTTGTTGAAGAAAGTAGTCAACGATTTTGAGCCGAAATGGACAGAGAATAACGAACTCGAAAACGCGCAAGACATCATCAATCAAATGCAAAGTAAATATCCCGACTTTGTTGTGAAAGAAACACAAGGCGGTTTCAAGCCTGCTACACCTGTTAAGACCACGGGGAGCGAAGAGTGCGATGCCTTTGTTTCAGGTTTTTTGGGAAAATAAAAAAGTAATAAAAAAGGAGACTTATTATGGCAATCAATTATGCTGAAAAGTATTCGCCTATTGTGGCGGAAGCATTCAAACTTCAATCTAAAACTGCGGATTTTGTAAACGGTAAATACGACTTTATCGGTGTCAAAACCGTTGCAGTGTATCAAGGACAGACTGTTGCGCTCGGCGATTATACTATCGCTGGTAGCGACCGTTTCGGCACTCTTTCCGAACTCGAACTTCCGAAACAGGAAATGACCTTGTCGCAGGACAAAGCGTTCACGTTCGTTATCGACCGTATGAATTACGAGGGAACGAACTTTGCGAACGAAGTCGGCGCAAGACTTAAAGACGAAATCGACCAAGTCATCATCCCCGAACTCGACAGTTATCGTATCAAGGCTATGGCGACCGCAACGGGTGTTTCGGCAGGTACTGCGACTGCGCCTACGAAAGAAAACGCTTACTCGCTGTTCCTTGACGCATCGGCGACTTTGGACGAAAACAAAGTACCGTCGGTTGGTAGGGTTGCGTTCGTAACGCCTGCTTACTTGAAACTGCTCAAACAAGACAGCGCATTCGTACTCCAAAGCGACAGAACGCAGGAAATGCTTGTTAAAGGCATTATGGGCGAAGTGGACGGCGTTCAGGTGCGTATGCTTCCTGCATCGTATTTCCCTGCTGACACTTACCTTGTAATGTGCCACAAAGACGCTGTTGTTGCGCCTGTCAAACTCACGACTTACAGAGTGTTGACCGACGTTCAGGGCATTGACGGTGCGGTTGCGGAAGGTCGTATCGTTCACGACTGTTTCGTTTTGTCAAATCGTGCAAAAGCGATTTACGTTCAGAAAGCGAAATAATAAAAAGGCGGCGTAAAAACCGCCTTATATGCAAGTAAGAGATAAACGAGGTGCAACTCCCCGAACTTGCGAAACGAGGTAATTATGACATATCAAGACTTTTTAGACCGTTATCAAAGCGAATTTGGCGAGAACCTTGCCACTTTGTTGGAAACGTTCCCGCAATATCAAATAAGCGGACAAGGTGCTTATAATCGTATTCATCGTCAAATTAAGGACTACATTTTAAGCAAGAACAGTGCTTATGATTTTGACACTTGTAAAGATTATCAAAAACAAGCCGTATTGGATGCGGAAATTTATCAAGCGTTTTATGTATTCCATAGCGTTGATTTTTCGACTTTAAGCGGCTATGACACGGCAACGGGCGCGTTGGTTGATAAAAAGACCATAATGGAAAGGGAATTGTGCGAACAGTCTATTAAGATTTTGAAAAACGCACGATTGCTTTATAGAATTTACGGGGTGCCGCAATGATTATAGCAAAATGGCGAAAAGGGACTTATAACAAAGACAAAACGGGAACGGAAGTTGCCGATAAGTCTATTCGGGTGATTGAAACGGGGGCAACTCGTTTTGACGCAAACCCGACGGACGGAGTAACGTCGCACGACTGGACTTTGGTTTTAGAAAGCGACACGCCGAGCGCAAGAGAAATACAAGCGGGCGATATGGTTATCTATAATAAACATAGGTACACGGTGCAGAACACGGCAACGAAACGGACGAGAACGGCGTACAACGGCTTTTTAACGGTGCTTTATCTAAAATGAACAATCGGGATATTATGGCGTACAATGTGCTTGTAATGGCGTTAAAATCGGTGTGTCCGTATAGAACGGGAAACCTTGAACGAAACGGCATACGAGTTAAAATAGACAATGGCACAATGTGCGTTGTGGTTGGACACGAAACGAGTAAACTTTTGGGCGAGTATGCGGTTTATACCAACGAGCCGTGGATAAGTCCGAAATGGGGCGGAAAACAAAACCCAAATCAAGGGTGGATTGAGCGGGGCATTGAAAAGGCGTTGCCGCTCATTAAACAAGTATATCAAGGAATGACCGCCGACGACTTTAATAACGTTATGGACGACTTGCAACGGCAAACAGCAACAAGACAAGCGCAAATAAGGAAACGGAACAATGTTTGAAGATTTGTTTTTACAGTTTATAGAAAAAGAGTTTTCCGATAGTTTGTCGGAAACGGTGAATGTGGCGAATGATTTGAGTGTCGTGTATGAACAGGAAGTCGATGCGGCGCAAGACTTATATTTCGAGCCTTTTAAGAAAAACCCGAAAGCGGTCGTGATTGTGTTGTCCACAACGAACGCAAGCCAAACGAACATTCCGCAAGTGTCGTTCACGACGGAGCAAATGTCGATTAAGATACTTTGCGACGAAAACAGAAAGCACGATATATATAATGCGATTGACGAGTTTACGAACAAGTACAATGCCGTTTATTCGGTTTTAGCGGGCGATACGAAGTCGTACAATATGCAGTTGAACATAAACAAGCCTTTTGTGGCGGGAATGTACGATATTCCGACAGAAAGCATAGACGACGACGGTTACACGGAAACGTTCGGATATATCACAATACAATGGTTTATCACGGCAGTTTACAGTGATAACATTAAACTCGGCACGGACGAACTCAAAATCAAGGTGGGCACGACGGAATATCCGATTAAAGGGTTGTACAGATACACTTTCTCGGAAAACCCGAACTCGGTCATATATCAAAAGGAAGGGCAGATAAGGGCAACGCACGAAGATGCGGTTTTAACGACCACTTACATTTTTAACTTTCAATCGATTGATGGCGACACATTGTGTGAGTTGTTAGATAGGTCTTTTAACGGCAAAACAGGCAGTATTTACGGTCAAACGCTGTCTTTGGTTATAGACGGTCAAACGGTCGAAATGAGCGATTACACGCTTGAAAAAGCGTATGAAAACGGCGTTAAAAGTTACACGCTGACACTGGTGAAATAATGAGTAAAGAATATCATATCTATCTTGACCATAATATAGCGGTTGACGGCGAGCAAACGGGCGGGCAGTTGTCCGAAACTTCGTCGCCTGAAAAAAGCGCGAAAAAACAACAGTCGGAAGCGAAAACGGGAGCGACCGCAAAACTCGTCGGAGTGTACATCGGGAAACAAGCCTTTCAGTGGGCAACATCGAATTACGGGAACTTGACGGGCGATTATTTGGGGCAAGCGTGGATAAGCGAGAGCATAGAGTTTGCGGGGCTTGTCGGCGGTATTTTGGCTAAACCCGTACTCGGGAGCGTGATTGCGGCGGCGGTCATCGCGAAGAAAGCAACGGATAAATATATCGAACGGACGAAAGCAAATCAGGAAGCGATGCAATTAAGAGAACGCACGGGCAGTCTTTTGAGTAGTGGGGGCAGGCGATGAAATTAAAAATCTTTTCGCAAGGTATAATAAAAGAATATACGCCGCTGGCTGGCGGGGTGATGAATTGGGTTGCCGACGACACTTTGGACAGCGCGACTTTCCGCGTTGTTTCGGACACTGCTACACCGTTCGAGAACACGGCGGTTGCAACGATTATTTTTGAAAAGGGCGACGGAACGGAGATTGAAAGCATTAAAATGCTTGTCGGCGCGGACAATGTCGAGCCTTTTGCGAAAGGTGCGGGCAAGTATGTCCACAACCTTATGCTTGTCGAATTGACAAAAATTCTCGAAAAGTTTACAAATTTACATTATATATCTACAATGGACACGCAGTTGTCAACGCAAATCGACACCGCGTTTGAAAACCTTAACACCTTGATATATGGGAAATATATCGACTTTCTTGTGTCTCCGACAACATTTCCGTATATGCTCCAACAAGACGACTTGTTGAAGTCGGAAAATAGCCCGTTTTACGGGTTGCCTGCGGAAGATTATATCAACGAGAACGCAACAGCGAGAGAGATATTGGACGGGCTTTTCAGCACGGTGAACGCAAGGGCGGTCGTTACAGATATAACGAATAATTATATAATTAAAGTCGGGGTTATGGATATGAACAAAACCACCGACAAGACGGAAGTTGCAAATAGACTTGGGACTTTTTGGCAAAATAACATAGACAATTTTTGCGGGAAAGTTATGTCGAAAGTGAGCAACGCAACGCCGCAATCGTATGTATTTGTAATCGACAGTTTCAAGTCTTTATTAAACACTGCAACAACGAATAATAAGGTTGTGGCAACGGCTTTTAACGTCGAATATTTTGCGGACTTTATGTTGTTGCCAAACGCCGACAGACAAATCAAAGTCAAGTACACAAAAGGCGATGTTTCTTATGATAAGTATATCACAATCTCCGATACTACGCCGATACCGTTGATTGGGAGTAAAGACTTTTCGGGAGCATCGCAAGACTTGCTTGTCGATAAGGAATTTTGGGACGCTTTGGATAGCGACGCGGCAAGTTATACGAACTACGTTAAAGACAACACGCTGTATTATGAGCGCGGTGCGGCATCGGTAGATGTGTCGAGAACATACAAGGACTTGTTCTTTACGCAAAGCGTATTTGAAATGACGGCGAAAAAAGCAATGTTCAGATATATTGACCTTAACAGAGTTGCATTATTGGGCGATGCCGATTGTCAAATCACGGGAATGGAAACTACCGAGAACTTTTGGGGCATTGGCGATTTTATCTATGCCGCGAAATACGCACCGTTGGTTGATGACGTTATAATCGAAGCGAACAAGACCAAAAAGCAAAACGATAGAAACGCGGTATTTTCTATCACTGACGGACAGTCGGACAACATTATCGACTTGTCGAGATACGGGCGTAATTTAGTCGGTAAGGCGCAAAGAATAGGGAATGACGAACTTTCTATCGATACGAATGTTTACGGGCGTGAAGATGTGTTAGAGCCGTTAGACAAGGTCGGTGATTACATCGTTTACAAGACCGAAATGCAGATAATGAGCAAGGCACATTATAGCGATACGGAAGATAAGAATTGGTATAAAGTGCGCTATTCGATGACGAAAGGCTTTAACAATCTTGCGGAAAAAATCGGACTTGCGCGAGAAAAAAGGATATACCAAATCCCGCTTACAGGTTATCGTTCTACATTACCGATAAGGTCGAACATTGCATACGTCTTGCAAGGAAATTTTATGCCTTTGCAAGACAGCGAAAGCGACGAACAAAAAAAGACTTTGAGTGCGTTCTTGTTGCAAAGGCTTGTGAACACTTTCCCGTCGGATATGTACAATGCGATACTAATGAACGTTGTGGTTATGAATTATCACTATGTTCTGCCCGTGGTAGGCTTTGGCGCAGGAAACACGATGAACTTTATCGGGCGATTTTATGACAATTACAGCGCGGGTTTATCGTTTGTGGCACAGCGCAACATATTCAAGTGGATAGGCGGAAACAAAGCGTGTCAAAACCCGTATGTCAACAATGCGGGCGTTGCGTTTGGTTTCTTTGATATATCAATCGGGAATATCCCCGCACTTGATAGCGATAACATCAAAAAGCGTCCTGCGGTCGGCGCAAACGAAACCTTTTGGGGCTTTGGGAAAAGTGATATTAGTTACACGAAAGACCGCGCCGAAAGCATAACATTGCAGAAAATCTATTCGTTGGTTGAAGATAATAATCTTACGGGTAACGCGGAAAAAATGCGTATCGGGGAAGCGTTGATTAGAGATAACTACGCTTTTGAAGTTGAGAACAGACCGACACTGAAATTATACAAAGATTGTCCTGCAAAATACCTTGACGGCAACGCGCAGACTTTCAAGACTTCCGAAGGAACTCTGGTAGGCGAGACACAAGATTATCTTGAAGTAAAATATTTCAGTTATCAAGATATAAAGGGTGGTTATTTAGTTGTAAAACACGACAATACGGAGTATAATAATTGTATAATCGCAGACGACAACGGGAACATTTATCTTGTTGCCGAAAAGTTAGGAAAAAAGGACGGGGAAATCAACCCGACCGTAAAACATTATGCGTGCGTAACGCTGTATGACGAAGAATAAAACAAGGAGCAAAAAAGCGTATGAAAGTTTACCTGAACAAAGAATACAAATGCGTTAAAGTGGAAGATAATACTTTTGTTGCGAACGACAGTAGCAATTACATAAGATATTATTTTGTAACGAACGCAAACGGCGATGTTATCGACAAAATGGACGATACGAGCGTTATCTATCGCAACACCGAGCCGAGTTATGTAACGGTGGCGTTTAGGCGTGCAGACGGCGATGTCATCCAACACCTTATGGCAAGTCCGAAAACCGATGCGACGGGAAAAAGTTTCTTCGAGTACGAAATCACGAACACGGACGGAGTTTTGTACAAAAAGGGCGCGTTGGAAATTTCCGCACAATTTATCGAAGCGACTTTATCAGAAGCGGGCGGCGTGAAAAAGGTTATCAGTCAAAAGGTCAAAGCGATTGCTATAAACACGGCGCACGTTTTAGACAACATCGGTGAAGAAGCAGAAGAATACTATTCGCAATACGAACAAGCGAACAACGATGCTCACGCCGTTTTGCAAGCGCAAATAACAACGAACTTTAATAACATCGGTACTTTGCAAGAACTTACGACCGACGCCAAAGAAGACCTTGTTAAGGCGATAAACGAAGTCGATGCACACGCCGATGCGAACAAGTCAGAGATAGGCAACCTTTCCACGCTTACCACTGACGAAAAGACCACTATCGTGGGCGCAATCAATGAAGTCGACGCACACGCCGATGCGAATAAAGCCGAAATAGGCGACCTTAACGCGCTTACAACGGATGAAAAGACTACGCTTGTTGGTGCAATCAACGAAGTGGATAATCACGCGGACAACGCCACAACTTTGGCAAACAATGCTGTCGCAACGGCTAATAGTGCAGTCGCTACGGCAAACGAAGCAAAGACCACGGCGCAGACCGCCGAGAATAACGCGAACAGTGCGGTAGACACTGCAAACGCCGCAAACGCGACCGCAGACGAAGCAAAGGCAATCGCGCAAGGAAGTCAGCGGGCAATCGGTTTTGCGACCTTACAAGCGGCAATAACGGCGTTAAACGGGTATAGCAATACGCAACTCAAAGTGGGCGATAATGTCTATATTGTGGAAACGGGCGTGCCTGATTTATGGGTGGCGGCGGTTGAGCAAAACAGCGTGGCTTATAACTACACGACGAACGATGCGTTCAACGATGACCTTGTGGAAAATACCCTTGTGCAAGTCGGGTATTACAAGTTTGCGTATCTTGAAAGCGACGGAAAACCCTGCACGGTTGCGTGGCAGAATATGACTGTTGCGGCGAGTGATTGGGTTGCGAGTACGGAGTTTGCGGACTTCCCGTATGAAGCGAAGATTGCTCTTTCGGACTTTGTGAACTTCTCATCTATTCCGCAAGTGGTGTTCGGGCTGACCGAAGCGACGAGCGGGAACTATGCGCCGATTTGTAAAGCGGGCGACAAAGGGGTTTACATTTACAGCAAAGTCAATACTTCTATCACGCTCCCGACAGTCGTTACTTTTGCGCCGAATGTACACGGGGCAAGTATGCAAGGCGGCGGCTACACGAACAAAGGCAAATGGGTTGCGAGTACGACCTATGCGATTGACGACCTTGTTTACACCGACAACGGACAATTCGTGTGTATCGAGGGTATCACTTCGACCACTTCTCCCGAGCAAGACACCGCGCATTGGCAAGCGACTTTTGTTGCAACGGGAAAGACGAAAAACGGGCTGAAATTCAGCGGACAAGACAACGGAACGGGAGTGCAAAAGACTTTTGACGGCTCTACGGCGGTTGAAGTAGCGTTCGATGAAACTACGATGACCGCGAAAGAAGTCAACGGCGTGTTGGAAATCGGAGCGAAAGGAACTGTCCCCGAGGCATTACCGCAAGAAGCGAGTGTGTTGAAGAACGGGAACTTGCCGACGAGCGGATGGGGTGTTAGTGCCTCGCTATGGACAGGCTCGGAGGTTATGCCTTATGACAAGCCAAAACGTATCGGCAATATCGGAAAGACGTGGGCAACCGCACAAGAACAATTGGCGGATGTGCCAGACGGGTGGCAAGCAACAATCGGTGGTAAGTTATATACTAACAAAACAGCGAAACTTTATCGCTTAAATTCTTCGCTCGGTATTGAATTTACCCCCGTTGGTTACAATGTCGTAATAATATATACGAACGGTGACATATACATATGGAACACTCTAACCGCGGGTGACAGGATTACACAGATTGGTTGTTCGCGGTTGGCTAAACAAACTTACACAATCACCGACACTTCCATAACCGCCAACAGCGACGTTCTTATGGAACTCACCGACGACGGCGGAGTAAAGTCCTATTCAATGGAAGCAGGCAAGATAACCGTTATCCGCGACACAGTGCCAACAAGCCCTATCCCGTACACTTATAAGGTCAAACAGACGAACGCAAGCGGGCAATTTACTTTGGTAAACCACTTTGTGCCGAGCATACCCGAAAGTCCGACAAGTTTACCCGTTTCGTATAAGAAAGTGAGTGGAAGTTTGCCGACAAGCGGGTGGGGCGACCTTTCTGCACCTTTGCTTGTTTCGGGTGAAAAGACGATTGGCAGTGATTTTGTCGATCTTGGCAATATAGGCGAAAATAACGCAGCGTTACAGAGTGGTTGGAAGGTAACGACAACTGGAACAATTAACAATACTTATATACAAGGAGCATCGCAATCAAGTCCACATATAGATATTATTTCGGGCACAGGGTATTTTTCTCTCGCATTATTTAGTGACTATAATCAGGATTTTGGTATAAGAATTTATACCGATGGACGTGTTAGGATTTTCGCTAAACAAACGGGAAATTACAATATAACAATTTATAATACAACCAATGTTTCAAAAACCTACACTATCTCCGACACTTTTATCACCGCAAACACTTCGGTCAAAATGTACTTAACCGATGCTGGCGGCGTAAAGGCTCAAAGTAAAGCGAGTGGAAGTATAACGGTTATTCGCGACGAAGTGCCTACCACGGCAATACCTTACGAATACGAGGTCGAAGAAACGAGTGCCGAAGGGCTTTTCGAGGTCATAAACGCTTATGTGCCGACAGTGCCGACCAAAACAAGCCAACTCACGAACGACAGCGGGTTTATTACTGCCGCGGATATACCGAGTGCGGGCGAGTGGGTGTCCGTAACAGGCGAAACGGCGACCTTAACGCAAGCGGGAACTTATCAAGTTATTGCTTCCGTCAACGATATGCAGTCGATTGTGTATTGGGACGGCTCAACAGAGGCTTACGGAACAAAAAGCACAGCACCGAGTGTGTCAACAAGTGGCGAGACTGCTTATTTGTTCATCAACTGCGCTTATCCGCAGATTGACGCAAGCGGAACATTGTCTGTTCATTTGCTTACAGCAGGAAATTCATCGGGCGCGTGGACGGAAACAGACACAGTGCAATCGGGCTTCAAATACCGTAAAATAAACTAAAAGGAGATAAACTATGTACGGAATAAGTAACAGTCAACAACAAGGTGGGGGCGGCGGTAGTGCCGCTTCCTACAAGGCTATAAAATCAATTCTTACGCCGAGCGATTGGCAGGAAGTAGCGAGACAACCGTATTTTGTCGGGAGCAACGCTATGGAATGGCCGATAGACGATGCATTCGAGTTGCACGCAAAACGGTCAAACGATATCATCGGTCTTACAAGCGGAGTAGATTACACAATATCAGTTACCGTCGACGGTCAAGTTTATACAAAAACGGCACAGATTAGAGACACATCACAAACAGGCGGAATGAAGACTTTAATTTTCGGTTTGACTGATGACAACACGTTGGGTGTATTAATATACGATGATGTATCTGCAATGATGCCAGGTGTTAGTTCTTTGGCCATTATTGAGGCTCCGACGACAGTAACAAGTTTCGTTATCACATCGTTTACTGGTGTCGATTTCGGTTCAAGTGGCAAAGCAACCATTTCAGACAGCGCAATCAAAGTCAATTCAGCGGTTACTTTATATACAAACACAAGCGAAAAAATCGCTGTTGGAGAAAAGACAAATGGAAGTATAACATTGACCGCTGATAGCATTCCTACGGTCTCTATACCTTACAACCTTGAAATTGTTGGCACGGATACGGAAGGACTTTTTGAACTTATAAACGGATATATCCCGCCGACGATAGAAGTGCCGACAGCACTGCCTCAAAAAACAAGTGCGATTAAAACTGGGACTTTGCCAAAAGGAGCGTCGCGTGTTGAGATAACTGACAGCGAAATTACTGCGACAAGCGATATTGTAGTCGATGTCTCGTATAAGAAAAAGGTTACTGGCGGGCTTGCTCCTGGGATGTTAGCACTTGTTTTAAGCAACGCCGAAGAAGCAGATGAAGATATTTCGTTTGAATACAAAATTAAACAAACAGACGGAACAGGACAGTTTATCGTTGTAAATAGTTATATTCCATCAGTATCTGATGCGGTATTATTAAAAACAATAACAAATACAAGCACGAATGTGTCTATCACTGGCAGCGCAAGTCCTTACCTATTTACAGTAACAGATAGCGATGTCACGGCAGGTAAATTTATTCGACTTTATCCGAACGACACGGACACAGAAACATGGCTAAATACGCATACCATTTCGAGCATTATTACAGAAAATAGCGGTTCGTTTACTTTTAATGTAGATACAGCAACCCTACCATCAGCTTTTAGTATTAAGTATATTATTGAGAGTCCGCAATAGAGGTAAATTATGGGGTATATAGAACTTAAAACAGGACAGGTGGCGTTAAGACCAGCGGGAGATTTAAGTAGCCGATATACGATTGTATGGGAAGGCGCAGAACAAACAGGGACACAATGGCAGTATAACGAATTGCCTGACGGTAATTATTATTTAAGTTGGTTATGGCGCATTACGCCATCCATACCGTTTGACACCGCAAACACTCTTGTTCTTAACACGGATGCAATAACCAACGATACGCCTTTGTATACGGTCGTACAACCGAGTGACTATCTTAATCTCGGAGATGGGGCATTAAGCAAAATCTTTGCGACTGTTACGAAAGTATGGAGGCATGTCACAACTACACCAGGTTCTGCAGGTGGCGCGGCCAATGTGACCACGTGGGAGGTGTGGCTATTTAACGATGGGAATTTTGGTATTTTTGGGTATCAAGAGTCGGAGGGAGGTACTTCACAGGCATATCCAGTATGGATAGAAAAATTATGGAAAAACAAGGAGTAAATTATGGAAGAAAAAATCTTACTTATCGGCAAACTAATACAAGAGGGTATCGAGGGCGAAGCGGAAGCATTAAAGGACTACAACCGAGAACTCGCGGAAATCTATGCCCTTGACGCGGAAACGGGCGACAAATGCGCTCCTATCATTGCGGAAATCATATCCGACGAACTCAACCACATTGCAAAACTTACGGCATTATATACCGAACTTACGGGCATTGCCGAGAACAAGGAGTAATCTATGGAACTGAACATCAAACTTATCGGAAACATCGGCAGATTGAACAAGCGAGAACCGTTCATTTTGGCAGACAACGAAAAACTTGTCCTTAACTTTTCCTGCGCCACACCGCTGACAGATTATTATATCGAACTCAAAAACGGCGACAAATCGGCAAAATACAGGCTTTCTTCGGTGTCTTCCTATGAAGTGCCGAACGAACTCTTGCAGGCGGGTACTTTGGAAGTTACGGTCAGCCTGTTGTACTGCGGAAAAATCGTCGTTACCTACACCGTCGAGCCTATCATCATTGCTCTTATTGACAACGGCTACAAGGGTTTTGCGGAACTCGACGAAGTAAAGGCGAAATACGACCTTCTTATGGCGAACTACAACGAACTTGTTTCAAAGATAAATCAAGTCATCGACACCGCGAACAAACAGTCAGAAGATATCCAAAAACTGTACAACGCTGTCGAACAAGGCGAATTTTAAGCGTGCTACCGCTCAAAAAATCTAACTGCTCTCGTCGGGTAGCAACGGCACGGGCAAAGGAGTAATTTATGGTAACATTATCACTTACAGCAGAGCAAATCGACCAACTTCGCAACATCGCGGCAGTCGGTGGCAAATGGCTTATGGCGGCTTTCACCGCGCTCGGCGGACTTGCAGGCATCGCAAAAATCATCACGACTTTTGTCGCAAGGAAAAAACCCGTCAAACTCAATCAATCGGACTATGAAGCAATCGCGAACGCTATTGTGGACAAGACCAACGGCAGTATCGAAATCAATATGTCGTCCGAAATCGACAAGGCAACGCGTAACAGACTTACAGAAGTCGAAAAAGTCAACGGCGAACTTGTAAAGGCTTGCAAACAACTTGTCAAATCGCAAAAAGCAATCGCAAACGCTGTTTCGGACTTTAAGACTATATCTACGAGTGCAAGGGACGAACTCAAAGCAAGTATAAATGACCTTGCGGACGGAGAAAACGGGCTTGTGGCGGTCGAAACGCCGAAAGTCGATAAACCTATCGTCAAAATCGAAAAAGTGGCAGAAAACGAAAATGCGCCCTTGTATTAAGGGGGTGAGAATATGAAACGAAACCCGAAAACTATAATGTCGGCAATAATGGAGTATATTGTGCTTATTGCGCCGACAGCAGGGTATGCGATATATTCCTACACCGACACCCTACAATACACAATGAGCGCGAACTCAAAAGGTTTCTTTTGGACACTCATAAGTCTTGCGATTTTGTGTGCTATAATCTACGGCATTTTTAAGTCAAGGTATGACGAGTATCTTAAAGGCTATTATCAGCACAAAGCAGACTTAAAGGTCGCGGATAACCCGTCGGAACTGTTAGTCAAAACCGTGGCAAAAGAAGAAAAGGTCGTGTCGAACATAACCTACATTCCGATTATGTTCTATCTTTTAATGGCGTTGGCTGTCTTGTCGGCGTTTAGGGACGCGATAGAAAAGTTGGAACTCATTATCGAAATCATTGCGGCGAGCGTGTTAGGTAAAATGTGCTTGCATTGCTTGACCACTCATTTGCGGGAAGTCGCGACAATCAAAAAGGACGGTGAGACCGAATGAGTAACGAACGAAAGAGAGTAGTGCTTGTTGGTAGTCGAATAACCATTAACGCGGCAATCGCGTTGTGTATCACGGCGGCGTTGATTTTGTCGAGTTTCTTTATCTTCAAAGGTATCGAAACGCAAGTATCAGGAAAAGACTTTTGGATACAGAAATCCGTGATGGCGGTCGCTACGTTCTTATTGATGTTTTCAATCGCGAACGTAACCGAAAACATAATGCTCGCCAAAGACAAGGATATAAACGACCGATTAAACGCGTTAGACACGCATTATCAGACCATAATGGCGAATTACGAAACCGCCGAACTTGAAACCTACATCGAGAACTTGAACAAAGCAAACAAGTACAAAAATTATATTCACAAGTGGAAAAAGAAACTGCGTTTTGCAAGTCGCTTTAAGAAGTGGGGAACTCCGAAAAGGCTCGAACGCATAAATAAAGCCTTGACCGTTTCGGCAGAAGAACTGTGGGAGAGCGGACAAAAGGTCAAGTATCACAGGATAACTTTCAGTCAAATGGTGAGCGGTGCGAACGATGTTTCACCGAACGACGATGAGAGCGATTTAAGGTCGCACAAGGCACGCTACGGCGCGCAAAAGTTCGGCTGGAAGATTTTATCACTCGTTGCGTTTGGGGCGTTTTCAGGGCAATTATTGTACTCGTGGCAGGACTTTAATAAAGGAATGATTATCCCGCTTATCTTTCAGTGCGTAACGATTTTAATCTCAATCTATTCGGGAATATGTTTCGGATGCGCGATGAACGAAAGGACGAAACAGACCTTAAAGCGCAAGTTAAAGATTTTCTCGCAGTTTAGGTACAAGATGAACAACAAGGTCAACGGCGTTGCGAACTTGGGCGTGGAAGTCATTAAAGACCTTGAAGTCGAAAGAGCGAAAGAAAAGTCTAATAACCCTATCAAGCGTACATTTGACGACACCTTTGGGAGCGCACAGCCCGTAAAAGCGGGAGCGTTCGTCGGAAAACTTATCTCGTCAACGATTGATATTGAAGCGGAAAAACTTGCTAACTAAAAGACAAAACCCTCGGCATTTCGTCGGGGGCTTTGCTTTCCAATAGGAGTGTAAAAATGATGTCAGTCGTTCGTGTGGCGACAATGGTATTATAGCATACTGATTAAGGCTTGTCAATACCAAACCAAACATTTTTTGCGTTTTCGGGCAATTTATCAGGGGCGGCGGGCTTGATGTCAAAATGTCCCGTCGTTTTCAACGCTTCTTTTATTTCTTCGATTTTCTTTTTGTCGGTTACAATAACGTTCTCGTTCATAGTTATAGATTAAAGGCGACAAAGTGTTGCCACATCATCGCCTAAAACAAAGGGGGAAACTTAAATGATAATTTTATTATAGGCGATTGTCCGCAAAAAGTCAAGCAAAAAATTTATAAAAAAATTGCAACAAAAGTATTGACAAACGCAGGAAACGGGTGTATGATATACTTGTAATCGATATTCGGTGAGTGACGACATTGAGTATCGCAAAACTGAATATCGGTTATCCAACACCGCTTAAACAACCCCGTTCGTCACAATAAGGGAAGTTTAAGTGGTTTTTTTATTGGATAAAAGGAGATTGCTTATGGCAGAATATAACAAACAAAGGTATTATTGGATAAAACTTACCGACCATTTTTTGACAAGCGACACGGTTGATTTTTTACTTTCGCAAAAGAACGGCGCAAACTATGTTGTCCTGTATCAGATGCTTTGCTTAAAATCGGTAAACTCAAACGGCTTGCTTGCAAGACAAATCGGTGAAATAATTGTCCCCTACGATGTTGAAAAGATACAAAGAGATTGTAAACACTTTGATATTGACACCGTTAGGGTGGCTTTGGAACTCTACAAGAAACTCGGGCTTGTCTATGAACAGCAAGACGGGATATTGCAGATTACGAATTTCGACAGGCTTATAGGAAGTCAAACAATTTCCGCCGAAAAGAAACAAATTCAAATCGCAAATAGGCAAAGTGGAAAACAAGGTGGAACAAAGGTGGAAAATTTTCCACCAGATATAGAGATAAAGAGATTAAGAGATAAAGAGATAGATATTAAAGATATAGAAGAAAAAGACATAAATGTAGAAAAAGAAAGCCCGACGGACAAGCCGTCGTCGCCCGCTCCAAAACACAAGTATGGGCAATATAAGAATGTTTTATTGACCGAAAAGGAATATAACACGCTTATCGGAATGACCGACGGAAAGGAAGCAATAGACTTTTATAGCGAATATCGGGCTTATAAGGGTTATACGGCAAAGAGCGATTACTTGGCTATAAGAAAGTGGGCGTTCAACGGGCTTAAAGAGCAAAGACAAAAACAAAAAGCGAATGGCGAGCAAGTTGCGCCGCAAGAAGAACTGATTAAAGGCAAATACACAAGGGCGCAAGTTGAAGAATTTGCGAAACAACTAAACATAAGTTATGAAAAAGCATTAAAGTGTTGTGGGGGAGCATAAAAATGAAACGAAACAAAGAACTGTATTTTGACGCATTAAGGAACTATAAACTTGCAGACGACGAAGTTTTGCGGGACGGTGTGATTTATTGCGCGAACTGCAACACGATAAGGGTGTTTCCTGACTTTGTGAACGATGACGGAACGCTGATACATATCGCTTGTCAGTGTCGGGATATGGCGCATCGGAAGTTGGAGAACGCCGAGAAAGAATGGGCGAGAAAACAAAAGATTGCACAGTTAAAGGAAATCTCGCTTATGGACGAACGGTATTCGACGGTATCGTTCCTGAACACGAGAACGGACAACCCTGAACTGAAAAAGGCGTATGACAAGTGTGTCGATTATTGCCTTAACGCACAAAAGAACTGCTATGACGGCAAAGGCGTTTACATCAGCGGGGCTGTCGGAGTAGGCAAAACGCACTTAACGGCGTGTATGGCGAACGAACTGCTGGAGCAGGGCTTTAAGGTCAAGTTTACGAACATAAGCCGAATTGCCGACCTTATATTGACGAACGACACAACGGAACTCAATCAAGTGCGAAATTGCGACTTCCTGTTCATTGACGACTTCGGGAAAGAGTTAGTGTGGAAGAACGGCTCGGACGGGTGGTTACAACAAAAGGTGTTCAACCTCATCAACGACCGTTACAACGCGATGCGACCGATGATATTTTCGTCGAACTATACGCTTATGGACTTGTTGGCAAAACACTATGACCGTGCGACAATCGACAGAATAAGGGAAATGAACGAGCAGATTGAAGTCAAAGGGGAGAATTGGCGTTAATAAGCAATGCACCGTTTGGGCGGGAACGGCGTAAATAAACAACAACATAATAAAATAACACCCTTGTCGGGAAACCGCCCTTTCTCGGCTGACAAAAAAAGGACTTTACAAAACAACGGGAGTGTGATATAATGAGTAAATCAAGAGCGAACGAATTATTACAGGAACTACATACTAACCTTACGGCAAATTGGACGGGGAAAGCACGCTTCTCGTCGTCGGAAGCAATAAAGATGTGTCGGGAGATTGTCTATGAATACGATAACGATGATACTACTCGGGATAACACTGCTGATAGTGTTTCCGATGTTGGCGAACAATGACTGATTTTGAAGAAAAGTGGAAAGAGTATCGTAATCGGGCGATACAGGCGTTAGGAACGGCGATTGTAATCACCTTGATAGTTGTGGCGAACATAGGTCTTATAGCGTGCATAGGGCGACTGACGACGCAACAAACGAAGTATCTATTATACGCTCAATGCGGACTTGTGGATATACTCGGAAGCGTTGGAATGATACATTGTTATCACTACTTTGACAGATGGAAGGAGAAGAAAAATGGGAATGATACAAATAAATGACGGCAGGGTTATTGTGGCAATTCCGTCGATGCGGAAAATCGGAGAAAGCAAGTGGGCGGTCTATTTTATGGAAGATAATCAGATTTACACCGCGATATACTACACGGAAGAAAAGGCTCGGCATAGATACGAAAAGGAACTCGAAAAATGCACTCGATAACGGGTGTGTTTTTTTGTGCGAAAAATTTTTGAAAAAACTTTGAAAAAAATATTGAAAAACTATTGACAATAGGACGGGGCGGGTGTATAATGTAAGAGTAAAGATTAAGAAAGGCGAAAGCCAAAGGAGTTAAAAATGACGCTTTTAGAACTCAAAAAATTATTCAAAACTATGACGGTTAACGCTTGGTTTGAAGCGGGGACGGACGTCGTCGCGGTTGGTGATAAAATGATTACGCGCGGCGAAAGGTTTTCGCGGTTGGATATGTACGAAAAAGCCAAAGCGTTACAATTTTGCAACGAAAAACAATGCGCCATTCCGTGCGGTGAAGTTACGTTTTCAAACGGTCAAAAGATATTTTATAATATAAAAAAATAGTATGATCCAGGACAAATAAATATATACACATACCTATAAGTTCAT
>OLWO01000368.1_pt1 | contig 21211 bp, 36 predicted proteins | sample 1673751 | NCBI WGS metagenome assembly OLWO01 (sample SAMEA103958125, study PRJEB25191) | human gut metagenome
CTTGCTTTTTCTTCTGTTTTTTGTTGCCATATTGTTGTCTTGGTTTATTACCTGCATTTTCTTTTTTCTTTTTATTACCAAAAAGAAAGAAGATGCCGATTGCCACCGCACCAACAATAAGCAAGATAAATGTACTATCCATATGTGTTATTCACTTCCTTCCTTAATAAGCTGATTGACTTCATATAGTTTATTGGGTTTTAGCTTACTGAACATATTAAACACCGTAACACTCATATATGTAGGATTGTGCCTAATCCTTCTTTTATTTGCTGTATATAGAAGAACTTCTGTCGGCACTTTTCCCTTATTATTTGCAATTTTAATATAGCAAATATTGTACTTTTGCTGATAAAACAACAAAAAGTCCTTTTCATAATTATTGAGTGTTGTCATCATTCTTTTGTGCCATTTTTGATAGCTGTTGTAATTGTTCAGGTGTAAGCATACCCATTAACATATGCAAAGCTTTATCATTTGTTTCTTCAGCAATTGTCTTTTGATTTCCCTGTATATCATTCTCTTTTTCAATGCTGACTTCATTAGTGTCTTCAACAGGTGTGTCAATCACGACATCTTCCTGTTTATGTTCTGTTGCAACACCAACAGCTTGTGATGTTTCCAATGTAATTTCCTGTATCTCTTCATCACTTACAGTATCAAACATACTGCCATATTTTTTCTTTGCTTTTTCAAGCATTTTTTGTTGTTTTTGCTGAGCCTTCAACTCTTTTTTAGAAAGTTGTTTTCTTTTTGTTGTTGCATCAACATCAAGAACTTTGCTTTCAGGTTGTTTCACAGGCTCTTGCTTATTGTTGTCATTCTTGTTTGGCACAGCCTTATTGGCTTTTTTCTTGTCTTTGGTATGCTCTTCTTCCCATTGCTTATCTGTAATATATTTAATGGGTTTATTATAAATAAAATAATGTCTATACCAATACGGAACAATTTGTTCCGCATCAAGATTATGTATCTTGATAAATCCGAAAAAGCCAATAATTGCTGCTTCGAGCATTACAATATAACTTGTAATATCTTTGCTTATACCTAAATACTTTGGAACAAGCAGGTATGTGGGAATAACAACGAGCATAGCAAGTCCACTAAATATCCATTGCCTGAATGTCAGCCCTTTGATTTTTTCTTTATAATCATCGACTTCATCAAAAATTACAACTTCAAGATGTTCCATTGTTATTACCCCCTACCAAATATTTTATCGGCAATTTGACTTGATGCACTTATCAGTGCTGCGAAAAAGCCGTTAAGGAACAGTATTCCTATAAGAACCGATATTTTACCTGCACCCGATGCAGTGTTCTGAGCAATGCCATTCATACCGACCGCATAAACATATGTGCCAATATAAATAATGGACGCTTCAAACAGGAGACCGCACAATGACATAAAGTAATTAATTGCTTTGCCACGGTATGTTTCCCCTTCAGCTGCCATTGCAATTGGAATTGGTGCAAAAGCTAAATAGATTGCTAATCTAACTGCTCTGAGTGTTACTTGTGCCAATATCATAATTATGGTAGCCATATATGGTATTGCCAAAATGACATATAATGCATTATACATTAATTGGTCTGTAAAGCTTGCATTTTCAGCAATCTTAATAAGTTCATCAGCAATATTCATACCCGAAACATTCGGCATATGCATAGCACCGGCTACTTTCCAATAGACCCAATGCATCACATCAGCAATGGCACTTGTTATACTCTCCTCAGGCGATGCAGTTATATCACAATGCTGTATAAAATAACTTAAAAGAAAGAACACACAGGCACGAAGTGTAATTCTTTCCCACGACACTCTTTCGACACCTTCTTGTGTCAATAACTTTATTAAATTAATAATAAAGAAAAGTGTAAGCAGACTTTCTGCTACGGCAACAATACTGCCTTGTACCTTTTGGATTTCGCTAAATAGCGCAAATTTATTAATAAGGCTATTAGTGTTAATAAGGTCAATAATCGTGCCTGTTATATTCGATGACGAATATGTAATGCCAAACAAACTAAAAGAGAATGAATATATTGCACGGATTAGCCCTTCTATCATCTATATCATTCCTTTCCTGTTTACAATTTAAAGACCGAAGATGTCCTTTGATGCACCAAGTGCTACAACCATAGCACCTGCCATTAACGTTTGTAAACCTCTGGTCTTACCTTCGGCATCTTCTCTTTGCCAACCAAGAGCAAACATAACACCGCCGACAAGCATTACAACAGCACCGATTTTTTTAAGCCACGAACAAGCGAAATCAACAAACTTGTCAATGCTTGATGTATCTGCATTGGCTGCATACACTGTCATAGATGTTGTCATTGTCGCAAGCATTGTTGCACCTGCGGTCGCAATAAGTCTCGGCAACCTTTTAGTGAACTTTGTATTATTAACTTCATCACAAAGCAATGAAATCTTATTTTGATATTCACTTTGCTTGCAGATTGCATCAGTCTGCTTTTTAATAAAGTAATTCTTTATTCTCTGAATTACATTTTTTACTTTGTTCATAACGAACCACCTTTCTGTGCTTTTCGTTATCACCCAACTTTTTATTTCATCTTTTTCTTTATACCTTTGCTTGCAAAGATATAAACGATGACAAAGACAACTGCAATACCAATTAAAATGGCGAGTTTCTTTTTGCCATCACCTTCTGTTGCCTGTTGTGCTGCCATAATCTGAGGTTGCATTGAACTCAGCAACATTGATAACTTACTCATAATTGCTCCTTTCCATTCGGACATTTGTCCGAATTAATTATTTCATATTATAAACAGCGTGAAGAACATATCTGTCATCACCGTTGTTTGTACAAGTTGACATTGTAAGTACCTGCATACTGTCATTAACATCAATATCGGTGTCGAGAATATTTTTGTTATTCATTGCTTTAGTATATTCCGATGCACTATCTACATATGGGTTATATATTTGAATATCAGATGCATCAACAATATGAAATGAATATACTTGATATTTTCTTATCTCACCTGATGGTAGATAAACAAACACCATATTATGTTTAGATGCAAAGTCCTTACTTTTATATTTTTTTAGTTGTGCAAATATTTTACCGTTCATAAGGTTATGACCGTAAACAATTGTATTTACACAATTAAATGGTTCTTGTTGTTCGGCACTCACAAAAGGAGTTCCGCCTCTTGAATACCTGCCATATATGTTTTTACGAAGATATTGGCTATTTGTTTTGCCTTGAACAACAGGATAACTAATATCCGTGTCAGGTATTCTTATCCAAGCAACAATATCATCATTTATACTTAATAATTTGTTCCAATTAATAGAAAACTCTTTTGCTTGATTATCATTTGGCGATGTTTCAACAACATCATCAATAATTTTTTCTTGTGTATCATCTACTTCCTTATATTCGCTATAATCAGTAATGATTGTATTACCAATTAATAAAGAAAGAATAATAATACAAAATGCCAAGAAAAAAGCAAGTATTTTTAATTCCTTGCTTTTGTTCTTTTTTTGATTATGTTTCATACCGCACCGGTTTCACCACCTTTCAATTTTAAGTTATCAATCACAAATATCCGGCTCGTCCTTGTCGTTGTTAATGTTTACTTCATCGTTAGTCATTTCATTTTCGTAATTATTTATATCTTCGAGTGAAATCCATTCAGGTTTTTTATCATCGGGAAAACTGTTATATAAAGCCTTCATATATGCAATTTGTTCTTCAACACTTCCTGCCCACAGAAATTTATCGAGCCTATTGCCATTACCTAAAAAGTAATTACAATCCGTCTGCATTCTGCCAAGAAGTTGATACCTGAATGTTTCATCATTTTGAAGGATTGATTTATCAATAACAGGTTGTGATTTAATATCGTCCTCTACAAGCTCATAAAGTTCATCTTTGCTTAGGTAAGCCTCGTAAGAAGTAGTGTGATAATTCAAATCATCAGCCTGTTCAAGAACATTACATATTTCATAAATATCTTTTATATTGTTATTATCAATATATGCGTCAACAGCTTCAAGCTTATCACACCTATTTATAAATGCACCCAACATATTAAGTCGGTTTATATCTGCATATTCACCTACTTCAAAATTCGGAAGTTCGGGACATTCACTGTCCGCTATGAAATACTCTTCATAACACTCACCTGTCGTCCGTAGTGCTTCATCAACTTCTTGTTGAGTAAGTTGCAAGCCAACTTTATTTCTCAATATATCATCAAGTTGATTTTTCGGCATTGGCAATGTAATCCACTCACCAACCAATTCACCCTCATTATATTTACCTAAATTTCCGACCCACACTCTCATATCTAATTTCCTCGCTTTCTTATTTATAATGCCATTTCGTATTCTTCATTTATTTCTTTGTTACGACCAAGGTTAGTCATTATATTATTAACTAACACATCAAGTGTTTGATGATAATATGTGCCATAATAGATACTATTACGATTAAGCAAATCTTTAATCTCTGTATCAATTTTTTTACTTTGTTCAAGGTTATGTATTCTACCTGCTTGCTGAAACTCTTTTCCCCTATTAATAAAAAGATTGAAATTATTATATCTTTTATAATCAGTAATTGCTTCTTGTTCAAAGGTTAAATATTCATTAACTGAACATTTTGATTTGTCAACATACATCAATCCTAATATGGTTGGACTATCTGTTACTATAACATTTACTTTTCCGATTAGCCTGTCAATTCTATGTTTTTGCTCTTGAAACAATATCTTTTGATGTGGTAATGTTCCATCAAGTAATGTCAAGTCATTATCCCATACTAATTCTTTTGCGTACTCAGACACATATTCCGTTTCGATGTTTCGCTTTTTTAATTCACTCGCAATCGCCCAAGCACAAGTCGTTTTTCCTGCACCCGGACCTGCAAATAAGTTTACTACAACTGTTTTCTTCATAAAACCACCTTTTTATAAATACAAAAAGAGAAACCCACTATTTCCTGCGGATTTCTCTCTACTCTTTTATTATATTAAGTTAACTATTGATTGTCAAGAACTTTTTATTTATCATAATCATCGAAGTCGTCTTCGATACTATTATATACCCGATTGGGTTCTGAATTACCTTTATTTCTAACATATTCAGCACACTTTTTTTCTAATAACGAAAAATTGCAACACCGCTCGGCAAGTGATGATGATGGGTTTCGTAAAACGAATTGATATAATTTTTCCGCATAATATGTTATTATGCCATCATTGATTAATGAACTCTCTATTTTTAGTAACCGCCAATATTTTGTAATTTCTCTTGGTTTATCAAATGTTCTCAATGATGGCAATGTCATTGGTGTTACCTCTATGTACTCGCCCTTTGGAACAGGTATCATATTGTTAAGGTCAATAGCTCCATAAATTTTGCCATTCTCGTTAACAATTTTATAAAAATCAATAGTGTTTTGCATCGTTCTAAACTTAGGCTTATACGATGTAAGTGGTGCGAAATAATCCCAACCATATTCACTCTTAAAGACCACGCCAAGAAAATTCTTCAGTTTTCCTGTATAATCAACATTAGGGACAATTGCATCAAACTGTTTTAAATAATTAACATATTCCTTGTTAATCGCATACCATTTCATTTTAATTCCCCTTAAATAAAAAGAGAGAAACTTAATATTTCTCTCTTTTTAATATTATCCACTTTGACAGATGTGAGAACTGCTTTATTACCCACTTTGACAGATGTGAGAACTGCTTTATTATCCACTTTGACAGATGTGAGAACTGCTTTATTTAGTATATTCATAATAGCACGTTTTATTTACAATTGCAAGTGTTTTTTTACATTTTTTAATCACAAATATCCGGCTCATTCTTATCATCGTAATATCGTATCAGTTCTTTAAGAAATCCACTGTCATTAACAAATACCTTTATATCAGGAATGTTATTTTCATTAATAATATCGTTTATTTCTTCTTGTGAATAACTATCCCACACCCAATATCCTGAGCCAATATCATAAAGATGTTTTATTTCACCATCAACGGTATAATCTTTGCCTTTAAAGATTTCCTTTTCATCAGGGTCATCTTTACACCAATAAACATATTCATCTTTTTGTGCATCATATATATACCTTACACTTTCATCTTCACAAGCCTTTTTAATAATTAGGTCAGCAACTTGTTTTGAAAACAAAGGCATTGCCCAACCATTCCATAGATTTTCTGTATCTATCCCTTCGTAAAAGTTTGGCGATTTATCTATTCTAAAATAGGCATTTTTCATACTATTGTTCCTTTCTTTCGGACATTTGTCCGTTTTTATTTTTTGGTTGTCACACTGCTTATTTTGCTCCAAGAAGAATATATATGTGTCCTTTTTCCATTGAAAGTAACAGCCTTATATGTCCTGATGCGGATATAATATTTTCTTTTTGCTTTCAACTTAGAAACTGTTTTCTTTGTAGTTTTTGAATTACTGATAGTTATAGTTTTAGCACTCTTCATATTTTTGCTTGTGCTATATTGGATTTGATACCCTGTTGTTTGTGTCGTTTGTTTTTTCCAAACGACTTTAAATCCTTTCGATTTTGATGTTTTTTGAGAAATCTTAGTATTTTTTGGTATTATATAGTAATTCAACTGTTGCTTGCCGGCATAATTGCCTTTAAAAGTAATCAATACATAATACTTTCCAACCGCCTTAGACTTACTGTTATAATACTTAACAGTGTAATCAGTGCCATTTTTCAGGCTTTTATTTTTATAATCCTTGATAGTAATTGATGGTATTTGTACTTTTCCGTTATAAATAAAAGAAGTTTTTGACAATGTTACTTGTTTTATCTTATTTATGGTCTGTGTCTGTACCTTCTTACTACCACATCTTGAACAACTGTATGTAACGGTTTTGTTACCGTTTTTGCTTGTTGTCGCAGGTGTAATTTTAGTGCTTCTTATATATGAATGACCGAGGGCATCTGAATAACAAGTATATTCATCACCGCATTTGCATCTATAAACAACATATCCGTTGTTTGTACAAGTAGCTTTTGCATTTTCAACAGCCACATATGCGTGCTTCTCGTACTCTACAAAGCCACATTTTGAGCATTTGTAGTAATGTTGGGTATTTTCTTTATACAGCTCCATATCGTGCCCACACGGCTCTGTGGTGGCTTGTTGCGTTGTGGTCTGTGTAGTATTCTCAGATGATGGATTTGTTTGAAATATATAATTACAATATTTACATTTGTTTTCATCGTCCGACTTTATTTCTACACAGTTTTCATCTTCTTGCTGTAATCCACATTTAATGCATACTCTGTGGTGTGTGCCATCGTTGTTTGAAATATACTCATATTTATGTCCTGAAGGACTTGTATAATCTGTTTTATATGAATAACCACAAATACAATAATATTCTGTATATCCTTCATTCTCACAAGTCGGGTTAACAACATTTTTAGCAAACTGACATTGTTCATATTCTTCTGCACCACATAAAGTACAATATTTAAGGTGTTCACCCGAATTAGATGTTACAACCGCCCAATTATGATTACATAACGATTTGGTTGTAGATTGTGTGGTAGATGTTTCAGATGTCTGTATCGTTTGTGTAGGTGATGTCTCAGACACCTCAGTGGTTGTAGGTTGTGTGGTTGTACCTATATCAGAAGCTTGTTCTGATGTAGTGCTTGTATCATCATTATAGTAATAAGTAAACAACCCACAGTCACATTCTTGTACTTCATAATGGCAGTAAGTTGTTGATGATATATTAGCAAGTGCTGCTCGTTCTGCTTCTTTATAACTCTTATACCACCCGTGTCCTTCGTCTATTACGTGATGACTTCCACCTTCATCACACCAATATGGTGTCTTTTTGGTTGTTTCTGATTTTGTAGTAGACTTACTTGATGTGGTTGATTTTTTTGATGAAGAACTTTTTGTGTTATCTTTTGAGCTACTTGATGAAGCAGTAGTTGATGATTTTTTTGACTTGCTGTCGCTGCTTGATTTTGATGTTGTTGGAGCAGATTTATTTGGAGTTGTTGTTTCAGATGTTTGGGTCGTTTGTGCATCTTCATTTTTTTGTTCTTCAGGTTCATTAATAACAACCTTAACTTCTGTTTGAGCCACATTACCGCTTCCGTCAGTAGCAAACACATTAACAATTTGCTCACCAATCTTATTAACATCTACATTGTCTACCTTGATTTCAACAGTACCACTCAAATCGTTAGCTTTGAATTTTGATGCTACATTAAGCTTATCACCTTTATTAATAGTGATGGTATCTGTTTTTTCAGTAAACTCAGGAGCTGTTGTATCAATACAGGAAATTTCAATAGGTGTATCAATATGCTTAAACTTATTCCATATTTTATTTTTTGGAACTTCGGTACGAATTGTATATGTTTCCTTTTTTACCTTATCAGCAACGAATTTATTATCACCCACAAAGCTCCTGTTGTATTCACCTACACAAATTCTTTCGTTATATACGGAAGAATAGTTTGGCATACTCGTTACAACAAGATTATTCACATTAAGCTCGTGTTCTTGTTTATCAAGTTCATATTCGGTCTGAATTGCAAAACTATCATTGTTGTTACAATATGCTTTAACAGCTTCATATCTTTGTTTTTCCGTGTTATATGAAATAGTTGAAAACACGGCTGTACCGATAGCAATAATCATTGCAACAATAAGTACAATAGACAAAGCTTTGTGATTTTTGATATAGTTTTTAATTTTCTTCATAAAGCATTCCCCTTTCATTAATCTACATATCAATAAAGTAATCAATATCATCTTCAATATTATTTGTCACATTATTATCAATTTCGTTTGATTTATGTTCTATCTCTTGATTAAAACTTATATCACTCATAATTTGCAATAAAGAATACTGACTGCCTACATTCGTAACATCAAATTGTTTTAAACAATCCCTAAGCCACGAAAATGCTTTTCCCATTTGCCTTGTGAGTGATGTTATTTCAGCATCATTAAGCGATTTTGAAGAAACATATCCCGACCCTTGCCGATGCTCAAAGCCTCTATTTTCTAAGAATTTTTGGATTTGATAGTAAGCTGTTGGAGCAGATTTGCCTGTAATCTCTTCATATTTTTTTGTGTCTAAATCGAAATTGAGTGCTTTTCTCATAATCAGTTTTCCCTCAAACTTAATTATATTTATAATATGCCGATAGCATATCTTCAACATACCAATACCATTCTTTAATTACTTTCAAGAACCACGAACTATCTGTCAGACAAATTGATGTACTAAATGTTTCCCAATCAGTATCGTTACCTATAAATACACCTTCTTGTATTTCTTTGATGGTTTTACTGTTATGTCTTGCATACATTTTTCTGATAACATTTAAACACTGGTCTTTTGTATAACCATTCTGTTTTAATTTATTATCATCAAATATAAATTCCATTCTCATATTTTTGTACTCCTTATAATATATTCCTAATATTATTATAACGTATTTTTTGAGTTTTGGCTGCATTTTGAAGGAAATTCTTCAAAAATATTGTCCTTGGTATAAAAAACATATTTAACTGTTCTGTTTGAAGTGTTTTTAGTCCAATATTTGATAGTTCGTGTAAATGGATTTACAACAACCATTTTGAATTTTTTTTGAGGATTAATGTCTTTACCTTTATTAATAAGGAAAGCATCTATATCTGCCTTTCTGACCCTTCGTGATGAGGGTGTAATGAATATATATATCATCGTGCAAGTAAGATAAGAATATATTATCAATACAAGGTATATAACAAACCATAACCATAACGGTATTCCAAAGGCAAATGGTATTGCATCAATAAAAAATGCAAGAATAATAGATATAACTAAACATAATGTATGTTGAGATATTATCGGTTTAAGGTCTTTAACCTCTTTAATTACCTTTTTCATCGCTTATGTACCTTTGTTACTCGTTCAAGTCGTTCTTCCGACTTCTGTTGGTCTTCTAAAAATTGAGTTTTAGTTTTAAAAAAGCAACAATTATCAGAACTGTAACAGTTCATAACGGAAGGACAGGCACATTTATTGCCACTAATATATGCAAAACAATTTTTCTTACTCATAAGTGTGTTTCCTTTCTTTCGGACAGATGTCCGTTTTTATTTTGAATTAAGTTTTTTCATTAAAAGCCAAGTGGTAAATGCAACCCCAATAGCTATACTAATCATTACGATAAATCCTTTTATATCGTAAAATTCGACTAACTCAGCACGCATATTAATACCTCTACTCTGTAACTGTACGAAGCTCATAATCGTATCTCGAATTTGGATATTCAGCTTCATACACTGCAAGGTGGTTTTTTATAAGCTCCGCTTGCAACAAATATTGCTTGCAATCTGATACAAGATTAACATTAACCTTGTTTGACAACCACACATAACATAGTTCTCGATTGTCATTGTTGGTTTGTTCGTCATATTGAAGCCATACTTTGTCATTGTTTTTAAACTTGTTTTCAAGATATAACTTTGCATCGCTTTTTTTGCCTTGCAAGGTTTGTATTCCAATCATCTGTACCTGAACACTTTTATTATTCATTTGTACTTCAATTGTCTTACCATCAATAACCTTTGTTACTGTTACAGGGCGTAATGTATTATCTTCACCATTTTCACCTGTAACAGTGGTGTTATCATCAGTTACTGATGTATCTTGATATGATGATGTTGTGCTGCTGTTTTGCTCAGTAGTTTGCTCGTTTTTTGACGAAGTTACAGATTTTACAATCGACATTGTGAGAGCAATTACAAAAACAACAATTATTAAAATAAGCATTTTCTTTTGTTGCTGACGAGAGTTTTCATATTTTTTTGGCATCGGTGTTTACCTCTTCCTTCTCTTTATTAAATATTTGTCTTTCTAAGTCAGATATTTTGTTGACTGACATAATTGCCGTTAGTGCAATACCAACATATGCCCCAATTATAAATATCAATAGACCAATAATAAATTTCATATCTTTGTTCTCACCCCCATTATTACCTAATTTACACAACAATCAATTGTAATTAAGCAACCGTCATATTCTGGTTCTTCACAAAAATCACAATCGACAATTTTTGTATTAGATAAATATTGCCGGATATTTGTGTATTTTGGTTTTCTAATATAGTTCGGACAAATGTCCGTTTTCCTGTTAACAGCCTGTGTCATAATTGTTCACCTTCTCATTTTGACATTCTTTTATTTTGTACCCTGCTTGTCTCATAGACTTAATTGTATCTTTATCATAAGGTTCAAGAGCGGTACAAACAACTTTACCATTTTTTGAAATAATTTGTTTCATTTCAGCAATTAACTCTTTCTTAGTTTTTCCTCAAATAATCATACCAACCACAAGGCACAACAATATAATAAATTGTTTTAGGCAATTTATTATCAATATGATTGATTGATGATATTAAATCCGTTGTCAAATAATGGTCTTCATCATCGCTGAGTGCAAATACTTCTATTTCGGATTTATCAATATCAGGTATTTGTGCTTGCAATCCATCATCTAAACATTGTACACATTCTAAATGTGGTGCATATGGAATGTTTGTATATTTTCTGTTTTCGTTTTGCCACTCAAAGACCCAAATATCTGTGATGTTTTTATAGCCTTGACCTTTCAAGAAATCTATTGCTTGCATTTGTGATACACCATCTTTCTCTTTTGTAAATGCTTCCGACCCGGTTTTCGCTCCCATTTGTTTGTTAAAATCTAATAATTGATAATATGACAAAAATAATTATAGCACTAATCAATGCAACTATTGTGTTGTGCATCATCTTTGATGTCTGGTGCTTTTCTTCAGGTGTACTGTCATTGGGCTTCTTAAAAGTAACTATAAATAACATAAGAGATATAGAAACCATCATTATTGCTGCTGTACAATAAATAAAAATAATTCTCATTTGTGTGTTTCCTTTCTTAATGACCTTAGTTTTGCTTCTGCTTCTTTTTTGTTTCCTGTTAATAATACTATTCTTGATGCCGGATTTTCTAATGCAGTCATAAGAGTTAGTATGTTTACAAGGTTTATATTTTTGTACTCTTTAATAAAATTATCATTATAGCTAATGCAATATAGTGTTTCACCAACCTTGCACGGCAATTCAGCAATGAGCAATTTATCTTTGAAATATAGGCAATCACCACAATCGTCATTCGCAATACTAAATGGTAATCCTGTAAACTCTGTGTCCTTTGCTTCGCACACCTTAAAATGAATACAATCCTTACAAGTCATAAAACATCGCTCCTTTCAATAGTTAACTTATTTATTTAACTATATTGTACTACTTGTGGTATTGTTTTTCTATTCGCATTTTCACCAAAGTTTATGCTTTGTTTTTGTGCAATTTTGTATATGAGAAAAAACGGTGTAACTTAACTCACCGTTTCCACAACAATAATGTTGTGTAGTTTTCATAGCCGATTGCTATAAGAATATATAGGAGGTAGAAGTGTAGAAACCTATTTGTTAACAATCTCATCAACAAGATGCATATAGTCTTTTGAAACATTTTTATCTTTAAACATTTCCAAGAGTATTTTCCCTTTGGTTGATGAATTGACAATTGGACTTGGCTGATAACGAATATTGGTATTGAAGCAATGATTTTTGAACAACATTCGTATGGTTTCTTCGACCCTTGCTTCAACCTTTGTCCTGTTTCTCATTGTGAACAATATCTTAAAATCATAATCAAGATACTGATATGATTTTATTTCTTTCATCTTTTGGAATGTAATATCCATTCCCTCTAACCCACCTGCATCAATTTTAACAGGTAAAATGATAATGTCTTCGTTAGTTTGACAAGCAACGATGCCGTTGATAGTTAATGCATTGGTAACAGGACTATTATCAATAATGCAATAATCATATTGGTGTGTCATATGTTCCCTGAGTGCCTTGTTAAGCCTTACATCAGCACCAACACTATCTTTCAATGCTCTATCCGTTTGAATAAGTTTGATGCTCGCAGGTAAAATGTCAATATTAGTATATTCTGTGCTTCTGATTGCTTTATCAATCAACGCTTCGTTGAGAAGCACATCGCTGATGTCATAATCAGTGTTTTGCTTTTTGATGTACTCGTGTAATACATCAATTCCAATTTGTCCTGTGCCGAGATTAATTCCGCTTGAAGAATATTGCTCTTGTATTTGTTCAATACAACTTTTCATATCGTCAAGGACTACATCAGACATTTCCTGATGTAAATTAAGAAATATTGCTGATGTATTGGCTTGTGGGTCAAGGTCTATCACAAGTACCTTAACTGTTTCAGACTTACCTGTACCACCCTTTTGTGTTACAACATTTAATATTCTCATTTGTGTGTTTCCTTTCTTTCGGACAGATGTCCGTTTTTATTTATCTTCTGTGTTGGGCAACAGATATTTTTTGAGTTCACTAATATCAACATCAATACCGAACTCTTCAAGTAAATGTTCTAAGTCAGTAAGAGTGTCATATTTGAATGAAATCTTACTTTGTGTTAATTCCACCTTAGTACAAAAGGCTGACACTTGCTCAGATATTTCATCAGCGAGTTCATTGAACTTTTGCTGTTTGGTTGATTGCTTCTTTGCCTTGGTTTTTTTCTTATCCGGCAAATCCGCACTCGATTTATCATATTTGTTGTGTACCTTGTTGATAGTACCTTCGCTGACACCTAACATTTGAGATACATATTTTCGCTGCCACAAGCCTTTAGGTACATTTCCTTCCTTTTTTTCTTTGTCATACAACATCTCAAAGAAGAGAATTTCTTGATACAAAAACTGATTAACTGTTACTTCAGTCCTTCTTCTTTTGTTTCCCTCAATAATAAGCATTGTTTCTTCAAAATCGTTTTGTGGCTTAGGTCTGATTGTCGCATCAAGTTCACCGCTGCCAATTCCTTTTGCTTTGTTATTAAGTACCGATTGCCACCGTCTTTGTCCGCTTAACAATGTATATTTTTTACCATCGTTAATACTTTCATCTCGGTAAACGACAATGTTTTCCATTTGTCCTACTGATGCAATACCGTCTTCAAGTGACCTTAATTCAATGTCTTCACCTGTTTCTGCATCACGATTTTTTTTGTAGAACTTTTCGTCTTCATAAAAATTGTATTTGTTGGGTCTGATAAGCTCAGCCGGTATCGAAGTTTTTTCAGCCTTCGCACCATTAACAATTTGTGCAACTAAATTTTCATTCATATAGTATGTTTCCTTTCTCGCATCTGATGATTATATAATACTACAAGTAGTATTGTTTTTCTATTCGCAATTTGAACAAGGTTTATGCTTTATTTCTGTGCAAACTGTTCATTGTAACGAACATAATCATATAAAGGGTCACTATGTGTATTAGCAACCTTTTCTATGTCTGACACATCAATGCCTATTGTATCAGGAAATGATGAAATAAAATAATCTTTGTGATTAAGGCTTGATATACGTACTCTTTTTGTTTTCATATCAATATGTGTTACTGCATAAATCAGTCTTCGTTCGTAATCATACAAGCACTTATTAGGCTTAATTCTGACTGTATCATAGAGTTTAACATCTTGAATATTCATAATACTATTTTCCATCGCTTTCCATATCAGCACGAATAAGATTTTTTACATATCCTGATTTGTTTGGTTTTGTATCAAGATATTCTGCAATGTCGTTTTCTTTCAAGGAAAACTCGATTGATAGCTTTTTCAATTTGCTTCTGTATCTCTTTTTATTAATTTTCTGCTGTTCTGTAATCATAACATATTCCTTTTTTCATAATTTTGTATATCTTGCAAAAGCTTATACGGTTGTTTTGAAGAAGACAATCTGTTATATTCTTGCCTTTGTTTAATGTAGAGATAATATTTTGAAGAAGCCACATCACTTGTAATAATAAAGTGATTATCTTTTGAAGTTTGAATGTTTCCCCATACACTTTCAGTCAATGGTATTTTTAACATAGTCATATCCCGGTTCCCCTCGCTATTCTCATCGTCATCACTGTCACTCTTAAATAAATAAGATATATCATTCTGAATATCTTTCTGAATATCTTTCGGCAATAAAAGAACAACGATAGCAAGACCGGCAATAAAAATAAGTAAACAAAACATAGCAGTAAAATCAACCATTTTTATCACTCCTTTCAAGAATGTTATTTAGGTACTCAGTCAATTCTTCTTTGCTAAGTGGTTTTTTAATAGTTGCTGTTAAAAATATTTTTTTGTCACGATAACAATATAACCTTCCCATTGGATAGGAATGTCACTATTTCATTGCTCTGGAACAGGTGTTGAATTATCCTTCAATAAATAAGCCATATTTACTCCATATCAATCTTATAGTTTTGCTCAATGCTTCCTTTAGGAATGTATATTACTGTTTGTTGATGGTTGTGATATGGCGAACTTGATGTTTTAATAACATCACCTGCACTATATTTATGATAAGATATATAATCAGAAAGTGGTGAAGTCCATATGTTTGGTTCTCTTACAAGAACTTTTTTTTGAACCTGATTATATATTTTAACATTGGGCTGTTCTTCGTTTGAACAATATCTAAGCTTAACATTATCATTAGCAGATACTTTGTTAAACTCAATATCACCTGCATCGTTTTCTGTATAATAACAGTAGTAGTTACTATTATCAACAGAACCAAATCCTAAGAAGAAATTGCCTTCTGTGGTTTGACGGTCTTTAAGAGCAATAATTTTTGTGCTGCTATCTAATTCGTCATATGAATACTCCGTGTCTGTATAAGAGATAATAGCATCACCAAATAGTGTACTGACAGACCCAGCTGTTAAAATCACTATTAGAATAACAATACATTCTCCAAAACAAATCTTTGTACCTTTAGTATGGATAAGGGAAAACCATATCCAAAGAGAAATAACTAATCCTATTATAATCCAAATCATTTTAATGTCTTCCTTTCAGTTTTTGATTTATATTCTTTGAAGTTACATTTACCATTTCTGCATCTACAATAAGTGGTATCTACTTCATTTTGTTGTGATTTAATATTGCTTGCCTAACTGCTTCTTCACTATCGTGTGGATTAATGAACATTTCACAACCACCACCATAATCTTCAGAATTAACATCAATATGGTATTTATCAATAAAGTCAGTAACAATTTCATCGTATGTTAAGAGTTTACAAGCACAACTTGTACGCTTCCGAAGAGCTTCATCAATGTATTTGGGTATTTTCATTTTTTCACCACCTTAACTTTAATTGTTTTTCTGTGTTTTTTTCGGTGTTTGTTTTTCAGATTTTGTGGTTGCTTTGGTTTAATGTTGTCTTTGCCTTTACGGTCGATGGCATCAAGAAAACAAATAAATGCGTTTATCGCAAAAAGAAACTCTATCACCGAGAGGTCACCTTCTTTGTTGCTTTTGGCACATAATGCTCTCTAACACTGTATTCTCTGCCATATTTGTTGCCGAGGTCTTTGGCACTTTTGTACGCTTCTTTTCCGTCACAATAATCAGCAACAAATTCGTTTTTAGTGAATACCGCATAATACATCATTATTTTATTCCTTTCAATAGTTAACTTATTTCTTTAACTATATTGTACTACTTGTGGTATCTCTTTTCTATTCGCATTTTCACTAAAGTTTATGCTTCGTTTTTGTGCATTTTTGTATATAATAAAAGACACCTCATTTTGAAGTATCTTTTATAAATTTATCATATTCAGCTTTCGTCATATTATAATGTGTCGGTGCATCAACAACAGTTGATATTCTACAATATAATCCGTTTGGTTGCTTTGCTATAATAACTCCCATAATTCATTACTCTTTTCTTTATGCGATTTGCTTTGTTTTTTTATTAGAATTAGCCTGAAGAACAGGTAATCCATCAGCAAATTCTTCAAACTTGTTCACTGCATCATTTTTCATTTTTGATGTAACTTTAACATAATATTGATATGTTGTTCTTACATTTGTATGTCCTAACCTGCTTGCCACTGTTGTAATATCAACACCGTGCTTCGATAAGCCTTGTTGCGTGAGTATCTCTAAAATCGTGAAATCTGCAAGGAATACCCAATTCATAATGTATTACTTTGAATGGATATTTACAAGTATCAGTTCCTTCAAATATTCCATTATCTTTAAGAAATACAAAATTCACTTCAGGCAAGGCAACATCAATTTCGGCAAGTGCATTTAATATTTTCGTTTCTGGTTGATTATTATATGGATTATTTACAATTTTTTTATAATGCTTCATATATGTATATCCATATTCAAGTTTATGTCTGTCTTGTTCGATTTTATATTCTTTCAAAGCATTAATTAATGTATCACCCACAGTTACTGTTCTGTAACTACCTTTTGTTTTGCAAGCTCCAAAATACCATATTGTTTTTGCTTTACCACTGAGATGTTTTCCTTTTGAATATCCTTTTTGATTTTTCTTAACTACTATTTTGTTTACGGATATTGTTTTATTTTCAAAATCAATATCTTCCCAAGTTAATCCAAACACCTCTGACACTCTTAATCCTGTATAATAAGCTGTTAATATTGCATAATAAAAACAATGATTATTTTTGAACCTATCAAGTAACATTTCTATTTCTTCTTGTGAGAAAATGTGAACAGGGTCACTGTCTGGTATATCCTTAGACGGTAAGCCAAGTTTTTGTGCAGGATTTTTGTTTATAAATTCTACAACATTCGTGGCATAACCAAAAGCACCTTTTAATACTTTCAAAATATTTTTTAGAAATGCTTTTGAAAAACCTTTTTCAACATAAATATTTGTCATTAACTCATTAAGTGTAGACGGTGTAATTTGTGACAGTCTATACATACCAATACGATTTTTTATATGATTTTTTATAATACTTTTATATGCCTGAATAGTATTATATTTAAGATTTATTTCACAATAATTCTTAATCCAATAATCCAAAAAATCAGAAACAGACATCGTTGACGGTGTGAAAGAATGACCGAGTATTGTTATATTCATTATAAGCTTTAATTCCTTCAATCTCTGCTTCCTTTTTAGTCTTAAAGCCTGATTTAGTTATCTGCTTCCTTTTTCCATCTACTGATGCTGCTTCAAATTGGTATTGATAGACCTTCCCTCTTTTTCTAATATTTACATTTGCCATAATTTTACCCCCAAAACATAAATTTTTTGATGAATAAAATTAAAAGAGCTAACAATAAAATGTTAACTCTTTTTAAGACTTTTTGTGTCAATGTGATTTGTCAACGGAGTATCAACATCAGCATTTTCAATGTTTTGCTGTTGATATAATGTTAAATAATATAATTCCGTTGACAAATCGTTGACATTTAGGTGTTTTTATTTATTTATGTTAAGTTTTATATCAGCTGTAACCCTTGATATTACTGATTTCTTCCACAACAGTTCTTGTATTTCTTTCCACTTCCACATGGGCACAAATCATTACGTCCAACCTTAGGTCCATCATTAACAACAGTTCTATTAATTTCAGACTTAATTTGTTCTCCATTATCTAAGCTATTAATAGCTTGTAGAGCTGCACCAGTGATTTTAGCTGCTTCTTCTCTTTTTATCTCTTCTTGTTTACGTAAATTCATAAGAATTTTTACAACATCATGCTTAATGTCAAGAACCATTTCATCAAACATATCCATACCTTCAATTCTGTATTTAACAACAGGATCTTGTTGTCCATATGCACGAAGACCAATACCATCTTTTAGTTCATCCATAGCATCAATGTGGTCCATCCATTTTTGGTCAACAACTTTAAGCATAACAACTCTTTCAAGTTCTCTTAAGTCCTCATTTCCAATATCAGTTTCTTTTTCTTCATATTTAGCTAAAGCAAGTTCTTGAAGTTTAGATATAATAACATTTGAATCTTTATTTTCTTTTATAAAATCAAGCATCTCAATTCCAAATGTATTTCTTATATCTGTATCAAGTGCTTCAATACTAACCTCTTCTTCGCTAGAAAAATATGTTAGTACAACTTCTTCAGCAAGTGATTTTATCATATTTAAAATATTGTCTTTTAAGTTTTCTCCATCAAGCACTTCTCTTCTTTGCTTATAAATAATTTCTCTTTGTGCATTCATTACATCATCATATTTTAATACATTCTTTCTGATGCTGAAGTTTCTTCCTTCAACCTTCTTTTGAGCTGATTCTACTGCATTACTTATTAGTTTATTTTCAATTGGAACATTTTCGTCCATTCCTATTGTATTATAAACTTTTGTAATCATATCTCCACCGAAGATTTTCATCAAGTCATCATCTAGTCCTATATAGAATTTTGATTCTCCTGGGTCACCTTGACGTCCACTACGTCCACGTAACTGATTGTCGATTCTTCTTGATTCATGTCTTTCTGTACCAATTATTTTTAGACCACCAGCTGCAATTACTTTTTCTTTTTCTTCTTTTATTTCTTCTTCATATTTCTTTTCTAATTTTTGGAATTCTTCTCTTGCTCTTAAAATATCTTGTTCGTCTGTTTCATAATATGTGTTTGATTCTTCAATTAAGTTTTCTGGAACTTTATTTTTCTTCATTTCTTGTTTTGCTAAGAATTCACTATTTCCACCTAACATAATATCAGTACCACGTCCTGCCATGTTTGTAGCTATTGTTACTGCTCCAAATTTTCCGGCTTGTGCTATGATTTCAGCTTCTTTTTCATGGAATTTAGCATTTAATACTTCATGTTTAATTCCTTCTTTTTTAAGAATTCTGCTTAATTTTTCTGATTTTTCTATTGATACTGTACCAACTAGTACTGGTTGTCCTTTTTCATGGCTTTCTTTTATGCTTTGTACTATTGCATTAAATTTAGCTTTTTCATTTTTATATATTACATCATTTTGGTCATTTCTTATCATTGGCTTATTTGTTGGAATTGCTACAACATCTAAGTTATAGATTTCTTCAAATTCTGCCTCTTCTGTCATTGCAGTACCTGTCATACCAGATAATTTGTCATACATTCTGAAATAATTTTGGAATGTAATTGTTGCTAATGTTTTTGATTCATCTGCAATTTTTACTCCTTCTTTTGCTTCTATTGCTTGATGTAATCCATTATTGTATCTTCTTCCATACATGATACGACCTGTAAATTCGTCTACAATCAATACTTCTCCATCTTTTACGATATAGTCAATATCTCTTTTCATTACTCCATGTGCACGTAATGCTTGATTTACATGATGTACTAGTGTTGAGTTTTCTATATCATTAAAGTTTTCTAGTCTGAATTCTTCTTCTGCTTTTTTTATACCTTTTTGTGTTAATGATGCTGATTTTGCTTTTAAATCTACAATGTAATCATATTTTTCATTATCTTCTGCTTGATTTTCATCTTTTACATCTTCCTCTATAATTACTTTTGGTGTTAATCTTTTTACAAAATCATTTGCCTTTTTATATAAGTCTGAAGATTGATTTGCTCTACCTGAAATAATAAGTGGTGTTCTAGCTTCATCAATTAAAATACTATCAATCTCATCTACGATTGCATAGTTTAATCCTCTTTGTACTAATTGATTTTTGTAAATTACCATGTTATCTCTTAAGTAATCAAATCCAAATTCATTGTTTGTTCCATATGTTATATCACATGCATATGCTTCTTGTTTTTGTTTTGGCTCCATTCCTGCTATTACAAGCCCTACTGATAGTCCTAAGAATTTATATAATTTTCCCATCCACTCGCTATCTCTTTTAGCAAGATAATCATTTACTGTAATTACATGTACTCCTTTTCCTGTTAGTGCATTAAGATATACCGGAAGTGTTGCTACAAGTGTTTTTCCTTCACCTGTCTTCATTTCTGCAATTCTTCCTTGGTGTAGTATAATTCCACCTATTAATTGCACATCAAAATGTCTCATTCCTAATACTCTTTTTGCTGCTTCTCTTACTACTGCAAATGCTTCTGGCAAAATATCATCTAGTGTTTTTCCTTCTTCTAATTGTTTTTTGAATTCATTTGTTTTATTTTTTAATTGTTCATCTGTTAGTTTTGATATCTCTTCCTCTAGTCCATTTATTTTATCAACTATTGGCATTACTCTTTTTACTTCTTTTTCACTATAGCTTTTAAATATCTTTCTGCTACTTTCGCAGCATCTTCTTGTTTGACATTAACATCATAATTCATC
>OLWO01000383.1_pt1 | contig 20512 bp, 24 predicted proteins | sample 1673751 | NCBI WGS metagenome assembly OLWO01 (sample SAMEA103958125, study PRJEB25191) | human gut metagenome
CCAGTTCCATTTCAGTAACACAATCTCCCAACATCTCCAACTGGCGGACTATCTCTTTACGCTTGTCTTTAATGGATTGAGATTTATTTTCCCTCTTTAGCCGTTCAAAGTCACCTATCGAATAGTAAAATCCATGTTGATAAGAAATAAATGAATCACAATTATCGTATGCCTCGTTTAGAGAGCCTTTATCGTAATAATAATTTTTCATCAATTCCTCATCTATGTAGTTGTCTATTGCAAACCAATTCTCTCTCCCGTTCCTATCAAGCATCTTATTAAAAGGAAGACTTTCCAGTGCAGCACGGTAAGCATCACGGGAAGCCCTGTCTGCTGCACAATCATAAAAGTTCTTCATTGTTCGATATATCTCCTTGCTGCAAACAATATATCCTTTTATTTCTTCTTTCGTTCTTTGTGGTATACCTTCTTTAACGTTACTAATGTGTGTAATTGATGATACACCATTTCTGAATCGTCCAACCATCTGGATAGCATCAGTATAAGGGTCTATCATTGTATGTTCTGCAAAGTAAACATCGGTTAACATTATTACATGAGGTTTCTGTTCTAACTCAATATCCACAGCATTGAAAAAACGGCTAGTGAAAAAGTTGTACCGCTTCATTTTATCCTTGTTCCACTGTTCGTAAACATTACAAAATCTGTTCTTTTTTAGTTTATCAACACTTTTCGGAGCACAAAAAACAGCAGATTCTTCCAACAGGTCTAGTTGCTTCATCAATGAATATATAATATCGGTTGAATTGACAAACACACAAATCGGAAGTGGTGCAACTTCCTCATTGTCTAGTTTGGATAGCGCATTTTTAAATGCTTGCAGCGTATTATTCGTATGATGAAGCCAAATCTCCTTTTTATAATCGAAAGTCGGCTGTATTTCTATCGTCTGAAAGTTCTGCTCCTTAAATCGAGGGTCATTCAATTCTATCGGTGTGGCAGAAACCAATGCTTTTTGGTCAAACTTAAAGAAATCATCTATCGGTAGTGTTATGTCACTCCGGTAATCCGCATCCTTCACTAGCTTATGACATTCATCAAACAGAAGAAAACAAGAACAATGCGCACTCATTTCCAGTTCTTCAAATGCGTCCTTTACTTTCTGAAAACTTTCGGGAGTAGTAAGTATCTTATAATACTTATTCTTACTCTTCTCCAAATATTTTATGATATCGTCAGTATATACACCTTCATATACTCCGAACAGATTATCATCTTTATGTTTAGGGTCATTACATTTACCGATAATAACAGGAACATTCGGCTCAATGATAATCGAGTTACGTTTTGCGGTGATTTCTCCATAGGTAGCACCAAGTCCGGTCAACTTCTTATAAAGAATTGTATTCGTGGGAATTTCGGGAAGAACTTCGGTAAGGTATTGCACCCTACCGAGTTCATTAAGATTAATTTCTATTGTCATCTTCCTCATTAACGTCTATCACATCCATTCCTTCATTTTCGTACTCTTCCTGCTTGATTGCATCAAAATCGGGTGCATCTTGCAACAAATTTCCAGGAGTTTTAGCTTCATTAATGAACTGGGACAATTCTTCTACTGGTTTTACATTTAACTTTTTCATACATCTTAAATTTTAATAGATTTATAAATATAGGGAAGGAATTGCGCCTTCCCCCGTTAATAATTCAATTATGCTATCAATTCTTTTTCCAATAAATAATCATATAACTCTTCTGTCCTTTCCAACCGGAAGAAAATCTTTCCTTTTCTGAAAAAAGCACTGGCAGTAATTTTCGCTCCATACTCACGAAACGTAGGAACAAATTGTAATGCTTTTCCCGCTAAAATCAGTTGCTTAAAAATTGATAGTTGAAAATCCTTATCTTCTCCCTCACCATAAGCCGTAACACTATTAGGATTAAAACCAAAATCTTCCGCTTCTCCTGTTTCCAAATAAGTACGTAACCAACTTAATCCTTCTTGATTCAATATCAAACAGAAACCTTGAATCTTTTTGGATTCAATCCAAGCGCATGGATAGTTATCCTTGTTAGTGTAAAACTTAACATTCAATTGCTCACCTCTTTTCATCATTGCCTTTACAGTTTGCATTGCACCTTCATTATCATAAGACTTAACTACTTTCTTTTCTACAAATTCCAAATTCATAATCTTCATTTTTTTTTAAATTAAACATTAATGAATCTCAAACGAGGTGCGCACCTTTGTTTTTGATTACGCTGCAAAACTACGGAGAAATAGAAGCGTATGAAATGAAGAAAAAAACATAAAGAAATCCCTTTTTTTATGCTTAATTCTTTATGTAATCACAAATATCATAAATCACAATATATCAACAAATTATGTATATTTACACAATAATCATCAATTAAATAAAGGCTATCATTTTTTATCTTTATATGTTTTACCAATATGATTTTAAATGTTCAACCGGATTATTGGGAGACGTTTTGCACATGGGGATTTTCCACCAATTTGGACGAACTTCATATTTTTGTAAGTTCCTGATTGTAGCCCGTAAATTCAATATGTCATTTTTAGGACTGTCCTCATCAATCAGTTTGAGATATTTCAGTAACCCAAGAATGAAATTCCCCTCGTTATCTGTTAATCCTTTACCTTTGGCTGCAAATGATGAGTGGCGTAGTAGGTTATATATACTAAGAGTTATCGTATCAAGTATCGCATTTTCGCGTTTCCTCCCTCTTTTACCTATACTGGGATAATCTTTATCCAATTCCGTTTCCGCTTCTTCCAAAGTTGAAACTCCTAAATATTTATCAAGATATGGAGTTATCATATTGAGAAACCAACTATCATCATTCGTAAGTTCTATTTTCTGTTTGTTATATTCAATCGTGACAATATTACTCTTGGTCTTTTTCTTCTCATGAAACATCTTGTAAAGACGTAGCATATCCGGTCTGACAGAATAACTATACTTTAGTTGCGTTGGGTCAGCAATATAATCCTCAAAATCAAAATAGCCATTGGTCTGTGTGTATTTATAGTAGATACTTACAATAAGAAGAATAGCGTAAAATACATCTTGGTCTTGCTGTTCATAAGCTTCGTCTTCATCTTTATTGTATGTATTCCACAATGTTTCAATATACTCGGCTTTAAAATTACCACTTTCAAGGACTAAATTCTTTCCCACAGTCATGCTAAATTCATATTTGTCCTCATCTGTCCCACAATTTGGATAGGGAATCTCCTGCTCTTCCTTCTTTATTGACAAGTACAAATCCTGTATTTCCATTGGGAACTTATTACCCAAAAGATATACATCAGATATATAGTCCAGTTCATTATGAAACATTGAACGGCTGAATCCCACTTCACTATTCAGCCATGATTCGATTCGTTTTATCGTATTGATTGGTATTATCTGATATTCCATATTTTCAAACTTTGTCACAAAAATAAAAAATGTCGCTTCACCATAAAAGCAAAGCGACATTTTATTTTAAAGAAGATTCTTCATTGCTTCATCTATCTGCTCATTTTCAAAGCTATCAAGATAATACTGTGTCGTTGACAAATTTGTATGTCCCAATGCTTCACTAATAATCGATATATTGACTCCAGAGCGTTTTAACACTGTAGCAAAAGAATGTCTTGCCACGTAGGTTGTTATAGGAATAGAAAGATTCAGAAATTGACCAATCTTTTTAAGATTCCTATTAATACCCTTAGTTACCTTTATTATTCTATCATCTTGCTGTTGCTGTGTTTTATGAATTCTTCTATCAAGAATAGGAAAAATAAAGTCCTTAGGGCTACAACCTTCTTTAGTATATTTCAAAATAATTTCTCGCAGTTGTCCTTGTAGTGCAAAGTTAATAGGCTGTCCTGTCTTATGACGGTTGAAACGTAAACGATTCTCTGTTATATTTTCGTATCTCAAATATGCAATATCAATTAAATTAATTCCACATCCCAAATAACTAAACAAAAACAAATCTTTACTCAAATAAAGTAATGGACTGTGATATTTAGTAATTAACCGTAAGTCCACATTCATTATCCTTTTTATATCTTCTTTCTTTATTGCTCGTTTGGACGTTTTTTTGCTAAATCGTGCGACCTTAAAACGTTTAAAAGGATAATTCTTCTCATGCACAAGATTGTCTTCTATCGCCTTGTTATACAAAGCCCGTAATTCTCGAAATCGAATACCTATAGTATTGCTAGAATTCTCTCGACTTCTCAAAAAAGTCTCATACCTTCTTAACCAAGCCGAATCAATACTCGCAAAAGATATATTCAAGTTACCACAAAAAGCGAAAAGAGAATTATATGTACTGCGATATACTTTAGCATTTCCAATTCTCTTTTCAACTTTCATTATCTCAATTTGTTTTAAAAGATACTCTCCAACCGTTTGAGGAACTACGGTATTCTCCATTTTATCAACTAATGACTGTGGAGTAAAGTTTTTATCCTCACTTTTAAAATCAATAACTTGCTCCAAATACTGTTGCTTTTTAGATTCTATCATCTTCATCAAAACCTCTCTATTGGGACAAATCTTTTTAGGTTCGTTCTTCTCAAAATTCCAAAACTGGGCTCTAATAGATAATCCTAAACTCTTAGTTGCTCTCTTTTTACCCTCACTCACCTTTACAAATAAAGGGTGTTCACCATTTGATAAAGTTTTCGATTTAAAACATACCACACTAATATTTACGCTCATAATCAGAAAGTTATGAACAGTATTTTAGGTGACGCTATAGGTGACGCTATTTTATCATTTTCCCCACAATAAATCTCTTTTTTATCAAATCGCAATATTTTACAAACGTATATATATCACTGATTATCAATAAAAAGGGATAGCTCTGCTGGTAGCTTTCAAAGGCGTCAGCCTTTGGAAGACGCAGATTCATAATCATAAGAGCTGCTGTACCAAATCCATACTTATTAAACTTCTCATAAATTCTTCTTATTAATATCAGAAAGCCATTGGACCGTGAGGCATATTCCTAAGTTCCTCTAAGCTATTAACTCCAAACATTCTACATAGTTCCTCTAAAGTGGGTGGAGTTAAATCACAGGGCTCAATGAAAGATTTGTCTACTGCAATTCCTAATTCTTCCATAATATCCCACATCTCACTTGCTGTCATTGTTTCCATACATTCAATACTCTGCTGTTATCATATTCATTCATAGTTATTCATCTGCCTGTTCGTCTAGCATATCATCATCTAACTCCTCATGTATAAAAGCCAATATTTCACCTGTTATAGCATCCTTAACACATTTGAATCCGGGGGCTATTTCTTCAACTATCTTCTCACATTTAATATTGCACCACTCGGGTATTGTTTTATCCTCACTTCCCATTATCATTGTTATTAATAGTAGCCGCAGTAGGAACTCCAACTGCTGTACCAAATCCATACTTATTAAATCTTCTCATGAACTCATTTAAGATTTATAATTATAATACCTCCATAAAGATTTCTAGTGTAAGCTTTGCATCCTTATCATCTAAATTATCAAGGAACTTCTTAGGGTCTTTCCAAAACTCTTCTCTTGATAATCCATATTCATCCAATACCGAGTTAATTGCGTCTCTCTTGTACTCTGCTGTTATCATATTTATTCATTTTAGATATAGTTACCGGAGTGCCAATTATAGTTGACCACTTCGATAACCATTACGTTCCTTATCTATAATGTGATACATCTTCTCAAATGTAATTTCTATCGCAGACATATCATAGCTCTTAATAACTCCTTCATTAGAAATTACTCTCACTTGTAACGTGTCTTTGTCTGATTTATGAGATGTTATGTGGTGAGTACGCTTCTTATCAAATTCTGGAGTAAATATATCTAATTCGTTTCTGAAATGGGAATTATTAATATAATCTACTATGTAGTCATAATCGTTAATGATTTGGCATAGTTCTATAAAGTCTTGGCAACAATAGATAGATTTCTTATAATCTTCAAACATTAACTTAAAGCTATCCACTGTATATTCCTTATTGGCATTATAAAACTTTATTCTTGCTATAACTCCTCCGTCTGATAAATCAGATAATTTAGTTATTCGTCTTTGTGGTCTGCTTATCCACATTTCTTCCATTAAATCCATAAGTCGTCCCTTCTAATAATCTCTATATATAATATCATCAATTTGAGGTAAGCAATTATTGAGATATGCATCTGCCATTTGCAGTAGTACTTCCTCTCGGCTTATAGATACAGCTTTTAATTGACCTGTATTATATAGATGAAGTAAGTGTTCTAACAGTTGCTTATCTACCTTAGATACTTCTACCAATCCTAATTTATTCATTAATTCTTCAATAGTCATCATATTAACAATTACTACTAGGTGGTATATAATCATCTGGTACATCATGCGGTTCACGTGGGTCTGACTTCCATTCATCAATAACAGCATCATTCACCATTTGTCTTGCTTCTTCCTCTGATAGCTCTCCTGTTTCGTATCTCTCTAAAACCTTCTCCAAGAAGTCATAATAATCATTACTTGTCATTCTTATCATAATTCATTCACTCCCTCTTCTGTTAATTCCCCAGAATCACATTTAGCACAAATGTTTATATTCATTGTTGCTTTCTCCAAAAAAATGAAAATTCTAGCTGTGTTTCATTATTGTTTATAGCAATAAATACATCTATCTCCCCCCATTCATATTCTATTTCATCTATCTGTAGAAGGTGAGAATGCGGAACAAATTTGAATTTAAGAGTAACATACTCTCCTAAATATTTAAAACTTAGATTTACCTTCTTCCTCTCTATTATTTGAGGCAACATATTATCATATATATTATTAATAACCTTTGCTATCTTGTATGCTTTGTATTTAGTGATTAATTTGTTTGTACAAATAGCCACAGATATTAGTAGTGGAATATATTGATAACCTCCCTCTAAAATAGCAACACCGTCCATAACTAGAAAGGTATAATGAATAATCATAACTGCCATTGCTATACACAAGACTATATTTGTAAATATATACTTCTTGGAACTTGTCAATTCATACCTATCAAACCTATACCAATGGTAATCATGCTCCCTTTGTTGGTAATCACTATTCTTGTTTTGTCCAACAAATAGTTTGTACACATTATAAGGGTTTGGTGCATCTATATCTATATCACGAGTATATATATCATAAGGACTCCGTTTATCATAATGGTTTAGTTTACGATTTGACTGCATAAATCTAGACCGCCACTTATACTTTCTTCTCAAATATCCTATTATACTTGCTATACACGAAATAAGGCAAATAATAAACACTATTACACTCATACTTCCCAGTCTTTAATATAATCAACAATCTTCTTAAATACATCGCCTGCCATTAGTCCACCACTTGCAGGTAATCCAGCCTTATTAATAGATACAATGATACTATACTTAGGATTATCAGTAGGGAAGTAACCACAGAACTCTACCGCATACATATCCTTAGTACTATCCTCATTAGTAGATAATGAACTAGTTCCCTGCATACCTGCAACTACTACCTTATCAGACTTGGCAGGTTGACATAATCCGTCAGTAATATTAAATACTAGAGCTTTCTTCAAACTATCAATACTAGCCCTACTAGCTATTTGGGGATTAATAACTACTACACTATCCTTATATAGTTGAGGCTGTATCATCTTCCCATTATTGGCGATAGCATTATAGAAGGTAAGGACTTGAATAGGTGAAATAAGCTGTTCATATCCTATACAGTTCCAAGTGATATTTTTTTCTGTAATCTTGTAAGGTTGCAGACTGGCAATTCCATTGATACTATCTGGCTTACCATAGCTCATATTAGTAAGTAAATCAAAAAAGGTTTGAGGATTATCACCAAAAGCCTTCTCCATTGTCTTATAAATGGCAATATTGGAACTAGCTGCCAATCCTTCTTGTACTGTAAGCTCACCATATCCACCTCTATGCCAATTATGGTCTTTAAGCTCTCTGCCATGAATTTGGTAGATACCATTTCCAGTATCAACCTTATCACTCAACTTCACCTTACCAGTTTCTAAAGCTGCCAATAGCGATATTGGGTGCATCAGACCAGTAGACTGCCATACAGAGAAGTTCTCACATGATTGGTAGTTCGTACTGTCTTTCTTAGTAAGTCCAACCAGAGCTTTTATTTGCCCTGATTGAACTTCCATTACTATAGCCTGCCCAGATAAAGCATCGAGTTCAGATAGTTTATTCTCCAGTAGAGAAGTTACATTTACTTGTAATATACTATCTATTGTGGAGATATTCTCTGTAACTTGTTGCCTAGATTGGCAGGAAACTAATAAGAACAATATTATTAACGCTATAAATTCGTTCTTCATTACCTTAGAGTAGTTTCTGTATTAGTTGTTCCATTCTTTACATACAGAGCAATTAGGGTCATGAATATTCTTTCCGTCTTTTAGTATAAATTGATGTTCATAGTACCCTTCTTTCTCTAGTTGTTTACACTTCTTACAGGTAGGATGATGCATTCCTTCTCCGCTTTGTGGTGTCCCATCTCTATTGTAAAACATTATATATTCATGTCCATCCGGTTTCGTAACTTTCTTACTACCTGCCAGTTTCTCATCATTTGGATAGAATACACCGTCCCTATAAGTACCACCCTTTCCTTTACAACTGAATAATGTAATTAGTGCAAATATTACACAGATGTACAATATGTTTACATTTGGTCTCTTCATTGTAAATTCCTCCTTAGCTGATTAATATATAGTTAACCCCTTTGGGATATTAAATAATAATTGTCAATAAATAACTGCGATATTTATAATTAGAATATAATTGTCACAGGCTTATTATTGATTTTAGTATTGCCGTAATATTTCTTCTTAGGATAGTCCTTTAACAGATAATTCTTTGTTTCCTTAGGAATATTGGGATTAGCTATGTCGTCTTCAATCTTACGCATAGGTACATATATACTCATCCATTTGTCTTTATTGAGTATAGCATAATCATCATACAGAGCTATGGCGGTAATTTTACCATTATCTTGTACTTTAATCTTAATAATTACACTGGTATTACTAAAACCTCTAGCTTCTCCATTTACATTTCTAATCTCATCTGCATATATGATACTTGAAATTAGAATCATCACATACAATAGAATTACTTTCTTCATATCATTAATAGATGCCCTTTTGTTCCTTAACAGGCTTTTAGTTATTAATTATAGTGTGAGGAACACAACATAGAGTTGCACACTTCTTTAATAAAGAACTGTTGAGTAGTAAAATAGACTGTCTGTTTCTTATATACCTGTATTTATGCCAACCTGTTCCCTATAGTTGGCTATTACATATAGAAAGGTGTGGGAACACTATTTGCTTTATCCTTGTAACGGGCTCTCGCATTGCCTTTGCTGTGGATAAAACAATAGCAACCCACACCAAGCGGCATATAGAAACTTTACAAACGTAAGGTAAGTATATATCCAAAGTGCGGGTGCTATTGCTATCATCTTCACAGCGTTTCAAATTTGCGAGATTTGTTACAAGAAGATAATTTCAATAACACCTTTCGTTAATATGTCCTTCCAACAACTTAACTCTCTAAGTTCTTGGAATTGGTACAAAGATAATGAAAGGTATTTTATTTTGCAATTAAATGTATCTGTTAAAATGAGAGTTGAAAGCTATTTCTACTCTGAATATCCATAAATTGAGACAGAACTATTCAGAGCATAAATAAGTAAAGTCCGATTCATTCTGTCTCAAATCTCAATTATCAGAAGCTAAGACAATCATAGGTATTAAGTAGTTCCTCTTGCCTTAATCCCAAGTATCTCTTAGTAATTGATACACTGGAATGATTGAATAGCTCCATGAGCTTGACAAGTGCAAGCTCCGAATTATCGTTATTCATGTTGTAGACCTGTCTGCCAAAGGTCTTTCTAAGAGAATGGCAACTGAAATTGCCTATATGCAACTTGTACTTCTTCTTAATCTCTTTCAGCATGACATTGATTCTCTGAACTGTGTACACTGTCCCCTTCTGACTTATTAATACAGGTGCATTTATGCCAACTGGATTTATATACTCATAACAATCTCTGATATGTTGCTGTAGCTGCATATTAATCCTAATAGTCCTTTGCTTCCCTGTTTTAATCTCTGTAATGGTAAATTCTTCCGCATCTAGTATCTGATTCCACCTCAAAGCAAGAATATCAGAAATTCTTAGACCTGTGAAGCAACCCAAAGCGATAAGAAGTGACATCTTATAATTACTATCCCTTGCCAACTTTCTTACTAAGTTCATCGCTTCGCTCCATTGCAAATAATCTGCTGTTGTACTTGAATATTTAAGTGACATAACGTTCTGTTTTATAGTGAAACTAATAAAAGTGAATATTAATTTTGAGTTGGAATATCTAACTTACTGATTATTAACTAAACATTCACTAATAATAGAAGTGAATGTTATACTACTGGCTAATAATAGAGAAAGAGTACCTATATATAGTATATAGATACCCTTATTAGTTCTTCATGTACTACTTCATCGTAATAATCTTGTATATAGTCCAAATAATCATCAAGAAGAATACAATAGGTGAAATTGCACACATAACAAGTAACAAGATAATCCAAGATATAACGATTAATAATGCTTGTAACATAATCTTTTGAGTATTAATAGGTAATGAATAATCAAGGGACACCCTTATTATATGGATGCCCCTTTTAAGTACTCTGTAATACCACTAACTAAGAAACCATTGATATTTGTCATCACCATGTAAAGCGGAACATATACCCGTTGCAAGTTCTGTAGCATTATAGGCTCTATCCAAGAATGAATCTATATAGCTACTCTTATTTGCACCTGTGAGCAAGTTGTAGAACTTCCACATAGACAAATCATTCCCCAAGCTGCCAAAGTTCTCGTCATTGATATACGCTTTAGCCACATTGTTAACCTGTGTATCAGTAAGCAACATTTTAGGTATATCTTTCTGATAGCCTTGCGATAATGATTGATAAAGTCTCATTCTTCCAAGTAGTTGGCAGAACTGATGCTCTGTCATACTGGTATTGCCTAAAGACTGCATCAAATGTATGTGTTTGGCTGCATCGTATTTGTGAAACATTTCCAATACCGCTTGATATAAATCCCTTGTATTGGTAACTTCCAAGCAACTAAGATAACCGTCTGTAGATACACATAGATTTGTGCAAACCTTACAAGTAAAGCCAATAAACACTTTAAAGCGTTCCGCACCTTTCTTTGAATAAAGATTGGTATGGTTATAAGCTCTGACACCACCAATAGTAAGTGTTAGCCTGTTACCGTGTACTGTCTCATAGATTGTAGGAACTTCAATAACAAAAGCGCATCTTTCGTAGTAGATAGTCTTGTCACTTTCTAATAACTGATTGGCTGGCTTATGTATTGCTTCGGGAATCCTACCTTTGATTACATGAGAAACACGAATATCTGGCGATTCAATTTGTTCACCGCTAAAGAATGTATTGGTTGCATCCTGTACCGCTTCAATGAAAGCCACATGAGATAATGTAGCTTCGTTGTCCTTTGCGAATACGGGTATAATACAATCATTCCTTAGATGCTCCAAACTGGCTTCAATCGTATTAGCTTCAATGAATAACGGTCGTTTCTGCTTAATAGCTGGCTCTTCAATTATTACCGCTTCTTCTGCATATTCACCAAAGTTTCTACTAATTCTCTGTACTGGCATAATCTGTAATGTTGATTCCATAATCTGTAATTTATTAAGTTAATATTAGAAATTCCTCTGTCTGAAAGCCAAGCAAGCCACAATCAGTATTAATAATCCAATAAAGAACTGTGGCATTAAGACTACTGGCACAATTAGAATTATTCCAAACGTCAATAAAATCTTTAAATTCTCCATACGCATAATAATAGATTAGTAAATAGTGTATTTAAGGACAAAATGAGGGCTTAACATGAAGTTCTTTCTTATCACTTTCCTTTGTGCATCTTTATATGTAGACATATACAAATCGTTGATAAGTCCGCACATTTAAGAAGTTCAAAAGGTTTGTGGGCTGAATGGCAATTCATGTAATCCTTTCTTTTTCCTAATGATTTGGTATGGGGTGTTTTAGGGTAACAATAAAGCTTAGCGCACAATATACATCTGATGCGCTCACTGACAAATCAAATATTTCACTCTATCAAAGCATAAAGTCTAAATAAAAAACACTTCCTCAATAAAAGGGGCGGGGTATGATTTTAAGTACCTATATTCTTGGGTGGGGGATATACATAAAAAGCCCCAAACCCGTTTAACGGTCTGGAGCTTTATTGTTTACAAACTAACTACAGAATAATCTCATAAGGTATATCTTCCTTAACAGGTCGCTTTCTTCCTACTGTACCTGCTTGTATTGACTTCATAAAAGCGTGGATATTCCTGACATCTTTAAATCCATTCTCCTTATACTTCTTATAAATCATACATTCTCTGGATAATGGTTTGTTATTGCCTTCGTTGAAGTCTATCATGTGGTCGAACATGGCAATTAGTTTCTTTACTTGCTTATCTTTAGGCTGGTCTATTATTAAGCCTTTGACCTTTAGAATCAGACAGTCACCAATTTCATCCAATAAATCCAAATCCTTTAACTGTCCTATGTACCGACTAATAGTATCATGTCCCATGTGAATACGCTTCTCCAATTTCCTTATGGGTGATAATTTGATAACATGGCTATGCGGCTCTGTTACACTGAATAGCTTTAATATGAATCCTCTTAGCTTCAAATCTAAAGTATTGTAAGTATCGTAGAACTCTCTGCCAATTCTTCTATAATTGCCTGGCTCTACTTGGTTGAATCTGTACATAGTCCAATGTCTGTCCTTCTGTTTGGAATCTATATCACGTATAACAACCTCGCCTGTAGCCCTTAATTTGTCATTGAAGGATAATGTACTCTTACTCTTCTTGTAATTATCCAGTTCTTCCCCTACAAACCCTGCAAGCTGTTTTAATGTAGTATTAGTTTCCAAAGAATCTTTATCTGCTGTCAGTAGCAAGGTATAAGTCCTGTACACATCTGAACAGTTTAGATTCTGAATCAGATTATTACTCATTACTGTGTACTCCTTGAATGGAAGTTTCGTGTCTTTCATAAGGCAAACGCTCAATATGGTTAATCAAGATAATCTGATTGGTCTTTAACAAGAATCTCATTTTAGTGGAACTTAGTCTGTTCACTTTCCTTAGTTCGCTTAGTTTCTCATATAAATTATTATTATAATGCCACATATATTATTGATTTATATATCCTACTTATCCCACCTACTGAAAGTTCGTCAGAACTTTACAGTATGGCTGTATGGAGTGTAGTATCTAGGAGTGTAGACAGGGGGTGAATAAGCACGCTCCAAAAGGGGATTAAGCACACCGCTAAAGGGGGGAATAAGCACACCTTTATAATCTGGTAATATCAATACTTCTGCACATAACTTTGCTGTATTAGTAAGCACATTAGTAGATAGTGATACTAATTAGATGATTAGTTGCAAATACATTCCCTGTCTAGTATGCTCACTTATTAACGGTAAAAGGGAGAACCATTTATACTGTCCTCCCTTCATTAGAAACTATTCATGTATCATTATTCATCTTGATGTAAACGGTGTAAACCTTGTTATCTCTCTGCTTGCGTTTCTTGAAATATCCATTGAGCTTAGCCCATATTCCAATCACTGTTTTGCTGTCCTTTACGTGGTGAGCCAATGCAAGCCTGCGTAGTTCTTCAAAACTAAATTCTTGTTTGGTGTTCATAATTGGAAATTCATAAAATTGTTGATTCAATCATGCTCAAAACATAAAACGATGTGCACTATGCCATTCACGTTATTGGCGACAAGTCTTGGGTTGTAGATTGTCGTATTGGCAATGGATAGTATGAGATGCGGGAACAGCAAGTGCGATGCAAGTGCGTCCAGTTGCTCTGATACATATTCATCTGTCATGTAGTCTGGTAGTATAAAACTGTAGAGGTAAACCTTTACGTCCTTGTACCGCTGCATTTTGAGTTTGATAATCTCTCTCTTGTTTAAAATTGCTACTGGAATGTTTCTTAGGAAGTAGCTTGAACTAACAAATAGAATGTTCATTGCCATAAATTCATAAAATTAGGTACATAAAGAATGAATCTGTGTGCGGTGAGTGTCGTAAATTCAAATAGTGGTTTTCAGATATACTTCAAGTAGGTAATTCAGTAGTTTCAGTGATACCACCCTTATCTCATGTTGGTAGTGCAAAGATACTGCACTTCGGTAAGGCTACATAACAGTTGGGTCGCTATTTTAAAACTTCGTGTTGGGAGCTTCGTGAAGTGAAGATATGCCCTTGCCTGCTTAACTTAGAAACTGATTCGGAACTCGTAAACGAATCTTGCTCTGATTTACGGTGTGCAGGTGAACAGTGCACGCCTTGCCTTGAATTATTTTTCACTTCTGGGCGTATCAGTCGGCAGTTCAAAGCCCGATGTAAATTATTGTGTCTCTGATATGTCACAGTCTCAAATTCCAAGTGCCGGATAGGTTAGCCCACTCATTTGAAACGAATTAGATTTATGGTGGCAAGTCTGGAAGATAAACGGAGCGGTCATTTCAAGATTGACAAGCCGTAGGGAATGTTAGCGTTGCGTATTCACCTCTCCGCCCTCGTCCGCATGGATAAACACACGTGAGAGTGCTTGCAGCCATGAATCTCCGAAAAATGAGACAGAACCGTTCGGAGTGTAATAAGTCAAACTCTCAACAGTTTTGTCCCACTTGCGTTCACCTTATTGGATATTTACAGTATGACAACAGGCAAATTCTAGTTATAAAGACATTGATAGAATGTATATAGATTACTACAGTCTATTAGTATGCTGTATTACTATAAGATACTGTAGTATTATAAAGTATTATAACTACTATGAATATATACCTAGTTCCATACTATCATTCAAGACCATTATGATATATATCTACAATAACACATTAATTTATAGCATAAATTATATTAGACTTGATTGCTTATTTAAAATATATTTGTACATTTGTGGCGTTTCATTTAGAGATACCATAATGGCTTAATTGCGCTTTATGTTCGTTTACTTGTAAACAACTTATGGACTAATACCGTAAGGAACGGCAAGCCTTTGAGTAGATTTAAAGGTTAATTTATTTACCCTAATTAATTTATCATTATGGAGAATCAGAATGAAGCAACTTGTGTAGTGTTAAGTCGTGAAGAATTATTTGATTTGTATGGCTCTTGGTTTGGTAATACTGCAACACCGGCTGATATGGTTTGTTGGTGTGACAGGCAAATCGAGAAGTACGAGGAATGGATTAAGAACTGCAAGGAACTCAAATTAGAGAACCAGAAGAAGCTTCTTAAAGATATTCCAACAGACATACTACAAGCTATTTTAGATTCTTCTACTAATTAATACTACTAAGTAAACACTTTAGGGTATCCATTTGGATACCCTTTCTAGTTAATAGTAATAGGTTATGCTGTACACAAAAGTCCTTGATGAATATAAGATAGATTATGAAGAATATCTCCGAGAAAGGGAAGTAGACTTCTTCGGAATGAAGGATAGATACCTAAAGTATATACAGACCAAAGGAATAGACCATTTCACTTTTAAACCTATAAAAATTACTACCAACACAGGTCATATATATATTATCAGATATAGCTTTAATGCATACTGGAAGCATAAGTTTATACCATTAATTGCAAGATGTTACCGCCAACCGGAAGGCATATATGTAGTGACCTGTCCTAGCACCATTATTAAAATAGGTAAGAACGGTGCATATATACCACATTTCTTTGATAGATATAGAGATAGGATTCTTAAACGTAAACATGGCAATAAACTAGATGTTATAATGAAATTCTTCGAGAATGAAGCGCGTTTCAGTGTAGGAGCAATGATACGGTATGACAAATATCCCGATAACTACATATTCGTTTTTGATAAATTCATAACACTAGGTAGTCCACTAGAGGATGTTAATATATTTGAGATGAGAACTTTAATCAGCTTAGATATGCTAAAGGAAGTGCAGAAGGATATATGTAATGAACTTGTAGAATCCAATATTAAAGGATTAGAAGAACATATTAAAGATGAGGATAGGAATAAAGATGAACTTCTTCGCACTTTATTAGAGCTACCCAATTATAAAGAAGTATAGCATACATAATCAGAATCAAACATAATCTTGCTATATTATCTCACATAATATAAGACATATATGGGGAACTTAGATTTCGTTGCTATTGATTTGGAAACAGCTACTTCTCATAGAAACTCTATCTGTGAAATTGGTATTGTAAAGAACTCTATAGTAATTGAGAGTAAACTAATACTAGGTTGAAATTGTGAATATTGGAGTTGAGAGGGTGCTCTAGGTCGGAATTTACTTTTCTTCTTCAAAGGAGACAGCAGGAATTGAGATGAGAGGCTGACCGATTGTGAGGCTTTGTTGGGCTTGCATCGGTGCGGAAACTGAATTTTACTGGATTGAATGGTTGTTCTGTCTGATTAAATAGTTGATATATAACAATATACAATGGTTAAATAGCTTTGAGAATAGTTCATCTAAAAAAAGTACTCCATTATGTGCCAGACTGATTTCTCCCGGTTGTGGAAAACTACCTCCACCAACCATCGCCACTTGGGAAATTGTGTGGTGTGGGTCGCGGAATGGACGCTGGGAAATCAATGAGGACCCGCGTTTCAGTTGTCCGGCAACTGAATGTATCTTGGTGGTTTCTAAACTTTCACCCAGTGAAAGAGGAGGAAGAATGGAAGGAAGGCGTTTGGCCATCATTGATTTACCGCTGCCCGGAGCGCCTACCATTATTAAATTATGTCCTCCGGCTGCCGCAACTTCTAGTGCCCTTTTTACATTCTCTTGTCCTTTTACGTCTGCAAAATCCAGGTCACAGTTGGTCTGCTGTTGATAGAATTCTTCCCGTGTATTGACAACAGTCGGCTCTAATTCGCGTTCATTATTGAAGAACTCGACGACCTCCTTGATATTACTGACTCCATATACTTTTAATTGATTGACAACAGCAGCTTCCCGTGCGTTTTGTTGGGGAATGATTAGTCCTTCGAAACCATCCTCGCGAGCTTTGATAGCAATGGGAAGCGCACCTTTGATAGGTTGGATGCTTCCGTCCAGACTTAGTTCGCCCATTAGCAAATAGCGGGAAAACTTCTCGGAAGAGATTGTTTCGCTAGCTCCTAATAATCCGATGGCAAGAGGCAAGTCATAAGCTGAACCCTCTTTTCGAATGTCAGCAGGTGCCATGTTGACTACTATATTGCTGGTGGGCATTTTATAACCATTCACCAGTAATGCGGAGATGATGCGTTGATGGCTTTCTTTGACCGCAGAATCCGGAAGGCCGACGAGATAGAACATACAGCCGCGCGAGCTGTTGACTTCGATTGTGATGAGTGTTGCATCAATCCCTTGAACAGCCGCTCCGAATACTTTAATTAACACGTTTGATTACTGGTTATTTTTTCTTCTTATTGTCTTGTTTTTCCTTTTCTTCAGCAGCTGTAACTACTTCTTCGATCTTCTTTTTCAACTGTTCTCCTTTGAGGTTTTTCGCTAGAATCTTACCGTCTGCCGACAGAAGAATGTTGCTGGGAACTTCTTTGATGGCATATTGTTTGGCAACTTCGGAATTTAGCCCGCCAAAATCACAGACTTGTTCCCAATTGAGCGTATCACGTTTAATAGCATCCTGCCATTCTTTCTTGTCCATGTCAAAGGAGACCCCGAGCATAGCGATGTGTTTGTTCTTTTTGTACTTTTGATAAAGTTCTTTTAATTCGCTATTGCTTTGATGATTGGAAATACTATCTGTCCATGAGGCCCAAAAGTTGATTAACAGATTCTTCTTTTTGAGATCTTCGGATGAACGGGTAATTTTCTCTCCTTTTATATTAGGAAGGCTGAAAAACGGAGCATATTTGCCTATCTCTGTCTTTTCGGACAAGGAAATGGCTTCATTCAGTTGCTCGATGTATAGCTTGTCTTGCAGTATTCCTGTCATGACTTCAATTAATTTCTTTATCTTGTTGAAATCAGGAGAGTCTTTCTGCACAAAGTATTTATCCAACAGATAAAGACTGACAAAAGAAGAATGATGTGCCGTGATAAATTCTTCTGCCTTTTGCTCTAAATCTTTTTCGGAAGGGTTGTTTAAACTACCCAGTTCTTTCTGAAAGGCTGTGAACTCTTCATTATATTTATTCCCGTTGATGTCCAGAAATTCGAGGTGGTCTATATTTCCTTTTATCTTGATTTGGTTTCCTTTATCGAGGAAGATTGGATATTCTATCTGGTTATCAATCAGCAGATAGGCCGAAGTTATGGTGTCTATGGAGGTGGTGTAAGAGAATTTGTCTCCGTTCGCGAAAATAGTATCTATCCGATCAAAGGATTCGTCCATTCCGTACAGGTAGAGCGTATCTGTACCCAGTCCCTTGATTTCCCCGGTTATGCTTGTTTTCTTAGAAGATTTGCCACAACCGCACAGACAGATGATTATAAGGATTAAAATGCTGCTCTTTTTCATTGCTTTGAATTCTTTTCTGCGAAAGTACGGTTTTTACGGATAAAAAAAAAGAATTGCCCGTCATTTATAATGACAGGCAATTCTTAATATTTAAAATAGAGTGGTAATTCTCTTATTTAACGATGCTCATGAAATCTGCATTTGTGAAGTATTTTGCAAATTCCAGGTCAGTAGCTGCTTTCTTAGCTAATGAAGAATCTTTAGCAACTGCGCTCTTCAAGCTGCTTGTTACCATAGAAGAATTGTTAGTTCTAGCACCTAAAACCGCCATCAGGTAGTCAGTGTAAGCATCAGGTCTTTCTACGTTAGCCAACGTATTTTTAGCTTTGTTGTAGTCCTTAGCAAGGATTTGAGCCAAAGCAGCACTGTTAGTCTTAGAGTCACCGAATGAGTTAACTGCTCTTTCATATTGACCTTGAGCGATGTACAGGTTACCCATAGATTCGCCAAGTTCTTTTGTTCCGGCAGCTTTACCGAAGTATGCTTCTGCAGCAGTTTTGTCACCCTTCATCAAAGAAACCAAACCTAAGTTCATGTTAACTTCAGGAGTAGCATTAACGCTGGCAGCTTTCTTGAAGTAAGATTCAGCTTTGTCAATGTTACCAGCCTGGTAAGCTAATTTACCCAAGTTGTTGTAACCACGGTAATCGTTCGGGAATTGTTTGGTAGCTTGAGTATAGATAGCTTCTTGTTTAGCAGGATCGCTAGTCAGTGTAGCAGCATACAGCAATTCTTCTACATTCAGTTCAGAAGGATTAGAAGAAGCCAGTTTAGTGATTTCTTCGTCAGACTTACCGATGATTTCATAGTTCAAAGTCAAACGAGAACGACGCAACTGAGGAAGAATAGTGTTAGCCAATTCTTTGTATACAGCAGAGATGTTTTTGATTTCGCTTTCTCTTTGAGCAGGGTCTTGATACATTGCAATAACGCGGAGGATCAACTCTTTGTCTTGGATGTTAGATTTAGAAACCAGTTCTTGGAAACCTTCCCAGTCCTGTGCAGTATATTTAGCATCGATCGGAGCGTCGATTTTTGCTTTCTTCAGGTCTTTGCTCAACAGCTTGGTTGTGTTGTTTTCGCGGTTTTCAGCAAGAGTAGTATTCAAGCTTACACCACCATCAGGAGAAGCGTATGCAGAAACTTCGATGTTGCTGATCTTCTTGTTAGCAGCTTCGTTTACGTTAGCTACTTCTTTGTTGAATTCTTTAGCAGTCTTCAACTCGCTGGAACGAATGTTAGCTTGTTGGATCAAGAACATGATGTTAGCATCGTGTTTTTCTTTGATAATACGTTGGAAAGCGTCTTCGCCCAATGCAGGGTTGGCGTTACCTAATGTATTGTTTACTAATTCAGAAGTAGAGATTACACCATCAGCAATTTTCACAGCAGGAATAGTAACTACTTTCTTACCGATAGTAGCTTTGAATTCCAGGTACAATTCAGACTTAGCCATTTCCGGAACATAGTCGAAAGAAGTTTTCATAGTGTAGCTACCGCCCATCTTGTAAGAGATAGTCTGGTCGTTACCTTCCACTTTTTCACCTTGGAAAGTAGCTGGTTGGCCTTTAGCTTCGCCGCCATTCCATTTCAAAACCGGAGTTACTTCTACAACCGCTTTCTTGTTAAAATACTTTTCAGGAAATTTACCATTGATGGTCGCAGGAACTTTACCACCTACTGCCTCCAACACTTGCGGAGTAACAGTGAAGTAATCAGCTGATAATTCACCCATTTTTTTGCTGCAAGAAGAGAATAATGCAACAACCATTGCCATGAGTAAAGGCAAGTACAACTTCTTAGTCATTTTAGGTATAAATTAAATGTTTGTAATTGAAATATCGTCTATTT
>OLWO01000390.1_pt1 | contig 19676 bp, 17 predicted proteins | sample 1673751 | NCBI WGS metagenome assembly OLWO01 (sample SAMEA103958125, study PRJEB25191) | human gut metagenome
GTGGTCATATACGATGCCGCCGTCGGAGCATACCGGTACATAGATGCCGGTTTCTTTGTAGTATTCATCTCTTGCCTGGCATACTTCAATGAGAGCGGTAGCCTGGCCGCGGCCAATGCCCTTTGTCTCACGGGTGATGCAGATGGAGCCGCCGCCGATGCCGACTTTGACGAAGTCTGCGCCAGCTTTAGCGAGGAAGAGGAAGCCGTCTCTGTCGACAACGTTGCCTGCGCCTACTTTTACTTTTTCGCCGTAGGTGTTGTGGATCCATTCGAGGGTGATCTTCTGCCATTCGGAGAAGCCTTCGGAGGAGTCGATGCAGAGTACGTCAGCGCCTGCTTCGAGGAGCAGCGGTACGCGTTCTTCATAGTCTCTGGAGTTGATACCAGCGCCTACTACGAAACGTTTCTGGGAATCGAGCATTTCATTCGGGTTTTCCTGATGGGAATCATAGTCCTTGCGGAATACGAAGCCATACAGACGGCCGTCCTCGTAGAGTACCGGCAGGGAGTTGATCTTGTTGTCCCAAATGATGTCGTTTGCTTCGGAAAGGGTGATGCCGTATTTAGCTTTGACGAGCTTGTCAACCGGGGTCATGAAGTTCTTGACCTTTTCAGATCTGTCCATGCGGCTGACTCTGTAGTCACGGCTGGATACGATGCCGACCATCTTGCCGGAAGAGGTGCCGTCTTCGGTGATGGCGATGGTGGAATGACCTGTCTTTGCCTTGAGGGCGAGGACGTCAGCAAGAGTGTTTTCCGGCGAAAGGTTGGAGTCGCTCGGAACAAATCCTGCTTTCTTAGCTTTAACTCTGGCAACCATGGCTGCTTCATCTTCAGGGGACTGGGATCCATAGATGAAAGAAACGCCGCCGTTTCTTGCGAGTTCAATGGACATTTTTTCACCAGATACTGACTGCATGATAGCAGATACCATTGGAATATTTAATGTAATGGCCGGTTCTTCACCTTTTTTGAATTTTACGAGCGGGGTTCTGATAGATACGTTGGCCGGAATGCAGTCCGTGCCGGAGTAGCCCGGGATCAGAAGGTACTCGTTAAAGGTATGTGCCGGTTCATTAATATAGATTGCCATTATTTCCTCCTTCGATAACAGATAAATCCGTAAAAAAATAAGTGTAAAAGATAATTAAGCACAACTATACTCTTTTCCGCGGATGCGGTCAAGTGCAGATGCGCTTCTTCTACAAAGCGGAGAGAAAATTTCCCTTCCGCAGATATATTTGTACTATTATAGCGTAAAAAAGGAATTGTAGAAAGGGGAAAATCATTAGTCTTCAAAAAGTTTCTGAAAACACGAAATCCAAAGAGCATACAAGAGAATGAGGAAGGTTTTCTCCTTACCTTTATATATAGCAGGAGGAAATTGCACTGGTCAACGTATTTTGGACACAAAATCTCAAAAATTAGATGTCAAAAAAATAAATAAGTGAAATTAAATGAAATTGTGTAACTCTTAATTTGGACAAAAGGCATTAACCTGCTTAAAAACCATATTTTTCTCTGTACTGCTTTGGTGTAAGGTACTCCAGTGCATATGCCGGGCGCTCTTCATTAAAGAACTTGACGTATTCATCAATCTGACCCGCTACGCCCTCTGTTGAAGTAATATGAAAATCTGAAAACAGCTCGGCTTTCATCCATCCATTAATGGATTCCATGGCTGCATTATCCGTTGGCGTTCCTGCTCTGGACATGGATCGTGTGATGTTATACGCCGGGAGCAGCTGGTTGAAATCCTTTGATGCATATACTGATCCCTGATCAGAATGAAGAATATGCTTAACGCCGGGGAATTTCTTCGTAAATTCAAGGTAGTCGTGCAGTCCGTTAATATATGTCATACGGTCTCCACGCCTTGAGGAAAGTGCGTGGGCGACAATCTCGTTATTCCAAAGATCCATATATATCGTCAGCTCATAGTATGTGTTCTTTACGTAGAATGCAGTCATGTCAGACACAATACATTGCGAGGGCCCATCTATGTTAATCCCTGCAAGCAGCAGATTTGGATAAGTCCTGGATTCGCCAGGCTTTTTGTACTTATAGTGTTTGGAAACACTCTTGATCCCGGCCAAACGACAGCATTTATAGGCGTATGATTCAGACATGAAGAGGCCTGTGTCAAGCAGAAGCTTGGCCCTTAGCCAGCGGTATCCGTGGGATGGATACTTCTTATGCCATTCCTTGAGCAGTTCTATGGTATCCAAAAGACGATTCTTTTGTTCAGAAGGATGCCTGGTATGATACAGCCAATAGTAGAAGCTGCTACGCGGAATACCCAGCCTTTCACAAAGCAATTCGACAGGGAAGGAGCCGGAAAGCGCGACGATTACTTCGCAGTCTTTTTGACGTAAGTAATGAGCTTTTTTTTTGAATCATCTTCTTCTACTACTTCGTAACCAAGCTTCAGCCGCTCTTCTCTTATCCTGGCATCAATCAAGGCGCTGATGAGATCTTCCTTGGACATTTTCTGGTATTCATCGAGTTTGGCCGCTTCAGGAATAACTTTTGCTTTGGCAAGACCGTAATCACGGGGCTTGGATGTTTTAGGTGGAAGATGGTTTGTGTTCCTATACATCCTCATATATTCTCTAGCAGTTTGAGCACTGATGCCGTATTTGCCTGCAGCTTCGTATTTATTGATTTGATCCTCATAAATCTGGCGACCAATGTTCATACGCTCTTTCTTTGTGTACTTCATAAGACTGCCTCCTGTATGAAATCTGAATGTGGCGTCCAATGTTTTTAATTCTGATTCCAATATACTACAAAGGCTGTCTAAATTCTTATCCCACCCCTGTCCAGTTTTAGCATAGCACTCGACACCTATACACTTGCCTCCCCCATCTATGGGGGAGGGGGACCACGAAGTGGTGGAGGGGGTGGCCTCTTCTCAAATTTTGCCTCCCTCTGCTTGCGGTGGCAAGGGAGCTGGATTCGTAGGGAGTCGATAGACGACTGAGAATCCAGTGACACGCTTTCATCTGGAGCGGAGGGGGCATGGGCAATGAAAATCTGGAGCAGAAATATATATGTCATCCCAGTCTGATAACTTGATTGAATAAAAGTATCGGTAATATACTTATCCGGTAAAGAAGTTCTTACGAAAGAAATTTGATAATACTTCCAGGAGAAAATCCAAAATGAAAAAAGTTCTTTTTGTAGCTACTGTGGTTAAAAACCATATCATGGAATTTCATATTCCCTACCTAAAGATGTTTAAAGAGGCAGGCTGGGAGACAGCAGTGGCTGCAAGGAATGATTATGAAAACCCTAGGGACTGTCAGATACCTTACTGCGATACCTACTACGATATTCCTTTTGAAAGAAATCCATTTAAGCCCGGAAATCTGGCAGCATACAGAAAATTAAAAAGAATCATTGATGTGGGTCATTATGATATCATTCACTGCCATACACCGGTAGGAGCAGCGCTGACAAGGCTGGCAGCTCGAGAGAGCCGCAAGCGTGGAACAAAGGTGATTTATACAGCTCACGGGTTCCATTTCTATAAAGGGGCACCATTGCTGAACTGGATGATTTTCTATCCGGTGGAGCGATGGCTGGCTCATTATACTGATACCTTGATTACCATTAATAAAGAAGACTATGAACGGGCCAAATCCTTTAAAGCCGGCAGAGTGTGTTACGTACCCGGCGTGGGCGTGGATTTGAATAAGTTTAATACCCAGTCTGTAAATAGAGAGGGAAAACGCAGAGAGCTTGGCTTTACGAAGGATGATTTTATACTTCTTTCTGTGGGAGAGCTCATTCCGAGAAAGAATCATCAGCTAGTGCTTCACGCCCTTGGCCTGCTGCAGAAGCAAGGGAAGCTGGGAAATATTCAATATGTCATCTGCGGACGGGGCGTTAAGCTGGATGATCTGAAAGCATTGGTGCAAAAGCTTCAGATTGCGGATCATGTCCATTTTCTGGGATATCGAAATGATATATCTGCTATCTGTCAGGCCAGTGACCTATTTGTCTTTATGTCAAAACAGGAAGGACTTCCTGTGGCTATGATGGAAGCCATGGCCTGTGGCCTCCCTGTGATTTGTTCAGATATCAGAGGAAATACAGATTTAGTGAAAAATGGTATTTCCGGCATTATTTCGGAAAGTACACCGGAGAAACTGGCATCTTATATTTATCAGGCATTTGAAAGTCCAGATAATCTTAAGGAGTTTAGTATGAAAGCATATGAAGATGTGAAGAGATTTGATTTATCAGAAGTAAAATTAGAAATGCATAAAATTTATATGGGGGGGTGGAGAGAAGATAGGATAAGATTCTTCTGCTTTATTAATTATTGGTGGTGTGCTGAATATGGTATCTAATATGGCACACACTTTTATTCCGAAGAAAAGAAATATTCTTATAATTTCTTCCAGAATTCCATATCCATTAACAGCAGGATTCCGCATTCGTATTTATAATGTTGCAAAATATTTTAAAAACGATGGAAATGCTGTAGATTTGCTATATATGGGTAGCAAAGCTGAGTATGAGAAATATAAGATTGATTTACATCAGGTATTTAGGAATGTTTATTTCGTTCCATTTTCTAAATTAAAAGCGTTGTTTCACTTGGGGCGTTGCATTTGTTCTTTTCATTTGCCATTACAGGTTCAACTCTATCAAAGCAATGCATTCAAAAAGAAGCTACTGGAAATTGAAGGCCAGTATGATCTAATTATTGGAAATCATATACGAACTGCAGAGTATTTGAAGTTACTGAATCCAAAGAAGGTTATACTAGATATGCATGATGCTATTTCGTACAATTATGCAAATGCTGTAAAGGTAACTAAAGGAATAAAAAGAATTATTTATCGGATGGAACTGCCTCGTGTCTTGGACTATGAATGTAAAATTATTAGTGATTTTCCCCGCGTTGTTATGATATCCGATAATGATCGGATATGGCTTAAAAAGCATGGCGCGGATACCAGTCATATCACTGTAATACCAGTAGCTGTTCGTGATGATATTCAGGATTTCAAAATTGACTATACGAAGGATGAGAATGCAATCTGCTTTTTGGGGAAAATGTCATATCAACCTAATATTGATGCCGTATTGTGGTTTTCCAAATATGTTTTTCCACAACTTTTGAAACGACATAGCGATTTAATTTTTTATATTATGGGAATTGAACCTACGCCTGAAGTGGTAGCATTGCAAAAAAATCCATATATTAAGGTAACCGGATTTATGGATGATCCCTATGAAGTTATGGCAAAAGTGAAAGCAACAGTTGTGCCAATCCTTAATGGAGCAGGCGTACAAAATAAAGTATTAGAGAGTATGGTGATTGGAACTCCCGTCGTAGCATCTACTATAGCTGCAGATGGTATTCAAGCTGAAGATAATAAACAGCTTCTGATTGCCAGCAATCAAGATGAATTCGTGCAAAAAGTTGATTCTCTTTTGATATCATCTGATTTAAGAGCCCGAATCGGCAAATCTGGAAAGAAATATATAGAAAGTCATTTTACATGGGATGCGCTTTGGAAATCCTGGAAAAAGTTAGCAGATAATTAAGGAGTAAATACTTTGATTATTACAAGAACACCTTTCCGTATGTCATTCTTTGGCGGCGGTACAGATATAAAGTCTTTTTTTGAAAAGTATGGTGGTGCGGTTATTTCCACCACCTTTGATAAATACTGCTACGTGACGGTGCGTCATCTGCCCAGATTCTTTGACTATTCTTCAGAAATTTCCTATTCCAAGCTAGAAAGGGTGACGGCAGTAGATGATATTTGTCATCCGGCCGTACGAAATGCCATGAAAATGCTTGATATGCATCATATCAGGCTCACCTATGAAGCGGATCTCCCTGCCCGATCCGGATTGGGGACTAGTTCCTCTTTTGCAGTGGGTATGCTGAATGCGTTTCATGCTTTGAAAGGACGGTATGCAGATAAGAAGAAGCTGGCTGATGAGGCGATTTATTTGGAACGTGTACTCTGCAGGGAAGCGGGCGGATGGCAGGACCAGATAGCTGCTTCTTTTGGAGGTTTTAACCGGATTAATTTTAATAAAGATGGTACCTATGATGTATGTCCTTTAATTATGAGGCCTAAGCGGAAAAAAGCTTTGAATGATAACCTGGTCATGTACTTTACCGGATTTACACGCTTTTCTTCAGAGGTGCAGAAGGTGAATGAACGGTCTGCTGATGACAAAGTGAAGCAGCATCTTCAAATGCTTGCACTGGTGGATGAAGCAGAACGCATTCTTACTAATGATACGACAGATCTGGATGAATTTGGCTATTTACTGGATCATACGTGGCAGTTGAAAAAACAGACAGGCAGCGCTGTATCCACAGGAGATATTGATGCTCTATATGACAGAGGCATCAAAGCCGGTGCTCTGGGAGGGAAACTGCTGGGAGCAGGCGGAGGCGGATTTCTTGTTTTCTATGTCCAGCCGGAATATAAAGCACAGCTTAAGGAAGCCATGAGTGATTTACTTTATATCCCTTTTCGGTTTGAAAACAGCGGTACGCGGGTTATTTATTATGAGGAAGAATAGATTTATCTAATTCATTTGAATGAGATTCTTGAGGGATAATAATGAAAATTGCGCTTGTTTCTTTAAAGTTCTCACCTGGTCATACAGAGCATCTTTGTGCATTCTATAAGATGTTTAACGAAATGGGACATGATGTGACTCTGTTTGTAGATCCTAAATATAGAAGTTTCATCACCGGCATTAAGAATATTCATTTTGTGGAGCATAAGATGGAGATATTTAGTAAGAAGCCGGATCTTGTTTTCATTTATAACGCAGCAGTTGCAAATATGAGCTTAACTCGATATGGTCATAAGCAAGGAATAAAAATTGTATATCTTCTTCATGAGCCCAATCAAAAAGTTTCCGATTTAATTCTGGAAGGGAAAAATGTAATAAAGATGCTTGGGGCAGAAGTGATAAACTCCATAACCTGCTTTTATAGTAATAAAGTACTTTTGGCTTCTAATCAGGGAATGAAAGAATATGAAGCCCGGATGTTGAAGTTCAACAAGATCCATGATCTTTTTCCACTTATTTTTTGCGATGAATATTGTCAGAGAAAAGATTTTAAAAGGGAATATTTCTCGTTCATTGGTAGCTTTTCATCCTCACATGCGGGAATGGAGTTTTTGCATTTTATGAAATATGCGCTTCTTCAAGACAAAAATATAAGATTTATGATAGCAACAAGAAGTAGTATTTCATCTCTTCTTAAAGAAGAAATTTTTGTGGATGCTATACGAAAAGGGCGCATAGTAATTCATGAAGGTCGCCCTATGACTGAGAATGAGATAAATAAATATTACAGACAAAGTATTTGTGTCTGGAATGCCTATAATCGTTCTACACAAAGTGGTGTTCTTCCTAATGCTTTAATGCAGGGAACGCCGGTAATTGTCAATAGTCGCGGCGTGGCTAAAGAAGTTATTAGTGATGGAGTAGAAGGGTGTTTTATCACTATGCCGCAAAAAAACGAAGAAATTTTTGAAAAGTTTAAATACATACAAGAACATCTTGAACAGATGAGTGATACAGCAAGAAAATTATTTTTAAGGGAATATTTTTATAAAACCAAAAAGGACTTGGCTGAAAAAGTAATTATTCAAGGAAATTGAAAACAGGAGTGTTATTATGAAAACAGTAATTATGGCAGGTGGAAAAGGGACGCGGATATCATCCCTGTTTTCCGATATTCCCAAGCCCATGATTCGCATAGATGGAGTGCCGGTGCTGGAGCGGGAGATCGAATGCCTGGTTTCTCAGGGCTTTGATGATATTATTATTACGGTAGGCCATCTGGGCAAAGTGATTATGGATTATTTCGGCGATGGCAGCGGAGTTTCTCCGATGACGGGAAAGCCGTTTCGTGCCCATATTTCATATTATTTTGAAAAGACGCCTCTGGGCAATGGTGGGGCTCTTTTCAAAATCAGGGATCAGCTCACCGATGATTTTCTTCTTCTCAATGCAGATGCTGTTTTTGATGTGAATTTCAAGCGCTTTGTAGAAGCGCATCATACAATGGGCGGTCTGGTAACGCTCTTTGTGCACGCCAACAGTCATCCCTATGACAGCGGGCTTTTAATCACAGATAAGAATGGGGCTGTTATCCAATGGCTTGCAAAAGAGGATAAACGTCCCCAATGGTATTTTAATATCGTCAATGCAGGTCTTCATGTGATGAACAAAAAAGTGCTGGAGCATCCTGTGGATACAGCGAAGGTGGATCTGGATCGCCAGATATTGAAACCATTGGCGGGAACGGGAAAGATGTTTGTTTACAATAGTCCCGAATATGTGGAAGATATGGGAACGCCGGAAAGGTATGATAAGGTACAGCGGTCTTTTATGAGTGGTATGATTCATGCTCGGAACCTGGCTAACAGGCAGAAGGCGGTCTTTCTGGACCGTGATGGTACGATGAACCGCTATGTTGGTTACCTGACGAAACCGGAAGACTTTGAGCTCCTTCCTGGCGTAGCAGAGGCAATCAGAAAAATCAATTTGTCCGGATACTATTGTAGTGACCAATCAGCCATCTATTGCCCGCGGTGAGCTGACCTTTGACGGGCTGGACGAAATTCATAGGAAAATGGAAACGCTATTGGGGCAAAAGGGGGCTTATGTGGATCATATTTACTTTTGCCCTCATCATCCGGATAAAGGATTTCCCGGGGAAGTGCCATCACTGAAAATCGACTGTGGCTGCCGAAAACCCAAACCCGGCATGCTGCTCCAGGCTGCGGAGGACTTTAATATCGACCTTTCATCCTCCTGGATGATTGGCGATGACGAAAGAGATGTGGGCGCAGGGAAAAATGCAGGATGCCACACTGCACTTATTGGGCATCAGGACTTTGGCCAGGACAAAACAGTGCAGTCTCTTTTGCAGTTTGTAGATGAAACGTTACCGGAGGCATAATGAAAGACATAGAACCAGGGCAGCAGGCTTATCTGAATACACTCATTGAAAGATATCCTGTTCTGAAAAGCTGTGAGAAGGACTTGACTGAGGCATACTGCCTCCTTAGGGATTCCTATAAAGCGGGCGGTAAACTTTTGGTCGCAGGAAATGGCGGATCAGCTGCTGATGCAGAACACATCACCGGAGAGCTGATGAAAAGCTTTAAAAAGAAACGGCCTCTTTCGGATAATATGAAGAAAAAGCTGCAGTCAGCAGATAAAGTCATGGGTGCTCACCTGAGTGACGTGCTTGAGCAGCCCCTTCCTGCCATTGCACTGGTAGGGCATGAAGCATTGAGTACAGCATTCCTAAATGATAAAGAAGGAACCGCAGTTTTCGCCCAGCAGATCCTTGGTTTTGGAAAGAAGGGGGATGTTTTTCTGGGTATTTCCACATCGGGGAACAGTAGAAATGTCCTTTACGCAGCAGTGACCGCCAGGGCCCTGGGTATCCACGTTATCGCTCTTACCGGAAAATCCGGCGGGGCTTTGGCTGATTATGCCGATGTTTCTATAAAAGTACCAGAAACGGAAACATTCATGGTGCAAGAACTTCATCTGCCTGTGTACCATTGCTTGTGCCTGATGCTTGAGAATTACTTCTTTTAAAAATTGACTTCATCATGAAAGGAAAGACATGACTCAGTATCCATTGATTAGTGTTGTTGTGCCTGTATATAATGCAGCTAAAACAATAGAAAAGTGTGTTTTATCGATAAAAAAACAGACATATCCTAATTTTGAGGTCATTCTTGTTGACGATGGTTCAAGAGATCAAAGTTTGGATATATGTCAAAAGTTGGTTTTGCCCGATAAAAGAATAAAAGTTTTTCATCAAGAAAATTCCGGTGTTTCCGCAGCTCGTAATCATGGAATTCAAGAGGCTAAAGGCGACTATATTTGCTTCATTGATTCTGATGATTGGGTTGATAAGGATTATTTGGAAATCTTGTTTACTCATATGAGCCCTAAAGCTTTATCGGTATGTCAAATTAGCATTAATGACCAGAGAATTGATGATGATTTTTTGGTTAAACTTAGCCCGGCACAGGCCCAAATTTCAGTTTTAGATTGCAATGGCATGCAAGGATTCCCTTTTGCTAAGTTGTTTGATTTACATTTAATGCAGAAAAATCATTTAAAATTCAATGAAAAAATAACAATTTGTGAAGATGTTTTATTCTGTATCCAGTATTTGAGTCTTGGCGTATCAGATATTACTTATGTTGGGAAAAAGCCCTACCATTATATAAAGACGTCTCAAGGAGCAACGAACTCTAGATTTATATTTCACAATAAGTTAGATTCACGGTTATTGTCAGAAATCGAAGCTATTAGAGAATGTTATAAATATCTATTACCTAATTCAGATGTCCATGAAGCCTGTATATGCAGGTATACAAAAGCGGCCGTCAACACGTTAAGAACTTTAGAGGCGAATCGGCTTCAATCTGATGACTTGTATAAAGCATTGTTATGCGATGTTAGGAAGCACTATTTTGAATATGTCAAGAGCCCTTACGGAGTTAGAAGTTCTAAGGTCTCTGTAGTTCTTTCAGCAATTTCCCCAAAGATAGAATTAGAAGTTTGGAGAATGCTTAATTAGGAATCGGGATTAGAGTTTATTAGGTACTAGCTTAAGCAGAGGGATATTTAGGAAAATGGAAAAGAAGCCACTTGTCAGCATAATTGTTCCGGTGTATAAGGTAGAGCAATATCTTACGGAATGTGTTAATAGTATATTGGCACAAAGCTACCCTTTTTTTGAGCTGATTCTGGTGGATGACGGGTCTCCGGACAACTGCGGGAAAATATGTGATGATTTTGCATCGCAGGATCACAGGATTCATGTTATTCATAAAAAGAATGGTGGCCTTTCTGATGCTCGGAATGCAGGCATAGATACAGCTCGGGGAGAATATATTACCTTTATCGACAGCGATGATTATGTCCACCAGGATTATGTAAAAGTCATGCTAGTCCTTGCAGAAAAAGAGAATGCCGATATAGTACAATGTGGTTTTACAAGTGATTCTAAGGACTTAGGTATATTTAACTCATCCAAAGAACAGATATGCATTTTTGATTCAGCTCGTGCTTTACACGATTTATTGCGAATGAGAACTGTACATGTTCATGCTTGTGTAAAGCTGTATAAACATTACTTATTTGATAACATCAGATATCCCTATGGCCGTATCAATGAAGATACGGTGACGACCTACAAATTGATTCTTGCAGCTCGCTCGTCTATCGTTTGTACAAATAAAAATCTTTATTTTTATCGTTTAAATTCAGAAAGTCTTTCACATACATTTTATACTAAACGATATGATGTGCTGTCATTTAAAGATGAGATAGCAGATTTCATGGGAGAAAAATCTTTAAGATTCAAAAATGATATCGACTACTATGAAATGCGGTTAGCCTTTTGGATATATAATGATTGCATACGTTCACATAATGAAGATAATTACTCTATGCAACAGCAAAAGATAAGGAAACTTCTTTCCCTTTATAATCCCACTAAGGATATGTGCGGCTGGAAATATTATTTCATGTTGAAAGTTTTGAAATGGAATTGGAAATTATATGATTTAATCATAAGGTTAACATAATGAAGTGTGTAGCGAGGTGCTATTTTGGAAGCTTTATTTGGGCTTTTGCTTTGTATGGTGGTGACACCTCTGGGACTGCTGTATAGTCTGATCATGTTATGCAAGGCGCCAGGACATATGCGGCGTTGGCTGCCCTTATTGGTTTATGTATTAGGTGTGATGGCGTACTCACTCAACCCATTTACAGAGATAGATTTAATTAGGTATTTTTATCGTGCTCAGGAATATGGGACTTTGCCGCTGTCTCGCATTTTTTATGATGCGTCGGGGCTTAATCAATATGATGTTATGCAATGGGTTTATGTCATTTGGTCGTGGGTAGTAGGGCAAATTGGCGCACTTCATCTTTTACCCATGGTTACGATTATGACAGTGTACGGTATAGCTTTTTACATAACTGCTGACTTGGCTCATCGACTTCAAGGAGAAAAATATATAACTTTTATTGTTATAGCTCAATTATGTATGATTCCATTTCTTTCAGTAGCCGCAAATATTAGAAATGTGTGGGCTTTTTCAATGATTATCATGGCGGTATATTTGGACCTGATCAAGAAGGAAAAAAATCTCATTGTCTTAATGCTTTATATCCTGCCTGGGTTTATCCATGGGTCAGCTTTTTTGCTACTACTGTTAAGATTTTTGTGTCAATTTGGAAGCAAAGTGTTTGTCCCGCTGTTTGCCGGAGCCATAGCTTTCCCTAAAATTATTGATTTTCTATATGGCGTGGGCGGCATATTTTCTTCTTTTGGAGCGGTCGGTCTTTTTATAAATTTGAGTATTATTAAATTATATTGGTATCTTCATGATACTGGTCAATCGGAATGGGCAGAGGAAGTTTCCAACAGTTTAACCCAACAGGTTAATCGCCTTGTGATGGTCTCTTTCGCCGTGATTGCATGCTTATTGATTTTATTCTGGGTAATGAAACACTTGGAGAAACAATATCGACCATTTTTGAATTTTTACTTATTACTTAATATTTGTATTATTGCTTTTACTTGGTTTACAGTGCCTCATTTTTGGCGATTATCAGCTGCTTCCTTTGTTTGTGTCAGTATTTTCCTGCTTCCTATATTGCAAAAACGAAAAGAAAGCGGTTCTTTGCTAATGAAGCTTTTCCCCTACATTCTTCTCTGTTATATGATGATGGGAACATTGCTTCAAATATGGATGACTCACTATGTTGTTCATCCATCTGAATGGCTGGTAGATGCTTTGACAACCAATATATTTACTATTATTTTTGATATTTTTGAAGGGATTCTTTGAGTATTTCGGATGAGGAGAGTTTTAACATGATGACGCGGAATCAGGTAGCAAAGGCTGCCTGGCATGGAATGATATGGCGCTTTTTAGAACGATGCTCCTCCCAAGTAATCAGTCTTATTGTTTCTATTGTCTTAGCCAGACTTCTTTTACCGGAACAATATGGAATCATTGCCATGACGATGATTTTTATTGCTCTTTCTGAAGTATTTGTAACAGGGGGGCTGGGGGCAGCTCTTATCCAAAAATCAAAATATGATGAAATCGAGTTTTCTACCATGTTTTGGGCAAGCGTTGTTTTTTCCATTATTCTCTATGCTGTTTTATTCTTGACAGCGCCTGTTATCAGTTCATTCATGCATACCCCTGCACTTACAGTGGTGCTCCGAGTACTGGGGCTTCGGCTCCCCATCTCGGCCATGAATTCCATCCAGCAGGCCTATGTTTCTCAGCAGATGATTTTCAAGAAGTTTTTCTTTTCAACATTGTCTGGAACTACGATATCCGGAATTATTGGAGTCATCATGGCTTATGCCGGCTTTGGAGTATGGTCGCTGGTAGTGCAGAACTTCAGTATGACTATTGTAAATACAGTAGTTCTGCATTTTATTATTACCTGGAGGCCTTCATTTCAATTTGATTTCAAAGTTTTTAAAGATTTATTCGGCTTCAGCCTGCGGGTAATGATGGCCAGTCTTATTGGTACTTTTTTTGATCAGCTCAGAGGAATTTTAATTGGCCGATACTATAAGCCCCAGGATTTAGCCTTTGCCAATCGAGGCGAATTATTTCCTACAGCACTGGCTAATAATATTTCTACCACGGTACAATCTGTTTTATTTCCGGCATTTTCCCATCTTAAAAACAATAAAGAGTACGTAAAAGATGCATTGAAAAGGGCGTTAACTATGGGGAGCTACATCGTAGTAGGTCTCATGGTAGTATTAGCAGGTGTTTCTGATACTTTGATTCACGTCATTTTGACGGATAAATGGATGGAAAGCGTGCCCTATCTGCAGTGGGTATGCTTGGGACAATGTTTTAGCGTGCTTGCCGCAATTAATTTACAGACGATTACTTCAATGGGGAGGGCTGACATAACGTTAAAACTTGAATTTATAAAAAAGCCCTTCTGCCTCGTGATCCTGCTGGCATGTGTCACCGTGTCTCCATTGGCTGTGATCATGGGAAATGCTCTTTATGGAATCATTGCCTTTGTGGTCAATGCGTTTCCGAATAAATCAATTTTGGGGTATGGCGTATTTGATCAGGCCAGGGATATACTGGCACCGTTTTTCTTTGCCATTCCTATATTTGGGATTTTGCAGTATTTGCAGTATGTCATGCCTCAGACTTTTATTTTTCTCGTAGTAGAGTCCATTCTGGGAGCGTTATTGTATCTTGCTTTGACCTCACTCTTTCATGTATCAGGAGCAAGAGAGACTTGCCAATTCGTTTTAAGCCGTTTAATGCATACAAAAAATTGAAATAGGAGAATTTCTACATGGTTAGCATTATCGTTACTGTTTACAATACACCTATTCATGATTTGAAAAGGTGTATTCAGAGTATAAAAAATCAGAACTACTCAGATTATGAAGTCGTTATTGTAGATGATGGAAGTCAAACATCTGTGGCAGAAGTACTGGATGTGGCATCTCAGGAAGATGATAGATTTCATGTATATCACATTAAAAATGGTGGGGTTTCCCATGCTCGTAATGTAGGTATAAAGCATGCACGGGGAGAGTATATTGCATTTTGTGATTCAGATGATGAAATACTTCCGGATTTTTTGAAAAGCGGATTATCCCATATGAATCAGCACAGTTTAGACATAATTGTGGGGGGTAATAGAAAAAAGTCATAGTACAAGCATAGTAAAGAAGTGTGATTTACATGGAGCTAAAATAAAAATTTATGCGAATACTGATATAGAGAAACTCTTAGACTATGCGATTACAAGTTATTGCCAAGAAGACAACAAAGAATTGGGAAATATTCTTCTAGCTCGGGTATATCCGAAAATATATAGATCAGAACTTGCTAAAGAAACTCTGTTTAGAGAAGATATAAAGATGAGTGAAGATAACATCTTTACTTTTGTAATTTTTGGGAAATGTCATAGAATTGGTATAACTGAAGAATGCTGGTATCGGTATTATCAAAATGAGTATTCTCTGACCCATCATAATGATGGAATAGCGGCACATCGTGTTAAAGAACAGTATGATTTTGCAAAGGTTGTTATAGAATCAAGGAATAATTCAGCGAATTCTTCTTCAAATGCATACAATATTCGGCTGTTGCATATTTTTATGAATTATTTCGGGGCACTGGTAAACCATTTTTCTAATATTTCGGATTTGCACAATATTTGCCATTCATCTTTTTTTCGATATGCAGTTAAGGCTGATTTTGACAGATATATCAATGTTTCTAGACAAGATATTTCAATTTTGCGGATTATGCACAATCCAATCTACTTGTATACATATTTTTTATATAGATGCATCAGAAGAAAAATGAGGAACTTGAAAAACAGGTACTCTTGATGAAGGAGGAGTTATTGATGAAAGCACCAATTGGATTGACTCGTTTTGTTTATAAACTTTGTAGGATATTTCCTATAAAGAAAAATAAGATTGTTATTTCCAGCTATTTTGGAAAAGGTTTTGGAGATAATGGTAAATACATTGCATTGGAATTGCTAAAGCACCCAGGAGAGTATGACATTGTATGGTTGTGCAAGAATATGAATGAGAGTTTTCCTGCAGGTATACGTAAAGTGAAATATCGCTCTTTCCAATCTATCTATGAGCAGGTGACTGCAAAAGTGTGGATAGATAATGCTAGAAAGCCGAGTTATGTGTGTAAGAGAAAAGAACAATATTATATCATGACCTGGCATGGGGGGATTGCACCAAAAAAGATAGAAAAGGAAGCAGAAAATAGTTTACCTAAATCCTATGTAATCTCTGCAAAACGAGATTCCAAGATGGCTGATTTATTTTTAGCTGAGTCTGATTTCACATATAAAAGAAATAGGGATTCTTTCTGGTATGATGGGGAAATATTGAAGTCAGGTTTTCCACGTGAAGATATATTATTTCAAGATACAACATGGCTCAAAACTAAAATTTTAAATCAGATGGGGATTGATAGTACAAGTCATATTTTCTTTTACGCTCCCACATTTCGAAATAATATGACGGAAAGGGATTTACATATATATAAACGCAATTGGCCAGGAATTTTAAGTGCACTGTCCAAACGTTTTGGCGGCAACTGGGTTGGGTTTATCAGACTCCATCCTAATATATCAAAACTTGATAAAAATCACAGTTTATCCGAGGCTAATGTGTATGATGTGACCGATTATCCGGATATGCAGGAACTTTTGGCGGTCAGCGATATGGTTTTGACTGATTATTCAAGCAGTGTTTATGACTTTGGCCTTACAGGACGGCCTGGCTTTATGTTAGTAGAGGATTTAGATGCATATAGAAAAGAAAGAGATCTGTATATAAGTCTGGATATTATTCCTTTTCCTATTGCATCTTCAGATGAAGAATTGATTCAAATTTTGAATAATTTTGATGAAAAATCTTATCAGCAGAAGCGACACGAATTTTATGATGATTACTGCGGATTATACCCGGGAGGGCATGCATCTGAAATTGTTGCTGAAAGGATTCGAAAGGTTATTAATCAAAAATATAAATAATGGCATGACTTAGAATACATACGCCTAAATCTAAGATGCTTATAGAAGATATTTTGTTTTAATAATAATGAGAAAAACTAAATGATTGTATATTTTTATGTAAACGTTTTTTCTGCTAACTATTGGCAAAAATATTGATAAGTTGCTTACAGTAGATATTATAATGCCTTGTTGATTTACTGATTCTATTTTTAATCTTCAAAGTAAGGAGTGTTAAATATGAAAAAAGCTATAGTTATTGGCGGCAGCAATGGAATAGGATTGGCTATTAGCAGTAAGTTGATAGATTTAGGATATTATGTAGAAATTTGTGATCGTACTGGACCGGAAGAAGGTATATTGGATCCGGATAGATATCATCATAACTACTGTGATTTATTGGAATTAAATGAAGATCTTTTGCATGGTCTTGCGGATGATAAAGATATCGGGCTATTGATGGTTACTGCAGGAATTGGGAGAATAGCGGATTTCCAATATTTCCATACAGCGGAGATTGATAAAATTTTAACGGTGGATGCCGTAAGTACCTTGAAAATTTTCCGCATTTTTTATGAACGTATTTTGAACGATGAACAATTCTATGCTGGCGTGATGGGCAGTATAAGCGGATGGATGGTTTCGCCTAGTGCATCTGTATATTCAGCAGCAAAAGCGGCGGTGGTAAGGTTTGTTGAGTCGGTAAATATTGAATTGGAAGCTTATGGAAGTAATAATCGGATTCTGGATGTGAGTCCGGCTTCATTCAAAGGATCAAAATTTTATGGAGGGAAAAATGATCTTTCTTTAACGGCGCCTTTAGCAGAAATCATAATACAAAAGCTTTTTGCCAGAGAGACTCGCTATATTCCTGATTATGAAAAAACTTTTAAGGGTGTGCTTCAGTGGTATCATAATGATCCTCATGCCTATGGCCTTCATAGCTATGAATATAAAAAGAAAAGTGGGAGGCTGGATAATCAGAAACGTGTCAAAATTGGATATTTGTCCGGAACCTTTGACCTTTTCCACATTGGGCATTTGAATCTGCTCAGGCGTGCTAAGAAACAATGTGATTATTTGATCGTTGGTGTTCATTCCAGTGGTAAATGGAAGGGTAAGGAAACATTTATACCGTTAGAGGAACGGAAGGCAATTGTTGCTGCCTGCAAGTATGTAGATAAGGTTGTAGACTCCTGCCCGGAAGATTCGGATGCCTGGGCATTATGGCACTATGATAAGCTCTTCGTAGGATCTGATTATAAAGGGACAGAGCGTTTTAAGAGGTATGAGGAATATTTCAAGGATAAAGGTGTTGAAATCGTTTATTTTCCTTATACTAAGAGCACAAGCAGTACGCAGCTCCGGCAAGTGATTTCTCGGAAAATTAACAACAAGAATAAGGATCCAAAATAAGATTAAACCGTAATAAATAATGATGTTTTAAAAGATAACTCCCCTACAAAACTATTTGAAATCATTAAGTTAGACGAGAGTGTTGCTGAAAAAAGTCTACTTTAAATGTATAATATGTTAAATAATAATAACCGACACTTTGTTGGGCTATATTGGCTTTTCGCTTTTTGGAAATAATGATTTTTCTCTTCAGCACATTTGACAGAAAGGAGTCCTATTATGTCTCTAAAAGTTCCATCTGTGGGTTCACCGCTTACTCATTTTGAATATTCATTTGCGAAGTCCAATGAATCGTCCGTCTTAATTACTATACTTTATAGTGACAGTGATGGGAAATGCGCAACTTGTGATAAGGTGATTGCATTTCGCGTATGCCCAGACTCTAGGGGAAGCATTAATGAAAGCTTAGACTATCTCTATGGGTTCATTGGCGAATTTCTGGAAGAAGCCAGGGGTGATATAGGCAAAAAGATGAAAATTGACTATAACGACGACAGAACGAATTATCTTACGTTCAGTGGCACTTCAAATGATCCTAGAGAGAAACGTTTTACGGGGCAGTACTATAAGGGAAACGAGCATTAATAATCTAAAGTGAATATTACTGTGCGTTGCAAAGTATTTTCTCAATGCGCATAAGGAAGTCAATGGATACACAATGGAGAGTCGATGAATATGCAGGAAGAAGCTGTTCAGTAGAAGTGGACGGCTTCTTCCTGTTTTGGCTTCATTGGAATAATTTATGCTCATAGTACTTGGGCAATAGGTCGGCTCTTCGTAAGCGGTAAATAATCGATGTATGTTAAAATCCCATCGGGTATGAGATACTATCCATATCCGATGGGATTTTTCATTTACATTCCTTCTGGATCTCCGGAGACCAGGGAAGATATTTCTCCAATGTAGTCTCACGCCGGGGCCATTCCTCATTAGGAAGCTTGGTAAACACATAGTTGAGATATTTTTCCGGATCAATTCCATTGGCTACACAGGTCTCCAGAATACTGTATGCGGCTGCGCTCGCCCGAGCGCCTTTGGGCGTGTCGCAGAACAGCCAATTCTTTCTGCCTATCGTAAAGGGGCGGATGCTGTTTTCCACAGGGTTATTATCTATCTCACAGATTCCGTCTGCCAGGTAACGTTTGAGATTCTGTTCATTGCTTATGGAATAGAGCAGGGCTCTTCCAATGCCAAACTTGGGCAGAACTGTGGGAAAAACCTTTTTAGCCCATGAGAAAAACTCTTCAACCTGTTCCTTTTCTTTCCCTTGACACATCAGTTTACGCTTTTAGTTTTCAAACCGTTTCAGCTGGCAGGTGCATTTCTTCTTCGGCTTGTTTTCGCAAGTGACGCTGATGGTGTATTCCTTTTGGTAGAGCGGGTTGACTTTGTGTGCCATAAGGTCGGGGATGCTTTCTTTTTCGAATCTGACGGTGGTGATGACGCCGTCTTTTTGCTTAATACGGAAAAAAGACTTTTCCATGCTGAGGGTGGTGATGGTGCCGGTGAAGCGCCGGATCTGGCTGGCCTGCTGGCGGCGCTCTACGTAGTCCTTAAGGGCTTTGGCAATGGGAGCGGTGTCTTTGTGGGGGATGGTGAAGGTGCTGCGGGTGGGGTGGCGGGTCCAGGTGATGTCCAGAGAAAGATCGTCCTTGT
>OLWO01000392.1_pt1 | contig 19537 bp, 10 predicted proteins | sample 1673751 | NCBI WGS metagenome assembly OLWO01 (sample SAMEA103958125, study PRJEB25191) | human gut metagenome
GGCATGCTTACCGCGTTCCGAGGCGGTACCCAGTTTAGGAAGTTTGGCTCCGACTTGAACGTCGGCAATATCTTCCAGCAGGATAGGGGCGCCGGAGACTCCGTTGCTCCGCACCACGGCCTTGGCTATCTGGTCTACCTTGTCGGTAGAAAGTACGCCGCGTACGATATATTCATTGCCATATTCATAGAGTACTCCACCATTGGCATTCAGGTTCATTTCGCGGGTGATGTTCATCACTTCGCTCAATGTCACGCCGTAATGGCGCATCCGTTCCGGGTCCAGCTGCACTTGATATTCCTTGATGTCGCCGCCCAGTACGGCTACTTGTGCCACACCGCCCGTAGAGAGCAGGCGGGGACGTATGGTCCAGTCGGCAATGGTACGCAAATCCAGCATAGAGGTCGAATCTGCTGTCAGACCTACAATCAGCATCTCGCCCAAAATGGACGATTGTGGGCCTAGTGTCGGCTTGCCTACGTTGGCCGGTAAGGATTCGCTGACGACTGCCAGCTTCTCACTGACAATCTGCCGGGCAAGATAGATATCTGTATCCCAGTCGAATTCTACCCAGACTACAGAAAAACCGTTCGTTGAGGAAGAGCGTACACGGCGCACACCCGTTGCACCGTTTACAGCCGTTTCTACGGGAAAAGTGACCAGCTGTTCCACTTCCTCTGCTGCCATACCATTTGCTTCGGTCATGATGACCACGGTCGGCGCATTGAGGTCAGGGAACACATCCACTTCCGTATGCATGGCGGTATAAGTACCGCCAATCAGCAACAGCACCGATGCTACCAGCACCAGGATGCGGTTCTGAAGAGAAAAACCAATTATTTTGTTTAACATCTTTCTATTTACTATTTACAATGTACAATGTACAATTGGGCTGCGCAATGTCAGCCGCACTTGCTGTTTTATCTAATATTTCTTGTTTATCTGACTTTACACTCCCATTCGTCACGTAACCCTTATACTGCATAGCGAAATGGTACTTTGTAAATTGTCAAATTGTACATGAGATTAGTGTTCATGGCTATGTGCCGGAATAGCATTCGTTGCCGATGCCAGCTTCACTTGATAGGCTCCTTGGGTTACGACGCGATCGCCTGCTTTTATGCCGGAAAGGATTTGTACACTCTCGCCATTGTCGGCACCCAGGGTGACAAGCTGTTTTTTGTAGCCCTCTTCATCCAGTTGCAGGTAGACAAAGAAGCTGCCTTGTTCCTCGGTCAGCGCACTGTGAGGAAGAGACAACACGTTCTCCATTGGTGAGGATAATAGGAATACTTCTACAAACGAGCCGGGAATAACGTCTCCCTTATTGTCGAATTCAAAAGTTACGGGTACATAATATCCGTTCTCATCCGAAGCCTTTCCATAAGAAAGCATGCGCCCGCCCAGTTCTTTCAATGTATATACCTTATTATTATAAGGAGTACAGAAGTTGGCAGAACCGATGCTGTTTAGGTAAGGATAGTACTTTTCGGATACATCCGCACGCAGGAAAAGCTTACGGTTCTGGGTGACGCTTACCAACGGCTGGCCGACGCTGACGTAGTCCCCTTCTTTCACCAACAGATTCTTCACATAACCGCTGATGGGAGAAACAACAGCCTGGCCGCTTGCCGAATGGTTCTTTGCGACTGCCTCGTAACTGATACGGGCATTTTCGTAAATCTGTTCGGCTTGCGCGAATTCCTTTTCAGATACGATTTTGTTGCCTACAAGCGCTTTCATACGCTCGTATTCTTTTTTGGAAACCTCGTAGGCTATCCGGGCTTTCTGCACCGGGTCTCCGTCGGCCATGTTTTTGGATGACAATACTACCAAAGGAGTACCTTTGCTGACGCTCATTCCTTCGATAACTTTTCCCTTGAAGGAAACCACGCCTGCTACTGTAGCTACGGCTACGCTCTCGTCTCCCTGGGCTGCCATCACCTGGCCGCTGGTCTTGATGACTTGATGGAAACTACCCGGTTCAACAGTGCTGACTGCTACGCCGGCAGCTTGCGCCTTTGCTGGTGGCAGGATGATTTCATCGCTTCCTCCGGCATGGTTTTCCTGCTCTTCGTGTTCATGGTTGTGTCCCTCATGTTCGTGGTCATGTCCCTCGTGGTCATGTCCGTCATGATTGTGCTCTTCTGTTTCGTGATTATGTCCTTCGTGGCTGTCTCCGGACTTGCTGTTACAGGAGCCTAAAAGGAATAATCCCAAGACTCCCATGAAAATAACTTTTTTCATGATGATATTTGTTCTTACTTTTTGATTTTGAATACAAAGTTAGGGCATAGGGCGTGCAACCAAATTGCATTGTTCCTTATGCCGGATAGAAATCTGTCCCGGTGATGTTCCGGTAACAGTTAAGCAAGAAGAGACGGAGGGGCACGAAGTCCCGTAGCACATATGATAAATGTGCTATGAAGAGATTCCAGATAGATACACTCCTGCCTGCTTATGTCAAACTCGGGTAGGATGAGTAACTTGGAAAAAGGTTCAATGAGTAGGGTGACTGCCCACAAGGCATCCGGATGTGCACACACATCATTGGAAGAGCTGGGCGTCTGTTGTACAAAGTGGGTTGTCATGCATCCCGTGTCGCAACAGCAGTGCTCGTTGCCCGGGCTATGACGGTGTCCGCAGCAATCGGCGGTGATATCATTCTTCATGCATATCATTCCGTCGGCATGATGATGGTGGGGAATGACGGGTATCACCAGCATTATCAAGCTGATGAAAAAAAGAATATAGGTTATGTACTGTTTCTTTTTCATTCCTCTATCTTTGGACGGATGCAAAGATAGAGGTTAAGGACTTAATTACCAAATAGAAAATGCTAAAAAGGTTTGAATAACATATTCAATCCCTCATTCATGCTGGGGTGGGTGAAAATGAAGTCCCGCAGGAAATGGTAACGCTGTCCCGTTTTCATGATTGATGCTACGGTATTGATTACTTCTGGTGCATCGGCACAAAGTAGGGTACAACCCAGAATCCGTCCGGTATGGATGTCTACAATAGCTTTGAGCATACCGTCTATGCTGTGTAGCGTACGGGCACGTGGAATCATGGCAGCAGGGATACGTGCCACATGTATGGAATAACCGTTCTTCATCGCTTCCTCTTCCGTCAGTCCTATATGTGCCAGCGGTGGGTCGGTGAAAATGGCAAAGGGGATTGGATACTGGTCTTTTGTACTCCTTTTTTTGTTTTCAAAGAGTTGATTACGGATGATACGGAAATCATCGATGGACAAGTAGTCGAACTGTTCGTCTCCTTTTACGTCCCCCAGGGCCCATACGTGTGGGGCTGTAGTCCGTAATTGGTTGTCGACAACGATGGCTCCCCGCTTGTCTGTTTGTATACCCGCTTTTTCCAGATTCAGCTCTGCAGTCATAGGCTTGCGGCCGATGGCTACCAGCAAGGCATCTCCTTTCAGGTAGTAGGGAGTGCCGTTTGCACTGTCCGTATAGGTCAGAGTTATTCCTTCGGCTGTGTCGTACACGGATTGGACACGGGCGTTCAACCGGACATTGATACGCTTTCGGTTCAATGCTTCCAGCATGGAGGCGGCAATGTCGCGGTCCACTTTAGGCAGAAAGCGGTTTCCCGCTTCCAGCAGTGTGACATGGCTTCCAAAGCCTGCATACATAGTGGCAAACTCCAATCCGACAGCACCGCCGCCGATGACGAGCAGGTGTGCGGGCAGTTTGTTCGATTGCAGCAAGGTCTCACTGGTATATACGTACTTGCTCTCCTTGAGTCCGTCGATGGCAGGCAGGATAGGGGTGGACCCGGTGTTGATGAATATCTCTTTTCCCTCAAGAATCGTTTCGTCCTTGCCGGAGACTATACGGATTGTATTTTCGGACAAGAAAGAAGCAGTTCCGTCATAGAGGGTTATATTAGGCTTGTTTTTTACATTTTCATAATTTTTCTCACGCAGGAAGGATACAAGCTTGTCTTTCCGCGCCACGGCAAGTGCATACAGTTTGGACTGGTTCTTATAATCGTCATAGTATCTTTTTTCCGCATATTCCGATTCGTGAATCAGAGCTTTGGTAGGGATACATCCTACGTTTACACATGTTCCTCCGTACATCTGAGGGGAACGTTCCACGATGGCTACTTTCCAATTCCGTTCGGCCAGTTCGGCGGCCAATAACTTGCCGCCCTTGCCGAATCCTATTATGATGGCATCATATTGTTTCATTTTAATATCTCTTAGTTAAGTGTTTAGTAAAATGAAAACAATATGTATCGGCCATTTGTTCGGACGCCGGGTTTAGCAGATGCTTATCGTTCCAGTTCGCGGAGGGAGTCCATTTTCTTCTTTTCAAGGAATTCGTAGATGCCGCTCAAGTGCTCTTTCACTTGTTTGTTGCCGAATTCATATACCTTGCTTACCAGTCCGTCCAGGAAGTCACGGTCGTGGCTGACGAGGATAAGGGTACCGTCAAAATCCAGTAACGCTTGCTTCAGGATATCTTTGGTTTTCATGTCCAGATGGTTGGTCGGTTCGTCCAGTATCAGCAGATTCACCGGTTCGAGCAAAAGCTTTATCATGGCGAGGCGTGTGCGCTCTCCACCGGAAAGCACCTTGACCTTCTTCATGGACTCTTCGGGGCCACCGAACATGAAGGCACCCAGCAGGTCGCGTATCTTGTTGCGGATTTCCCCTTTTGCCACATCGTCGATGGTCTGGAATACGGTCAGGTTCTCATCCAACAATGAGGCCTGGTTTTGTGCGAAATATCCAATCTGCACGTTGTGTCCTATCGTGAGGGTGCCTTCATGTTCTATTTCCTTCATGATGCACTTCACTAACGTTGACTTTCCTTCACCGTTCTTACCAACGAAAGCAACCTTGTCTCCCCGTTCTATGGTGAGGTTGGCATTCTTGAAGACCACATGGTCACCGTAACTTTTCCCTACTCCCTCCATGATGACGGGATAATTGCCTGAGCGGGGAGAAGGAGGGAATTTGAGGCGTAACGCTGAAGTGTCTTCTTCATCCACTTCCAGCAGTTCCAGCTTCTCCAGCATTTTTACGCGGCTTTGCACTTGCAGGGTTTTGGAGTAGGTGCCTTTGAACCGTTCGATGAATTCCTTGGTTTCGGCAATGAACTTCTGCTGGTCGTCGTAGGCTTTCTGTTGCTGTTCGCGGCGTTCCTTGCGGAGTTCCAGGTATTTGGAGTAGTTTACTTTGTAATCGTATATCCGTCCCATGGTCACTTCAATGGTACGGGTGGTGATGTTGTCTACGAATTTACGGTCGTGGCTGATGACGATGACAGCCTTTCCATTGCTGATAAGGAAATCTTCCAGCCATTGTATGGATTCTATGTCCAGATGGTTGGTAGGCTCGTCTAGCAACAGCACGTCAGGCTTTTGCAGCAACAGCTTGGCAAGCTCGATGCGCATGCGCCATCCGCCGCTGAAGTCACTGGTCTGGCGGTTGAAGTCTTCGCGTACAAAGCCCAGTCCGAGCAGTGCTTTTTCCACATCCTCCTCGTAATTGGTGGAGTCGATGGCATAGAACTTTTCGCTTAAGGCGGAGACATTCTCGATAAGTTCCATGTAGCTGTCGCTTTCGTAGTCGGTACGCGTTTCCAGTTCCTTGTTGAGGCGCTCTATTTCAGCTTCCATTTCATGCAGGTGGGCAAAGGCTTGCGCCGCTTCCTGGAATACGGTACGTCCGTCTTCCGTCATAAGGTGCTGTGGAAGGTAAGCTATGACACTGTCCTTGGGGGCTGAGATTTTTCCACGGGTAGGTTGTCTTACACCTGCCAGGATTTTCAACAATGTACTTTTCCCCGCTCCATTTTTACCCATCAGGGCGATACGGTCTTTTTCGTTGATAACGAAAGATATGTCACTGAATAAAGTAGTTCCGCCGAATTCTACGGCCAGTCCGTCTATAGAAATCATTATATATTTTTTTAATGAGCTGCAAAGATAGTGCAAATCTATTATTTTTTATATCTTTGCCCCTATATAAACAAAACGCATAGGTCATGGAAATAGAAAAAGTGTCAGGAGATTACCGTCCGCTTATTCTGGTTGCGGAAGATGATGATAGTAACTTTAAACTGATAAAGGCTATCATCGGCAAGAAATGCGAGATACTATGGGCAAAGAATGGTGAGGAGATTGTAAATTTGTTCGAAGAGAATCGCGACAAGGCGGAAGCTATTCTGATGGATATAAAAATGCCTATTATGAACGGGCTGGATGCTACGGTGATTATTCGCAAGAAGGATAAGGAACTTCCCATCATCATGCAGACCGCTTACGCCTTTACTGCCGACCGCGAAAAAGCCTTGGAGTGCGGAGCCTCGGAAGTGTTGGTAAAACCCATCACTCTGTCTGCTTTGCGTACATGTCTGAGCCGTTATTTACCCAAATTGGTTTGGTAAGGCTTTACTGATAATAAAAAGGGAACCGGATGACTAAGTAATGAATATATCATCCGGTTTCCTTCTTTTTATTCTTGTGCATTGTCTTTTCTCTCTTCCATCTTCTTTTTTACAAATTCGATTTTGAGATTGGCTTCTTCCATATTCTTCTTTATTTCCGTCATGGATGACAGCAGTTGTGCCAGTTCGTAGACGCTGGCAAGGGCCTGGCGATCGGCGGTAGTCATGGTGATGGAATAGGGACGTTCCCCTTGATAGTTGACTTTGATATTCTTGTCCTTGTTCAGATAAAGGAACCCCATGACGTTTCCGTCTTCTCCCAGTTTGAAGTCTGCCTTTTCAATCTTTTCACCGAGGTCAGTGGTTTCGTAGCTGTCTTTGGCGGCGGGTGTTTCGGCAAAGCTACCATCGGGAGCAGTGACTTTGACGGCCACATGGTGGATATTATGGGCTCCGCAATAAATGGAAGTCATGCTCATGACTCCGTTTTCGTCTACCTGGAAGCGAAGGAAAGAGCGATGCAGATTTTTTTCTATCACTTGGGAAGGATGAAGGTAATTGCCGATATTCTGGTATTCGGCATCTTTTTCAAAAGTGTATTTCCCTTTGATTGCATCGAAATCCTTTTGCTTGGCTTGAAGCATACTGTCCAGATAGACCAGGCTCTTTTCCTGCTCTTTCAGTTCCACTTCCTGCATCAGGCCGATGCCTGCACGGCGAGTTTCAAACGCTTTGGGATAGAGCATCTTGATGCTGTCAATCAGAATCTTCGCTTCATTGTAGTTGCCGAGTTCAAACGCTTCGCGGGCAGCTTGTAGTTTTTCACCGGCCTTCTTCTCCACATCTTCGCAAGAGAAGAGTGTACAGCATAGGCATGCAAGGAGTATTACTTTTTTCATATTTGTTGTTCTTGGAGTTAGAGTCCACAAAAATAGAAATAATATCTTTATCTTTGCAGCATTTTAATGTGCAAATGTGCTAATAGACCATTAACACATTTGCGTATTCATTACATTAGCGCATTATTTATGATAGATTTGACGGCAGAAGAACTGAAGCAATATTTTAGTGATGATATATTCAAGCGGATATCCGAAACGGCTGATGAATTGGGATTGGAATGTTACGTAGTCGGTGGATATGTACGTGATATTTTCCTGCAACGTCCTTCCAAGGATATTGATGTGGTGGTGGTAGGCAGTGGCATTGCCATGGCCGAGGCGCTGGGTAAGCGTCTGGGGCGTGGGGCGCATGTTTCCGTCTTCAAGAATTTCGGTACGGCACAATTGAAGTACTATGGTACGGAAGTTGAGTTTGTGGGTGCAAGAAAAGAATCGTATACACACGATTCCCGCAAGCCTATTGTAGAGGACGGTACATTGGAGGATGACCAGAACCGCCGTGATTTTACCATCAATGCACTGGCTGTTTGCCTGAACCGGGTGCGTTATGGCGAGTTGGTCGACCCCTTTGGCGGTATTGGAGACTTGAAGGAAAAGACCATCCGGACTCCCCTCGACCCTGATATAACTTTCAGTGATGACCCTTTGCGCATGATGCGCTGTGTCCGTTTTGCCACCCAGCTGGGATTCTATATTGACGATGAGACATTCGATTCTCTGGAGCGTAATCGCGAACGCATCTCCATCATCTCCAAAGAACGCATTGCAGACGAACTGAACAAAATCATCTTGTCACCTATTCCGTCTAAGGGATTCATTGAGCTGGACCGCTGTGGTCTGCTGGAACTGATATTCCCGGAACTTGTTAGGCTGCAAGGCGTGGAGACGCGCAATGGACGCGCCCATAAGGACAATTTCTACCATACGCTCGAAGTACTCGACAACATCAGCAAGAAGACCGACAACCTTTGGCTACGCTGGGCAGCTCTTCTGCATGATATAGCCAAGCCTGCCACCAAGCGTTGGGAACCCCGTGCGGGCTGGACGTTCCATAACCATAATTTCATTGGCGAGAAGATGATACCCGATATTTTCCGCAAGATGAAGCTCCCTATGAATGAGAAGATGAAATATGTGCAGAAAATGGTGAGCCTGCACATGCGTCCCATTGTGATAGCGGATGATGTAGTGACCGACTCGGCAGTGCGTCGTCTCTTGTTTGAGGCAGGTGATGATATAGACGACCTGATGACACTGTGCGAAGCCGACATTACTTCCAAGAATATGGAGCGTAAGAAACGCTTCCTTAATAATTTTCAGTTGGTACGCCAGAAGCTGAAGGATTTGGAGGAACGCGACCGTATCCGTAATTTCCAGCCTCCGGTCAGTGGTGAAGAAATCATGAAGACTTTCGGCCTTTCTCCTTGCCAGCAGGTAGGTGCCTTGAAGAGTGCCATTAAGGATGCCATTTTGGACGGCATCATTCCCAATGAATACGAAGCCGCCCGTGTATTTATGTTGCAACGGGCGGAGAAGATGGGGCTTAAGGAGTTATGAGTTATAAGTTGCATGTTATGTACCATGCGTTATAACTCATAACTTATAACTCTTCTTTTTCTACTTGGAACTTGCGGCTTACTTTCATCAGGTTGATGGTGTAGGTCACTACGTTCTGGGCTTCTTGTATCATAGTCAGGTATACCATGCTGACTTTGATGCTGCCGCTCTGGCTTTGGATGCGTTGCAGCTCTTCGCGTTTCAGGTGAGACAACTGTCCGTTGAGGTCGTTGGCTTTGCGAATCTCTGTTTCCAGTTCATCATAATTGTTCGTTTCCAGCTTGTGGCGGCATACTTGTAACAGATAGCAGATGTCTTCGGCTACGTCTGTAAATTCTCCTTTCTGAATGGCATCCAGCGGATTGAAGTTATTGTCTATGTGCTCTAAGCAAGGTTCGCAAAGACGGCCTACGCTGTACACCAGTTCGCTGGCAAAGTCGTTGCCTTGATAGTAATAGAGTCCTTTTTCCAGTACGGTATTGTTGTCGAGACGGCACATGGCAAGTGTTCCGGTACGCTTCATCTGCTTGATGAGTTGTTTTTCGAATTTTACTGAGCCCATGGCACGACGCAGTCCGCGTAGATTCTCGTGTAGGAAGGAAGTGACGGTACGTTCAAAATTCTCTTCTGTGAATTCCATAATCTTCACCAGTTCTTCACGGGTATGCTTGCGGAGCAATTCGATGACTTCATTGTTGTCCGTACTCTTCATCAACTGTTTCAGGGTCTCGTTGCCTTTTTCTTTCTCCTTGCGCTTTTTGTACATCACTTGGCTACGAATCAGCATGAAGACTGCCAGACCAATCAGTGCCAGGATGGCAACCGTACCGCCGAAATGGATAATCAGTGCTACGAAGAAACAGATGGTGAACGCTGCTCCGGCAGTGATGAACCAACCGCCGATAACGCTGAGCACACCCGTAATGCGGAATACCGCCGAATCACGTCCCCAGGCACGGTCGGCAAGCGATGTACCCATGGCTACCATAAAGGTGACGTAAGTGGTGGAAAGGGGAAGTTTCAAGGAAGTTCCCAAGGCGATGAGCAGACCAGCCAATACGAGATTGACGGAGGCGCGAACCAAGTCAAAAGCGGCGCCGTCGGCTATGATGGCTTCATCCTTCTGGAAGCGTGTGTTCATCCACCGCTTGCTGCTTTCGGGCATCGTTTTGGATATTCCGTTAGCCAGAGTCATGCTGAAGCGTACCAGCGTACGGGCTATCGGGGTACTTCCGAAGTTCTCTTCACCGTCATCCTGGCGGGCAAGGTCCACGGAAGTCTTGATAACGTTGTGGGCTTTCTTGGATGTGCAGAGTGCATAAACCATAATGGCGCCTGCACCGATAAGGAAATACCACGGGGTTTTGGCTGCACCGAGGAGTGAGGACATCAGGAATCCGTCGGGGCCGGCGGCCGTACCATTGGCTGTATAGTCAATAAATGAGGAATATCCTGCGAGGGGGACACCGATAAAGTTCACCAAGTCATTGCCGGCAAAGGCAAGAGCGAGGGCGAAAGTACCCATCAGAACCACTACTTTGAAGACATTTATCTTGCACCAATGCAGTATCTGCATCAGTATGGTGAAGAATACAAAGAAACCGGTTATCAGCAATGCGGTATTGTCGTGTATCCATTGCTTGTTTTCAGGGGTCATGAATGAGCTGTCTTTCAGCCCCTTTATCAGCATGAAGTAGATGATGCTGGTGGCAGCTATACCACCGAACAGCGCGATGCTGTATTTCATGTTCTTCTTGTAGTTGAAGGTGAACACGATACGTGCCAGCCACTGTACCAGCATACCGAAGAAGAAGGCAATGGCTACGGATACAAAAATGGCCATGATGACAGACAGTGCCTTGTCTGTATTGATGAGGTCGCCCAGTCCCAATGTATCGCTGTTATAGACCTTGATGAGCGCCAGTGCGAACGTACCTCCCAACAGTTCGAACACCATGGATACAGTGGTGGAGGTAGGCATTCCCATAGTGTTGAAGACATCTAATAGCACGACGTCCGTCAACATGACGGCAAGCAGAATGCACATGATTTCGGCAAAGTAGAAGTGCTCCGGTTGATAGATGCCGTGTCGTGCAATGTCCATCATGCCATTGCTGAGTGCCGCACCGATGAAGACGCCAATGCCTGCAATGAACAGTATGGTTTTGAAAGATGCTGCCTTTGCTCCGACAGCCGACTGAAGAAAATTGACCGCATCATTACTGACACCTACCACGAGGTCGAAAATCGCGAGTACGAACAGAAAGATGACGATACCCAGATAAATTGTTTCCATAGACATGTATTTTATTTCCGGCTGCAAAGGAAAGAGTTTGGTGTTGCAGGGAAATGTCATACATGTTACAGAAATGTTACAAATGTTTTGGAATAGAATGGTATTGTGCTAAGAGCGATTGCTCTTATTCTCCCAATAATCATTAATGTTAAGCATTTAAGAGTAACAATATAAGTATAATAGAAGAGTGGATGCTTTTGTGTTTCGTATTTGGTTATTTCTATGTTAAGCAGCCAAATTACTAGTTAATTGTTTGCAGATGTCGAGAATTCTTGCGAATATTGCATACAAGTTGTGTGTAGAATTGATTGTAATTAGAACTTTGATATTAAAAATCAAAGATGTATGTAACTTTTTTAATTCATTTATTAAATAAATGAATTCTACCAACGAGTATAGAAATATGAAAAACCATTTTTGTTTAAACCTATTCTTCTTACTATATTTGTTTTTTTGTGCTGGATGCAAGCAGCATATCTCAGATAGTGCTGCTAAGGCAAATGAGGCATTGTTTACTCAATTAGATAGTCTGATAGATAATTCTGATAAACTTATTTTGCAGAAAGAGGAGCGAATAGAGGCGTTGAAGCATTCACTAAGACAATCTAAGGCATTTGAGAAACAGTATGAACTTAATCAGGCTATTTATCAAGAATATCGCGTGTATGATGCAGATTCGGCTATGAAGTATACTACACAAAGCCTTGATTTAGCACGACAATATCATGATAAGAATCGTGAGATTGAATCTTTATTAGGTATTGGTTTTGTTTATACGGCTAATGGCTTGCTTAGTCAAGCCTCTGAAGTAATGCATTCACTCTGTTCTTCCAGTATGCCTCGCTACTTACGTTCGCGTTATTATGGTCAGATGCGTACTCTCTGCTCGCGGTTGCAACTCTATTCATTAGGTGATGATGCATTACATGAGCATTATGGTCAACTTTATGCGTTATATTCAGATTCAGTATTGCAGACGGCCACTCCTGACGAGCCACGCTACCTTTATAGCCGTGTGTGGAAATATCAAGATGTTCCCGGTGCACAACGTATTGCCATTAGGGATGAGTTGGAAAAGGAAAAACAACGTCTTCTACCTAATAGTCGTAATTATTCTATTTTAGCTTATAACTTGGCTCTACTTTATGAAAAAGAACACAACCATACCAAGTGGCTGGAAAATATGATTCTCTCAGGTATTGCTGATGTATATGCTGTGAATCGTGATATTGGTTCGTTGTATGCATTGGCTTCCTATTTATATGAACAAGGTCAGTTGGACCGAGCCTATCGTTATAGTACTTATTGTTCTGATATCGGTATAACTTTTAAGAGCCGTGTACGACTGCTTCATCAGCAGAAGTTGCAGAGAAGGATACATCAAAGCTACATTGAACGTGATCATATGCAACAGAAGCAGCTAAAGCTATTCCTTTTATTTATTAGTTTTCTCACTATTGTATTGCTGATAGCTCTTTTCTTTTTGAGAAGGCAAACAAGAAGACGTAGGAAAGCTTTGGTTGAGCTACATGTGGCCAATGGTAGATTGAAGAGTCTTAATAGTGAACTGCAAAAGCTCAATTTGGTTCTACGTGACACAAATTATATTAAGGAGGAGTATATTGGTCAGGTATTCAAACTTTGTTCATCCTATATTTGCCGTATGGAGGAGTATCGTAAAAAGTTAAACCGTAAATTAAAGGCTGGGCAACTTGAAGATTTAAAGAAGATGATTAGTTCTACCATGAGCGATGAAATGAAGGATTTTTATGAGAAATTTGATTCCATTATTCTACATTTATACCCTGATTTTGTAGAGCACTTCAATAGTTTGCTACGTCCCGAAGAACATATTGAAGTGAAGTCTGGGCGGCTTAATACAGAACTTCGTATTCATGCTTTGATACGAATGGGGGTAACGGATAGTGAGAAGATTGCAGAATTTTTGCACTGTTCACTGCAAACCGTATATAATAATCGTTCTATAACTTTAAATAAATCTTCGCTCAGTAAGGAGGAATTTCTTCGAGCTGTGAAAGAGGTTTGTAAAAAGTAATTTGAAGACTGAGCGTTTCTCTCATTTTTTACCCACATGTATATAGATAATTGCCATTCAATAGCTTAATACTATCGAATGGCAATTATCTATATACATGTTTTTGATTACCGATTTAATTTAAATCACTACTGAAAATCTATTGAGTCTGTCTGTAATTGAAAGATAATCAGTAATATATAACTTTGTGAATTTACCAAATCCTCTACCTGTGAATATAATCGGTTGTTACATTGTCTAATTTTGCTCTCGAGATTTTTTACACACAAGTTCCTATTAACTTAAAAATGTAATTTATGAAAACCAGACAAAAATCGAGAGACGCAAGTGGTATTTTGCTTGTCTGTCTTATGTGGATGCTGTCACTTTCAAGCTCACTTCATGCACAGACATGGAATATTAACGGAAATGTGACAGATGAACAAGGAGAACCGATAATCGGTGCCAATGTAGTGATACAAGGTACGGGTACGGGCACCATTACCGATGTAGAAGGAAACTTTAAACTCGCTTCAGTGACTAAGGGGGCGGTAATGGAGATAAGTTTCATTGGGTATATATCCAAGACATTGCAGGCGAAAGACGCATCATCGTTAAAGATTGTACTGAAAGAAGATAACCAGGCACTGGATGAGGTGGTAGTAGTAGGTTATGGTGTACAGCGCAAAAGTGATCTTACAGGTTCGGTTGCTTCAGTTAACTCGGATGTACTTGAAAGTCGCCCACAAGCTAATTTGATTCAATCTTTGCAAGGAGCAGTTCCAGGATTGAATATTAGTGTGACGGGTAGTAATGCTGAAGGTTCGTCTACTACTACACGTATTCGTGGTAACAACTCCATTACGGCCGATAATAAACCTCTTGTTATTCTTGATGGAATACCTTTTGATGGTCCATGGTCGGAAATCAATCCCAATGATGTAGAGAGTATAGAAGTATTGAAGGATGCCTCTTCAGCAGCCATTTATGGTGCTCGCGGTTCTAACGGTGTAATCCTTATTACTTCTAAGCGCGGTAAGAAAGACAGATTGACGGTATCATACGATACTTATGTTACTATTGACCAGCCTATCAATTTACCTCGTATGATGAATGGCAAAGAATTCTATAAGTATAAATCTGAAGCTTTCAAGGCTACCAATACTACTCCTCCTACAGAAGAGAATCCTGAACCTTGGTTAGATAACTTTACTCCTACTGAATTAGCTATGTATGCTGCCGGTCAGAGTACTGATTGGATGAAGTTGGCAACACAGACCGGTATAAAACAACAGCATAACCTTTCTTTCCGTGGTGGAGCTAACAAAACCAGCTATTTCATTTCATTGAACTATACGGATGTGAAAGGAACTGCGGTAGGCAATGAGTTCAAGCGTTATAATGTACGTTTCAATCTTGATCAGGAGTTTAATAGTTGGTTGAAATTTTCTACTACTACACAGTTAGGTCGCTACGATCGTAGTGGTAGCAGTGCTTCTTTTTGGCGGGCTATAAAACAAGTTCCGTTGGGACGTGCTTATAACGAGGATGGTTCACTTACACTTTCTGCTACTGAGGACTCCTCTTCAGCTTTCAGCATTAATCCGTTGGGATCTCTTAATAATAAGACAAAAGATATCCGTGCAAAGGTTATCACTAATAATGTGCTTGAGGTAAAGTTTCCCTTTATTAAAGGGCTGAGCTATAAATTGAATACAGGCTTCACTTACCAAAACAGCTCCTATAAGAATTATCAAGGTTTGGATACCTACGAAGGAGCTAGTGCTAATGGCGTATTGAATACTGATGACTGGCATTCAGAAGAATGGATTTTGGAGAATATTATTTCTTATCAACGTGAATTTGGTAAACATCGTATATTTTTCACAGGATTATATTCTGCTCAAAGCAAGGAATATGAACAGAATACAATGGAAGGTAAGAATTTTCCCAATGATGTGATGTATTATTACCAGATTTCTAAAGCTGCCACAATGTCTGGTAATTCCAATTATTATAAAGAAAATCATATTTCACAAATGGGGCGTTTGAATTATACTTATGATGATCGTTACTTGTTGACTCTTACTGCTCGTCGTGATGGTTACTCCGCTTTTGGTGAAAGTTCTAAATTCGGCGTTTTTCCTTCAGCCGCTATTGGATGGAATATTTCCAATGAATCTTTTTTTAAAGACAAGCCTATAAGTGAAACCATTAGCAATCTGAAATATCGCTTGTCATGGGGTAAAAATGGCAATGAGGCTATCAGTGCTTATAGTACACTACCTAATCTTTCAACTTACAATTATCTGAATGATGATCATACTGCACAGTTTGGTTTCTATCCGTCGAAGTTAGCTTCGCCCGGTTTAGGTTGGGAAACTACTACATCTATTAATACTGGCTTTGATATTGCACTTTGGAATGGACGTATTCAGAGTTCATTTGATATTTATTGGTCTAAAACCAAAGATTTGCTGCTTTCCCGTTCTATTCCTACCATTAATGGTACTGGCTCTATTACTGAGAATCGTGGACAGACCCGTAATCGTGGTTTTGAATTCCAGATAACTTCTAATAACATTACACATAAGAGTTTTAGCTGGAGCACCTCTTTCAACCTCTCACACTATCGTTCGGAGATTGTAGATGTTGGTTTGTATGATGCTAATGGAAAGCCGGTTGATGATGTGGCTTCCAAGTGGTTTATTGGTGAACCTATCAATGTGAACTATGATTATAAAATTATCGGTGTATGGCAGATTGCTGATCCGTCTAACCCGACAGGGCAGCAAGATCCTAACTATCGTAATTCGTATCCTGGATATGTGAAATACCTTGATGTAGATGGTAACGATATTACAACGGCTGATAAGACTATTATAGGGTCGGCTATTCCTAAAGTAAATATGAGTTTGATGAACACTTTTGAGTACAAAAACTTCACTCTGAGTGTGTTCTTAACGGCTCAGTTAGGACAAACCCATCTGAATGCCTTGTATGATACAAGCCATAATTCATATCGCCAGAACCGCTTTTTGGTGGATTTTTGGACTCCAGAGAATCCTACGAATAGCTATCCGAAAAATAGTTTGAATAGTGATGTGAATCCAGAGGGAGCCAGTTTCTATGAAAAGACAGATTTCTTACGTATTTCCGACGTTACATTGGGTTATAATTTCCCACAACAATGGTTGCGTCGTACTTTCATCAAACGGCTCAATCTTTACATGAACATTAAGAATTTGGCTACAATAACTGGCTGGACAGGTATGGATCCGGAATTTCTCAATGATCAATTGGCTGCTCCTCCAGTACGTTCGTTCACTTTTGGACTAAAGTTAGATATTTGATGAGAGTAATATATCATAAAAAGCTAAAATGAAATTGCACATATGAAAAAAATAACATATTTCAATGTCTTAGTGTTTACAGTATTATTGCTCACTATGGGCGGCTGTAATGAGGATAAGTTTCTTAAGGAAGATCCTCGTGATGCACTTTATCCTGAAAATTTACTTGTAGATTACAATGGATTTAAATCGATGATAACGCCTCTTTATGGTCTTATGCGTGCAGAGTATCGCCGTGCTGATGCAATGGGAGGAAGTATTGCGCTCTGTCTCCATTCTGCCTGGGGAGATAATTCATGGGCCAATAATAGTCATGCGGAAATGAAGTTCCTCTACAATCCCAAAGAGATAACTTACACTGATCTTGCTATTTGGAATAATATTTTCCAGTGGGGATATCGTATCATCAACACTGCCAATATGGTTATCTCAAGAGCTGACAATGATGGCATTAACTGGGGAAGTGGTGCTGATGCTGAAAATCGTAAAAATGAGGTGTTGGCCGAAGCTCGCTTTTTCCGTGCTTGGGCTTACCGTCACCTTACCTATTCATTTGGTGCAGTGCCCCTTTCAACACAAGAAATTACAGGATTGAATTATCGTGATGATTGGGACCGTGCTTCCTTGAGTAGTATTCGCGAAGTGATGGCAGAAGATTTCCAGTTTGCAGTCGATAACCTTCCTTTGCGTACTTCTAATAATAGTAAAGTCTCTGGTGCTGTGGCACGTCACTATTTGGGTGAACTTTATTTGGCAGAAGGTAATGCTGAAAAAGCAGTTTCAGTACTGAAACCATTAGTGGAAAGTGGAGAATATTCCCTTATAAATCAACGCTTTGGTAGTAATGCTTCCAATGATGGATGTCCTTTTATTGACGTATTTTATACTCCTATGTATGCTGATGGAAATACGGAGGTGTTACTGGCTTTCATTAACACAGAAGAGGAGAATAGTGCCTATGGTACTGCAAATGTCTATATGACTACAACTTATAAGAACTATTATGCTAATGATGGCGATTGTAAAAAGACAAACCAGCATAATCCGGACTATATCAATAACGGTGGTGAAGGTTCATTTGCACAAGTCTTTTGGCAAGCTAATGGTGGTAAGGGAGCCGGACGTGTAGTTCCTTCCAGAGGAGCACTTCGTTTGTACAATTATAAAGGAATGGGAGAACAAGATGACCGTGTATCTGCCAATGCTATCGTATGGAGTATTAATGATGTAGATGCTGCCGGCAATGTAACCAAGGTATTTGATTTAGGTGGTACTGCACTTATTGATACTACGGTTAATGCAGCCATGCTAACTTCTACTTCCATTAAAAAATATGATTGGCCTACTACTCGTAAATGGGATTATACTCCACCTATTTTGGCTAATGCAGCTAATGATGGACACTATGCGGACATTGTTTATTTACGTTTGGCAGATACATATTTACTTTATGCAGAGGCTCTTTACAAGAGTAATCAAGTAGGCGAGGCCATTAAATGGATAAATAAAGTACGTAATCGTTCCAATGCTGTAAGTATTACTGAAGATGATCTTAGAATCGGTGGTATGGATTTCATTCTTGATGAACGCAGCCGTGAACTGCTTACGGAGGAAGAACGTCGTCATACATTGGTACGTGTTTGCCAAGAAAATGGTGGTGACGAACGTGATACCAATAACTATTTCAAACGTCGCATGCGTGAACTCAATGAGATAGCTGGTATTGCAGGACGTGGTATGGATGAATATGAAACTCCTGTCCTTTTCCCGCTGCCGCAATCATTCATTGATGCCAATACTGGTAATCCTTTGGAAAATAATCCGGGGTATTGATAGATAATAGTCAGATATAAATACCGCATATAAACGGCTTTGTATATATCGGTGTTTATATCTGATTTAGATTCATATATTCAAAAGAAAACAAAAACTTAATATCTTGATACATCATGTCCGAATTGGCTTTCATTTTTAGTCTTCTTATGGTAGGGATTACAGCGGTAGGTCTTTATCGTAAGCTCAATCCTCAAGGTCTTTTGATGCTTTCCGGTTTATTAATGCTTACAGCTGCTTTTTTCATGCAAGTGCATTCGGTAGTACCTAGTAAAGCTACGGGAATGGTGGTGTTTGATTTGGTAAGGATGATAGAGGAAGTTTTTCTTTCTAATTTGGCGCGTGCAGGGTTTATGATAATGACAATTGGCGGTTATGTAGCTTTCATGAATAACATAAAGGCTACTAATGCATTGGTCTATATTTCCATGAAGCCATTAGGTCTTTTTCGACGTTATCCTTATTTGGCGGCTACTATAGTTATTCCTATTGGACAATTACTTTTTATTACTACTCCTTCAGCTGCCGGATTAGGATTGTTGCTTGTGGCTTCGGTTTATCCTGTTTTAATTAGTTTGGGAGTAAGTCAACTTACAGCATTGTCAGTCATTGCCGCTGCTACTCTATTTGATCAGGGACCGGGGTCGGCAAATACTGCTATGGCTGCCGAATTGATAGGACAATCCAATGTGGAATATTTCATCACTCATCAACTTCCTTTAGTAATTCCTACTTCCTTGGTTGTAATGGTACTCTTCTATTTCAATAACCGTTATTTTGATAAAAAAGATGCAAAGAAACAGCAGGATGGCATATTGCAGGTGTCAAATGTGACTGCAACCTCATTAGTAGAAAAACCGGATGTTCCATTGGCTTTTGCGCTACTCCCGGTATTACCTTTGGCTCTTCTCATTTTCTTTTCACCTTTTGTGGGACTGTTTCAGCCTACTGTAACATTGGGTACCACTACTGCTATGCTTTTTTCTCTGTTCTTATCATTGGTATTTGTGTTGTTTCATACTCGTAGTGTGCGTACTACTTTTAACGTTTTTGCAAGTTTTTGGAAAGGCATGGGAAATGTGTTTACTTCAGTTGTAACATTGATTGTAGCTTCAGAAGTTTTCTCTAAAGGACTGATT
>OLWO01000442.1_pt1 | contig 16974 bp, 25 predicted proteins | sample 1673751 | NCBI WGS metagenome assembly OLWO01 (sample SAMEA103958125, study PRJEB25191) | human gut metagenome
GGTGGTATTACATTTTCACTATAATTAGTTCCCCACTAACCTTGTGAATAAGAAATAAAAAATCACAAGCAATATTATGCTTGTGAAAAATATCACATTATGCTATACGTTCCCATATTTCTACTGCCAAGTATGGTTGCATGTTGTTATGTGGTTCTCCGCCACCAGTTAGTTCTGAATATTGAGCTTCTCCGTCAACTTTAAGATTTGATTGTTCAGTATAATTAAAACTCAATCCGTGATTCTGTGGGTTGTTGTACCAATTTACTCTACTAATTTTATGTTTATGTGGTGGAAGTTCGTCAACTGTCAACGTATGTGAACTTTCTCCACCTGTTGAACCAATAGGGTAAGTATAATTTGCGCCAATTAAGCAACGCCCTTCTGCTGTTTTCATCCATTTACCACCCCAAGTAGTTTGAGGGTTGAAATTGGCATTTGTACTGATGTAGATAGAACCTATAGGGTAAAGTGTTTCCCAGTATGTAGCAAGCATAGAATGTAACATTGTAATTTGAGAAGTATTGTCAGTGACTTTAGTATTAAGTGTTGAGATATCAGAAGTATTGTAAGTGACTTTAGTATTAAGTGTTGAGATATCAGATGTATTTTCATTAACTGATGTTTGTAGATTTTTTACATCTTGCTTCAGCTGTGTTACATCTTGTCCTACAAGACCAGCAGATGCTTTAGCTTCATCAGCGTATTGTTTAGCTTCATTCGCTTTTTTAGTCGCTGTGGTAGCAGACTGTGAAGCACTGTTTGCATTCTGTTCTGATGAGGTAGCAGATTGTGTCGCTGTATTCGCTGACTGCACAGCAATATCAGCCTTTTCTGTTGCTGTAGTTGCGCTAGCCTGAGCAATGCTTGCCTTTGCAGAAGCTGTTGAAGCTGACTGTTCCGCACTTTCAGCTTTCGCAATCGCAGTGTCACGAGCCTGTACTGTCTCGTTGTAGACAGTAACTACATCATTCGCATACTGTTCAGTAGCCTGTTTCAATGTGAGTACTTCATCACGCATGGAAGTAACAGACGCAACTACTTCTGTAACTGTTTTTACTGCTTCAAGGATTTCAACATATTCCTTGTGAATTTCATCACGAATATTGTTGTTGATTTTAATCAACTCATTCAGTTTCTGCTGTACCTTGCATAGCACTTCGTAATAGGACAGTGATTCATCATATACTAACGGTAATACTTTCTGACAGCAAGTAGTAATTTTATCTATTTTCGCCATTCTGATTCTCCTCTAAGTTGTTCACAATATCAACTAGTTCATTCACCTTATCTGTAAGTTTACAGATTGCTTCGTAATAGGATAGTGAGTTGTCATACACTAATGGTAATACTTTCTGACATTCGCAGACAGTAAATAATTCCTGTTTTTCAAAATTCAAATCACTCATATATCTTCCTTTCTGTATTCATTATAACATATAATATACCATTTTACCACAACTGAAAGAACAAATCACTAAGTTCCTCAATAATAAGTTCGTCAATATCAGTGTAGCTGTCTACAAGTTTATTGTAGATATTGATATATTCTGAACCGCCATTCTTGCCAAGCAGTTTACGCACATAAGATTGTGTAGAGTTGTTACTGCCATTAGAAGTATTTGAAGATTCATTTGTAACAGACTGGGTAGTTTCAGCTGTACTTGAACCTGTAGCATTCGAATCACTGTTTTGGTCTGAAGTACCCTTGTTGTGAGTGGCGCTGGATAAATACTGATTGTTTTCAATGCCAGTGAGTGCACCCTGTGGTGTGTCATTCGCTGTCTGCCATGCGTCAGACGCACTGTGAGAAGTAGCACCACTTGTAGTATTTGAAGTATTTTTTGCTGAACCAGTAGTCTTGTTTGTGGAGTTTCCTGAAGATGTGTTTGAGTTCGTGTTCGAACCATTGCCTTTATAATCTTCTGTCATATCAGTAGTGAATAGAAGTTTGTCTTGGATATCCTGAAGATTCTTGTACATGAGATTGTACTTCGGCATGATAAGTTTCATACGGTCTCTCAGGAACATTTTCCATCTTCCCACTGTCTCACAGCAGATTTCTCTAGTGTAGTAGTGGCGCAGTATGTTTGCTTCAAGAGTAGTTCTATAAGACTCATCAAAGATAGGATAATCAAAATCAAAAATCTTAGGTACAGCAATGGCAATGATTTCTTCTGCATTGCCATTGTCACTTGATGTGTCAGTGTTGTATGACTCACATATATATCTTAGTTCAGTTGTATATTTACTCATGTGTATCGTCTCCTATATTTCCCATTTCTCCTGACTGATTGTCTTTTGCAAAATCCATAACTTCTTCTGAGAACTGATAATCTTCACGGAAGTCACAGTCAATGTTCAATCCGAACATCTTATTGATTTGTTCACAAGCCTGTCTACGAGCATTCAACCTTGAATAACGTGAAGCAGCTGTACCACCCTGTGATCGTGTAACTTCATCAGAAACCATTCTTTCACGTTTCTGAAATGATACGTTTGAAATACCAAGGTAAGTCAGCGCTTCATTCCAAATCTGTGTTTTCAGCTGGTAGATTTTATCAGCCACGTAAGGTGCTTGGGTTGACAGTACCTGTATTGCATTCATATCAAGTGACTTGTCAGCAAAGATAACTGGTGCATTGCCATCATATTCCTTGTATAAGTTATTCAACGTCAGTCGCTGTTGCTCATTACCTTTGATAAGGATAGGTGTTTTCTGTGCGTTTGCATTTACATCAATGATTCTGTCTAGATTGTACAGACGCTTGGCAAACATTTTCACATCCAGCCATGAGTTTGTGTGTAGCATATTGTTGAAGATAATCACACTGTCTTTGTCTGTCAGCTGTTTCTGATAGCCATTGACAGCAAATGCACGTCTGTTGATAGGGATACGGTAAACATTCAGTTTTCCGTTGATAAGACACTGCAATGCAAGATAGTCACCGAGTTCATCATCACGGAAGAATACCGCCTGACCGTCTGTAAATAATACCATTTCTAGAAAACGTTCATCAATACCTTCAGGAAGGTTCTTCCATTCAAACATGGAAATTGACAGTTCCATGAGTCTATACGCATATTGTATATACGTATAGTCATTCATGGCAAGTGATTCTTCAAAATTAGTTTTTCTTCTTCTTCCCATAAAGTTCCTTTCTATTCTGTTGTTTCATCAGCTGTTGCAGGTTCGTCAATTGTATTATCCAGTGTGTAGTCTCCTACTTCTTCAAGGTTTTTCCAAGTAGTAATACCATTGTCATAGATTGTCTTGATTGTCATCAAGTCAGTGTTGTTGATATTGCCCTTGATATTGCACCCTACTGTTTTCAGATAACTCCAGTGTTTTCTATTCAGTCTTGAAGGTACAATGTTTTTCATCATTGCGTATCCGTACTTGTCAAAGTATTCATCAATATATACTGCATATTCATAACTTAGACCCCACTGACGGATAATAAACCCAGCTGTATTACGTGCATAGTTCAAACCGTCACACATTGCATTTCCATGAGCGGAATTTGGCATATGCTGGATATCCTGTTTCTTTGCCATCAGCTGTGCTGTTGCATTCTGATATGCATTCAGATTGCTTAGCTGTGCGTTTGTCTGTGCAAGTGTTGCATTCTTCATTGCGGTCTGAAACGTGTTGGCTGAAATAGCTTCACTAGCCTGTCTGCCAATCTGTGAGTTCAGAAGTTGCGTATTGATTTGGTTTGCCTGTTCATTGTATATATTCTGACTCGTTGCTGTTTCTGCGGCTCCTAGCAGTCCGCCAGCGATACCACCAACTACACCAGCACCAATATTAAGACCTGAAGTAGCAAGTCCAGACATAACGCCATAACCAATTTTGCTTGCTGTTCCCTGAACATCACCGAGAAGTGCTTTTGACTGCTGTGCACTGTTGACAGCAAGGCTTGCCTTATTACTGTTCTCAGCCTGAGTAAGTGCTGTATTAGCCTGAATGTGTGCGTTTGTTCTTGCGTTTGAAGCATTCAGTCCAGCCATTGTATAGTTATTCTGTGCAATTGCCTGATTCGTATCATATGTATTTCCAATTGCATTCATTGAAGCTAGATAGGAGTTCTTATTCTGTGCCCACCATACCTTGAATGCATCTCCAGCAAAGGCGCATGTTGGGAACAGCCCATAGACACTTGAGTATTCATAATCCCACATATAACCTCTGTACCACTTAGGTGTAATAACTACATTTGCCTGTGGAAAAATAACTTTCTCAACTTTGAATGTAACTGTTGAAGCACCAATATTCTCAAACTGGTCAAATTTCAATTCCACGGATGTACCAAGTGTGTTGTATACTTCCAAGAATGAATAAGGGTAACTGAACAGTTTCTTGTTTCTAGGCTTGTATGCATTGCCTAAATTCATCTGTTGCGTAAAAGTAATTTCCTCAGTCTGTATGTCTTCCATGCTATATTTATCAACTTTTGGAACCTGATAGAAAGCAACAATAGCATCTTCTAAACCTTCATTTATGAATTTACCTATTATTCTAGAAACTTCTGCTACAGTTTCTATGTAATAAACTCTTAAGCCACTGTATACTCCTGTAATAATACCTGATATCTGATAAGCGCTTGCGTCTTTTACTGTTGTAGTAGCAATAATAACCCAAGAAATTGGCTGTGCATATGAATAAGATTTACCCTTAATAAGTCTGTATTCACTCCCAAGTTCAAGTCCCTCAGGAACCGTATTTCCATACAGTCTGTCATAAGTATCATGGTGCCTTTCAACAAATGTTTTTCCAAAAGTATAATCATAGCACCATGTCTGCATTACATCCAAGTCATAGTATATGTCAGTAACGTCATTGCTTACATATCCAATGCCTGTAATAAATGCATAGAACCATTTGTTTTCATAGTTTGTGTTCTTGAACATCAGATAGTTGCAGTCAATCAGCTGTTCATATTTGAGTGATACTCTGATAGTTCCAAGCTGTGATCGCTGATATGAATAGTCTGTCAGTGTATACTTCTTGTAAGCCATGAAAGCCTGTGCCTGTGCATCTTTGTCAGGATAGTAGACAGTATGCTCATAGCTTTTATTCAGGGGAATATTATTTAAAATATAGATTGTCGTATTCGGAACAATGTACATAGTCTACCTCACTTTCTTATTATATTATACCATACAAAAGCATAATAAAAAAAGAACAGATATTATCTGTTCTTTACTGATTAGCCTTTATTCAGTGTGACTGTAGCACCCACGTCGGATGAAGCGTTCATTGCTGTTGCGGCTGTATATGTTGCACCACCCATTTCAACCACAAGGGTAATGTCAGTTGCTACCTGTGAAGCTGGGATAATCAATGCACCGTATTCATTGACTGCAATACTATTTGTGACAAGTGTTTCAGTCTGAACAAATCTAGCTGTATTCGGTGCAAGTGTTGCATCGTCTGCCTTTGCTTCAAGAGTGAATACTGTAGCTTCAGGAGAGACATCCTTGCTCATGATTACAGCTGTCAGTGTTTCTGGAAGTGCAATATTTGCTGTACCAGCTACAAATGCAATTGCGTTTGCAAATGGTGAGTTACTGATTGTCTTCCATGTATGGTAGAAGTAGTTCCAGTACAAGCCACTTGCAACATACTTTTCTGTGAACTTTGTCGTGTTGTCATAGATTTGGAACCAGTCCTCATCCACAATGACAGCCTTGACATCTTTCATAAGTGCAAGTTCATTTGCAGTTACTTCTTCAATGCCATCAGACTCTGCCCTGATTTCATCAAATCGTTCATTGTCGAAAGTATCCCAGTCATCAATGAGATACAATGCACCCATGAAGTCAGCCTTATCCATATTGAATGCACTTGCAAGTACATTGACATCAAACTGTGCGTTGAACTTTGCATCCATGAAGATAATCTGTCTGTCCTTAGGTGTTGTATTCTTTACACCAGCTTCATTGTACTTGTCGCTCATAAATGGCAACTTGTTTGAAGCAGTTCGGAATTCTACTGCACTTTCTTTCAGGTCTGTGATATCACCAATGGACTGTGGATAGAACTTACCATGTGAGATTGCCTTGATAAGCATATACTTAGTCAAAAGGTATTCGTCATATTCTGCACTTGTGTAGATACTGTCTACGATACGTGCAATCATGTCTGTTACACCGTCTACAGACAGGAATGCCTGTCTCAAATCCTCATCCTGAATCGTTGTTGGATACATGACACGCCAGTTCATGACATGGAATGCACTCTTTACATCAGGAAGTGTACGCTTTAACTCACGTTCAGCACCCTTTTCAGGTGTGTAGTATACTGCCTTTGTAATACCTACAAAGATTTCTTCCACTGTTTCACCAAATTCAAGATAGCCTTTCTTAAGTCTTGCATACGGATTGTTGAATGTAGCGGAGCGAACCACTACAAGTGCAATTCTGTTGATAAGGGCATCCAAGAACTGGTTAGACAGTGCTGGATTTCCACAGATAATTTCACCGACCTTAGGAATATCAGTGTACTTTGTTACTTCAGGTACGTCATTCTGATACTGATAGCCAGCGTTCTTACGAATGACATTCAGGATATCCAGTGTGGTAGCGTTTAATGTTGATTTTGCAACTCGTTTAGCCATAGTTTCTATTTCCTTTCTTCAGAGAACAGGTCATTGAAAGTTTCCTTTTCATCCTCATCCTCTTCTTCTTTCTTCTCATCAGCTGGTGCCGGATTGTTATCTTTCTTTTCATCATCCCCACCGCTCATGAATCGCTCTTTGTACTTTGTGCGCCACTCCTTATCGTTTTCTTCAAACTTTGCTTTCCAGTCTGTATCGTCTTTCTGCTTCTCAGCAAAGTCCTTGAATGTGTCATCTACATCTTCAAGCAGTTGAAGCGTAGCATCGTCTGTATTGTCCTTGACATAGTCACGGACGATTTTCAATAATTCTTCTCGTGTTCTTACTGCCATAGCAACTCCTTTCTTCCTATATTATATCACATTCTACGTCGTAAAGATATTGGGGAAATATAATACATCAGCTTCAGTGGTGTTGTTTTCTTTTTGAAGGTAGCAGTGATAGTACAGTTTCCTTCACCGAACTGGAATACAGCAATTGGCTGTAGAATATTGTCGATACTGCCAGCACCGTTTATCTGCCAGCGGTTGAATACATACCCTTCAGGGATATCCGCATAGATAGATACACGATTCGTATTGTGACCTACATAGCTGTCAGCGTGACCGTTTACTACAGTCAGTGTGTATGTAGGTTCAGGTGGTGAAATATTGGGATGGTAGATGAAACCCTGAAAGCCACCTACTGTACCACCACTTCTCATGTAGCCTGTTGATTTGTATCTTCTGACATATTCAAACACTGCTCTATCATAGTTTGATTCACTTACCATGATATCACCGTTGTCGAATATCTCTTCTACAATAGCTACGTGACCGTATCCACCGCCACCCATGCATAATACAGCGCCGAGTCTAGGTTCCTGTCCTCTTTCGTATCCGTCAGCATGACCCCAGTATGTCTTTGCATTTCCACTGCTCAGGTCATACTCACTGGTTACGCCACCGAGTTCCATCCATCTTCCATGTACATACCCTGTACAGTTTGCAAGTACGGAACCACTCCATGCACTTGGACTGCCTAGAATCTGTGCGTTGTAGCCACCGTAATCAGTATTCGTCCAGCGTGGATCTCCACTACTCGGAGCGCTTGTTCTTGGTGTATAACTCATGTCTTTCTTCCTCTTCTAATAAGCTGAGAAAACATGCAAGCATATATTCTTGATAAATTATCAGTCCAATAAATGTCAGTACTACAAACATCATGGTCTTGCATTGCTCAGATATGGTGCTACGCCACTGTTGTACTTGCCACCATATACATAGCCTTCCTTCTTTGTTACAGCATCCTGAACATAGTACCAGCAGATATTTCCTACCTTTGCACCGTATCCATAGTAGTACAGCTTTCTTTCCTTAGGTGCTACTTCCTTGATTCTTCCAGTAGTACTTGGATAGTCACGCATATTCAATGCACACTTCGTTGTAAACACCTTAGGCTTCTTGCCATAGATGCCTGAAAGGTTCCATGTCTTTACTCTATCGCCTGAAGAATTTGTTTGCTTGTCAGCAACTGTAACTCTGTATTTGTCAGGCAGACAGATAAATCCCTGAAAGGCTGTATTGCCACCGTGTGACTTGTAACCTCTGCCATATTTGTAGCATCTTACCTTTTCCCATCTGTTACCGCCATAGTTGGACTGTGCAACAACGATATAGTCTTTGAAGATACCGACTACAATTGCTACATGACCGTATCTTCCATTCCAGCAAGCCACAGCACCAAGTTCAGGAACACTGCTTCTTCTGTATCCGTCAGCTGTATATCCATACCATTCCTTCGCATTTCTTCTAGACAGCTTAGGTCTTACACCCATCATTTCATACCATGCACCCCATGCATACCCTACACAATTCGGAAGGCATGAAGTACCATTTACTCTAATACATTCATTCACTCCGCCTGAACTTACATGACGATAGTATCTGTTCGTGTAGTCAGGCTCTGTAATTCTAAGTACACTCATAATCTACTCCTCACTTTCATCCATATCCTGTGGCGTATCATTCACTTCTGTATCCGCCTTTGGAGTATCGCTCTGGTTCTGCAACACATTCAAAGCGTTAGACAGTGCTTCAGGAATAGGAACATACTCTCTTAAATTCTCAATGCAAGAATAGAACTCCATTGCAATCAGACAGTACAGTGTAGCGTTGCTCACATAGCTGACCTTTAGAATATAGTCCAAACAGAAAGCAATCACCACAAGAATATAATCGTAACACTTCTTCAGCATCCCTTCCTTGAATCGACTCGACTTCAATTCGTGTGAAAGAATTGCTTTGATAATACCTGTAACAATGTCAAGTGCAATTGCAATGCTCATTACCGCAATTGCCCCTTCATTCATCTGGATCATTTTAATCACATCTTCCATATTTTATAATGTATCCTTTCTATGATATAATTATAACATTAAGGATGGTATATTTATATGGAAACTGTTTATTATGACGGTACAAAATTACTGTCAATGAAAGATATCAATGGCAATACGCCTGAAATATTCATGGTAACATCAAACCGTACAGCTGGTAAAACAACCTACTTCGGCAGACTGCTTGTCAACCGCTACATAAAATCAGGTGCTAAATTCATTCTGCTTTACCGTTTCAATTACGAGCTGGATGACTGCGCCGAGAAGTTCTTCAAGGACATTCAGAAGCTATTCTTCCCACTGTATGAAATGCGGTCTGAATCACGTTCCAAAGGCATCTATCATGAACTGTATCTCGTTGACAGAAAGTATGATGATGGAGACAACACTGGCTGTTCCTGTGGGTATGCAATCTCGCTGAACAGTGCTGACCAGATCAAACGTAACTCACATCTTTTTTCAGACGCTGAAGCAATGCTGTTTGATGAATTTCAGTCTGAGACTAATCACTACTGTAACAATGAAGTCAACAAGTTCATGTCTATTCATGACTCTATCGCACGTGGTCAGGGCAAACAGACACGTTACATTCCTGTCTACATGCTTTCGAACACTGTATCGGTTATCAATCCGTACTACGTCGCAATGGGAATATCCAAAAGGCTTTCAACAAGAACAAAGTTCCTTCGTGGCAATGGATTTGTACTTGAACAGGGTTATAACGAATCAGCTTCAAAGGCAATGCGTGAGTCTGCATTCCATCAGGCTTTCAATGACTCCAAGTATGACAAGTATGCAACAACTGCTACATACCTGAATGACAACTCTGCTTTCATTGCAAAGATGACTGGTAGAAGCTACTACCTTTTCACCCTCAGGTTTGAAGGTAAAGAGTATGGTGTACGTGAATATCCTGACAGCAACATTGTCTACGTGTCTGACAGTGTTGATGAATCATTCAAGACAAAGATAGCTCTTGACCTTGAAAGTCATGATATCAACTATGTACTTCTGTCACGCTACAATGAATACATTACTAAACTGCGGTTCTTCTTTGACCATGGATGTTTCCGCTTCAAGAATCAGGAATGTAAAAATGCTATCATAAATATGTTGTGCTACAAGCAGATCTAGTGTATAATATTATTGTACCGAAGGTACAGTCTCTCTGTCTGCTTTGGCTTGACATTATGTTTTTTCATTGAGTACCTCCTTATATATGAAGCACAAAAAGGAAAAAGAGTATTGGGTCTTACCCAGTACTCTTTTTCTTTATGTATCGACTCACCCTGTATCGCTCATGCGGTTAGCTGTCCGACAGTAGCAAGGCACCACTTAAGGCGTGCTATTCCTCGCCACCCAATGATTGATAAGCAAAGTGTGATACGTATATAATTTACTTCATTGTAAAGTAAGTGTCAACTAGAATTACACCACCGTCAATTCTTTTCGGTAGCAGTTCACCACTCAGCTTCAACCCAACATGGAAGTCCTTCATTGTCTTTTTAGCCTTTTCCATTTCATCAATGAATATATTCTTACAGGTCTGTGGCATTCCAGCACACTTCACATTGTAGTATGGCTTTTCTACTTCTTCCAAATCTTCATGTGTGACATGCTCAATGTATGTTTTCTGTCTTACAAAGATACCCTTATCCCAACTGCTTTCAAGTTTCCAGCAACAGAAGTTGGTAGGATGTACCTTGATACCTTTGATTTCATCAGGTGATAAGTCACAATGAATGCTGTCTGTATCCGCATAGATAAAGCCTCTTTTATGTTCTCCATAATAGTTCATCTGCGCACTTCTGATTGTGAAGTTTCTTGCATAGCTTGTGATTGCACTTCCTACAGCAATGTAGCCAGCCTTTTTCTTGTGTTCTTCCACCAGTTCAAACTTCAGTACACCGTTTTCAATGTACGGTCTCTGATAACTGCTCACGTCACTGCTTGCCATCTTTCCGTACAGATTGTTCAGGAACAGTTTCGCAAGTGTACGCATTGCGCCCTTGCTGTTCTGCTTTATTTCCTTGTATTTGTTGATGTAGATATCGAACAGTCCTATCTCAGTATGGAACCAGCATCCATGAAGTATCACCTCATCATAGACTTCATAGTGATCATGCAACAACTTATAGTCAGTACATGTAAGTGTCAGTCTTACCCTGTCTGTAAACTCTCTACCGTTTCTGTCATATCCGTGCATTACCTTCTGACCATTTACTGTAGGTCTTGAATCCTTCAGGCACTCTGTAGGATGATAGAATGGTGAACCCTTTATCTGTATGAATGGAAGATACCCTTCCTTGATTCTGAAGGAACATTCAATTGTTATGAAGAAGTATTTGTTATTCCCTCCTGCCTTTTCAGGTATCTCGTTTCCATACCAGAATGTAGGTGCCCCTACTGGGTATCTGTTGCCACTTTCACTGTGCATCATGGATGGATACAGACTGTTTACATCCGCTGTCAGTCCTCTGTACTTTATCATGTTTGTCTTTTCAGGAACAACATAGCACCACCCACCGTGATAGCTTTTTCGAATATACTCATCTACATTGCCTGAACCAAAGATACGTTCGTCAAGTGTGTACTCTGTCAAATCAGGGAACCAGTTATCCCAGTCAACCCCAATCAGATTTTTATATTCCGCAAGACAGCAACTGCCAATCGTCAACCTGTCATGCCCTTCACCGAACATGAATTCCAGCGCTTCCTTCAGTACAAGTACATCATTCTTGATGTATTCAATATCACTTTCACTGCAGTCAGCTAGACTGAATTTGTTTGTGTATTCCATGTCAGTCTTCTGATGTTTTGTATTGAATGCCTTGCCCACCTGTTTCAAGGTAAATGGGAACAGCTTCAGTGAATCCCTGATAGTTATCTTTACGCCTTTGTAGTTTACTACTATCATGTACCACTGCCCCATGTCTGATATCACAGTGTTGAATGATCCTCTCTCTTTTGCCTTGTGATTCTCTGTAAATGTGAACCTGTTCTTCAGAAGCCAGTCAACAATGAATGCACCGTCAAACTTCAGGTTATGATAGTACAGTATGAACTCATCCCACGGTCTCTTGCTGTGATAGATATATTCAAATGTATCTTTAATATTTCCAAACAGTTTTACATCTTCACTCCCCAGCTCTACCATTGCACTTGACCATACCTCTGTATGTATCTGTCCTTCGTAAACAGTTGTTTCAAAGTCACACGCATAGATATGTTTTGTTGTTACGTGTTTCATCAGTACTTACTCTTTCTATGTTTCTTCATCCCCTGTTTTCGTAAGGTGTGCCTATGGTACTCATTTCTGTGTCTGTGACTTCAACCTTCATATCATTATCAATCATATTTCTAAGACGTGACTCCATGTATCTGAAGATATCATTTACCTGTGACTGACTGCTTGCATACACCAGGTCTTTAGCCTGTCCTAAAAGATAAGAATATTCTTCTTCATTCATATCCCTTCTTCTCAGGTCTACGAATGCATCCAGCATATCAATAACAGCATCTTTTTCAGTTAAATCAAGAATATCACCTCGAACAGAAACAGCTGTATCAGGATAGCTGTTCAACAGGTCTTTGATTTCATCAACATTCTTGATTGTCTGCTGTCTTAAAGCCTGTACCTTTCTACGTTCAATCAGCTTGCCCTGTGCTACACTCATCTTTCTACCACTGTCAGACACATAGCTTCTAGCTTTGCTTATAGCCTTGCTTTCAGTTGAGAACTGCTTCAGGTAATTCACATCAGCCTTTGTTGCGATACCTTCCTTGATTCTGCTCAGTCTTGTCTCAAAAGCTTTGACTGTACTCTTCAGGAACTTGAAGCTCTTTCGCTGTGCTGTCTGAAGATTCCTGAATGCTTTCTCATAGGCTCTCATTGCACTCCTGGTGTAGTTCTTCTTTCTTGCCATAGGTACTCCTTTCTTATGTAAGAATATAATCTAATTATACTCTTACATAAGAAGGTAACTCAACAGTTACCTTCAGATTTTAATATGGCATATCACTTGCGTTGATAGATGGATACATCCTGTTTGTATCCAATGTCGCATTTGCTGTCACTTCTACAAACTCAATGTTCGTTGTAGACACATTGCCTTTTGTTTGATACTCTGAGAAGTGAATTGCTACCTTGCCAGCTTTGATTTCTTCGACACTTGGTTCATCAGCAAGAATCTTTTCTACTGTATCCTTAGTCCATGATGGAAGGTTGATTCCTCTATTGTCAGCTGTTACAGCAAATACTGAGTCAGCATAGTTTGCCTTGTCTGATTTGTGCCATCCAATGGCTACAATCTGAACTGTCTTGCCCTGTAAATCCTTTGCCTTAATCCATGTGCTTACCTTCTTCAGGTCGATATCGAATACCTTCTTCTGTGTGTTGTTGAATTTTGTAATGTTTAACATAATATACTCTCCTTTCATTACTTATTCATACTGCCCTTTTGCATGAGTGGATAGATAACTCTCAAATCCTTCAGAAAGTTATACAGATACTTTCGTGTCCCAGTCGTTACGATTCTGTTTCCGACTTTCAATTCAAAGTCTGTATTTTCCTGTTTTGTAACAAATATGTCAAGCGCTGTTTCACGTGATACAATATCTACCATGCTTGCAAGCATTGCCTTTGTAGTCACATTCACTCGGTTCTTTTTCATACTGTCACCTCTCTTTCTAATACTTATATAGTATACTATAAGTTGTGCTATATGTCAATAACTTATTTCAAATCTCCAATCATTTTCATCATTACGTCATATGCCTGTGACAGTCTTGCATAATACTGGATATACACGTCTGTATCAATGACTCTTGTGACCTTGTAGCACTTTGATACTCTTGTAATTGTGATACACGCTTCTTTGCTGCTCAGCTGTAGTCTGAACACCGCTAAAATCTTATCCTCTGTTACTTTCATGATTCTCTGTACTCCTTTTCAATCTTTTCCATGATTTCTTTTCCCTTTGTTTCTGCTTCTTCCTTTGTCCTGAAACAGTTACCTAATTTCCACATACAATAATCAGATGATGTATTAATCCATATCTGTTGGCACGTAATCCCAGCATATGGTGAATAATAGTAATAAAATTCATCAGCCTTCGGTTTCCATGGTAGCTTTTTAACGACTAAGTCACCCCTCATAACAGCATCTAATAAAGAACTTTTATCAAACCCAAAATCAGTACTATATAGCAATCCAAGTTCCGTTATCATATATGTGCAGTCATTAAATCTGTGTCCGTCTGTATCTGCTAATATAAATTCTTCGTTCAACTTTACACTGAACATTTTTGCGACCTGTTTGTAATAGTTCATAATCCCAACTCCTCTAGTGAATAACCTTTATTTACTTTCATCCCTTTATACATTGTATCAGCCTTGAAATTCGGCAAGTTTACATAATCACTAAACTCATTTTCATGTCTAACCTGAATAGAAATATATTGCATATTACCTTCACAGTGAAATAACTTACATATATTTATAACGTTCTTCCTGAAAGGTCTAATTACTTCAGACAGATACTTTCTTTCTACTTCATCAAGTACTGGTTCTTTTACTTCTTCAAGTAGCCATTTAAGAACACGATCCCCCACACCCTTCACAATTAAAACCTTCACAGTATCCGTTAACACTCTTTCTACATAATCGTTCATCAGTACTACATGCATCTAAGTTATCTAATACAATATCTTTATACTTTTCAATGTTTTTCATATTTTTACCTACTTTCTATACTGTACATTGTACACTTCACCATTGAAGTCTGTCATGATACTACTGTTTCCATTTCTAATCACATTCACAAACTCACCTGTTCTTGAATTGAACATCAGGTCCCCATTGATTGTAACATTGCTTGTGTTACCTTGACTGTCTAACAGAATACCATTGTAATCATCAATCATTGTTATCATGTTCATGTTATTCACCCCCTTCCTGTTTTATTCATGATATACTTCTGTACTTCTTCAGCATGTCTATAAACATCTTCATAATCATGTGAATACTTGCTCAAATCCTTTGCACATTGCTTAATTTCTTCCAGTGCTTCAACATCAGCGCCATTGTCAGTGTAATGCTCTTTTACAGCGTGATTTCCGATTATACCAACGAATTGATACAGATGCTGTGCAAAAGTCATTTCCTGCTCCACTCTCTTACCTCGTGAATTAATCCTATTACAGCTATTACCTCAACTAATGCCTGTAATGAATATCCGAATAAACAACCTAGAAAATAACGCATATCATTCACCTTCTTCCATTTCCTCATTCATGTCCATCAGGTCACGACAACTTGAATCTAATTTTCTAAGCATTTCGCTCATTAGTTCCCAGTTAACATCATTCAGCAATCCAACGATACTTAATTTATTGATAATCTGTTTATACTCACTAATCACAAACAACAAATCAAATAAAGCTGGGATGTTAGTTGAGGATTTGTCAACTTGGTCTTTCAAGTCATCAATAGCACTATAAAAGCTTCTTTCAAAATTCGTTTTGGTGCTGTGTCGATAATTTATCGACTGTCTTGTTTCTTCAAATAAGTCTTTCATTTTTTCTTCTCCTTTTAAGGCTTTACCTCATAGATGGATTCAATTGACTGAGTCCGTCTATGAGATAGCAATCAGGGATTGCATATCTCTTATCACTAATTAGTGATTATCCAAATCAGCGTCTAACTTCTTTAATAACTCATCAGTTCTATCTATACATTGTTTGAACTCATCAAAATTAGTTATCATACCATACATGTACATATTGTGAATTGTTCTTCTAAATTCTTTTAAATTTGAATAATTCCGCTCTAATCTATCAATCAGCATTTCATTGCATTCTTGAATAGTTTTTCACCTTTAAATACAATCGTCAATTAATACTTTTCTTTTCATATTCTACCTCTTTCATGGCTTACCGCCGACACCCTGAAAGGGTGTTTCGTCTTAATTTTCAAAGACTCTTCAGGACGGTTTTTATTAACTGATACCTAACACAAGCATTATGTACATTTTTCATGTTTAAGATTCCACATTCGCTTAAATACTTGCATTTAATCATATAAATCTTATTTACTCTATCTATAACTAACATGGCTATACCCCTTAACAGTAAAATACAAAGTATACATTTAACAGTTTGTTATTAAGATCTGTTATTCTAACCTCGTGTAGTTGACCATTGTTTCCATATACACCAGCGCTATAATACATTTGTGCTACCTCAGCACGGTACGCACCAGCACTTTCAGCCTTAACCATTCTAACGAATTGATTGAATGCATCAGCATCGAAACAAGTATCATGCTCATCTACTTCTTCTAATGTGTATAATTTACTGATAGCATTCTCATACTTGTAAACGTTGCTAGTCAATTTGTACGCCCCTAAGCGGTTAGCTTCTTTCTGTAATGCTTTTCTTGATAATTTTGTCATATATAGTCCTCTTTTCTATGGTAGTTTCTACCATCTTAAACTATTTAATATCGCTATTAAGTAGTTTAAGATGATACCGACTAAGTCGGTTTTTTCACCATCTATTTGTAAGACCTAAGTCAAACAAGAAACTGTAAGTCAATTGATACCCACTAATTGATAATAGTTGCAATGTCATGTGTAACATTAGTTCCATCATTCCAATTTGTTTTACTTTTTCATTAATGGCTTTACCATTATTTCTAATACTTGACCTATTCTCATCTTTCTTACCTCTCTTATCTCTTTGTACTTATATTATATTATATAATATAATAGTCAATACAATTATATCATTTCACATATTTTCACATAATTCACATATTGTGATTTTTATCACATAATTCACATATTGTGATTTTTAATTCACATATTGTGATTTTATCACATAATTCACATATTGTGATTTTTAATTCACATATTGTGATTTTATCACATAATTCACATATTGTGATTTTTAATTCACATATTGTGATTTTTAT
>OLWO01000457.1_pt1 | contig 16176 bp, 6 predicted proteins | sample 1673751 | NCBI WGS metagenome assembly OLWO01 (sample SAMEA103958125, study PRJEB25191) | human gut metagenome
AACTTTACCCGTGCATGGTTTGCTTGGCAGAACACGCTGTTTGGAGAATTGATTCTGAAATTAGTGAACGAGGGTAAAGTGGATTTGCTGAACAGCTTGTAAAAACAGGAATTATTTAAAATCAATAAAGTGCGCTGGAAGGAGGATTAGGATACAAATTGCATGAATTGGTTGTTCGTTGGTATTATTTGTGTTCTTTTCCTTTTTTTATCGTGATTTATTATAATGTTTAATCTTAAAGAATATGAAAAAGAATCGAGTGTACACAGTAAATTCATTGCTGGCTCGGATAAGTGGGAACTATAAGTTCTGGCTTATTGCCTTGCCTGCTGTGACTATGCTGGCGCAGGCTCCTGCGGTTTATGCACATGCGGAGACTATTACTGTGGTGCAGCAAAACAATGCCACGGTGAGAGGTTCCGTTAAGGATGCCACAGGTGAAAGCCTGATTGGAGTGAGTGTTACTGTTAAGGGTAAAGAAGGTGTGGGTACCATTACAGATGTGGATGGAAACTATTCCATTGTTTGTAGTGCCCAAGATGTTCTCGTCTTTTCCTATGTGGGATATGCCACTCAGGAAATTGCTGTGAAAAATCAAAAACAATTGAATGTTGTCTTAAAGGAGGATACCAAGGTGCTGGATGAAGTTATTGTCATCGGTTATGGTACTACTACCCGCAAGAGTGCCGTAGGTGCTGTAGACCAGGTAAAGGCTTCCATGATCGAAGACCGTCCCGTGGCTAACATGACAGATGCTTTGCAAGGGGCTGCGCCCAACGTGGTTATCCAGCAGCGCAGTAGCAATCCTAATGATCGTAAGACTAACTTTAATATCCGTGGTATCAGCACTGTGAATGACAATAGTCCGCTTTTTGTCATAGACGGATTGGTAGCTGATGGCGGTAGTTTCGATAAATTGAATCCCAATGATATTGAGAACATTTCCATCTTGAAAGATGCCGGTACAGCTGCTATTTATGGTTCACGTTCTTCCAATGGTGTAGTTTTGGTTACTACTAAGAAAGGTAAGAAGAACCAGCGTGCGACAGTTCGGTTAAGTGGTATGATGGGATGGCAGAATCCGGATATCTTGTTTTCTCCGGTGAAAGGCTATCAGAACGCTACTTTGCGCAATTTAGCTGCCACCAATGCTGGAGAGGCTCCTTTGTATACACCCGATCAAATCCGTGACCTGGCTGCCCATCAAAATGAAGAAAGCTGGTTTTTTGATCAGATAGTCCGCACAGCCTTACAGCAGAATTACAATCTAAGCGTATCTGGAGGTAGTGATAAAACTACTTACATGGTGTCCATGGGTTATTATGACCAGGAAAGTAATTATGTGGGCAACAGTGATTTTGGCGTGCAGCGTTATAATTTTCGTACCAATGTTAGCACGGAAGTGGGACGTTTGAAACTGAATGCTATTTTGGCTTATACACGTAATAATAGTGTAAGTACCACCGGTGGGAGTTTGGAAGTGGATGCCGCCCGTGTACCTACTTATTATTATTACAAAATGAAATCGGAAGATGGAAGATATTTGTTAAATGATGTATTGACTGAATTTAACCCATTGGGAGCATTGGAAGCTGGTGGCCGTAACAAGTATCGTAACAATTATCTGAACGCTAATGTCAATGCTGAATTCCGGCTTATTGACGGATTGAAGTTGCGTGGAGTGTTGGGTGCGGATGTGATAAACGACATGCGTTCTACCCGCAATTTGGGCGTATCCTATTACTTGAATGAAGAGGCTACCGAACCACGTCCAGTGAAAGATACTGACTATCGGACCAGTAACTGGAATCATACGGCTTACCTTATTAATAGCCAACTTTTGTTGGATTACAACAAGACATTCGGTAAACACAATGTCAGCGGGCTTTTTGGAGTAACCAATGAATCGTTTACTTCGTCTAGCAATGAGATTGAGAAGAAGGGGGTAGATCCCGACTTGGGTATCGGTACAGACATTACCAATAGTACTGTGGGAAACATCACAGGAAAAACATTTGTAGATGAATCCAACCGTACCAGTCTGACTTCTCTGTTGGGACGTGTGGGGTATTCTTACGCTGACAGATATTATACAGAATTCAGCTTCCGTTATGACGCTTCTTCCAAGTTTCATAAAGACTACCGATGGGGTTTCTTCCCCTCTGTTTCATTAGGCTGGCGTTTGAGCGAGGAGAACTTTATGCAGGCTTACAAGGAACGTGTGGGTGACTTGAAACTGCGTACTTCTTTTGGTATCTTGGGTAACCAGTCTATTGGTACTTATGACCGTTTTACTGTTTACGAACTGTACAACAACTCTTACGCATATAATAACCAGACAGTATCAGGCGCAGGTTTTAAGTTAGGTAAGGATAATTTGACTTGGGAAAAGACCAAAACCTTCAACGTGGGTGTAGACGCTTCGTTCTTCAATAACGCTTTGAATGTGACGTTCGACTATTTCTACAAGCGTACGAGCGACATTTTAATGAAGCCCCTTGTGCCTTCGGTATTCGGTACGGATATGGCGATGGACAACATTGGTGAGATGCAGAATCAAGGTTGGGACCTCTCTATCAACTATCGTTTGAAAACGGGAGCCGCAAATCATAACTTCAACTTCAATCTTGGTGACTCTTGGAATGAAGTGCTGAAGTACCCTGGTCACGAAAGAATCTCACAAATAGAGGAGTTGAGCCGTATCACCCGTGAAGGATGTCCGTTGGAGTCTTACTACGGTTACAAGATGGACGGCTTTTTCCAAAGCTACGAGGAGATTGAGGCATCGGCTATTCCTGTAGGTGGAAAGGTACAGCCGGGTGACGTGAAGTTTGTAGACCGTAACGAAGATGGTGTCATCGACTCGAAGGATAAGTTTATCTTGGGTAATGCCTTCCCTCGTCTTACTTTCGGTTTCAACTACAATGTAGAATGGAAAGGATTCGATTTCGGTATGTTCTGGCAGGGTGTGGGCAAGCGTGACATGATGCTTCGTGGTGAATTGATTGAACCGTTCCACGCCAATTACTCTTATAATATCTATAAGCATCAACTGGATTTCTGGACTCCTACCAACACCGATGCACGTTGGCCGAGACTTACTGCTCCGGGTTCTACTTCCAACAGAAACAACTACGGAAACGGACAAGGTTCCGACCTATTCTTGATGGATGGAAAATACCTGCGTCTGAAGAACTTGCAGATTGGTTACACATTCCCTAAAACATGGAGCCGCAAGGTGGGTATGGAAAAGGCACGTATCTATGTCAACGGACAAAACTTGCTGACTTTCAGTAATAACTCGTTTATTGACCCTGAATCTTCTGAGTTCGACTCTAAGATGGGTAATAGTGGCGCCAATTCTGGTAGAAACTACCCGACGCTCCGTTACTATGGTTTCGGTATAGACATTGAATTCTAAAAACAACAGATAACTATGAGACTAAGAAAATATATAGCTTTTGCCGGAATGGCTGTTCTGATGCTTTGCAGTTGCAACGAGATGGAGAACGCACCGACAAACAAATTTACGGATAACTCTTATTGGACTTCCACCACCAAAGCCCAGTATGTGGTGAACATGGCTTACAGCCAGATGTACAATGCAGGCCGTATGTGGAGCGATGAAAGTTTGAGTGACAATGCTTACGACGGTCGCAGTGTGGACGACCAACGTGCCATTCGCAAAGGTATGGCTACTCCCTCGCTCGACATCTTCAAGAATGAATGGAAAGACCTTTACGGAGGCATAAAGACCTGCCACGTGTTCCTTGAAAAGGTGGATCTGGTACCCAACATGGACGCATCTGTTAAAGCACGTATGATTGCCGAGATACGCTATATCCGTGCAAGCCTCTACTTCCGTCTGACTAACCTTTATGGTGCAGTACCTTTCTTTACGGAGGACATCACGCTGGAAGAATCGCGGAGTGTAAGTCGTACAGACCGCGAAACCATTATCAGCTTCATTCACCAAGAATTGGAAGACATCAAGGATGCGCTTCCCACTCGCGACCAATTGCCCGAAGAAGACAAGGGCAAAATTACTAAAGGTGCCGTTTGTGCTTTGCAGGCTCGTGTCTACTTGATGGATAGCGACTGGAACAATGTGATGCTTTATTGCGACAATCTGATGAACAAACAGGGCGAATATGGTACTTATGCCTTATTTCCTGATTATGCCGGGCTTTTTGATGAAGCCAATGAGTATAATGAAGAGATTATCATGGACCGTTCTTATGTACCCAATTTGATTACTTGGGGTGAGATGGTAGACATGATTCCTTTGTCAAGAGGCGGACGTGCCGTGAACCGTGTGCCGCAGCAATCGTTGGTAGACACTTATCTGATGCTTAGTGGAAAGACTATCAGTGAAGCCGGGACAGATTATAACCCTGCTTATCCTTACGACAACCGTGACCCACGTCTCACCGCTACTATCATTTATGATGGCTATGACTGGAGTGGCAATGTGGACGATGGCAGTAAAGACGTAGTCATCAACATTCGTCCGGGTTCGGGAACCGATGCCTACGATGGTGGTGGAAACGGCACTTCTACCGGTTATTTCACCCGTAAGTATTATAATCCGCAGGCTCCCGGTGACCAGAATTCCGGTATGAATATCATCACTATGCGCTATGCTGACATCTTGCTGATGTATGCTGAGGCTGTTCACGAAACAAGCGGTATGACTGAAGAGGTATGGAACAAGACCATCCGTCCCATCCGCGAACGTGCCGGATTTACTGCCGATGCAGCCTTGAACTTTCCTGCCGGAAAGAGCAAGGAAGAGATGAGGCAGATTATTCGCGACGAACGTCGTGTAGAAATGGCGATGGAAGGTTTGCGCTGGTATGATATTAAGCGTTGGAAGGCTGGTAACGAATACTTGTCGGGCAAGGTGCGCGGTGCAAGCTTCGTGGACGAGAACAAGCTTGACACTCGCAAGTTCGAAGAGGCAAGAGATTATCTTTGGGCAGTTCCTATCAGTGAAATCAATTTGAATCCCAATCTGGCGCCTAACAATCCGGGATATGGAAATTAACGTGTATCTAAACTCATTAAAAACAATAGAACAATGAAAACAATATTCTCAACAATAGCTCTTTTTTCGGCAGTCCTCTTTGCTACGTCTTGTACGGAAGACATGGAATACAAGGATTCCAAAGTTTCCTCAGTAAATCAGTTGTATGAACCCACTGACGGCAAGGAAGTAGTCTTGCAATCGTCGGCCAGCGCCAGCCTGTTCTTTGAATGGGAGTCGGCCAAGGCTGAAGATAGCGGTGCCCCTCTTTATGAAGTGGTATTCGATAAAGAAGGTGGAGATTTTTCTAAGCCTATTTACAAAGTGCTTTCTGACAATGGCGGTTCTTTGAGCTATGCTACCATCAGCCACAAGACATTGAACAAGGTTGGTGCGGCTGCCGGATTGAACAGTGGTGAGACGGGTACACTTGTTTGGACAGTAATGGCTTCCAGAGGTTTGAATTCTGTAATGGCAAAGGAAAGCAAGAAGCTCACCATCACTCGCTTGGTGGGATTTGAAGAGATTCCGGCACAGCTTTACTTGACCGGAAGTGCTACTGAAGGTGGTATGGATGCTTCTAAGGCTGTGGCGTGTGCTTCACCCGAAAAGGATAAGTTCGAAGTCTTTACGAAGTTGGAAGGCGGAAAGACTTACAAACTGGTAGATAGAGCAGCCGAAGGTGCCAAGGTGTTTTATATCAATGGCAATAAGATTATGGAAGGCGAAGGCGAGACAACCGTAGAAAAGACGGGAGTTTACCGCATTGAGATGGATTTCTCCATTGCATCTGTAACCGTCAGGGAAGTAAGTAAGATGGAATTCTACTTCTGTCCGAGTGGTGCCGCAACTTTTGAATTGCCTTATGTTGGAAACGGTGTGTTCTGCGGTCAGGATAAAATTGAGTTCAAGCAAGAAGGATGGGGGCGCGACCAACGCTATAAGTTCTTGATGACTTATGCTGATGGTAGTATACAGTATTGGGGAACCAAGAATACTACAGACTCTAATCCTGGTGCGGCTACTCCCGAAGATCCTTATTTCTACATTATGGAGACTCCTGATAACCAATGGGATCAGAAGTGGAAACTGAACAATGAATTCGATGGTGCGGCCGATGGCCACAATCCGGGTGCCATCACCAAGATTAGTGTGATATTCAATGTGGAGAACTATACTCATAAAGTGGAATTGGCCAACTAATTTAAGGAGAGATTATGAAAAAAATATTATTTTGTCTGCCCCTGCTTCTTTTGGCACTTCAATCGTGCGAGATAGAAGATGAGTATATGTATGATAAGGGGCTTTACACCATAGATTGGGATGCGGCTGCCGATAGCAGTTCTGTGACCCTGATAGATCGTTTCTGGAATACGGAAGAGAATTATTTCAACTACGGGAATGACGGTTCAATCAAGGATTTCCATTATTGGCCGCAGGCTCATGCTATGGATGTGATGATAGATGCTTACAATCGTACCGGAGATAGCAAGTACAGCGACTTGTTCGACAAATGGTATGTCGGTATCAAGGCAAAGAACGGTGGCAGTTATTGGAACAACTTTTATGATGATATGGAGTGGATTGCTCTCACCATGATTCGCTTGTACGAAGTTACTGATGAAAACAAGTATCTGGAAACTTCTCAAGAGATGTGGAATGAAATCAAGACCGGTTGGAACGATTACGCAGGTGGTGGCATTGCTTGGACTCACGACCGGCTATGGAGCAAAAATGCTTGTTCCAACGGTCCTGCTGCTTTGATTGCTGCTCGTCTTTACCGTATTAACGGGAATCAGGAGGATTTGGATTGGGCTGTCAATATTTATAAATGGGAGCGTGAAAATTTATTTAACCCTGCTACCGGCGCCATCTATGATAATGTGAACGGTGAAACGGGTGAGTTGAGTACACTTTCTCTTTCTTATAACCAAGGTACATTCTTGGGTGCTGCTTACGAACTGTATAAGATCACAGGAGAAGAGTCCTATTTGAAAGATGCTCGTAAGGCTGCCAATTTCGGTATCAGTAATAGCAGCATGATAGATACTGGAAACAATTTACTTCGTGATGAAGGCGATGGTGACGGAGGTTTGTTTAAGGGTATTTTCATGCGTTATTATGTGCAGTTGATTATGGAACCGAATTTGGACCCCATATATAAGAAGAAATTCATCACTTTCTTTAACAATAATGCTGAAATCTTGTGGCGAAAGGGAATCAATAAACTTGATTTGCTGTATAATACTAACTGGGCAATGAACAATAGCGGTAACAACCATTTGACTACGCAGACAAGTGGTTGTACTTTGATTGAAGCCAAAGCTCTCTTTGAAAAGAGCCTGAAATAAGTTAGCAATTAAAAGTGTGTCGAAACTCAATCTGGTTATTGGGTTTCGGCACATTTTTTTTTAGAGCCAGTTTTAATTGGCAGTTATTTTGGAAATAATGTTTTTAGAGACAACAGTTTTTTATATAAAATAAATACAAAAGATGAAACAGAATCAATATTTATTTCTACTGTTCGCCCTGATTGTTCTGACGGGCTGTGGCGGTACGCAGAAGAAATTAACCGAATATGTCAATCCTTTCTTGGGTACGGCTACTTTGTGGGAGCCTGAGGACTTAGGGTATACGCGCAAAATAAAGTCACGTACATGGGGTGCGGAAACTTATCCGGGTGCTACCTTGCCCAACGCAATGGTGCAGCTCAGCCCCGTTACACAGTTTCGTAGCGGTGCGGGCTATCAATATGAGGACACTGTGATTTATGGTTTTTCACATACTGCTAAAGGGCATTGGAACTTGTTGCATGTCCCCATGTTGCCAGTGGTGGGAACTATCGCTCCGGGTAATTATTGCTCCGGGTTTAGTCACGAGAAGGAATCTGCGCATCCGGGGTATTACCAAGTTTATCTGGAACGCTATAAAGTGAACGCCGAGTTGACCAGTACCTTGCGTTGTGCCTACCATAAATATACTTTCGGCAAGGGCGACGATAAGTCATTATTGGTAGACATCCGCCGTTCTAATAATGATGTCCGTGATTGGAAGATTGAGAAGGTTGACGATAATACGTTCACGGGTTATCAAGATGGCGATGGTAAAATCTACTTTTACGCTAAGACCAACTATAAAATAGGCCAAGTGGAAATGGTAAAAGACGACAAACATGAGGTGGCTGTGCTGCGTTTTATCGACAGCAAAGGTGTTGAACCTTTGGAAGTGAAGGCTGGTTTCTCGTTTGTGAGTATAGAGAATGCTCAAATGAATTTGAAGGCCGAAATGTTGAACAAAAGTTTTGCACAAGTGGCAGAAGAAGCTGATGCGGCTTGGGAAGCACTCCTCTCCAAGATTCAAGTTGCAGGTGGCACGGAACGTGAAAAGAGATTGTTTTATTCTACTTTCTTCCATGCTTTTAAATGGCCGGCTTTGCGTAGCGATGTGAATCATGAATATACTGATGTCCGTGGCGAAGTAGTGAATAACGGCTTCCACTATTACACTGACCCTTCTTTTTGGGACGATTATCGCAACAAACTGGTACTCATAGGTATGATTTCTCCCGATGTGACTACTGACATCATTAGGTCTATTATTGACAAAGGTGAGAAGCGTGACGGCTACATGCCCACCTTCTTCCATGGTGATCACGCTTCCACTTTTATTTCTGGTTCTTGGTTGCGTGGTTTGCATGATTTCGATCTGGAGCGTGCTTATAAGTTGATTCTGAAAAATGCTACGGTGCCCGGTAAAGGAGGACGTCGCTATTTGGATGAGTATATGGAGCGAGGTTGGATTGCTGAAAAAGACACAGTGAATGTACCCACATGGGACGAATACAAAGGGGCTGTGACCAAGACCCAGGAATATGCTTACGATGACTATGCCGTAGCCTTGGTAGCCAAGGAGCTGGGAGATGAAGCCAACTACAAACTGATGATGGAACGCTCCAACAACTACAAGACGCTATTCGACCCCTCTACCGGCTTTTGGAGAGGTAAGATTGACGATGGTAGCTGGATTCAGGATTTCGATCCGTATTATCCCTATTACCAGTACATGTACCGTGAGGCCAATGCATGGAACGCCCTCTTCTTCGCCCCCCACGACCCCGAAGGCATGATTAAGCTCTATCCCAGTAAAGAGGCGGTGGAGGCTAAACTGGATTCCTTATTCAGCGAACCGTGGAGAGGTTACGAGGCCCACAACCTGACCGGATTCATCGGAAACTATTGCCACGGAAACCAGCCGGGACACAGCATTCCTTACACCTATTATTTCATAGACAAACAAGAGAAAGCCCAATGCATTCTTGACAGTCTGATGAACCACTACTATGACATGGGTGCCGACAAGCTGGCTTATGCAGGGATGGATGATGCCGGCGAGATGTCTTCGTGGTATGTGCTCAATGCTATTGGACTTTACACTTATTCGCCTGCCGATCCTGAATATATTGTTACTGTTCCCTTGTTCGATAAAGTGACGTTCAATCTGAATGGTCGTCCCTTTACGATTGTGAAGAAAGGAAGCGGCAAGAAGATTATTGACATTACTTATGACGGTAAAAAGATTGACGGTTACTTTATCACCCATGACCAACTGAGGGAGGGCAAGGAACTGGTGATTACTACGGAATAGATAAACAATGGAGTTATGAAAAGAAATATACTGCTTCTATTCACATTCTTTGCTTGCATTACTGTACAAGGGCAGACTCCGGTTCGTTTGGTTGATCTGAGGAGCGAACATCTTGACAGACCTATAGGTTTGGATAATCCCGTTCCACGCCTTTCTTGGCGGATGGAAGATGGTAGGCAGGGAGCTGTGCAGACTTCCTGGCGGATTGTGGTAGACGAAGACTCGTTGAATGTGGTCAATGGCTGTGGCAGGATGTGGGATAGTGGAAAGAACGATTCCCGTAATCAGCTTGTGGCCTATGCGGGCAAAAAACTGCAGCCTTTCACTAGATATTATTGGAAAGTAATCTGCAGCGACATGGAATATAAGGAGACAGCTTCTCCTGTCTCTTACTTTGAAACGGGCATGATGGGGATGCAACATTGGCAAGGTGCTTGGATTGGCGATGGCAAGGATATTCATTATGGGCCTGCCCCTTACTTCCGAAAAGAGTTCAAGACCGGCAAAAAGGTAAAGTCAGCGCGTGCTTATATTGCCGCTGCTGGACTATATGAGCTTTACATCAATGGCGAGAAGGTAGGAGACCACTGCCTTGCCCCTCTCTATACCCGCTTTGATCGCCGCAACTTGTATGTGGCTTATGATGTGACTTCACAATTACAGAATGGTGACAACGCTATTGGCGTACTTTTGGGTAACGGCTGGTATAACCATCAATCCAAAGCAGTGTGGGACTTCGACCGTGCCCCTTGGCGCAACCGTCCCGCTTTCTGTCTGGACTTGCGCATTACTTACACCGATGGAAGCGTGGAGACTATTCCCACCGATCTCAGTTGGCGGACAGCGTCGGGTGCAATCACTTTTAATAGTATCTATACTGGCGAGCACTACGATGCACGTCTGGAGCAGAAAGGATGGAGCACTCCGGAATTCGATGATTCCAAGTGGCGCGGAGTAGCCTATCGGAGTGTACCTTCTTCCAATGTCACTGCCCAGCAAGTACATCCCATCCGTAATGTAAAGATTTTCCCCGCCGTCTCTTTCCGCAAAGTGGACGAGAAAACATACATCTATGATTTCGGGCAAAATATGTCCGGTGTGACTTGTATTCATGTTTCGGGTGAACGGGGAACGGAGGTCAGAATCAAACATGGCGAACGCTTACATCCAAATGGCCGCCTCGATCTCTCGAACATTGATGTCTACTTTCGAGGCGATAAGGAGAAAGACCCTTTTCAGACGGACATTCTCATTCTGAGTGGAGAAGAGGATGAGTTCATGCCCCGATTTAATTACAAGGGATTTCGTTATGTGGAGGTAGTGGCAGATAAGCCTATTGAGCTTGACCAAAACAGCTTGATTGCTTACTTCATGCACAGTGATGTGCCGGCAGTAGGTAGCTTGGAATCTTCGAGTCCACTGATAGGCAAGCTGCTCCATGCTGCCAATCACTCTTACCTTTCCAATCTGATGGGCTACCCCACCGATTGCCCTCAGCGCGAGAAGAACGGTTGGACTGGTGACGGTCATTTTGCCATTGAGGCAGCATTTTATAACTTTGATGGAATTACCGTTTACGAAAAATGGTTGGCCGACCATCGTGACGAACAGCAGCCCAACGGAGTGCTGCCCGATATTATTCCAACTGGTGGATGGGGATATGGTACAGACAACGGGCTGGACTGGACTAGTACTATTGCCATCATCCCTTGGAATATCTACCTCTTCTACGGTGATAGCAAGCCCTTGAGCGATTGTTACGAGAGCATCAAACGTTATGTGGATTATGTGGAGCGTATCTCTAACAATCATCTCACTACGTGGGGGCGCGGAGACTGGGTGCCGGTGAAGTCAAAATCCAATAAAGAGCTGACTTCCTCGGTCTACTTTTATGTAGATACCAAGATTTTGGCCGCTGCTGCCAAACTCTTCGGCAAACAGGCCGATTACGAATATTATAATGCCTTGTCGGAGGAGATAAAGCAAGCTGTCAATGATAAGTTCCTGAATCGAGAAACAGGCATCTATGCCGAAGGTTCACAAACCGAATTGAGTGTTCCCTTGCAATGGAAGATTGTGCCCGAAGAGTTGATAGGAAAAGTGGCAGCTAACTTGGCACATAAGGTAGAGGAGGACGGTTTTCACTTGGATGTGGGTGTATTAGGAGCTAAAGCTATTCTGAATGCACTCAGCGAAAATGGTTATGCTGAAACAGCTTATAAGGTGGCTGTACAGGACACTTATCCTTCATGGGGTTGGTGGATGGTGAACGGTGCCACTACGCTGCTCGAGAACTGGGATTTGCAGGCTACTCGTGACATCTCGGACAATCATATGATGTTCGGTGAAATAGGTGCTTGGTTCTACAAGGGGCTGGGAGGTATTTTCCCTGATCCCGCGCAACCTGGTTTTCAAAACATTCTGCTCCGTCCCCATTTCATAAAGGGATTGAAACGGTTTGAAGCTCGTCATCGGTCGCCTTACGGTGAAATTGTTTCTCGCTGGGAATGGAAAGGGAAATGTGTGCATTATGAAGTTACAGTGCCCGCTAACAGTACAGCTACACTCACTTTACCTGACAAGGCCGAGAATGTACGGGTGGTGGAACTGGCGGCAGGAAGATATGAGTTTATTGTAAAGTGACCTTGTACTTCATTTATGCTTGCAAATATGTAATTAGCGGGTTTGCCACGTTGTTGTGGCATAACTCGCTAATTTTTATAGTCGGTATGTTAAGGGATGGCTTTTTCATTCTTATAGCCTGATCTTTCCCTCCAACCGTATATCTTCCGACGAAGCCCCTATCAGCAGCTTCACCGTTCCGGGTTCTACAACGAACATCTGCTTTTCTTCGTTCCAATAGCCGAGCTCCTCTTTGGGAACGGTAAGCGTCACTTCCCGGGTTTCGCCGGCCTTGATGGGGATACGCTTGAAGGCGCGCAACTGCTTGGAAGGACGTTCCACTTTGGAGTCCGGATAGCTGGCATAGAGCTGTACGACTTCTTCTCCGTCGCGTCCGCTGGTATTCTTCACTGATACCGTCACGCGGATGTTCTTCTTGTCTTGCTTGACGGATTCAATCTTCTCGTACGTAAAGTCGGAATAGCTCAGACCATAGCCGAAAGGATAGAGCACAGGGCCTTGGTGGTACATATACGTACGTCCGTTGCGGATGTCGTAGTCCATCATGTCGGGCAGGTCGATGATGTCTTTCACCCACGTCTGTACGGTACGTCCGGCTGGATTTACCTTGCCGAAGAGTACGTCGGCCAGTCCGTTGCCCTGCTCCTGGCTGCAGTGGGTGATGTGAACGATGGCAGGCACGTGCTCCTGGCTCCAGTTGATGGTGTAGGGGAAACTGCTGACGAGCACCAGTATGGTATTGGGATTGGCTTTGAGCACCAGCTTCACCAAGTCTTCATCGGGCAGCATCAGCGATTTGCGGTCCACGGCTTCGCGGCCGTCACTGGGGACGGGAGAGAACTTCCAGTCCGCACGCGTGCCGTAAGGATGGTTTCCTACACACACGATGGCAACGTCGGCGGCTGCAGCAGCCTTTTCTGCCTGGCCCATGCGGTTGTCTTCGGTGTGGATGATTTCGGTTCCTTCTTTCACAGCATTGCGTATGCCACTCAGAATCGTTGTTTCGTAAGGCGGGGTACCACTATACCAATCTTGCACGATTTTGTCCGAATACGGGCCTATAACGGCTATTTTACGCAGCTTTCCGGCATCGAGTGGCAGGAGTTTTTTGTTTTTCAATAACACCACGGACTTGGCGGTGACTTCCCGTGCCAGCCTGCGGGCTTCTGCTGTCATGAAAGGCGGTGTCTCCGTACTGTTCTTTCCGATAGAGAGATAAGGGTTACGGGAGTTGTCCCCGTCCAGCAAGCCGAGCTTGAGGGCGACGAAGATGTTCCCGCGGATAGCCTTGTCGATGTCGACTTCGGTCAGTAATCCCTTTTCCAGAGCTTCCTTGACGTAAGGAACGTATGCGTCGAGAAATTGTCCTGTGGTGGCTTTTACTACGGCAGCGGCACCTTCCGCAAAGCTCGGAAAACTCTTGTGCGCTTCAATCAGCAGTTTCAGGGCACCGCCGTCCGTACAGATGATACCGTTGTTGCCCCACTGCTTGCGGGTAATCTCTTCGAGGCAGGGATGGATGGACATGGGGATGCCGTTCCAACTGTTGTAGGCGGCCATGAAGGCACGGCTGCCTCCCTCAGTGATGCCTTTATAGAAAGGATAAGCATAGTATTCATGGAACAAGCGCGTGTCGAAGTCGGAGGAAGTGCTGTCCCGTCCGTCTTCGTTGCTGTTGGCAAGGAAATGCTTCATCAGAGAGGCAGTTTTCCAGTAGCGGGGATGATTGCCTTGCAGGCCGCGTACGCTGGCAATGGTGAGTTGGGCGGTGAGGAAAGCATCTTCTCCGAAACTCTCCTCGGTGCGTCCCCAGCGTGGGTCGCGGGCAAGGTCGGCATTCGGAGCGCGCATCACGAGGGCATGACGCTTGTTACCGGTGGTCTGCATGTAGTAGCGGGCTTCTTCAGCGGCTTGTTCCGCTACTTTCTGCACCAAATCGGTGTCCCATGTGGAGCCCAGACCGTAGGATTGGGGGAATATGGTGGTGGGGCAGTCTGTGGGGACTACTTTCCCGTCTTCCGTTCTTTGGCGTCCGCCCCACATGGCAGGCCCGCCGAGGGTCAGCCCGTGCAGTCCTTCGTAGTGTCCGCAACGGGGAATGTTGAAGCGAGGGACACCGAGGTCGGTGGAAAGAAGGTTTATCTTTTCATCCAATGTCAGGATGGAAAGAAGATGTTCCACGCGCTGTTCGTCGGTGAGCGTGGTATCTTGAAAGGCTTGTGTGTGTTGTGCGCTTGCCTGTAAGCCGAATAGCAGGGGCAAGGCGAGGAACAATAACTTGTTTCGCATGGGGTATTAGGGTTTAATGTGTTTGATATACCGGTTATGGGATTGATATCCGTTGTAACTGTCCGCCCTGCGGCAGGCAGAGCAATCCTTCAGCTTTCTTTTCGTCTGCCAGATACTTCTTCCACGTAATCTTGTCCCATTTCATCTGGTCTGTGCATTGTGCCACGGGGATATGGGGGATGGCCGAACCGTCCTTTACAAGAATGACGATGGGCAGGGTGCCGCATTCAATATGGTTCCATCCCGGAGCATACACCTTTCCGGTCTGGTAGTCTATCCATTTCTGCCGTCCGGGGAGGTAGACATCCCGTCCGCTGCCCTCTTCGAGCATGGGTGCCACGAGGAGATTGGAACCGAACATGTACTCGTCCTCTACCAGCCATGCACCCGGGTCGTCGGGATACTCCAGCAGCAGGGCGCGGAGTATCGGCCAGCCGTTTTCGGTGCACTCTTTGGATTGTGCGTATACATAGGGCATCAGTTTGTACTTCAGCTCGGCGCAACGGCGGAAATAGTCTGTGAACTCTTTCCCGTAGTACCACGGCTCGGTGGGAGGTGCTCCGTGCACGCGGCTGTGGCTGGTGAGGAAGCCGAAGGGCAGCCAGCGGCGGTAGAGGCTTTCGGGGCTTTGGGTCACGAAGCCGCCTATGTCATTGCTCCAGAAGCAGAATCCGCTCAGTCCGATGGAGAGGCCGCTGCGGATGGTTCCCTCGAAACCGGTTTCGGTGGTTGCGGCGTCACCGCCCCAGTGCAGCGGGTAGCGTTGTGAACCTGCCCATGCAGAGCGTGCCCAGATGATGTTTTCGCCGTGCAGCTTCTTGATGATGTCGGCCACGGTTTTGTTGTAGCGCAGCGGGTAGAGGTTGTGTTCGTACAGTCCGCTACGGCCGTTGGCATAGATGGCATCCAGCGGAGCACCTTCACCGAAGTCTACTTTGATGGCGCCTACACCCATTTCAATCAGATTGCCGAGTTTTTCCTGATACCACTTCACGGTTTCGGGGTTGGTGAAGTCCAGCACCACGTCCTCGTAGGGGAGCTGCCCCTTACCGTTGCGTACGTACAGACCGCGTTCCACCAGCTCGGGGAAGAACTTGTTTTTCGGAGTGAAGTAGGGGAGTTGCCAGAGGCAGGTGCGGAAGCCTTGTGACCTTAGGTCGGTGAGCATCTGCCGGGGATTGTCGAAGCGGTCGGCGGCAAAGGCGTAGTCGCACTGCCAGTCCACGCCGAACCAACCGGTATCGAAGTGGATGACGTCGCTCGGTATCTTGTTCTCACGCAGTTTCCGGGCTACATCGCGGCCCTCTGCTTCGCTGAAGTAGGTGATGCGGCTCATCCAGGTGCCGAAGCTCCACAAGGGGGGCATTTCGGGCCGTCCTACCAGTGCGGTGTATTCGCTCAGCATCTCCTTCGGCGAACCCAGGAAGATGAAGATGTCCATCGCTTCGTCTGCCATGAAGAGTTTGGTGGCTCCGATGTAGGAACAGCCGAAGTCGCAGGTCACGGGGGCGGAAGTGTGCATGAACATGCCGTAGCCGCGGTTACTGAAAAAGAAGGGGATAGGCTTGTACATG
>OLWO01000476.1_pt1:5000-15396 | contig 15396 bp, 9 predicted proteins | sample 1673751 | NCBI WGS metagenome assembly OLWO01 (sample SAMEA103958125, study PRJEB25191) | human gut metagenome
TGGATTTTTGGTGTCGTCGACCGGCGGACGGCGGATGCGGCTGCCGTCAGTCAAAAAGTTAGGAGATTGTCCGAGAGGAGACATGGCGGCGGCAGGTTAAAAAATAATTGCTCGAAGCGAGACTTCGTCCGATGTCCGGAAAAAACAGGTTGTGTATCGTGAAGTTGAGCTTCGGAACGTGAATGTGCGGTGATAAAAAAATAAGCTTAACAATTTTAGCAGAAAATATTACTTCCAGCCGTGCGTTTATAAAAAATATCCACACAAAAAAAAGAAATATGCAATGGATATGGCAAGGACTACCCTGTGTATGGGCGATAAATGGAAAAATAAAATGCGGAAATAGGAAATTTACATAAAAAAAAGGATGACGTCCCATATAAAATATGAAACGTCAGAGCCCTACTCGTAAAGAAACATTCGATTATTATAGCTTCCTTTCCAAATCAGATATAAAATCAAAAAAGTTTCTTTATCAAAAGAATATTACGGAATGTAGTTTCCGTCAAGTGTAATTTTTACTTTCGGAATAAGACGCCTAGGATTGCGGTTTTCCCGGACAGTGAAAGAAAAAGCGCAAAACTGCCGTTTTTAAGAAAGTCCGTTTTAAGGTTGAAAATGTTTTTTTATGTATCGGTGCAGCGTACTCCAGCTGCATTCGAATTCCCGGGCGATTTCCGCTTGTGAAATGTTGCGGGCCAGCATCCGTTCGATCTGCCGGTGATGTTTTGCCAGTTTTTGGTAATTGAAACCATAAGGGCGGCCCAAGTGTCGTCCTTCGGATTTCAGTCGTTTGAGAGATTCTCTGGTCCTTTGCGAAATCAACTGGCGTTCAATTTCCCCGGACAGGGAAAAGGCAAAAGCGAGGACTTTTGATTGGATGTCGGCTCCCAGTCGGTAATTTTCCTTCAATGTCCAAATTTGGCATTCTTTTTCCAGACATTTTTGCAAAATGCCCATCACTTCCAACATGTTGCGTCCAAGTCTTGATATTTCGGTGGCAACGATGACGTCTCCCGCTTTTATCTTTTGCAGGAGTTTTCCCAGTTTGCGCTGTTTCAGCTCTTTGCGCGACGAAATGGTTTCCGTGATCCAGGCGTCGATTTTAAGGTGCTGCCGCTTTGAAAATTCTTTAATTTCGTGGTGTTGGTTTTCGATGTTTTGATGGTCGGTTGAAACGCGCACATATCCATATATCATGATCAGTTCCTCGTAAAAAGTTTTTAACTCGGAAAGACCATATCATTTAAAAGAGCGTTTATTTTCTTCACTTAAAAATAATAACACAAGTTTTGTCCAAAATCCGCAGGGGCGGTGCCGCCAAAGAAAGCATGTATCCGGAGACCGGCCGGGGAGAAGCGCAGTTCGCAGCCAAAGGCTGTTTGGCAACCTTGGGAGAAGAGGGGGCAGTGACAATCCGCGCGGTCCGGTGTTGCGTGAGTGCGGCAATAGTCCGTTCGCTTTTCAGCCGGTTGGCGAAAAACAAAAATTTCTTGCATAAACCTTTTAATATGCTAATGTTTTAATATATTACAATTTTTAAGGCTGGCGGGATGAAAAAGAAAATTTTTGGTTTTGATTTGGGGATTGCTTCGATCGGCTGGGCGGTTATTGATCATAGTGATGAAAATTTTGATCCGGAAACAGGAGAGATTATTGAAGGAAAAGTCGTTGGCTGCGGAGTGCGCTGTTTTCCGGTAGCGGAAAACCCGAAGGACGGTTCCTCGCTGGCGGCGCCCCGGCGGGAAAAACGCTTGTTGCGCCGGATCACCCGCCGCAAGGCCAGGAGAATGCTTGGTATTAAACGTCTGTTTGTCGCCAAGGGACTGGTCGCTTCAACGACGGAACTGGAAGCGCTTTATGCCGAGCAAACAGGCGGCGACGTTTGGAATCTGCGTGCAGAGGCCTTGCGGCGTCCGCTGTCAAAAGAGGAACTGCTGCGGGTTTTGACCCATCTGGCAAAACATCGCGGTTTCAAGTCTTACCGTAAGGCTGCTGAAGAGGCGGACAAGGAAAGCGGCCGCATCTTGACGGCGATTGCGGAAAACCGGAAGGAAACGGCCGGTTTTCAAACGCTGGCGCAGATGATCGTTGAACGGGCCAAACATTCCGATGATCACAAAATGCGCAACTATACGCCGCAAAAAGGCCCAAACAAGGGCGTAGCCGTTTATGTCAATTCCATTCCGCGGGAGGAAATTGAAAAGGAAACAAAACTGATTTTTGAGTATCAGAAGCAATTCGGTTTGTTTACCGAGGACCTATACCGCGATTTTTGCAAGATTGCCTTCCGTTACCGGGAAGCGGGGAGCGTCGGGCACATGGTCGGCAGATGCCGGTTTGAATCGGAACAGCCGCGGGCGCCGAAAGAAGCCCCTTCGGCAGAGCTCTTTGTTGCTTTAAGCAAAATTAATAACCTGAAAGTGACCGTTGACGGCGAACGCCGTTTCTTAAACGGAGAAGAGCGGAAGGCTTTGCTTGAATTGCTGAAAAACACCAAGGAAGTCAAATATTCGACTATCAAAAACAAATTGTTTAAAAGCCGGGAAGTCTTTTTTGACGACGTCAACTATGCGCAAAAAACAAAAAAAGGAAAAAGCGGGGAAGAAAAAGCGGTTAATCCCGAAGACGCAAAGTTTTACGCCATGAAAGGCTGGCATAAGCTGAAAGCCGCTTTTTCGCCGGAGCAGTGGAAAGAGGTCGGCTCGAATTTGCCGTTGCTGGATCTCGGCATGACCGCGGTCGTCTGCGAGAAAAACGACGCCGGAATAGAGCGCTTTTTAAGCGAAAAAGGAATACCGGAGGATTATCGGGAAGTTTTTAAAAAGCTGACCGGCAGCGAGTTTATTAATCTGTCGCTGAAAGCCCTTTATAAGCTCAATCCTTATCTGGCAGAAGGTTTGAAGTATAACCAAGCCTGCGAAAAGGCCGGATACGACTTCCGCGAGGACGGCATCAAACTGGCGGAGGAAAAAGGTCTGCTGCTGCCGCCGATTGCAAATGACAAACTGACGACGGTGCCGGTCGTTAACCGTGCGGTTGCCCAGTTCCGCAAAGTATATAACGCCATGGTTCGGACATACGGTGCGCCGGATCAGATAAATCTGGAAATCGGCCGGGATTTGAAGAAAAGCCGTGACGAGCGCAATCAGATCATGCGGCGGCAAAAGGAAAACGAGACCGAACGGAAAGAAGCCGAGGACGGGTTGGAAAAGGAAGGCCTTGCTGCAAACGGTAAAAACATGTTGAAATACCGTTTGTACCGGCAGCAAAACGGCAAATGCATCTATTCCGGAAAAGCGATTGACCTCCGCCGTTTGGATGAGAACGGCTATTGCGACGTTGACCACATCATTCCTTATTCCCGTTCGCTTGACGATGGTCAGAACAACAAAGTGCTTTGTCTGGCCGAAGAAAACCGCAAGAAAGGAAGCCAAACTCCTTATGAATATCTGGAACCGCTCGGACGATGGGAAGAGTTTGAAACCGTCGTTAACACCACGCCGTCAATCAACCGCTACAAAAGAAACAATCTGTTGAACAAAGATTATCAAGAAAAAGAAAACGATTTGGAATTTCGCGAAAGAAACGCCAACGACAACTCCTATATTGCCCGTTATGTCAAACGGTATTTGGAAGATGCCGTTGATTTTTCCGCCAGTTCCTGCGCAATCAAAAACCGGATCCAGGTGCGCACCGGTTCGTTAACCGATTATCTCCGTCACCAATGGGGACTGATAAAAGACCGTAACGAAAGCGACAGGCATCATGCTCAGGATGCGGTTGTCGTTGCCTGCGCCACACAGGGAATGGTGCAGAAACTGTCAAAACTTTCCGCGATTTTTGAAAACAAGGACGATTTTCGCAGAAAGAAAGCGGAAAAACTCGGGCACGAGGAGGCCGAAGTCTGGTACAAATACATCAAACAGCAAATTCGGGAACCTTGGAGCGGTTTTCGGACTGAAGTGCTGGCCAGCCTGGAGAAGGTTTTCGTTTCCCGCCCGCCGCGCAAAAACGCAACCGGTTCTGCACATAAAGATACAATTTTTTCTAAGAGCGAAAAGAAGGGAAGTTTGCCGATTCGTTATGGAATGGCAGAAAAAGAAAATATGTTTCGGCTTGATGTTTTTCGAAAGGAAAATCATTTTTATATTGTTCCCATATATGTTGTTGATTTGGTTGACTGTAAAGAATTTATTGATGCTCCGCAGCCATATGAGTATGTAAATGGTTCGTTTATAAAAATAGATGAAAGCTTTAATTTTATGTTTAGCTTGTATAAAGATGATTATGTTGAAATAACCAGTAAAGATGAGTGTATTAAAGGATATGTTAATCAATATAATGCACAAAGTGGCCAACTTTATATAGGTAGTGTTGATAATTCACCGATTTTTAGAATTAAGACCTCTACTTTTTTGCGGGACGACAACATTTTGTTGAAAATAGGTGATCAGGAATATATTGGAAAAATAGGTAAGTTTGATAATGAGAAAAAACAAGTCGTTATTAATGGATTAAAAAATAATTTTATGATAAATGCACTTGTTAAGTTAAATAAAAAAGGAGATGAAACAAAAAATATCCAAACTGAAAAAAGTTATACTAAAATGTCAAATGAAAAGAAAATTTGTTTAAACGTTGTTGATAGTATCGAAAAATATCAGGTGGATCCGCTGGGACGTATTGCCAAAGTCAAAAAAGAAACCCGGTTGCCGTTGACGATGATAAAAAAGAATCGGCATAAAAAGGGGGAGTGAAAAAATGGGCTGGCGGATTTTGCAAATAAGCAAACCCTGTAAATTATCGGTCAAAAACCGCCGGCTTGTGTATGAACCTTTTGAAGAAGCTTCCCTGACGATTCCGTTGGAAGACATATCCGTCGTTATCTTGGAGAACAGGCAGATTTTGTTGTCCAACTCATTGCTTTCCGAATTGCCGGAATATGACATTGTTCTTTTTACCTGTGATTTTTCACATCTGCCGTCCGGTGTGCTGTTTCCGTTCCATACCCATTCCCGCTATTCGCAGATAGCCTGGCTGCAGCGGGATATTTCCGAGCCGTTAAAAAAACGCCTGTGGCAGGAGGTGATAAAAGCCAAAATAAACAACCAGGCCGCGGCGTTGGAAATTTTAAATAAATCCAATGCCGGCAAATTAAGGGAAATTGCCAAACTGGTTCAATCCGGCGACACCAAAAATTCGGAAGCTTTTGCCGCCGGAATTTACTGGAAAAGCTTTTTTACGGATTTTAACCGCAGCGATGATGACGATATCCGCAATGCCTCACTCAATTACGGTTATGCGGTGTTGCGCGGCTGCATGGCCAGAAGCGTCGTCGGCGCGGGATTGTTGCCTTGTTTCGGTATTCACCATGCCAACAAGCTCAATCAGTTTAATCTGGTAGACGACCTGATTGAGCCGTTTCGTCCGTTTGTTGATTATGTTGTCGCCAAACTGTCGTTGTCCGAAAACAAGCAATTGAATGTTGAATTGAAAAATCGGATCTTGCAGGTTTTAGGAATGAATTGCCGATTGAGGGGAGAAGACGTCAACCTTTTGAAAAGCTGCGAAATGACGGCGGAAAGCCTGGTCAGGGCAATGACCGTAAAAAAAGTTTCAGAGTTAAAATTGCCGGCCATGGAAAAAGAAACGTTTTTGTTGTAAGGTTGTGGATAAGTGGCCAGGGAAGGAGAAAGATATATGCGGATGATCGTCTTTTTCGACCTGCCGACCTTAACCAAAACCGACCGGCGCAACGCGAGTCGCTTGAGGAATTTCCTGCTGAAGGACGGTTATACCATGTTGCAGTTGTCCGTCTATTCCCGCATCTGCAAAGGGCAGGATGACGTCGAAAAACATGCTAAACGCTTGAAATCCTTGATTCCCAAGACCGGAAGTGTTAGACTGTTAACCGTAACCGAAAAGCAATATGCGTCTATGGAAATCTTGGTCGGAAGCTTAAAAAAAGAGGAAGAAATAGGTGACAAACAGCTCCTTTTGCTCTGAATTTCCTGTTTTTAAAAACAAAAAAGCCGTTGATATTCAACGGCTTAATTTGAATCTATTATAGCATATCTGATTTGGAAAGGAAGCTATAACGCCTTTCGCGGCTTAAATTAAGAATGTTGTATTATAGCATATCTGATTTGGAAAGGAAGCTATAACCATCTCCACCACTCAAAGAATCATAGCCAAATTATAGCATATCTGATTTGGAAAGGAAGCTATAACGCAAAACGCCTGCTTCCGTTTGCAGCTCCGATTATAGCATATCTGATTTGGAAAGGAAGCTATAACTGTAGCTATACTATCCAGTGCGTTGCCTGCATTATAGCATATCTGATTTGGAAAGGAAGCTATAACTACGGCCACTTTCTTAAATATTACAATCAAATTATAGCATATCTGATTTGGAAAGGAAGCTATAACGCCAGTCGACGGAAGGCGTCGACAATGTGGATTATAGCATATCTGATTTGGAAAGGAAGCTATAACTTGTTTCAGTGCCGTTAACCAAGCCGCCTGATTATAGCATATCTGATTTGGAAAGGAAGCTATAACTTAAAGTAATTAAGAGTAAATCTGTAACCGATTATAGCATATCTGATTTGGAAAGGAAGCTATAACTGAACATTTTTGAACAAGATAATTTCATCAATTATAGCATATCTGATTTGGAAAGGAAGCTATAACATATGAAAGATGGACAACTGCATACCTCTTATTATAGCATATCTGATTTGGAAAGGAAGCTATAACTAATATAAGTGGATTTGGCTTCGCCGCGGGATTATAGCATATCTGATTTGGAAAGGAAGCTATAACTCAAAAGGATATTATCCGCCTCAACCGAGAATTATAGCATATCTGATTTGGAAAGGAAGCTATAACGCGCTTTAGAATGTTGCAGCAAATAGAAAAATTATAGCATATCTGATTTGGAAAGGAAGCTATAACCTTAAACGCGTTGAGCAATCTGAAAATGCAATTATAGCATATCTGATTTGGAAAGGAAGCTATAACCTTATTATTTAAGGCTTTTTATTATTTAGAATTATAGCATATCTGATTTGGAAAGGAAGCTATAACGCATGAGGCGTTAGCCCTGTATGCCGAGGAATTATAGCATATCTGATTTGGAAAGGAAGCTATAACTTGATGCAGGAGGGGCGTTTATGAAGCCGGATTATAGCATATCTGATTTGGAAAGGAAGCTATAACGTCAAAACCGTACGACAGAGCTGCCGCCGTATTATAGCATATCTGATTTGGAAAGGAAGCTATAACTATTTCAATGTCTTTAACTCCACAGGTTTGATTATAGCATATCTGATTTGGAAAGGAAGCTATAACTCATGATATTTTGCAACCTTGCAAACCTGTATTATAGCATATCTGATTTGGAAAGGAAGCTATAACTGTTTTTTTCTATTATACATGGATATAAATATTATAGCATATCTGATTTGGAAAGGAAGCTATAACCGCTTGTTGCGGCAATAGGTACAAGGTCGCATTATAGCATATCTGATTTGGAAAGGAAGCTATAACGATTTATATGCGCTACAGCTATCTTCAGCGATTATAGCATATCTGATTTGGAAAGGAAGCTATAACTCGGAGAATACGGAGCAAAACAAGCAGCAGATTATAGCATATCTGATTTGGAAAGGAAGCTATAACGGCTTTGTTTGATGTTAATGGTAACAAAATATTATAGCATATCTGATTTGGAAAGGAAGCTATAACAAATGCGAAGCAATCAATGACATTAACGGCATTATAGCATATCTGATTTGGAAAGGAAGCTATAACTGATAACTCGGTCGATCTGAACTTTTCCGGATTATAGCATATCTGATTTGGAAAGGAAGCTATAACCGTTCCATCGGCGTCACCGTCAAGGACAGCATTATAGCATATCTGATTTGGAAAGGAAGCTATAACCAATCTCCTTGACAAGTTCACTCTATTATGATTATAGCATATCTGATTTGGAAAGGAAGCTATAACTTGGTGTTACATCGATTCCATTAAAGAACAATTATAGCATATCTGATTTGGAAAGGAAGCTATAACGATATTTTGCTACTTTGCAAACCTGTCCGCATTATAGCATATCTGATTTGGAAAGGAAGCTATAACAAAAGAAAACTATATTGCCGACAAAATTCTATTATAGCATATCTGATTTGGAAAGGAAGCTATAACATTGAATTGCCACAAATACGAACGTTGGCGATTATAGCATATCTGATTTGGAAAGGAAGCTATAACTCAGGCAGTGCGAACCGTTGGCCGCTTCCCATTATAGCATATCTGATTTGGAAAGGAAGCTATAACTACAATTGTATAATATCAAACTTCATAAGCATTATAGCATATCTGATTTGGAAAGAACGTTACAATAAAATCATCAAGCTGGTTATAACTAACATTTTTAACTTTTACAGAAACTTATTATAACATCCATTTTTTAAAAAAGAAATAACAACCATTGGTTATTTAAAAATCCGGAACAATCTGAAAACCATGTCATGCAGGGGCATGGTCTGCCGCAGCTTATGCGGATGTTGCCTGCACAACCACTCATCTGCCGGTCAGGATCGTTCCGGACGGCGCAATTATAATCGAAATTAATCTTCTTTAGAAGCATTTTCAGAAAGTTCTTGCGCTTTTTGCTCAAGTTGCTTTTTTTCTGAAAGAGCTTTTTCGATTCCTTCTTTGGAAAAGTCTTTGGGCAGTACTTCGTAGATTATATCCATGGTTATTCTCCTCATATTTATTATGAATTTTTACCAAAATGTCCGTTTGAAAGCAATAAAAGGTTTGATATTCGGGGAAGTCTCAGGTGTATTTTCCGGGCAAATGCGGCAAAATTCTCATACGGAAAATAAAGGCCGACGGTAAATGCTGCGGCCGTTGATACGGGGAATTTATGTTTTATCGGATTCGGACAAACGGATATTTTCCGGCAAGTCGATTTTATTTATTTAAGTTTCTCCCGCAGATATTTTGCCGTATAGCTTTTTTCCGATTTTGCAACTTCTTCCGGCGTGCCCTGAGCGACGATTCGGCCGCCGCCGTCACCGCCTTCCGGTCCCAGGTCGACGATATAATCGGCCACTTTGATCACGTCCAGGTTATGCTCGATGACAACCACCGTATTGCCTTGGTCGACCAAAGTTTGCAACACTTTCAACAGACGGTTGATGTCTTCAAAGTGCAGTCCCGTGGTCGGTTCGTCCAGAATATAAAGGGTTTTGCCGGTTGCCCGTTTGGAAAGTTCTTTTGACAGCTTGATGCGCTGGGCTTCGCCGCCGGACAGGGTAGTTGCCGGCTGGCCGAGGTGAATGTAGCCGAGGCCGACTTTGCGCAAAAGGTCCAGCCGGTTTTTGATCGACGGGATGGAGTCGAAAAAGTCAAAAGCCTCGTCGACGGTCATGTCCAAAACGTCGGCGATGGATTTGCCCTTATATTTGACTTCCAGCGTTTCGCGATTGAAGCGTTTGCCTTTGCAGACGTCGCAGGCAACGTAAACATCGGGCAGAAAGTGCATTTCGATTTTGGTCACGCCGTCGCCTTTGCAGGCTTCGCAGCGGCCGCCGGCAACGTTGAAGGAAAAACGCCCGGCGTTGTATCCTCTCGCCTTGGCTTCCGGCAGACCGGCGAACCAGTCGCGGATGTAGGTAAACAGGCCGGTATAGGTGGCCGGATTGGAACGCGGCGTGCGTCCGATGGGATCCTGCGAGATATCGATGACCTTATCGATGTTCTCGATGCCGCGGATCTCCTTATGCTTGCCCGGCTTGATGCGCAGACGCCCCAGGGCATGCTGCAGCCCCTTGGTCAGGATCTCATTGACCAACGAGGATTTGCCCGAACCCGACAGGCCGGTGAACACCACCATGCGGTTGCGAGGAAACTCCAAGTCCACGTTCTTGAGATTGTGCTCGCGAGCGCCTTGGATGGTGATTTTGAGGTCGTTGGGTAGGTGGGTGAGGTCTGCTATGAGTGAGTCGCCTGTTGTTTTCATGGGGGCTTTTTTGATTTCGCGTGTGAGGAATGCGTCGCTGGTGAGTACGCGTTCGACCACGACTTCGTTGTGTGTCGTGTTGTTGCGTTTGGTTGTCATGGTGTTCTTCCGCTTGGTGTTGCCTGTTCTGTTGTATAGGATAGCGTATTTTTGTTGTGGTTTCGAACAGGTGTTCTATTTGGTGTTGTTGTTTGGTATGTCGTTGCCGGGTATGTCGATTGGCCAGTGGTGTTGGTCGTGCAGGATGGTTGTGGCGTCGCGTATGGGGATGCGTTCCTGTTCGATGCGTAGGTATTGGATGTCTGTTCCTGTGCAGAGTGTTTCGTAGAGTTTGCGTTCTTCGGTGGTGAGTCCGGG
>OLWO01000487.1_pt1 | contig 15063 bp, 9 predicted proteins | sample 1673751 | NCBI WGS metagenome assembly OLWO01 (sample SAMEA103958125, study PRJEB25191) | human gut metagenome
GTGAAAAACTGAAATATTATATTACGACACCAATTTATTATCCTAGCGCAAAACTCCATATCGGTCATACGTACTGCACATCGATAGCCGATGCTGTAGCACGTTTCAAACGCCTTGACGGATATGATGTGTTCTTTTTGACCGGTTCTGACGAACATGGACAGAAAATTGAACAGAAAGCAGAAGAAGCCGGAGTAACGCCTATCCAGTACGTCGACGGCATTGTCGCTTTATTCAAACAGCTTTGGAAAGAACTCAATATTACCAATGATGACTTCATCAGGACAACCGAGGAAAGACATAAGAAAGTCGTACAGATGCTTTTCCAGCGCGCTTACGACAAGGGCGACATCTATCTGGGCAAGTATGAAGGATGGTACTGCATTCCTGATGAAACATTCTGGCCTGAAAACAAATTGACGCCGGAACACATTTGTCCTGACTGCGGCCGTCCGCTGCAGAGAGTAAGCGAAGATGCTTACTTCTTTAAGATGTCAAAATATGCCGATCAGTGGCTTAAATACATTGATGAACATCCGGACTTCATTCAGCCGGAATCCCGCAAGAATGAAATGGTGCAGTTCGTTAAAAGCGGTCTGGAAGATCTCTGCGTGTCCCGTACAAGCTTTACATGGGGCATCCCTGTTCCCTTTGATCCCAAGCATGTCGTATACGTCTGGTTTGATGCGCTCGTCAATTATTTGACAGCAGCAGGCATCGTTGACGATCCTGAAAAATTCCACAAATTCTGGCCGGCAGATGTTCATCTGGTAGGAAAGGAAATTGTCCGCTTCCACAGCATCATCTGGCCGATCATGCTGATGAGCCTTGGCATTGAAATCCCGAAAAAGATTTACGGGCATGGCTGGCTCATTGTTGATGGCGAAAAGATGTCCAAATCCAAGGGCAATGTCATCGATCCGATTCCGCTCCTTCAGGAATTTGGTTCGGATGCGATCCGCTATTATCTCCTCAACGATATCCAGCTTGGACAGGATGGCAACTTCAGCCGTGACCGCCTGATTGGAAGAATCAATTCCGACCTGTCGAATGATTTAGGAAATCTCTTGTACAGAACGCTTTCCATGGTTGAGAAATACAGAGGCGGCGTCCTGACAAATGGCGATGCATCCGGAGATCAGGCTGTTGCAGATGCATCTGCAGACATCGAAGAAAAAGCTAAGCAGACACTGGAAGAATTCCGCAGCGGAATGAGCAACTGGAAAATCAATGATGCAATCAAGGCAGTATGGACTTTTATCCGTGCCCTGAATAAATACATTGACGTAACCGCCCCCTGGATTCTGGCAAAGGATGAATCCAAAGCAGGGGCACTCGATGCTGTACTTTATCATCTCTGCGAAGGACTCCGTTTTGTTTCCCTTATGGCAGAACCGGTGATTCCGATTGCGTCTGAAAAGATCTGGAATCAGCTCGGACTGAAAGATTTCAAGGATGCTGATTACAAAGATCTCGTATGGGGCGGAATTGCTGACGGCACCGTGGTTCACAAAGGCGACCAGATCTTCCCGAGAATTGAAATAGAGGAAGATGAAGAGGAAAAGGCAGAACCAGTCAAAAAAGCCAAGAACAACAAGAAGGCAGAAAAAGCATCTTCTTCCAAAAAAGAAGCAGAAGAGAAAACTGAAGAAATCGATATTTCCGAATTCTTTAAGACCGATCTTAGAGTAGCGGAAATTATGACAGCGGAAAAGGTTGAAAAATCCAACAAGTTGATCAAGATGACAGTATCACTTGGCGGCGATGATACAAGAACAGTGGTCAGCGGGATTTCCCAGTACTACAAACCAGAAGATCTTGTCGGCAAACATGTCATTTTTGTTTCCAACCTCAAACCTGCCAAATTGATGGGAATCGAATCGCAGGGAATGATTCTGGCAGCTTCCAAGGACGGAGAGCTGCAGGTGCCATTTGTAGACATGCCTGCTGGAAGCAAAGTCAAATGACCGGACTTTTTGATACGCACGCCCATCTCTATGACAAAGCGTTCGACAAGGATCGTGAAGACGTCATTGCCCGGATTTTCAAGACACTGGATTATGTCGTCATTCCATCAGAGGATCTGGAGACAAGCCAGAAGGCAGTCCGCCTAGCCGATACGCATGAAGGAATTTATGCCGCTGTCGGCATTCACCCTCAGGTGACAAACGGCGCATCAGATGAAGTGCTCGCTGAGATTGCCCATCTGGCAAAGACTCATGATAAGATCAAGGCAATCGGGGAAATCGGACTCGATTATCACTATCTCTATACGGATAAGGATACCCAGAAGTATTGGTTTGAAAGACAGATCCAGATGGCAAAGGAACTGGATCTTCCTATCCTTATTCATGACAGGGAAGCTCATGGAGATGTTCTGGAAATATTGAAGCGCAATGCAGACAGCCGCCTTCGCGGCATTCTGCACTGTTTTTCAGGAAGCATAGAAACGGCAAAGGAACTGATGAAGCTTGGCTTCTACATCTCTTTTGCAGGATCTGTGGTCTTTTCAAAGAGCATAAAGCTCAAAGAAGTTGCTGCAGATATTCCCATGGACAGGCTGCTGATTGAAACTGACAGCCCGTACCTGACACCGCCTCCTTATCGGGGAAAAAGAAATGATCCGTCCAACGTACTCCTGGTTGCTGAGGAGCTGGCAAGGATCAAAAATATGGATGTTCAGGAACTGATTGATATTACCCGCGAAAATGCCATGAAAATTTATCAGATTCATCAATAAAAAGGGTGCGCCGTCTGAGGCGCATCCTTTTTGCTTATAGAATATCCGTGAAGATTTCTGCATTTATTTTATTCTCTTCGATGAACATGATAGAATAAAGAAAATCAAGTTGGTAATCTTGCCTGAACGCTGTGAATAAAGCGCTCAAAAAAGGGTTTAAATTGCAGTTTCCCGCATTTAGAGGTATATAGATGAAAATTAGTACAGCTTTAGACTTATTGATGGATAAGGGCTTGCTGTCAGAGGAAGATACATTCACTATTGTACGAGATAATGAGGCCGGGAGTGTATCACTTCAGCTCAAGCATCCCTTGATTGTATTATTTTCAAATGCTCAGAATCTTAAATCATTTTCTGCCAGATTAGAAAGATTATACACAAAAGATTCTTCTGTATTGGCAATTGATCCGATTGGAACTATTTTAAGGCTTTCCGTGGAAGAATTTTCCAATCACACAATGGATTCTGATTTTATTTTCTTCTTCGACAGCAGGAAGGCCAGGACGCAGCCGCTTCATCCTTTTTCATTGAAGCAGATTGATGATGTTGTTGGACGGCTTCTTGCTCCTGGAGGGTGCCCGTGGGACAGGAGCCAGGATCATATGTCCCTCAGGACGTACTTCCTTCAGGAAGTGTATGAAGTCATCGATGCAATCGATAAAAACGACATTCCTAATTTAAAAGAAGAGCTTGGGGATGTACTGTTTCAGGTCGTCATTCATGCAAAGCTCTGTGAAGAAGAAGGCCAGTTTTCCATGCAGGATGTAGTCGATGGCATATCCGAAAAAATGATAAGAAGACATCCCTTCGTTTTCGGAAATTCATCCTCTGAAGAGCTCGATCAGGCTTTTGAAACATGGGAAAAACGTAAGAGAATTGAAAAAAACAGGCAATATCTGTTATCCGGAGTGCCTAGGAGCTTGCCAAGTCTGCTTCTAGCGTGTATAATTCAAAAGAAAGTTAGTTCCAACGGACTGGAAGAAGTGTTCTTTTCAGAAAGTTTCCCAGAGGATGTACGAAGGAAAATCTGCGATATTCTTGACGCAGAAGACCAACGAACCGGAGAATTCAGCGCGGGTGCTTTTCTTTTCGCTTTAGACCGTGTACTTTGCGAAAGAGGGATCGATCCGGAGCTGGCATTACACAGTTATACTGTGAATTTTATGGATCGGTTGAGATCATTTGAGTCGGATCTTCAGAAATCCGGCAAAACCCTTGCTGACATGACTCCTGAGGATGCTCAGAAATCCTGGAAAAAATTCAACGGAAATAGTTGATTACTTCTGTCCGAAAGAACTAAGGGCGAGGATTTCGCCAATTATTAAAGGAGGATGTTTAGTTATGAACAAAACAGAACTCATCGCAGCAGTTGCCGAAGAAGCAGAAATGACTAAGAAAGATGCGGAAAAGGCAGTCAAAGCCGTTATTGATGTCATCTCTGACGCTCTTGTTCAGGGAGATAAGGTTCAGCTCATCGGTTTTGGTACTTTCGAAGTTCGTGAACGTGGTGCACGTGTTGGTCACAATCCTTCCACTCAGAAGGAAATCAAGATTCCTGCATCCAAAGCTCCGGCTTTCCGCGTATCCAAACAGCTGAAAGAAAAAGTAAACGTAGTAAAAGCAAAGAAAGCAAAGAAATAAGAATGAATTAAAGGGCCACCTCAGAATTGAGGTGGTTTTTTAATTTATCATACTTCCTGACTATGTTATAATTTGAACAAGACGAATGAAAAGGGGAAGTATAATGGCGAATCAAGGGCGAAAGCTTTTTATTTTAACAGCAAGTATAGGAACCGGACACAGCCAGGCGGCCCGGGCCATAGCAGAGGCTGTTAAACGACTCCATCCGGAAGACTCTGTCAGTGTTCTGGATTTTGTTTCGAGCAATATGTTCTCTATTGACCATATCATCAAGGATACATATCTGAAAATGATCGATGTATTTCCCGAATTATATGATCATCTGTACAGTGATTCCCAGAGCAGCAAGTTTGGGCAGCTCTCGCAGAAAATGCTTTCGCTTACCTTCAAGCGCAGGATGAAGAGTTTGATAGAAACTTTAAAACCGGATGCCATGATTTTCACACACCCGTTTCCTGCCGGTGCGGCTGATCTTCTGAAACAGGATCAGGATATTTCGTTTCCCATGCTTGGAGTAATCACGGATTTTGATATTCATCAGCTTTGGGTAGACCATTACCTGGATGGTTATTGCGTCGCAACCCCGGATTTGAAAACTCTTTTGGAAAGCTACCATATTCCGCCTGAAATCATTCATGTGACAGGGATTCCTGTACGCAGGGCTTTCTATGAAAAAGCTGCAGAGGGAAAGCCTTTCGAAAAGGGCACGGTTCTTGTTATGGGCGGCGGCCTCGGGCTTGGAAATGTCATCGATAATATAACCCGCCTGGATGAAGTGAAGGAAATTTCAAAGTTTATCGTCATCACAGGGAAAAATATTAACTTATATGAAAAAGTTGCCATGCTTTCTGAAAAGCTTCATCATCCGGTAGAGCTCCACAGCTATACCAACAAGGTTGCTGAAATTATGGCAAGAAGCGAGCTTCTGGTTACGAAGCCTGGAGCACTCACCTGCACGGAAGCATTGGTTATGCATCTTCCGATGGTTCTGGTAAACACACTTCCCGGACAGGAACGGGCCAATGCCATGCATATGAAGAATCAGGGATGCGCTGAATGGGTCAAGAGGGATGAACTGCCGTCTACGGTTAAACATATTCTTACCAATCCTGATTTGAGACTCCGCATGTCTAAAGCCTGCGGCGAATCGCTCCCCGACAGTGAAAGTGATGTTGTCAGGATTCTCTATGATATGATGAACAAATAACGTCCTGTCGAAGGATCAATAGCATGATGTGATAAAACCGGTTTAATAAGCTGCATGGAGAGCTTATTGAACCGGTTTTATCCATAAGTCATATTTGCATAAGATATTGATATGGCAAAGAGCTTTTCCATGTACAAAACAAATATTCTTTTACGTGATATAATATAGAAATAGAGAATATTCGATTATTGAACTGGATACGAGGAAATTTATGGATAGATCAAGAATAGAACGAGAATATATCGAGCCGATGATTCCATTCAAGCTGAAAGCACCCTTTCAGCCGACAGGAGATCAGCCAAAGGCAGTGAAGTCACTGGTCAATGGACTGAATGAAGGGCAGTGGGCTCAGGTACTGCTTGGTGCAACAGGCACAGGCAAGACTTTTACCATGGCCAAGGTCATTGAGGAAGTGCAGCGGCCAACATTGATTATTTCTCCTAATAAGACACTTGCGGCACAGACGGCCAGCGAGTTCAAGGATTTCTTCCCAGATAATGCTGTTTATTATTTCGTATCCTATTACGATTATTATCAGCCGGAATCCTATGTGCCACAGACGGATACCTATATTGAAAAGGATTCGTCGCGAAACGAGGAAATCGACCGTTTGCGCCATTCTGCGACTATGGCGCTTTTTGAGAGAAGGGATGTCATTATCGTGGCATCTGTCTCCTGCATCTACGGTCTCGGCGATCCGGAAGACTACAGCACGATGGGATTGTCGCTCCGTCCGGGTGAAGAAATAGAGCGCGATAAGATTATCGAAAAATTAGTGAATATGCAGTATATGCGCAATGATATGAATTTTACGCGCGATACGTTCAGGGTGAGAGGGGATACGATTGATGTATTTCCCGCATCTGAAAACAATATAGCTGTCCGTATTGAGATGTTCGGTGATGAAATCGATTCGTTAACCGAATTTGACGTACTGACAGGCGAAACAGTGGCAGAGAGAAACCATATAGGCATATTCCCTGCGTCGCACTATGTAACAAGCTCGGACAAGCTCAGGAAGGCAATTACTTCCATTGAAGCTGAGCTGGATCAAAGGCTGAAGGAATTAAGATCGCAGGATAAGCTCTTGGAAGCACAGCGCCTCGAGCAGAGGACAAATTATGACTTGGAAATGATGCAGGAAGTCGGCTATTGTTCCGGAATAGAAAATTACTCCAGGCATATGTCCAACAGGAAACCCGGGGAACCGCCATTTACGCTGCTTGATTATTTTCCGAAAGATTTTCTGATTATGATTGATGAATCCCACGTAACCGTGCCTCAGCTGCGCGCTATGTATAATGGCGACCAGTCACGCAAAAAGACCTTGGTGGACTATGGCTTCCGCCTTCCAAGTGCACTGGATAACCGACCGCTTACTTTTGATGAATTCACAGAAAGAATCAATCAGATTATTTATGTATCGGCAACACCCGGTCCTTATGAAATGGGGGTTCAGACAAATCTGGCGGAGCAGATCATAAGGCCGACCGGACTTTTGGATCCGAGCATCGAAGTGCGGCCTATAGAGGGACAGATAGATGACCTCCTTGGGGAAATACACAAGAGGGAAGAAGTCCACGAAAGAGTCCTGATCACTACATTGACTAAAAAGATGGCAGAGGACCTGACGGATTTTCTGACAGAAGCAGGCGTAAAAGTCAGGTACCTCCATTCTGATGTCGCCACAATTGAAAGAGCCGAGATCATCAGAAATCTTCGTGCCGGTGTGTTTGATGTGCTTGTCGGCATCAATCTTCTCCGCGAGGGCCTTGATATGCCTGAAGTATCGCTCGTTGCCATTTTGGATCCTGAGATCACTCTTGTTGCAATCCTTGATGCAGATAAAGAAGGATTCCTTCGTTCAGAGACCTCAATGATCCAGGTCATCGGACGCGCTGCCCGAAACGAACACGGGCATGTCATCATGTATGCAGACAGAATTACCAAGTCGATGAAGTATGCCATCGATGAAACCAACAGGAGAAGGCAGATACAGGATGCGTATAATAAGGAGCATCATATTACGCCGCATACGGTACAGAAAAGGGTCAAGGACCTGATAGATTTGACGAAAGTCGAAGAAAAGCCGTCTGATTATGGCAGCGAAAGTACTAAGACAGAAAAGACGACAGATGAAGAGTTATATGCCCAGATGAAGGAAACTGAGAAAAACATGAAAAAAGCTGCCAAGTCACTGGAGTTCGAAGAGGCAGCCATGCTTCGTGACCGTTTAAGCAAGCTTCGTCAGGAATGGACGAATAGATATGGTTCAAGGGCAGATGCCGCATTGAAAAGGCAGGAATCAGCCAAGAAACGTATCAACAGGCCTATGAAAAAGAGAATCTAGCCTGATGACAGTTTGATACACATCTGCGGCTTGGCGCACTGGAAAATCTTGTCATGTTATGAGGAGAATGTATGGAAAAAGGAATTGTTATACAAGGGGCACGTCAGAATAACCTGAAGAATATCAATCTGACACTCCCCAGAAACCAATTGATTGTATTTACCGGACTTTCCGGATCCGGGAAGTCTTCACTCGCTTTTGATACGATTTATGCAGAAGGACAGAGAAAATATGTAGAATCTCTCTCTGCTTACGCCCGTCAGTTCCTGGGGCAGATGAATAAGCCGGATATTGATAAGATTTCCGGCCTGTCTCCTGCCATATCCATCGATCAGAAATCAACGAGCCATAATCCAAGATCCACCGTAGGCACGGTTACTGAGATTCATGATTACCTGCGTATGCTGTATGCGCATGCCAGCAGAGCTTTTTGTCCGAATTGCGGAAAACCGATACAGCGCCAGACCATCGACCAGATCGTGGATGCACTGGAAGCACTGGGGGACTGCACAAAACTTCTTATATTAGGGCCGGTAGCTGTCGGGAAAAAGGGGACACATAAAAAGCTGCTGGAAGAGCTCAGGAAAGAAGGGTATGTCAGGGTACGGATCGATGGAGAAGTCGCTGTCCTGAATGATGACATTGATCTGGAGAAGAACAAGAAACATACCATTGAAGTGGTAGTAGACAGGATCATCATCAAAGAGGGAATTACACAGCGCCTGACTGATTCTGTTGAAGCAGCTCTTAAGCTGGGAGACGGAATGATGGTTGCGGGAGTGATTGGCGGCAAAGACCACGTTTTCAGTACGCATTTTGCATGCCCGGAATGCGGGATTTCACTGCCTAAGCCTGAGCCCAGGATTTTCTCATTCAACAATCCTCTTGGTGCATGTCCTGCATGCACGGGGCTCGGAGCTTCCCTGGAAGCTGATTTCAGCCGTATTCTTCCGGAACACGGCCTGTCATTCCGTCTGGGGGCCATCAAGCCATTTCCATACAACAAGGAAAGCTGGCTCTATAAACAGCTGGATGCGTTCCTTAAATCGTATAGTTTGGGAATGGACAACTGCTTCGATGATCTGCCGGAAGAAGCGCAGATGGAATTCGAATTCGGCGGTACAGAGCTCCTGACGTTCCAATACACGAATCAGGATGGCGAAACGAAGACGTATCAGCGGACATTTGAAGGAATTGTCCCCATGACGAAACGGCGCTATGAGGAAGCATGGACGGAAAAGATGAAGGAAACTCTGTCCAACTATCTCATCGAAAAACCGTGTCCTGTCTGCCATGGCGCACGTCTCAGGCCCGAAAGCCTTGCGTTCCGTGTCGGAAATAAGAATATTGCTGAACTGTCCGCTATGCCGGTTGCTGATTTGATTCCTTTCCTCGAAGATCTCGATTTGACGGAAAAGGAGAAGGTCATTGCAGACCAGATTCTCAGGGAAGTAAAAAGCCGTTTAAGCTTCTTGTCCAATGTCGGTCTGGAATATCTTACGCTCTCAAGAAATGCGATGACACTTTCCGGCGGGGAAGCGCAGCGCATCCGTCTTGCTACACAGATAGGGTCCGGGCTTGTGGGAGTCCTGTATATATTGGATGAGCCGTCCATCGGACTCCATCAAAGGGATAACGACCGTCTCCTTGCCACTCTTAAGGGAATGCGAGACCTGGGAAATACCCTGATCGTGGTAGAGCATGATGAGGATACGATCCGTACGGCAGACTGGGTCGTTGATATCGGTCCTGGTGCAGGTGAAAAAGGCGGATATATTGTTGCTGAAGGCACGCCTGAAGATGTAAAAAATACACCTGGTTCCATAACCGGGGCTTATCTGAGAGGTGAAAAATATATACCGCTTCCTGAAAGCAGGAGGAAGGGAAACGGGCTCTACCTGACAATCCGCGGGGCAACAGAACACAACCTGAAAAATATAGATGTAAAAATCCCGCTTGGAGAGATGACGGTTGTCACAGGCGAATCGGGATCGGGCAAGAGTACCCTGATCAATGAGATTCTCTACCAGGGACTGTCAAATATCAAAAACCATACATCATATGGAACTGGCGCCTACAAGAGCATGGAAGGAACCGAATACATTGATAAAGTCATTGATATAGATCAGCAGCCGATCGGGCGCACACCCCGGTCGAACCCGGCAACTTATACGGGAATCTTTACGGATATCAGGGAGCTCTTCAGCCAGACTTCAGAAGCCAAGATGAGAGGGTATAAGCCTGGAAGATTCAGCTTCAATATAAAGGGCGGACGCTGCGAAGCTTGTCATGGCGACGGCATCATCAAAATTGAGATGCAGTTCCTCTCGGATGTCTATGTTCCCTGCGAAGTCTGTCATGGGGCAAGGTATAACAGAGAAACTCTTGAAGTGCGGTATAAAGGGAAAAATATCTCAGACGTACTGAATATGACTGTTGATGAAGCCATTCCGTTCTTCGAGAATCATGATAAGATCCTTCGCAAGCTCTTAACACTGCAGGAAGTCGGGCTGGGTTATATCCGTCTGGGACAGCCGGCTACCACGATGTCCGGCGGCGAGGCGCAGCGTGTAAAGCTGGCTACGGAACTGATGAGAAGAGGAACGGGTGGTACCCTTTACATCCTCGATGAGCCGACTACAGGACTTCATAGTGAAGATATACGCAAACTGCTTATCGTACTGCAGAAGCTGGTCAATCAGGGGAATACAGTTGTCATTATCGAACATAATCTCGATGTGGCAAAAGTAGCTGACTACATTATCGATCTCGGTCCAGAGGGCGGCGATAAAGGCGGTGAAGTCGTTGCAGAAGGAACTCCTGAGGAAATCTGTCAGGTTTCCAGATCTTATACCGGCCAATATTTGAAGCCTGTCATCGACCGGACTATAGAAATAATGAAGAGGCATAAGGATGATAGAAGTCAATGATAAAATCCGGGCTAAAGTCGAAGCACTTCCTGACTCGCCCGGTGTATATAGATGGAAAGATAAGGACGGCCGTATCATCTATGTCGGGAAAGCAAAGAACTTAAAAAACAGGGTTCGTTCCTATGTCAGAGAGGACAAGAATCGTTCGCCTAAAGTTGCAGCGATGATACGGCATGCTGATGATCTAGATATCACCATGACTGGATCTGAGATGGAAGCACTGATCCTGGAATGCAATCTGATCAAGGAAATGCACCCTAAATATAATATTTCCTTGAGAGATGACAAGTCATATCCATATGTCAAAATCACGACGGGGGATGAATGGCCGCGCATCTTTGTAACAAGGAATATACGAAGAGACGATCATGCTAAATATTACGGCCCGTTTACGGATGTAGGCAGCCTTCGCAAGACGCTGAGTGTTTTGCGGAGATACTATCCTATCCGTACATGCCGTTCCATGAAAGTGCCGCGACCCTGCCTTCAGTACCACCTGCATCTTTGCTGTGCTCCGTGCTTCAATTACTGCACGAAGGAAGAGTATCAGCGGTACGTAAAGACCATCTGTGACCTGTTTGAAGGCAAGAGCACAGAACTGGTAAAGGAATTGCAGCAGAAGATGGAGCAGGCATCAGAAGCACTGGAATATGAGAAGGCTGCAGAATTCAGGAATCAGATCAGGGCGATTCAGAGCGTTCAGCAGAGACAGAACATCATCTCCAACGAAGGAGACTTTGACGTTGTCGGAATGGCAAGAGATGGAAGCCATACCGGCCTTGAAGTCTTTTACATCCGCTATGGCAGAATGGTTGGAAAAGAAAATTTCAGTATTCCGGAAAGCGCTGATGAGCAGGATCAGGACATTATTACAGTCTTTATCAAGGATTTCTATGCCGGGAATCCGATGTCCGTTCCGAAGGAAATCATTCTTCCCATGCTGCCTAAGGACTCTGAGCTTCTGCTGGAATGGCTGAAGCAGATCAAAGGAACGGAAGTGAAGATGATTGTTCCTGAAAGAGGCTTCAAGAGAAAGCTGAAAGACATGGCTATGGCAAATGCCAAAAAATATCTTTCTGATAAGAAACTGCAGTGGGAATATCAGGATGCCAGAGAACAGGGCGCTGTTAAGAAGCTGAAGGAACTACTGAACCTGCCCCGTCTTCCCGAGCGAATGGAATGCTTTGATATATCTCATAATCAGGGGGCCGAAACGACCGGCTCAATGGCTGTTTTCGAGCATGGACGTCCCGCAAAAAGCGAGTATCGCAAATTCAAACTGGTAACCACGCAGGGACATGCAGATGATTTCAAATCCATGGCGGAAGTGATGCAGCGAAGATATGGAAATAGAAAAGACTGGCCTGAACCAGATCTCATTGTTCTTGATGGCGGGCTTGGGCAGCTGCATGCGGCCCTTCCTGTAATCAGAAATGCGGGCTGCAACGCGCCGGTCATCGGGCTTGCTAAAAGAATAGAGGAAATCTATGTGGAAGGCAGTGATGTTCCTGTTGTGCTTGATCATCACGAGCCTGCGCTGCAGCTTCTTCAGTTCATCCGCGATGAAGCGCACCGCTTCGTAATTACGTATCATAGAAGCTGGACGAATAAACGCAATACAGAGTCTATCCTTGATCATGTGGAGGGAATCGGGCCGACACGAAGGAATGCCCTCTGGCATGCTTTTCGTTCCCTGGATGAAATGAAAAAGGCGACAGAAGAAGAACTGGCAAGCGTTCCGGGAATGAATAAGAAAGCCGCGGCCAATTTGTACCGCTTTTTCCGCTTGAGAAAAGACGAGAAGCAGATGGTGATTGCGGGGATACATGCAGATCCTTCCGGGGCAAATCAGCCATAAGGAATTTCTGCCTGCCTAAGCAAAAGGATTGTTATGCTTTTCATTGATATGGTATACTGATACACAGCATTACAACGGAATTCTTTGTATGAAGATTTCTTTTCAGGACGCTCCCTCAGTGTTCAGCAATATGTCATGGAAAATACCGTATAGAATGAATGTTATCCTTGACAAATGGCATAACTCTTCGTATAATGATGAAGTTGATAATTTACTCTAAGTTGATTAGAGCAGTGCACCGAAATCGTAATTGAAGTGCAGCGAAGACGAATAAAACGGCATAACGGCCGATAGGTAAGGAGGTGCTAGAAATGCCGGTTCCGAAGACAAAAAGTTCTAGATCCCGTCGTGATAAAAGACGTGCTAATTGGAAGCTGACTGTTCCGGGTCTTGTGGAATGCCCACAGTGCCACGCAATGAAAAAACCTCATCATGTATGCCCGGTATGCGGTTTCTATAAAGGCAAACAAGTCATTACAAAAACTGTAGAAGGTTAATAAGAAGACGTCTCTCCTGTAGAGGCGTTTTTTATTGTGTTATTTTGTATATTACATGGTGAAAAATGCCTTTATATGCTATAATTATCGAAAGTCATCACTAAAACAGCATATCGGTTCCATAATTGTTCTTATTGATTGTGGAAATTTGATTTGTTTTAGATTTAAGAATGGAGGAATAGTAGAATGGTAGGGAAAAATTGGAAGAAAATCTTAGCTGTCGGGATTTGCGGATTAATGGCAGCAGGTGTAATCGCAGGTTGTGGAAACAACTCCGGGAGCTCCGGAAACAGCGGTAAAATGAAGGTTGGCGTTGTACAGATCGTGCAGCATCCTGCACTGGATGAATCCAACAAGGGCTTTGTCGATGCATTAAATGAAAGCGGCCTGAAGGACAAAATCGAAATAGACCAGCAGAATGCGCAGGGAGATCAGTCGAACCTCAGATCTATTGCTAACAGATTCGTATCTGGCGACTACAAGCTTATTGCGGCCATTTCAACGCCTGCAGCACAGGCTATGGCCAATGCAACAAATAAAATTCCGATCATTTGCACCGCAATTGCAGATTTTGAAAATGCAAAACTGATGAAGTCTGAAAAACAGCCTGACAGCAATGTGACCGGTACTCATGACAGGGGACCGCTCGATAAGCAGGTTGCTTTGATCAAGGAAATTCAGCCTAATATCAAGAAATTAGGAATCATCTATAATTCAAGTGAAATCAATTCAGTGATTCAGGCCCAGAAACTTAAAGATGCCTGCAAGCCATTAGGCATCGATGTCATTGAACTGACCGTAAACAGTGTCAATGATGTACAGCAGGTTGCCGAAGGCTTCCTGGGTGGAAAAGTAGATGCAATTTTCGTGCCAACGGATAATATTATTGCTTCTTCTATTCCGACACTCATGGCAGTTGCCAATAAGGAAAAGATTCCGGTATACGGCGCTGAGCAGGGACATGTAAAATCTGGTGTTCTGGCTTCTGAATCAATCAGCTTCTACGACATCGGGCACCGTGCCGGTGAAATGGCAGCCGAGATCCTCAAGGGAAACAAGACAGTAAAAGACTTCCCTGTTGAAGGTGCTGACAAATCTAAGTTATATATCAATAAGAATGAAATGGACACGCTCGGAATAAAGATTCCTCAATCGGTTCTTGACAGGGCTGAAATGGTATGATTTAAGAAGGGATTCAGGAAGTGGCCTCGAAACTTAAAAAGCTCTGGTGGCTTATGCTTGTTTTTGCAGTCTGCAATATAGCAATAGCCTTAATTCTCTTTTTTGGCAATAAGCAGAAATCTCCGGAGGAAAGCACAAAACCTATACCGCAGAAAAACGTATACAGTATTGGTGTTCTGCAATCCGAAAGCCTGCCTGAACAGGATAAAATGGTAGCCGGGGCTTTAGCAGGATTGGAATCCAGCGGTTACGCGAATGGAGAAAGACTTCATATCGAAGTGATCAATGCCAATGGGGATGACAAGAAGCTTGAACGGGGCGCCAAGAAATTTTCCTCGAATAAAAAAGATCTTATTATAGCTGTCGGTACGGATTCGGCCAAGGCTCTTGCCAAAGTGACCAAAAACATACCGGTCGTAGGTGTTGGAGTATATCTTTTCAAAAGTGACGAGGTTTTCAAATCCCACGAAAACTTTACAGGCATCTCGGATACTCCGCAGGTACTGACGCAGATAAGAACGGCTGCGCAGTGTTTCCCTGTGAATAAGCTTGGAATCCTGTACGATCCCACAGATGAGGATTCAGTGCTCCAGCTTAAGATTTTGAGAGCAGTTTCAGAACAGAAAAATATCAGTCTTTTCGAGGTTGCTTTTAATCC
>OLWO01000504.1_pt1 | contig 14530 bp, 9 predicted proteins | sample 1673751 | NCBI WGS metagenome assembly OLWO01 (sample SAMEA103958125, study PRJEB25191) | human gut metagenome
GCCCTTAATACAAGCATAATATAAATTTTTACCAACACGTTTTGTCCTATAACCCTGATTTTTTATAGGGGAGGAAATCTTATGAGTGTGGAAATAGAAAAACAGCTCTCACGTAAAGAGATTTATGATGGACATATCATCCATGTATGCGTGGATCAAATCGATTTAGCCGGGAAGAAGAAAATCCGGGAGGTCGTCCTCCACTCAGGCGCATCTGCCATTGTTCCTGTGACGCAAAATGGCGGAATCATTTTTGTTAAACAATACCGCTATCCGGTGCAGCAGGCGCTTCTGGAAATTCCGGCAGGCAAAATGGATCCCGGCGAAACCCCGGAGGACTGCGCTTCCCGTGAAATGGAGGAAGAAATAGGATATCAGGGATCATTGATCAAGCTTGGAATGGTATATACGACACCTGGCTTCAGTAATGAGGCCATACATCTTTACCTGGCAAGAGATCTTGTTAAAACGCATCAGCATCTCGATGAAGGTGAATATCTTGATATCATTGAGCTTCCGATTGAAACTGTCCGGGAATATGTGAACAAGGGATTGATGCAGGATGCCAAGACACTTTCTGCTTTGGCAATTGCCTCTCAATATCTGAAATAAGAAAAGCTGTGAAAAACGAGCGCTCGTTTTTCACAGCTTTTTTGCTGCAGGAATACTCGGCTTTCATAAAAGACAGTTATCCATAAAAATATAATTGAAAGCAGTTATTATAAATTAATTAAATAAGTTAGGCGTATCTTATCTAACAATACGCAGAATAATATTTCAATATGTTTAAAATAACATTGGAATAGTATAATAAAAAAGAAGAAATCAAAAAAATTTGATTCTTTCTAAATCATATAGAATAGTATATTTATATAATATTAACGAGGGATGAAAATGGGTAATGGCGTTGTATATATAACAAACCATGATCGCAAATATTCGTCAATGAAGAGAGTTTGTGATGAACTTAAAGCGGAAGGTCAGATTTCGGCCCAATGCCGCACATTATTTATTGAAGACGGAGCGGAATGGGATGCTTCTCTGGCTGCAGCTATGCAAGGTTCAAATCTGGTTATAGTTCATTTGATGAAAAATGCTATGAACACACCTTTATGGAATCATTGCAGGGATTTTTTATGTGACAATAAGGTCCCTTTTTTTATTGATGCTAACGATGGAGATGTACAGGACAGCCGGTTTATTGATGATGATAAGCTGGCACGGTTTAAACTTTACTGCTTGTACGGGGGGCCTGAAAATTATAAAAATCTGTGGCTTTATGCGGAATCTTTCAATGATGAGCATAAAGCAGATCCGCCGCTTCCCGAAATCTCACCGGAATCAGGGATTTATGCACCATTTGTCAAAGAAAGCTTTATGGAAAGTGCAGAAGATTATCTGAAAATTCGTGTAAAGCCGCAGCAGGTCATTATAGGCCTCCTGTTTTACAGAGATGAATGGATAGGCGGCGATTTAAAGTATCAGGATGATTTCATGGCTGCCGCTGAGAAGCAGGGCTGTGCCGTAATTCCTGTTTTTGCCAACAGCCAGATGGGATCTTCTAAAAATGAGAAATCCTTGTCCAAAGCCATTCGCAAGTTTTTTATGAAGGACGGGAAACCGATCATTGATGTGCTGGTCACGACGATGAAATTTTCCCTGACTGGGACTGGCAAGACTGATATTGGTACATTAAAAGAACTGAATGTTCCTATTATTGATGCTTATACGCTTCTTACTCCCGAAGAGGACTGGAAAGCGGATCCGGAAGGCATGAATGCTGTTGAAGTATCGATTTCTGCTGCCCTTCCTGAGCTTGACGGCGTCATTCACGGTGTGCCTGTCGCAGGAAGAATCAAGGAAAATGGTCTTCTAGAGTATCGTCCGATTCATGAACGTATAGCAAGAATCGTATCGAAAGCATACAAATGGGGACATCTTCACCGCATGAAGAACAGCTATAAAAAAATTGCTTTGATTTTTCATAATTTCCCCGCAGGGAATGCAAATATCGGGAGCGCTTCCGGACTGGATACGATGGAGAGTGCTGTTCTTCTGCTGCAGAAGATGCAGAGCGAAGGCTATAGGATCCAGCAGATCCCTGACTCGGGTGCTGATCTTCTGAAATCAGTGAACTCACATGTAACAAATGATATTGCTATGATGACAGATAAGCAGTATGAAGAATCCATGAAGTTATCCGGCGAGAATTACCAGGACTTTTTCTCTGAGCTTCCTGTCGCAGTACAGCAGGATATGGAACATACATGGGGGAAAGCACCCGGGGATGTCATGCTGGATGATGATGGAAATTTCCTGATTCCCGGATTTGAAAACGGAAATGTATTCATAACCGTCCAGCCGTCCAGGCAGTACGGGATGGATGCAGTCAAGCTTTATCATGACCCGAAAATACCTCCAACGCATCAGTACCTGGCATTTTATCACTGGCTTAGAGATGTATGGAAGGCTGATGCGGTAATCCATCTGGGAACTCATGGGAATCTTGAATGGCTCTCGGGAAAGAGTGTAGGGCTGGACGATGAAAGTTACCCTGATATTGCGCTGAATGATCTTCCTAATATATATCCTTACCTGATGACAATCACAGGTGAAGGGATTATCGCAAAAAGACGGTCCTCAGCATGCCTGATCGGGCATCTTCCGGCTCCTATCGCAGAGGCAGGGGCATATGATGAACTGGCTGAACTGGAAAAGACATTGGATGAATATGCACAGCTCAAGAGGGGAACTTCGGATATAAGCGGCATTGAAGCAGATATAAGAAAACTGTCTGTGGCTGCAAAGCTTGATGAAGAGGTACATTATGATGAAAGTGAGCCATTTGAGGACTATGCAGCTCATCTGCATGCATATATAGAGGAACTGAAAGACAGCGAAGTCCACGTGGGACTTCATATACTGGGGAAAGCACCGGAAGGAAAGCTGCTACTTGACTGCGTACTGCAGATATTAAGACTGTCTAATGGGGATATTCCGTCTGTTTTTGAACTGTGGGCCAAAAAATATAATCTGACGCTGGATGATATTCAGACGCATCCGGATGAAATTTATGAGCCTCTGCATATGACGAAAAGCCAGTTAATGGAGAAAATTCGTGAGGAAACGCGAAAAGTCATTTCCTTCGCGATAGAATCCATGCAGCAAGAAGACTGTATGAACCTTCCTGAAGCACAAGGCAGTGATGCATGGAAACAGGAATCGAATAAACTGCTGGATTTCGTTATACATGAGCTGATTCCGTCAATCCACAGGACTTCGGATGAAATGACAAACACGATTTCTGCATTATCCGGGCAATATATAAATCCAGGACCTTCCGGTTCACCTAATACAGGAGGCGCAGGACTGCTCCCTTCAGGAAGAAACTTCTATGGCGCTGATCCCAGGACACTTCCATCCCCAGCCGGATGGAATTTAGGCGTAAAGCTGGGAGACAGGACTATCGCCAAATATATTGCTGAAAAAGGGCATTACCCGGAAAATATAGGAATGGTTTTATGGTCAGGGCCAAATATGAGAACCTTTGGCCAGGATATCGCCGAATTCCTGTACTTGCTGGGGATTAAGCCGGTATGGCAGAAGGGCAGCTTAAAAGTCACAGGATTAGAGGTTATACCGCTTAATGAACTGAAGAGACCGAGAATAGATGTTACTGCAAGAATCAGCGGACTTTTCCGTGACACGCTTCCGCAAATTTCCAAATTGCTGGATCAGGCAGTTATGATGGCTGCAGAACAGGACGAAGGAAATGAAGAAAATTTTGTAAGAAAGCATATATGCAGTGATGCAGAAGTTCTTAAAGCTAAAGGCAAAGAGGAGACTGAAGCATGGCGGACTGCATCGTACAGAATATTTGGCAATGCCCCGGGGACTTATGGCGCAGGTGTCAATGTGATTCTTGATACCCGTGAATGGGAAAACACGAAAGACCTTGCTGATGTATATGTCAGATGGGGCGGACATGCTTTTGGAAAGGGAGCTGACGGATGTTTTGAACCTGAGCTTTTCAAAAAGCAGCTGGCGCGCATAGATCTGACTGTAAAAAACGAAGAGAATCCCGACAGCAATATTATGAGTTCAGATGATTATAATGCATTCCATGGAGGCATGATTGCTGCAGTGAAAAGTCTGTCCGGTAATTCACCCGAATCCTATGTGGGGGACAGCACGAACAGAGGCAATGTTAAAATCCGTACCGTCAACGAAGAAGTCAAACGTATTTTCAGGAGTGAGTCCATGAATCCTAAATACATCAAGGGTTTAATGGAGCATGGTTATAAAGGCGCATCCGATCTTGCCAACAGGATGGCAATCAGCTTCCAGTGGGATGCTACCAGTGATGTAATAGATGACTGGATGTATGATCAATATGCCGAAAAGTACGCGCTGGATCCTGAAATGAAAAAATGGATGGAAAAGGTGAACCCCTGGGCACTGAAAAATATAGCCGAAACACTTCTGGAGGCGGAAAAACGCAAGATGTGGAATGCCAAGGATAGTATGAAGAAAGAATTGGAGAAGTTATATTTATCTATCGAAGGAACCCTTGAAGAAGACGACGATGACGATGACGAAGATTAATGCAAGAATTTAATGTCACAAAGATAGAACTTAATCATTTACTGATAGGAGTCAATATGAAAAGAAGAGATGTATTTCCTTTTACCGCAATTATCGGACAGGATATGATGAAGCTGGCTTTGGAACTGAATGTGATTAATCCAAGATTGGGAGGAGTGCTGATCCAGGGAGAAAAGGGGACTGCCAAATCTACTGCAGTCAGGGCTCTGGCGGACCTTCTGCCTCCCAGAAAGTGCATAGACGGATGCCGCTATCATGACGATCCTAATGACAAATCCAATTGGTGTGATGAATGCAGTGAAAAATATAAGGATGTGGAACCACCGGTAAAGCTCCAGTCCATGAAAGTAATCGAACTTCCGGTGAGTGCTACTGAAGACAGAGTTGTTGGGACATTGGACATTGAAGCAGCTATAAAGACAGGAAACAAATCATTCGAGCCCGGGATTCTGGCTGATGCCAACCGGAATATCCTGTATGTCGATGAGATAAATCTGCTGGATGACCATATTGTAGATGTTCTTCTTGACTCCGCAGCAATGGGAATCAATACAATCGAAAGAGAAGGCATTTCCTATTCCCATCCTGCGCGTTTCTCTCTGGTCGGGACAATGAATCCGGAAGAGGGGGATATTCGTCCGCAGCTTCTCGATCGATTTGCCCTGTCGGTAAAAGTAACAGGGGAACAGGATCCTGAGAAGAGAGCCGAAATTATAAAAAGGCGCCTTTCTTACGAAACCGATCCGGAAGAGTTCGTCAATCAGTGGAAGGATGAGCAGGAAAAGGAAGTCAGCCGTATAGAGCGTGCTATGGATCTTCTGCCGCGTATTTCTATTTCAGACGACATGCTCCTGATCGCAGCGAAGATCGCAATTATTCTAAAGGTCGATGGACACAGAGCTGATATTACATTGATAAAAACTGCTGAAACCATAGCTGCTTTGGAAGGGCATCTTGAAGTTTCCAAAGAAGATATTAGAAAAGCTTCACGCTTAGCATTGCCGCACCGTATGAGGAGACGCCCGTTTGAAGAACAGGAGCTTGATTGGTCAGAAGTAGATAAGGTCATTGATGATGAAGCGTAATGTATATCCTTTTTCCGCCATAACAGGTATGGAGAAGGCTAAAAAGGCTATTTTGATTAATCTGGTGAATCCTCATGCGGGAGGCCTCATTATATCCGGTAAGAGCGGGTCGGGAAAATCAACTTTGGTACGCGGGGCAAGAGATTTGATTGATGATCCATGGGTCGAACTGCCTGTCAGTGTAACGGAAGACCGCCTCCTGGGATCTATAGATACAGAAAAGGCGGTTAAGACAGGAGAACGGACTCTTCTTCCGGGACTCGTTGATGAAGCCAATGAGGGGATTCTATACATAGATGATGTGAATCTCCTGCAGTCTGATTTATTGTCAATTGTTTTGGATATTCAGCAGAATGGCAGTTACAAACTGGAACGGGACGGACTGTCTGTAGAGAGGAAGTCCCGCTTTACCATCTTGTCGGTAATGAATCCTGACGGCGGATCGCTCCCTTCATCAGCCCTGGACCGATTCGGACTTTTTGTAAATATAGAAGGCACGGAAGGTATCAAGGACCGGGAAGAGATTATCCGGCGCGTTCTTGCATACGAGAATGATGGAATCGGATTCAGAAATAAATGGGCTGATGCAAACTCCGTATTAAGGGAAAAAATCAGGAATGCAAGGGAAATCCTGCCTGAAGTAGAGTGTCCGGATGCCATGATCCAGCTTGCTGCGGTATATTCCCTGAAAGCAAATGTTTCAGGTCATAGAGCCGATATCTATCTGATCGAAGCTGCCAAAGCGATTGCTGCCTTATATAATCGCATGTTCATTATGCCGAAAGATATTGAAGAAGCTGCTGAATTTGTCCTGCCCCACAGGATGAGAAAACCTGATACGGAGAGGAACAATACTCCGCAGACTGAGCAGAACAAAGAGCAGGAGCAGGAAAAAAAGGACAAGCCTGAAAATAATGAACAGCAGGCTCCGAAGAATGAGGATTTAAGACCAGCGCAGTTAAATGACACGCAGGATGAATCAAATGATGACAGTGAACCGGAAGATAATACGGAAAATGCCCCTGCTCCCCGGGAAGATCAGGTCGATCAGGCGGATTTAAGTGTAGTACTGCCTCCTATGTGGATTCAGCCCCAGAGATTGAGGCTTAAGAAAAGCGGGGATGGAAAACGTGAATTCGTACTGACAGACAAGAAACAGGGAAGATATGTAAAGTCGAAGCTTCCCAGGGAAAAAGTGTCAGACATTGCATTTGACGCTACACTTAGAGCAGCTGCGCCTTACCAAAAAGCCCGTCATTTATTAAATAAGGATCTGGCATTTGTCATCAAGAGCAGGGATCTTAGAGACAAGGTAAGAGAAAAACGTACGGGACATGTCTTTTTATTCGTTGTTGATGCCAGCGGATCAATGGGTGCTAAAAAGCGGATGAGCATAGTCAAGGGCGTTATTTTCAAAATGCTCCTTGAGGCCTATCAGAAAAGAGACAGGGTAGGCATGATAGCCTTCAGAAAGAAGAAAGCCGAAGTCCTTCTTCCAATAACAAGAAGTGTCGAATTTGCACAGAAAAAGCTGGCGGACCTTCCTACCGGCGGAAAGACCCCTCTGGCAAGCGGTCTCCGGAAAGCGGAGGACGTGCTCGATATGCTTTACCGTCAGGAACCAACTCAGGAACCGGTTGTCATTCTTATAACTGATGGACGAGCCACGGCTGGCTCAAATCCTGATTCGGATCCTGTAGCAGATGCTTTAAGAGAAGGAGCCCGCCTGAGAAGAAGAAATCTGCCAATTGCAGTCATAGATACGGAAAGCGGATATATCAGGCTGGGACTGGCAGAAAAATTAGCAGATATTATGGGAGCATCTTATTTCCATGTAGATAAACTATCCGAAGATTCCCTGCTGCATATCTGGAGAACGACGACAGAGGATTAATCATTTAAAGATTTTCTAACATGATGGTATAATTTTAGAAGCATAGATAAATTCCGTTTTATTTAAGGGAGGCACAGGCAGGCTTTATTCCTGAAATCATATAAAGCTCCAGAGGTATATTTTATGGTAAAAAGTTTTCTGAAGTATTATAAGCCTTACATGACAATACTCATTGGCGTCATTATCGGTACATTTGTCATGGCCGGTCTTGATCTTATCTTTCCTATTGTTGTCAGATACTTGATTAATGAGATACTGCCGTCAAAGAATATGCACCAGCTGTTCATAGGATCAGGGGTATTGCTCTTTTTATATATTGTTAATTTTATCGTGCAGTATGCAGTGCAGTATTATGGGCATATTATGAGTGCTTCCATAGAGCACGATATGAGATCGGAATTATTCAGGCACATAGAAAAGCTCTCTTTCCACTACTTTGATAATGAGAAGACGGGACAGCTTCTTTCAAGAATTACAAGTGATGTAACGGAAATCAGCGATCTGGCATTCAGAGGACCTAATGACGTGCTTCTTTGCGGTGTCATAATGGCAGGAACTTTAATAGTCATGCTGCTTATGAACTGGAAACTTGCGATTATTATTGGTACATTGCTGATTGCCAAGAGTATTCACACAGTAAAAGTAAACCGTGCTATGAAAAAATCATTCCGGAAAAACCGTGTGAAAGCCGGAGAAGTGAGTGCTCGCGCAGAAGAGAGCCTTTCTGGTATCCGTCTGGTTAAAGCTTTTGCCCAAGAAGGGTTCGAGTTAAAACGTTTTATAGATAAAAGCAGGGAATTAAGAGATACAAAATTTGAATCATACCGTCTTGTTGCTTATTTTTCCAGCGGCATTAATTTCTTTACCAATATCATTAACGTTGTCGTTTTATTAGGCGGCGGGATGATGATTGCCGGCGGGACCTTGACGGTCAGCGATTTTGTCGCATTCCTGCTTTATGTCAATATCTTCATGCGCCCTGTATTCCGTCTGACAATTCTTGCTGAAGTTTATCAGCGGGGGATGGCAGGCTTCCATCGATTTGAGGAAATTATGAAGACAGAGCCGCTGATTAAGGACAGCAGAGAACCGGCCAGTGTAAAAGATATCCGAGGAGATATCGTGTTCGAAAATTTGTCATTTGGATATGATCCAAATCATCTCGTCCTGCATGACCTCAATCTCTCTATTCCGGCAGGCCAGACGGTCGCTTTTGTCGGAGAAACCGGGGCAGGGAAAAGTACTCTTGTAAACCTGCTGCTCAGATTTTATGAACCGACAAAAGGGCGTATTACACTGGATGGAAAGAATCTCAAGGATTTCCGGCAGCAGGATTTAAGGCGGCAGATTGGGATTGTGCAACAGGATGTATTCCTGTTCAGTGACTCGATTGCAGAGAATATCAGCTATGGCAAGGAAAATGCAACAAATGAGGAAATCGAAGAAGCAGCCAGACTTGCCGCTGCAGACAGCTTCATCAACAACCTTCCTGAAGGCTATCACACAAAAGTTGGTGAACGCGGCGTCAAGCTTTCTGGCGGGCAGAAGCAGAGAATTGCAATTGCACGTGTCTTTCTGAAGAATCCGCCTGTTGTTGTTCTTGATGAAGCAACATCCGCACTGGATACGCAGACGGAGAAAGTAATCAAGGAAGCACTCGACAGGCTCGCTGCTGATAGAACAACAATTATTATTGCACATCGTCTTTCTACCGTAAGGAATGCAGACTGCATCTGTGTTCTTGATCATGGAAAGATTATAGAAAAAGGAACCCATGATGAACTGATTGCCGGAAAGGGAAAGTACTTTGAACTTTATCAGGCCCAGCAGAAAAAAATCCGCCATGAGGAACCTTTTGAAGAGGCATAAGCATTTAACAGGAAATTTGAACAATAAAGAGGAGCCGGCTCAACCGGCTCCTCTTTATTGCTGAATGTTAAATTTTATTATCCATGAGCAATGACTTCAGATATTGACGGAATTCAGGACCGATATCGTCCCTTCTCAGGGCAAATTCCACGGTTGCCTTTAGATATCCAAGCTTATTCCCGGTATCATAGCGCTTTCCTTTAAAGTTATAAGCATAGACGTTTCCGTTTTTGGCCATGACACGCAGGGCATCTGTCAACTGAATTTCCCCGCCTTTTCCGGGCTTGGTCTGCTCCAGGATTTTGAAAACTTCAGGAGTGATGACATAACGGCCCAGTGCAGCAAATCTGCTGGGAGCTTCCTCAATGGAAGGCTTTTCAATCATATTCTTAACCTTGAGGAGATCGGGATTTTCTGTTGGCGTTCCGTTGATAATGCCATAGGAAGATACCTGCTCCGGACGTACGAGCTGGCAGCCGATGATCGTTCCGCCTGTTTTGTCATATTGGGAAATTAATTGCTTAAGTGCAGGTTCGCCGGAACCATTATAGACAACATCGTCGCCTAAAATGACACCGAATGGTTCCCCGTCCATAAATTCTTTAGCGCAGAGAATCGCGTCTCCAAGACCCCGCATATATTGCTGGCGTGTGTAATGAATCTTAACGGAAGCAACCTGACGGACTTCTTTCAATAAATCCATCTTTCCGGATTCATAGAGATGCTGTTCAAGTTCAGGAGAAGAATCAAAATGGTCCTCAATAGCTCTTTTGGCATGTCCCGAAATGATCAAAATCTGTTCAATACCGCTGGCCTTTATTTCCTCAACGATATATTGAATGGTCGGTTTATCAACGATAGGAAGCATTTCCTTAGGCATCGCTTTCGTTTCCGGAAGGAAGCGTGTCCCGAATCCTGCTGCAGGAATGACAGCTTTTCTGATTTTTTGCATAACTTTTCACCTCAAATAGTTTAGAGACTCCTGCTGTTTGAAGAGTCTGGAACCTGAAACTATATTTATGTCTTATTCAATTAGTATAGCATAATCGGTTTTATTTTGAATTTAAGGATTTGATCCAGGTCTTTCTTAAACATCCAGTTCATAAAATCTTGGCTTTAAAAGATGAAAAATAATAATTTATACGATTTATGCAGAATTTAATTGACTTAATTGTATAATTATGCTATATTCAGATGCATAGAAAGGCGTGAGAATAATGACTGATAAAAAGCAGATTATATACGAAGTCAAGCACCTGCAAAAATCTTTCGGCAATGTCGAAGTACTCAAGGATATAAATATGAAAATAGAGAACGGGGAAGTCTGTACGATCATAGGACCGTCCGGATCCGGGAAAAGTACGCTTCTTCGCTGCCTGAATTTACTTGAAAAGCCGACAGGCGGTGAGCTTTGGTTTGAAGGCAAGAGGGTCAATGAAAAGACGGATGTCAAAATGCTGAGAAGAGATGTCGGCATGGTATTCCAGTCATTCAATCTTTTCCCTATGTTTACAGCGCTTGAGAATGTTATGTATGCGCCAATCCATATAAAAAAGATGCCCAAAAGCCAGGCTCGTGAAGAGGGGATGGAACTGTTGGCCAAAGTCGGTCTGGAAAACAGAGCTGATTATTATCCGGGAGAGCTTTCCGGAGGTCAGCAGCAGCGTGTCGCTATTGCACGCGCTCTTGCGATGAAACCTAAGATGCTTTTATTTGATGAACCGACATCCGCTTTGGATCCTGAACTGGTAGGGGACGTTCTTTCAGTTATGAAAGAGGTAGCCCTGGCTGGGATGACGATGGCAGTTGTTACACATGAAATGCAGTTTGCAAGATCCGTTTCCAACCATGTTGTTTTTATGGATCAGGGGTATATCGTAGAAGAAGGAAATCCGGAGGATATATTTACTCATCCGAAGGAAGAAAGAACGCAGACATTCCTTAAACGGTTGCTGCATGCAGATATATAGGAGATGACATTATTATGGATTTGGTAATTGATACAGCGGTTAAATATAATGACATCTTTATGTCCGGCGCTAAAATTACGATTATTATTTCATTGCTTTCCTGCTTTTTCGGCCTTTTACTGGGGATTATTCTTGCATTCATGAAAATCTCCGGCATTAAAATTCTGCAGGCAATTGCTACTGTTTATGTTGAAATTATCAGAGGTACGCCAGTACTCGTACAGATTTCGCTCGTGTTCTTCGGGCTTCCATTCCTTGGAATCCATTTCCCGAGTTTCCAGATCTTAGGCGTTGATTTTGAACGCTTGTCTGCAGGTGTGTTGGCGCTTATTATCAATTCCGGGGCTTATGAATGTGAAATTGTAAGATCGGGCATTCAGTCGATTCCTAAGGGGCAGCTCGAAGGGGCAATGTCGCTCGGGTTTTCCAAATGGGAATCAATGATCCGGATTATCATCCCGCAGGCGATTCGTAATATTCTTCCGGTCATCGGCAATGAATTTGTTACACTTATCAAGGAATCCTCTCAGGTTTCCGTCATCGGTATGGCAGATCTGATGTATACGGCTACCACGATTCAGGGAATCAGCTTCCAGCCGTTCCCGCCGCTGGTTATCGTTGCATTGTATTACTTCATCATGACATTCTTCGTATCTATGTGTCTTAAGGTTCTTGAAAGACGTTTAAAGGTTAAGAGCGTCAGGTAATTGAGTTTAAAACTTCTATCTGGAAGGATTCATATTCCGGATAGAAGCTTTTTAATTAGGATGAAATTTTCAGGCATATGCTAAAAGCACCCGGCATTAAAGGAATAAATAAAAAATGTAATATTTTAAAACGTTTTCATGAAGTTGAGTGTTATTATATTTATAGGGAAAAGAATTGGAATTTGTATTTCAATGTGAGTTGAGGTGGTGGCTTTGGATACATTAGATGCTCTTTTTAAGGAATGGAGCATTGGGGGAATATGTTTTCGCCTGCTGATGGCGACTGTGGCTGGCGTTATCATAGGAATGGACAGAGAATATAAAAATAAGGGCGCCGGTGTAAAAACCCACGCGCTTGTCTCTATCGGAGCCGCTATGGCAATGATATTAAATGAGTATGTTTTGCGAAATTATCCTGCATCCAATACAGATCTGACACGTCTGGGAGCGCAGGTTATCAGCGGAATCGGCTTTCTTGGTGTAGGTACGATTATTGTCACGGGCAGAAATGAAGTCAAAGGGCTGACAACGGCAGCCGGATTGTGGGCATGTGCCATCATAGGACTCTCAGCAGGCATCGGTTTCTTTGAGGGGACTATCATTGCACAGATTTTTGTAATCTTTGTATTAAGAGTGCTGGAGCCTGTAGATAAGCATCTGCGGACGCAGGCTAAGGATTTTGACCTGTATGTTGAGTTCAGCGATGTCCAGTCAATTAAAGCATTTCTGATGGACGTAAGGAAGAAGGGCGTGGAGATTACAAACTTCAATGTATTTAAAGAAAAGCATGGAGCGGCTGCTCTTGCCGCAACTATGACCATGAAGGTGCCACATCATGGTGAGAAGGGGAAGTATATTTCCTATTTGCAGACCGTTGAGGGAATCTCCTATGTTCATGAAATTTGAAATGTTTTAAATTTCTGCCGGAATTACAATTAAGTTCTGCTAATTTCTTGACAAACTAATTTTATAAGGTTATAGTGTTTATATTAAATGTAGTGCAAGAGACATGACATTTCAGACAGGCATGCCAAGAGAGTCTATGGCTGGTGTGAATAGACGATGCAGTCGATCTGTTACCACTCTTAAACAGAAAGATCTGAAATCTTTCCGGTGAACACCGTTATATGTCAGAGTGAAGCTTAGGCTTTAATTTGGGTGGAACCACGGAATATAACTTTCGTCCCTTACGGGACGGAAGTTTTTTGTTTTGTTGGATGTATCCCGAAACAGATTTTATAGAAAGGGTGAAATTGTTATGGTTACAATTCATTTGAAAGATGGAAAGGAAAAGCAGTTTGAAAGCAATGTTGCACTTTCCGAAGCTGCAAAAGCTATCTCCAACAGCTTGGGGAAAGAGGCCGTTGTAGCTAAAGTTGATGGCGAATTGACCGATCTTCGTGATCCGATCGTGGATGGGACCACTGTGGAATTCTTCACAAAAAAGGATCCGGAAGGGCTTTTCACACTCAGACATACTGCAGCGCATGTAATGGCTCAAGCAATCCAGCATTTATATCCAGGCGTAAAATTTGCAATTGGCCCGGCTATTGATGATGGATTCTATTATGATATTGACTCTGAACATGTCTTCAGCCAGGAAGACTTTGATGCCATTGAAAGAGAAATGGCAAAGATCAGCAAGGAAAATATTCCGCTGGTAAAAAAGGTTTTGCCGAGAGCAGAAGCATTGGAATTCTTCAAAGAAAAGAATCAGGATTATAAAGTCATGCTGATTGAAGACCTTCCGGAGGATGCTGTCATTTCCTTATATGAACAGGGAGATTTCACAGACCTTTGCGCAGGCCCGCATATGAAAGCAACCGGCAAAGTCAAGGTATTTAAGCTGATGACCGTTGCAGGTGCTTACTGGCGCGGCGATGAACACAACAAGATGCTCCAGCGTATTTATGCGACTGCATTCTTCAACAAAGAAGATCTTGAACATTTCCTCTTTGTACGTGCAGAAGCAGAAAAACGTGATCATAGAAAACTCGGAAAACAGCTTGACCTCTTTTCCTTCCATGAAGAAGGACCTGGTTTCCCGTTCTTCCATCCAAAGGGAATGGTTCTCCGCAATCAGCTGATGGAATATGAAAGACAGCTGTTCAAGGAATTCGGCTATGTTGAAATCATGACACCAGTCATCCTCTCCAAGAAGCTGTGGATCCAGTCCGGCCATTGGGATCATTATAAGGAAAATATGTACTTCACCAAAATTGATGATGAAGACTATGCAATTAAGCCGATGAACTGCCCGGGAGGAATTCTTTACTTCAAGAGCCAGCAGCGTTCCTATCGTGATCTCCCGATGCGCGTCGGTGAATTCGGCCTTGTACACAGACACGAGCTGCACGGAGCCCTTCATGGATTATTCCGCGTCCGCTGCTTCACACAGGA
>OLWO01000510.1_pt1 | contig 14320 bp, 8 predicted proteins | sample 1673751 | NCBI WGS metagenome assembly OLWO01 (sample SAMEA103958125, study PRJEB25191) | human gut metagenome
CAACCTCATGGATGATGTGTTCAACAACGAGAACGAGAGCTTCATGCAGGAAACAAGGCTTATCGAAAGCGAGTATTCGGTCAATCTTCCGACACGGTTCTACTACAAAAAGCGTTGGAACAACGGATGGATCAATGTGGTGAATCCTTTTCGTGCCTCCATCGTGTTGGGTACGCCGGGTAGTGGAAAGTCATACGCGGTGGTAAACAGTTTCATCAAGCAGCAGATTGAAAAGGGCTTTTCGATGTATGTATATGACTTCAAATTCAGCGACTTATCTACAATCGCCTACAACCATCTGCTGAACCACCCGGAGGGTTACAAGGTGAAGCCGAAGTTTTATGTGATAAACTTCGACGACCCGCGACGCTCGCACCGCTGTAATCCCATCCACCCGGATTTCATGGAGGATATTACGGATGCCTACGAGAGTGCCTATACGATAATGCTCAACCTCAATAAAACGTGGGTGCAGAAGCAGGGCGACTTCTTTGTGGAATCACCTATTATTTTGTTTGCCAGCATTATATGGTATCTCAAAATCTATCAAGGCGGCATATACTGCACGTTCCCCCATGCGATTGAGTTCCTGAACCGCCGCTATGAGGATATTTTCCCGATACTGACCTCTTACCCGGAATTGGAAAACTATCTTTCTCCGTTCATGGACGCATGGCTCGGAGGGGCTGCGGAGCAGTTGATGGGGCAGATAGCAAGCGCGAAAATCCCTTTGTCAAGGATGATTTCCCCGCAGCTCTATTGGGTGATGTCGGACAGCGAGTTCACGCTGGACATCAACAACCCCGAAGAACCGAAAATACTCTGTGTGGGCAACAATCCCGACCGTCAGAATATCTACGGGGCCGCTCTCGGTCTGTATAACTCCCGTATCGTGAAACTCATCAACAAGAAAGGGATGCTGAAGTCGTCGGTCATCATCGACGAGCTGCCCACGATTTATTTCAAGGGGTTGGACAACCTTATCGCCACCGCGCGAAGCAACAAGGTTGCCGTGTGTCTGGGCTTTCAGGATTTCAGCCAGTTGGTGCGCGACTACGGTGATAAAGAAGCGAAGGTCGTGATGAACACCGTCGGCAATATCTTTTCCGGTCAGGTGGTGGGTGAAACCGCCAAGACGCTTTCCGAACGCTTCGGTAAGGTGTTGCAGAAACGGCAGTCCATTTCCATCAACCGGCAGGATGTTTCCACCTCCATCAACACGCAGATGGATTCACTCATCCCGCCGAGCAAGATTTCCGGCTTGACGCAGGGTATGTTTGTCGGTTCGGTATCCGACAACTTCAACGAGCGTATCGAGCAGAAGATTTTCCATTGCGAGATTGTCGTGGATGCCGAGAAGGTGAGGCGCGAGGAGAAAGCCTACAAGAAAATCCCCGTCATTACCGACTTTACGGACGGGGACGGCAACGACCGCATGAAGGAAACGGTTCAGGCGAATTACAGGCGCATCAAGGAGGAAGTGAAGCAGATTGTTCAAGAGGAACTGGAACGTATCGCAAATGATGAAAACTTGAAACACCTGTTGCAGCAGAAATAACAGATTCCTTTATATGTGAAAAAGGGGATGTGTCAAAACACCCAAAATATGAAAATTACCCCTGTCACAGATATCTGTAGCAAGGGTAATTTTGTTAAAAAGAGAGTTTTGACACCCTCTTTTTATTCTCAGATTTGAGATGCTTGTTGATGGTGGTAATGGCAAGCGTCAGCAAATAATTTTTCAGCTCTGTATCGTCTTTAAGCAGTATGCTGTATTCTTCGGCAAACATTCTCAACAGTCTGGTTCTGAGTTTCGACATTTCTTCACCGAAAGGTATCTGTCGGTTTTCTTGCCAATACTCAATCACTACGGAAGATACCAGCCACTTGAACTCGGATTTCATCTCTTTGCCGAGTTTCTTGAAGCGGATTTGTTCGCTAATTGGCGGCTCGTTGTATGGCATTATGTCTGCCGGGTCATAAACGGATATACTGCCGATACCATAATCCATGATTATCGGTAAATCAGTTTTTACATCATTCTTATGTTTCTTCTTTTTAGCCATACCCGTTATTGTTGCAGGAAACCTTTACCTTTATCAGTAAGATAGTATTTCTGTTGCGGACTCTTGGAGCCTATGGGATAAAGTGAAAGGACCAAACCGGAATTTATTGCCGGATGGATATAGTTCTTTAAGAAATTCCTTTTATCTTTCATTCCCGTTTTCTCCATGATTTCTTTAGCAGAGAGAGTGTTGTTCCCAATAGCAGACAACAGTTTTCCTAACTGTGGGGTTACTGTGGGGTTACTATAGGGTTGCTGTGGGGTTGCTGTGGGGTCTTGTCCTACTGTAGTTCTTGTATAATGAAACACAATCCATACAGCATTGCCGTCGGTATGAAACTCCGGATCCGGAATACCGACACGGCGACATTCGTTTACCATAAGGGCTATGCCACGTCCCCAACTCTCCAATACTGCACTTTTGTACAGCACATTGGCTACTATCAGATTTTGTGGTTCGGAATTGTGGCCACCCAACAGTTTCTCAATGGTAATATCAGGCGGAAATGTTCCGCTGTTTTCAATCTCCACGCGGTCATCATAGATAGCAATCCCGACTGAACTGCCGGGGCGATGGTAAACACGATGTGCAAAAGCATTTATGCAACATTCTCTCAATGCCTTATATGGCACATTCAGTTCCTCTTCTCTGTACAAACCTTCAATTTTACCGGAGAGGGACAAATGCTTGAAGAAAAATGCCATTGCAGCATCCAGCAAGTTGAATATATTGCCTGTCACACGCTGATTATCTAAAAATTCATCTTTTGTCGTTCCTTTGAACCGGGCTAAACGGAGCAGACATTGGGGATAATGGTAGAAGTTCCGTCCGAATAGGACAACGGAAGCATTGTTCAGCTTTCCATCATTCAACAAGTCAAATTTTTCAAGGATGGTTCGGACATCCTCCTGCATAGAACCTTCCGGCAAACGTCCGCCTCTGATTCCTCCACGTACTGCGCCCAAGATTGCCGTTTCGTCAAGGTCGGATATTTTCAAGCCGGGATTTTGCATGGAATCCCAAGCATAGGTTCCGCCTCGCTGCATAACCAACAGGTTGTATATACCCTGCGGCATGGCAGATGTAACGCTCTCTATCCGTTGATAAGCCCTCCCCTTATAGGTGAACGGGCGCATATATCGTTGTTCTTCCGCTGATAAAGCTATAACACTTTTGTTCGTTCCCGGAATGTCTGTATAGGATATATCAATGGTCGCAAACGGCTCGATTCGTCTGATGGTTTCCGCAATATCGCGCTTCGTCTTGTCGCTCACTTCCTGACCGATAATCTTTCCCTTGTCGGTTACACCGAACAGCACCGTGCCGCCCGTACCGTTCAAGAAGGCACAAAGAGTTTCCATTCCACGCTCCAACTGCCCGGTAGTTTCTTTGAACTCAACTGTCCCGCCTTCGGCTCCGGCAATCAGTCCGTTCAATATTTCGAGGTTATCTATTTTCATCCGTCATTGATTAATACTTGCAAAGTTAATGATTTTAATCGGCTTTCCGGCAGATAATAGAGTGATTGTAAATGAAGAAGGATAAGAAACCGTATAATCCGGCCGCTTATCCTTTGTTTGGCATTCGTTTATCTCCTCATCCGCTCCAATTCATCGTCATGTCGCATCTTCGCGTTCAGTTTGTCCTGCATCTTTTCAAGGAAGTAGGTGCGACTGTCGCTTTTCCTGCGTTTGATGTCCGTATAGAAGCGGTAGCAGTCTTTGGACTCCACACCGAAAAAGGAATAGAGGACAGGAGCAAGCTCTTTCAGCGAAGCCTTGCCGCCATTGATGCAGCCGGTGGCGTAGAGGGCATAGATTAGTTCTACCAACTCGACGGCATTACCGGTCCATTGCAAGGCTGGGACTGTGGCTTTGGTTTCGGATGTGGATGTTAGTGGTGGCACGGAGGTAATTGCAGAAGCGGATACTATCTTCTGCATCTTTCGGATGAAGGATAACGCCTTGCGGATATACACAGTGACGACATTCTCCTCCGATGCCGACAAGTTCTGCGGATGGTGCTGTAATTCGATTTCGGCAAAAGCCAACGCCACAATAATATGCTTGGCATCATTGCCGCCGTAGCACAGGTTTATTACTTCCTGCACGAATCCGCCGTATGCCGTTTCCGTGCTACCGTTGTCTTTTCCGTTTATCATGGCGAAAAACTGTGTTTCCGCCAGTATGAGATGGTTCATTATCTTTTCTGTTTTGAGGGTTTACACTTGTTTATCAGTGTGCGCACACTGATATATGGTGCAAATCATAGCCCTAAACACGAGAAAAGATTGTGAGAAAATTGTACTACATTGTTTTTCAGAAAGATAAAATTCAAAAATAATTTTATCCTTGATTGCATCCCTTGTGAAATGTGTTCAGATTCTGAACATGTGTTCACTTTCTGAGCACGGAAATCCCGCCAAGATGTTCATAATCTGAACATTTTATGCCCGTGGCTCTTTATGATAGGTAAGCCGGATTACTCCGTCCCTATAAGTTTTGTTCTCCATAAGCCGCCAGTCATTCATAGGTAGTGCTGACTTGAAAAAATGCGCTCCGTTTCCGTCGATGGTTGGAACAACGTATAGTATGATTTCATCTATCACGTTCATCCGTAACAGTCCGTTGGCATATTCGGTATTCCCGGCAGTTACTTCCAACAAATGGCAAATGCTTCCACCTTCCTCCCTCCATTCTTGAAGCACGGATACCGAATAGTCGGATGTCAGCTTATACAGGGCATTGGCACGTATTTCATCCATACCGTAATCTTCGGTTTGAAGCAACCGCTTCCGGGGATGCAGTTTCATCGGACAGCCATCTATTGAGATAACGGCAAGTAATTGTATTTTCGCCATAACGTATTTCCTTTCCTTTTTGGCGAGGCAAAAAAGTAGCGTGCAATTCACACTACTTTCAAGCGATGGCTCTGGTAAAGCCTTTACGGAGAGTACGTGAATGCACGCTATGCGTAAGCATAGCATAAGCATCACGCAATCGTCTCCGTAGTTTCAATTTACCAGATTTTCGCTCGAAACGCCTTGCGGTCTTATGTCTATATCATCGGCGAAAAGTTACCCAATCGCCTGCTATTTTCTGAAATACAATTGCAAAGTTAATCAATTATTGCCATTTACAGCCATACTCCGGTCAGTTTTCTTCATTCAATCCATACTCTACCAATTTATTATACAGCGTTGTCCTGCCGATACCCAGTATCTTTGCAGCCATTTTCTTGTTACCGGCTGCTTGTTTCAAAGCACGCAGGATACGTCCTCTTTCTTCATCCCCGCTCTTCAATGTAAAACAAGCGGAAGTAGCGGACGGTTCATTGTCAAGTTCCAAATCGGCTTCGGTTATCATATCGCCTTCTGATTGCAGGACTGCCGTCTGTATCTTCTGTTTCAACTCGCGCACGTTGCCCGGCCACGCATGGGCGAGCAGGGCATTACGGGCAGATGCGGCAAACCCTTTTACTTCACGTTCCAACTCACGGTTTGCCATTTCACGGAAGAACTCGGCCAATGGCATGATGTCTTCCGGGCAGTCGCGCAAGGGCGGCATGGTTATCACATACTCCTGCAAGCGATAGAGCAAATCCTGCCGGAACCGCTTTTCCGTTACGGCTTTCTGCAAATCCTCGTTGGTTGCAGCCACTATCCTCACGTTGGCTGTTTTGTCCTCCTTTGCACCGACGGGACGGTAACGGCGTTCCTGTATGGCGCGGAGCAGCATCTGTTGCATCTCCATTGTTAGGTTGCCCACTTCGTCAAGGAACAGCGTGCCGCCATCCGCTTCCAGAAAATACCCCGTCTTGTTTGCTTCGGCACCCGTAAACGCACCCTTGACGTGTCCGAAGAAGGCGGATTGTATCAATGACGGGGACAAGGCTCCGCAGTCTACTGCCACAAAAGGTTTATCGGCAAGTTTGCTTTGTTGGTGTATATGTTGTGCGATATGTTCCTTGCCCGTACCGTTCTCGCCCAGTATCAGCACGCTCATCCGGGTGGTGGCTACAAGGCGCACACGTTTCTTGATTTTCTGATAGGCTTCGCCCTGCCGGACGAATATCGGAATGTTCCATTGTAGTCGCTTTTCATGTTCTTTTTGCAGGGTGCGGATAAGCGGTATCAGTTTATCCTCCAACAACTGTTTCTGTATGTAATCCTTTGAGCCGAGCTTCATACTTTCCACTGCCGTATGCACCTCCCCGTAATTGGTCATAACGATAAACACCTGCTGTTTGTCGTTGGCACGCATCCACCGTAACAACTCTATGCTTTCACCGTCGGGGAGGCGTAGGTCGGCAACGACAATATCATCCACCTCTGACTTTGCCAATAGTTTCTTGGCAGTGGCAAGATTATATGCCGACATAGTATCGAAGCTGTCTTTCTTCAGCAGGTTGCAGACATAATCGTTATAGACGGGGTTGTCCTCAATCACAAATACTTTCATCCGACGACCTCCTTTCCTTTTGCGCAAGTTCTATGATAACTGTTCCCATACGAAGCATGGCATCCACGCATTTCCGCAATTCCATTTCGGAACATTCAGATTCTTGATGCAGCAGTTCATACAGGTTCCACAAGGGTTTGTCAGCACGGATAACAGCCCATGAACTTCGCTGACGGTGTATCCATTCGTCCAACGCCTTGCGGTCATTCCTCTCCATGATTTCCCGGACAGCCTGCATATCCTTTTCTGTTTCGGTTATCAAACGGTCGAGCATCGCCCGTTTGTCACCATAGGCAAGCAGAGAGGACAAGTCGGGAAGTTCATCCTTGTCCGTACTTGTCAAAAGGCATTTGTCTGATACAGCAACCAGTTCGGAAATGGAAAATGGCTTGAACAGGCAGGCGGTAAATCCATTTTCCAACAGCTCCTCTTCGCTGCAACTGCCGGAGGCGGTCGCCACGACAATGGGAATCTCTTTCGAGTTGCTGACACTTGACGAGCGTAACAACTCCAACACCTCATAGCCGTTAATCTCCGGCATCTTCATATCGGTTATCATGAGGTCGTATGTGTGCTGCCGCATGGCTTCCATTGCATCGCCAATAGTGGTGAACGTGTCGCAATGCACACCTATACCAGCATACATTTCCTTTGTCATGGATAATACCATCGGATTGTCGTCCAATACGATGACAGAATAAGGTCTTTCTATATGAGCCAGACTTTCTGCGGCTGTCTGTTCTTCAATACCAATATCGGCAGTGTTCATTGGCAACTCCACAGTAAAACGACTGCCTTCTCCTTTTTCGCTTTCCAAGCGTATAGTGCCGCCAAGCATCCCGACTATCTGTTTCACAATGCTTAACCCCAATCCGAAACCGTCTTGCGTGGCGGCGTTGGAAAGCCGCTCGAACGCTCCGAACACTCGCTGTTGTTCTTCCGCACTCATGCCGGTTCCGGTGTCCTCTACTACAAGGGTCAGCCTATTGCCGTCATAGCTTATGACAAGTGAAACGCTTCCGGCATTCGTGAACTTGACGGCATTGCCCAGCAGGTTGTCGCATATCTGTATGATGCGCTCCTTGTCGCCATTCAGGATAATACCCTCCGGGCACTCGATGGTAAGTTTAAGATCTTTTGCTTCTGCTTGTTGCGTAAACTCCGTTTGCAACAGCTCCGCGATGTTTTCCAAACGAAACGGACGGACATTCGCCTGTTCCTTGCCGCTGTCCAAGCGGAAGAAGTCAAGCAGGGAGTTGAGCATGTCGGTCATTCTCTTGGAGGCTTGCAGGATATTGTCCGCATAACCGCTTATCTTTTCTTCTTCGTTGTCCTGCATCAGTTCCGCATATCCATGTATGGCAGTCAGTGGTGTGCGTAGCTCGTGGGTGATGGTGTGCATCGCTTTCTTGCGTGAGGCTATCAACGATTCGTTTTGTTTTACTGACTTTTGCAGTTGCCCGATTAAATCTGTTGTCTTACGTTTGTACTGCTTGATGCGGGTGGCATAGCGGTGAATGATGATGTATGAAATAATGAGCAACAGCAGCATGACACCCGTTATGATACCTACCTGCAAGAACGACTTTTCACGCATAGCGGATATTTCCGCCTCACGTTCCTGCAAGTCAGCCTGCACCTTGTGGTCCATCTGCTGGATAAGGGTTTGCAGTTGGCGGTTCAGTTCCGCATTGCGGCTGGCAAGGCTGTCGGCATATTCCGACAGACGATGGCTTTGGGCACGTTGTTGCGCTATCATATCACGGTTCAGTGTGTAGAGCATCGTGGTGGTCGTCGTCGGAGGTGCTTCCTGTTTCTTGCCGAACAACCCGAGAAAACCTTTCCTCCTCTGTTTCTTCGGCTCTTCCTGCCTGCTCGTTTGCACTATCACCGGCACCTGCTTGGCTATCCGGCGGTTGATGTCCGCCTGTTGTTCCAGAGCTTCCATGATGGCGCACAGCCGCTTTTCCTTGTCCTCCAGCAAGTGGCGCACGCTGTCTATGCGCACCGATTCGTAATGGCTCTTGAAGCGGCAAAGCATACTATCCACCGCCATCCGTTGCCGCCGGTATGCCGCCACATCCTTATCGTCCCATTCCAGCACCGACTCGCCCAAAAGTGACAACTCCACCACACCCACATACGCATCGTGTGTTTCCTTGCGGAAGCGGTTGATTTCACGGTTCTCCCGTTCCAGCAACTCCAAGTCGCGCCATTCGCCGAGCCACGTGCAGATGATGCCGCCCACCAGCAGGACTATCAACAGATAGCCTGCGGCAAGCAGCTTGCGGAAATGCTTGGTAGTGGTAACGAATTGTTCGCTCATTTGCTGTTTGTGTAAATACCGTTATTCAACATACGCATATAGGTCGTGGAACTTCGCAGGTTCATGGATGAGAATGGCGGCCATGCTACCGATGACCGCCATAAGTATGGCATAGCCGAAAAATATTTTATATCGCAGCGACACTGTTTGTTGATGAAAAATATAATTGGTTAACTAAATATCAATATCACAGGATAGTGATCCCCACCCTTCATATGATATCTTAGTACACATGTTCTTAGCTGTAATCTGCTATCGATAAGGAAATAATCTAATTCTCGACCTGAAATATGTGTTGGCATACCACAACATGCAAAATTAGCACTATTTCCCGGCCTACTCCTGGTACCTGTGTAAATATTCTGATAATTCGCTTGGAGTCATATTCATGTCCCCACCAATAATAAATGGGTGATTTGCGGATGATACCAATTTATTTATATCTATAGCACCACATCCGGATTGGCAATGAATGGTATAAATTTCAAGGCCTCTATAATTAAGACCAATAGACCACCGACCTGTTCCTGACTGCGCATAAGAATAGGAAGGGCTAAAATTTATATCTGCAATGACACCAGTATTACACCGTGTGTTCCATCACGTCCTCCTTTCTTTATTGGGGTTATACTTCGGTTCTTTCCGTTGCGAGCGGAACTTTTCCGCCCTACGGTTTACTGCTTCCTCAAGGTAGGCAATGCTCCTTTAAGTTCGTAACGCCACTCTGAGCCTGCGGTCTGCAAGGCGGTGTTCATGGCATCAACGGCTTTCTGCCAGGTAACGCCAGTGCCGTCCACCTTCGTGGCTTCGGTGCTTTTCTTATTGTAGCCGATACCTTGTTCATGATTGTTCTTCCAATAGCAGGCGGTCACGGTGGTGTAGTTATTTCCCAAAAAGCCGCCGATATGTACATAGCCAGTGCTACTACCCGTACTGGTTACGTTGCCCGTGGCATAGCAGGCAAGGAGGCTGCTTCCTGCGTTCATTCCCACCAGACTGCCGCCAGCGATATTCTTTGCGGGGTTTATTTCTATGGTCACGTTGCCCGTGGCATAGCAAGCGGTCAGGGTGGCACTCGAATTCGTCTGACCTGCCACGCCGCCGACATCGACCGTTCCCTTCACTGTGGCCGAGGAACTGCATCCGGTGATGGAACCGCCTATTTGAGCACCCACCACACCGCCGACATACACCGTGCCGCTGACGCTGCCCGACACCGAGCAGTTTTCAATGGTGCCCCAGCTATATCCTACCACGCCGCCAATACTGCCGCCATATATTTGATTGCTTGTTATCTGTACGCCCTCCATCACCACGTTCTTCACCGTACCAGCTCTATTGAGCCAGCCGAACAGACCCGCATATTCGTCATTTGTCGTAAAGGTCAGCCCCGTAATGGTATGGCCGCCACCGTCGAAGGTGCCTTTGTATGAGTTGTCGTAGTCTGTGCCTATCGGTGTCCAGTCTTTGCCTGTGAGGTCAATGTCGGCGGTGAGGGTAATGTTAATGTCGCTCTTACCTCCGTTCACTAATTTGGCTATATTCATCAGGCCGTCGGCGTTATAGACCGTGTAGCTGCCGTCGCTCTCTATGGTATAGCCCAGGTCTTTTGCCGCAGCGAGGGAGACGGTGTAGGTATATTCACCGCCCGCCTGCCAGTCGGTAGCATTCTTCATCTTATAAACGAAGGTCTTGCCGTTAGTGAAGGTGCAGACGATGAAGGCCGTGCCAGCTGCCACATTTTGCGGGGCTACGATGGCGGTGTAGGTGTTGCTGCCCTTGTCATACGGGACGATTATATCCGGGTTGCCGCCTTCGGTGGAGAGACCCGTCAGCTGCACGGATGCCAGCCCCTCGGTGTAGTCCGTCAGAACGATGGTCACCCGCGCCGTGCGGTGGGTGAAGCGGAGCGTGGGGCTACCGTAGGTCACCGTCTGTCCGTCGGCTACGATGAGGTCGCTGCCCTCAAAGTCTTTCTGGGCACTTTGGTTGGCTTTTACCTTTACCGCAGGTGGGGTTGTCTCGCCAGCGGTGTAGGGCCACCACGCTGTGACGGTGATGTCGTTGTGGTTGGTCCAGTAGTACGGGTCGGTGGAGGTCAGTGTGGCGCTGGTGGGGTCGGCGGTGGAGGGCGTCACGTTGTACGTCTTCACCGTGCCGTCCATCAGAACTGCCACGCTCTGCACACCCGTCCAATTGCCATCCGCTGGGGCACGGGTGCCGGCGGTGGCTGTCGCGGCGGGGTTCAGCCCCGTGGCGGTGAAGACGATGGGTGTGCCTTCCGCCCCTTCTGGTAGGAAGCCCGCTTCGTCCTGTGTGCAGGCGGCAAGGCCGAGCAGCAGGGCGATGGCTGCGGATATATGGATGGTTGTTCGTTTCATGATGCGTGTTGTTTAGGGGTTGTTATTGTTTCTTTTGCAGTACGGGCAGACCGTCTGTGCCGAGTGCCCACTGGTAGTCATTGTCGGTGAGGGCGATGTTCATGCCGTCGACGGCTGTCTGCCATTTCACGGTCGCGCCGTCCACCTTCGTGGCATCTACCGTTCCTCCAAAATTACGGAATTCTCCTCGCTCGGCATTGCCTCCCCAATAACAGGAAGTTATAGTATTGTAGTTGAAACGCACTATAGCTCCAGATTCATAATCTTTCAATGTGCCGTCAAACCAGCAAGCTGTGATACTGCCATAATTTAAATCGGCTATACCACAAGTTCTACCATATGCAGAAATTTTTCCCGTCACAGAGCAGGCAATGATTTGACCCTCATTTTGCTCCACTATTCCAGCTGCTGATCCACTACTGCCATACAGATTCACATCTATGAGTTGTAGGTTCTTTATCACACCACGTACATTTAATAACCCAAAAAGTTCAGTAGTCGCTGCTGAAAAGTTTAATCCCGTAATGCGGTGTCCCTGCCCATTAAAGACGCCGGAGTAGCCAGGCCATGTGTCTATCCGTGTCCAATCCCTACCCGTCAGGTCGATGTCGGCGGTGAGGGTGCAATTAATCGATTCGTCCTTTTGTGCGGCTTTGTTCCATGCCAGTAGGCCGTCAGCGTTATAGACCATGTAACTGCCGTCGTTCTGTATAGAATAGCCCAAATCCTCAGCCTCGCCGCTCTCGCCGCCGCCGTCAACCCAGCTGCCGATGGTGCAACCCTCTAACGTCAGGCCGGTGGTGTTCACCTTAACGGTATATTTATAGCGGCTGCCCGCTTCTAATACGACGTTGTTCTGCGGACGGAAGTAGAAGGTGCCGCCGCCGAGTTCCACCTTGACGAACGGTTTGCCTGCCGCAACGGTCTGCGGGGCGGTCAGTGCCTCGTAGGTGTTGCCGCTTGCGTTGTAGGTCTTGATGGCGGTCGGGTTGCCGTTATCGGCGGACAGGCTCACGAGGCTCACCGTGGCACCAGCGACGCTCGTGAATCCCGTGCCGGGCTTCAGTTCGATTGTCACGCGTGCCGTGCGGTGGGTAAATTCAAGAGTCGGGTTGTTAAATTCCACCTTCCGGTTCTCAGCAGAGATGAAGTCGCTGTTCTGGAAGTCAGTCAATTTGCTTTGGTCTTCGGCCACCTTCACGGCAGGCATCTGTGTGATGTCGGCATTGTCGAAGGGCCACCATGCCGATACGGTAATCGGGTCGCGGCTGGTCCAGTAGTACGGGTCGTTCTCGCGTGAAAGCGTGGCACTCTTGAAATCGGTAGAAGCCGTTACGGTGTATTCCTTTACCGCATCGCCCATCTTGAGTGCCACGGAAGTGACGCCCTGCCAGTCGCCGTCCACAGAGGCACGGGTGGAAGGGGCTGCCAGCGGCGTTGCTTCTACGGACAGTCCGGTGGCACGGATGACGACGGGGTATTCACCTTCGGGCAGACGGTTATCATCAGCAAGTTCGTCCTGCGTGCAGGCGGCGAGGGCGAACAGCAGTGCGGTGGCTGCGGGGATAAATAATCTATGTCTCATAATTCTTCATTCTAATCGATTAATTATTAAAATCCTACAGGTCAGCACCCACATCTCCACCGTCTATATCGTTCCACTTTGCAATGGTGGCTTCGCTGACTTCAAGGACTTTGTTGCGTACCTTGACGGTATAGGTATAGTTGTTGCCCGCCAGCAGTGCGCCTTCGGGCATGGTGAGTGTGGCATGATATTCCTGACCTTTGTAATTCACAACCAACGGCAGGGATGCAACTGTCTGCGGGAAGAGGATGATCGATGACGTGAGATTGCCGTCTGCCAGATTCATGGCCAGTTCTCCGGTCTGTACTCCGTTGTCTGCGGTGGCAATACCGTCGGCCGTGTTGAACGTACCGGTGAGTAACAATCCGTCCAGCGTGTAACGTTCAGGCTTGACCACGCTGAAATTCACGCCGTCGCCCGCCTCGAAGGTAAGGGTTATCTGGCTCATGCGGTGGTGGAAGGAGTTGTCTTCACCGCCTTTGGCGGTTTTGTCGGTGAAGCTTACTACCGGGTTGTTTTTGTCTCCCGTGGCTCCTGAAGCAAAGAGGAAGTCGATGGCAGGCTTGTTTTGCTGCGCCGTGGCATCGGTCGTGGCTGCGAGGATGCCTCCCGTCGTGTTGTACGGATAGTAGGCGCGGAAAGTATGGGTCTTTGTATCTTCGATATAGATAACCTTTCCTTCTGCCTCAAATTTCCCGTTTTTCAGGATGAAAGGCACGTTGCCGTACTGGGAATCGTTGCCGATGTCGGTGATGCCGATACGGTCGCCGCCAGTCCAGGTGGTTCCGCTGGCGCGGGTGGCGGGGGCGATGTTGGCGGTAAACTGGGCGGCCACGGGGTCACCGTTCAGGTTCTCGTTGTCGTTGTTGCAGGCTACCAGTGCGAGGGCGAGCATCGCAAGTGCAAAAAATCTTGTCTTCATTATATTCTGTTATTATATTAGTTAAATTCCATTTCAATAATTGCTGCACCTTAGCAAAATCAAAGCAAGCTTTGCTTCTGCGTTCGGTTTGCTAATTATTTACAAATCGGCATTTACATCATCACCTTTCACTTCTTCCCAGCCGTTGATTTCGGCTCCGTCCACTTCCATGCCTTCGGGAGTCTCAACCAGCGTTCCGCCGAGGGTCAGCGATTCGCCCTTTCCGGTGTTGAACTCCTTGAGGGCTTCCGTAAGGTCGCTTTTCAGCGTGGTGGGGGTCGGGTTGCCGTCAGCATAGCGGATTTCACCCGTCAGCAGTTGTTCCGTGCCGGTCACACCCAGCAACCGCACCGTGGCTTTCCACTTGCCGGCATCGTCACCTTCGGTTATCTTGGTGAAGGGCAGCACGACGTTTGAAGCGGCTCCGTAGGTATCGGTAGCGAAATCGAGAGTTCTGGCTGCACCCGTCAGATGGGCAACAATCTCCGTGATGCGTCCGGCGGCATCCCCCGTCGGTTTGATGATAAGCGTCAGTTCGCGTACCTGCTGCTTCATTGCGGCGGTCAGCGGATAGTCCTTG
>OLWO01000539.1_pt1 | contig 13609 bp, 10 predicted proteins | sample 1673751 | NCBI WGS metagenome assembly OLWO01 (sample SAMEA103958125, study PRJEB25191) | human gut metagenome
GGTTTGACGAAGACCTTGTTCAGATGCGCATAGCGGGTCTTGTACCCGAATTCGTGATTGATGATGACGAAGGTGCCGTATCCGTGGCGTGCGCGGTTCAGGTCGACTTTTTCGACCACGCCGTCGCCCGTGGCGTAGACGGCGTCGCCCACGTTGCACGCCAGGTCGATCCCCTTGTGCATGATGTAGCGGCCGTAGATCGGGTGGCGGCGCATGCCGAAGGCGCCGATACCGTTGCGCAGCTTGTTGCGGTCGATCGGCCACGTGGCGGGGATCGCCGAGGAGAGTTTCTCCTTGTTCTTGGCCAGGATTTGCAACTCGTCGAACGAAACGGAGGTACGGTAGAGCTGGCGGCCGAAAGCGTCGAGCTGCTGCCACGTGCCGATCATCAGCGGGGCGTATTCGTCGCCCGCCAGAGCCGCGTATTTGGACGCCGGATAGGGGGTGTAGATCCCTCCGATATTCAGGGTGTCGGCCGAGAACAAAGCCCGGTAAACGAAGTTGTCGCGGTGGTGTATTTCGTCCAGTTTACGCTGCTCCGCGCGGATCTTGTCCTGAAGGAGCCGGTATTTGAAGACCAGCTCCGAATTTTCGCGCAGGATGCGGTACATTTTCGGCGTGTAGAAGACATTTGCGAAGACGACATTGACGATCGATACTGCGATGAAGATGATGAGGATTTTGCGAATGACACGGTAGGTGCGCAGGCGGAACGGGACCGTGACCACCTCATGAGTGGCCGAAACCACCTCACGGGTCAGGGCGTGGGGATCGAACGTCTGCTTTTTTCGTGCCATGATCTGAAAAACTCCTTGGAAGTGATGCAAAATTAAGGTAAAATATGTAATTTTGCAATCTTGTAACTTCTTTAAGTTTCGCGGATTCGAGCGGATGACAGCCTGAGCACAGGCAGCCGGAATCTGCGGAGTGTGTCTTATGAACAACGCAAAGAATTGAAAACACAGTATATGGAATCCAACAAAATTCGTCAGGCTTTCCTCGATTTCTTCGCAGGGAAGGACCATGTGATCGTACCGTCGGCACCGATGGTGGTGAAAAACGACCCGACGTTGATGTTCACCAACGCGGGTATGAACCAGTTCAAGGACATTTTCCTCGGGAATATTCCCCGTCCCTATCCCCGGGCCGCCGATACGCAGAAGTGCCTGCGCGTGTCGGGCAAGCACAACGACCTGGAGGAGGTCGGCCATGACACCTACCATCACACGATGTTCGAGATGCTGGGCAACTGGTCGTTCGGCGACTATTTCAAGAAGGAGGCGATCGGCTGGGCCTGGGAGCTGCTGACCGGGGTGTACGGACTGGACAAGAGCCGCATGTACGCTACCGTGTTCGAGGGAAGTCCCGAAGACGGGGTGCCGTTCGACCAGGAGGCCTACGACATCTGGCTGCAATACCTGCCTGCGGATCACATCATCCGCGGCAACAAGCACGACAACTTCTGGGAGATGGGCGACGTAGGCCCTTGCGGACCTTGCAGCGAGATCCACTACGACCTGCGCGACGAGTCGGAGATCGCCGCCGTGCCGGGCCGCGAGATGGTCAATCAGGGCAGCCCGCTGGTGATCGAGATCTGGAACCTGGTCTTCATGCAGTTCAACCGCAAGGCGAACGGTTCGCTCGAACCCCTGGCGGCCAACTGTATCGATACGGGCATGGGTTTCGAACGCCTCTGCATGATTCTGCAAGGGAAAAAGTCGAATTACGATACCGACGTGTTCCAACCTACGATCCAGCGCATCGCCGCCATGTCTGGCAAAACGTACGGTGCGGATGAGAAGTGCGACGTGGCTATGCGCGTGGTCGCCGACCACCTGCGTGCCATTTCGTTCTCGATCGCCGACGGACAGCTTCCTTCGAACGTGAAGGCGGGCTACGTGATCCGCCGCATTCTGCGCCGCGCCGTCCGCTACGGCTATACCTACCTGGGCTTCAACGAGCCCTTCATCTGCCGTCTGGTGGCCGGTCTGGTCGATCAGATGGGCGGGCAGTTCCCCGAGCTCAAGGCCCAGCAGACGCTGATCGAGAAGGTGATCGAGGAGGAGGAAAGCTCCTTCCTGCGTACGCTCGCTACGGGCATCAACCTGTTGGACGGCGTGATGGCCGAGGTTCGCAAGAGCGGCGGCGAACGCATTTCCGGCAAGGACGCCCGCGAACAGGGGATCGAGGTGGATCTGGAGGCCTTCGAGAAGGAGCTGCAGGCGCAGAAGGAGCGTTCGCGCAACGCTGCTGCGGTCGATACCGACGACTGGAAGGAGCTGATCCATATCAAGCAGAGCGAGTTCATCGGTTACGACACGCTGAGCGCCGAGGTGAAGATCGCCCGCTACCGCCGTGTGTCCTCCAAAGGACGCGTTTCCTACCAGTTGGTGTTCGACCGCACTCCGTTCTACGGCAATTCCGGCGGTCAGATCGGCGATATCGGCTATATCGAAACCGCCAACGAACGGATCCCGGTCGTGGCTACCGAGAAGGAGAACGGCCTGATTATCCATATCGTTACCCAACTGCCCGAAAATCCCGAGGCGACCTTCATGGCCGTCGTGGATCCGGAGAAACGTCAGGCGGCTGCCAACAACCATACGGCGACCCATCTGATGCATGAAGCGCTGCGCAAGGTGCTCGGTACGCACGTCGAGCAGAAAGGTTCGCTCGTGACGCCCGAATACCTGCGCTTCGACTTTTCGCACTTCCAGAAGGTGACGCACGAGGAGCTGCGCCGGGTCGAGCAACTGGTCAATCGTGCCATTCGCGCGAACTATCCCCTCGAGGAGAAACGCGATGCCACCAAGGAAGAGGCTGCAGCGGCCGGGGCGATGATGCTCTTCGGCGAGAAATACGGCGACCGGGTGCGTATGGTGCGCTTCGGCACCTCGGTCGAGTTGTGCGGCGGTACTCACGTGAGCGCTACGGGTAATATCGGGTTCTTCAAGATCCTGAACGAAAGCGCCATTTCCGCCGGTGTACGACGTATCGAGGCCACGACGGGGGCGAAGGCCGAGGAGGTGATCTATGCGGCCGAAGATACGATGCGCAACGTGGCCGATTATCTCAATAACCCGCAGATTCTTCAGTCGATCAAGAAGATCATGGAAAGCAACGAGGCTTTGAAGCACGAGATGGAGGCCATCCGCCGCGAACAGGTGGCCGAGTGGGCCGCGAAGATCGTCGATTCTACGCCCGAGCGTGGCGGGATGCGGCTGATGGCTACGCAGACCGATCGCCGGCCGGATTTCATCAAGGACCTCGCTTTCGCCGTGCGTTCGCGTTCGAAGAATATCGTACTGGTGATCGGATCGATCAATGACGGCAAGCCGACGCTCACCGTCGCTTTGGGCGACGATATCGTGGCGCAGGGAGTCAATGCCGGTGTCGTGGTGCGCGAGGCGGCCAAAGCCATCAACGGCGGCGGCGGCGGACAGCCTTTCCTGGCGACGGCGGGCGGTAAGAACCCCGATGGCATCCAGGCGGCTATCGACAAGGCCGTAGAACTGATTGTGGAACAAGTAAAGTAATGTTTCGGATGAGTAATCGCAAAGTATTGCTGATGATCCTCGACGGTTGGGGCATCGGCGACGGACAGAAGGGGGATGTCATCGCACAGGTGCATCCTGCCTATATTTCGGAAATGACCCGTAAATACCCTCATGCGCAGTTGCGTACGGACGGCGAAAACGTCGGCCTGCCCGATGGGCAGATGGGCAATTCGGAGGTGGGGCACCTCAATATCGGTGCGGGCAGGGTAGTCTATCAGGATCTGGTGAAGATCAACCGGGCCTGCCGCGACGATTCGATTCTGAAGAATCCCGAAATCGTGAAGGCGTTCGAATACGCCAAATCGAACGGGGTGAGCGTGCACCTGATGGGACTGGTTTCGGACGGCGGAGTGCACTCGTCGCTGGATCATCTGCTCAAATTGACGGACATCGCCGATAAATACGGCATCGAACGTACCTACGTGCATTGCTTTATGGACGGCCGCGATACCGATCCGTACAGCGGCAAGGGATTCATCGAACGGCTGGAAAAGCACATGCGGGAACGATCGACGGGCGTCGTGGCCTCGATCGTAGGCCGTTATTACGCGATGGACCGCGACAAGCGTTGGGAGCGTGTGAAGGTGGCCTACGACCTGTTGGTCGAGGGCAAGGGCGAACATTCGTCCGATATGGCGCTGGCGATGCAGAAGTCGTACGACGAAGGGGTGACCGACGAGTTCGTGAAGCCCGTCGTGCGGATCGACGAGGACGGCAATCCGATCGGTATGATCCGGCCGAACGACGTGGTGATCTTCTTCAACTACCGGAACGACCGGGCCAAGGAGCTGACCATCGTACTCACACAGGAGGATATGCCGCAGCAGGGCATGCACACGCTGCCGCTCTACTATTGCTGTATGACGCCCTATGACGCCAAGTTCGAGGGGCTGCATATCCTGTTCGACAAGGAGAACGTGGCCGACACGATCGGCGAGTATGTCGCCCGGCAGGGGCTTTCGCAGCTCCGTATCGCCGAAACGGAGAAATACGCTCATGTGACCTTCTTCCTGAACGGAGGCCGCGAGGAGGAGTTCGAGGGCGAGGACCGCATTCTGGTCGCTTCTCCGAAGGTGGCGACTTACGACCTTCAGCCCGAGATGAGCGCTTACGAGGTGGCCGACAAGCTGGTCGGGGCACTCGACAGGCAGAAATACGATTTCATCTGCCTGAATTTCGCCAACGGCGATATGGTGGGGCATACGGGAGTTTATGAGGCGATCGAGAAAGCGGTGAAGGCTGTCGATGCGTGTGTGGCCAAAGTCGTCGAGGCGGCCCGTCGCAATGGGTACGAGGTCGTGCAGATCGCCGATCACGGCAACGCCGATAATGCGGTCAATGCCGACGGCACGCCCAATACGGCTCATTCGCTCAATCCGGTGCCGATCGTCGTGGTTTCCGACCGCGTGAAAACGGTCCGCGACGGTATCTTGGCCGACGTAGCCCCTACGGTCCTCGACCTGATGGGGCTCGAAAAGCCCGAAGCCATGACAGGACATTCGCTGGTGAAATTTAAGTAGGGGAACTCTTATAGATGATATAGAGCGGATTCTATATTGATTTTGATTTGCACTGAAAAACATCTGTTTTTCAGTGCAAATCTTTTTTAGAGGATTCGGGAGGATTTATTCCCGAATATTTTGTATTTTTCATAAATGATGTTATATTCGTGAAGGGTATTTTTTTGAATTTTAATTTAATGCCTATGAAAAAGTTTATCTGTTGCGTTGCGGCGCTTTCGGCATTGATCTTTTCGAGCGGTTGTGGCGACGACGAGAAGCAGGTCGAACCGGTCGATGAATATTGGATCGAATGGAAAAATGAGAGCGATTATCGAATCGATTTCTTTTATGTAGAAGGAGGGTATCGGTGGCATGACGGGATTAATCGTGGAAAGTATGTTTCCGTGCGGGTGTCCGGCTCACCGGAAGGTTTGTCGGACTATATTGAGGACCGAAAGATGGGGCTGTGGTATGAGCAGTTTGTCGTCGATGGCGAAACGTATGCATATATGGAAAACTACGACCCGTCGGGGTCGGGTAATTCCGCTGTGCCAAAGGGTTTGCAGGACGTGCAGCGCTATACTTTGGTAAATAAGGAGAAAAACGGTAGTCTGGCTTTGGTTTGGGTTTATACTTTCACCAATGCCGATTACGAGGCGGCGAAAGCCCGGGGTGCGGTGCATATTACGCTTGGGGAAATTTAATTTTTAGGAATATCAGGCATTTGATTCTTCCCGGAAGTCGGATTCGATTTCCGGGAATTTTCTTAAAAGATTCAAGAAACGAAGTTGTATTTTCGAATATTATCTATTACTTTTATAATGAAGTCAAATCAGCCTGAATTTAAATTATGAGAAAGATTCTTTATTTGTGGATGATTTGCGTCGTGCTGTGCTCTCTTGTAAGTTGCAATGACAGCGACGATAAAACCTATTCGTCCTATGTCAGCCGGTTCGTGTGGGAGAATAGGTGCAATCATAGGATCGAATATTTCTATGTAGAGGGGTGCATCACGAGATCCCAGGGAATAAAGTATGGAGAGCGGGCTGTAAAAGAATTGGAAGGACCTTCGCCCGTGGATTTGCAGACTTTTCTCGACGGAAGAGAAACTCATGTTATCTACGATTCTTTTACAGAAGGAGTTATAATTTACTGTTATATGGAAAATTATTATCCGTCGGGACTCGGAGAAGTTGCGGTTCCGAAAAGTTTGCAGGATCCCGATCGTTATGTTTACAAGGCTTATGAAGAGGGGGATAAATACGTCGTGGAATGGACTTATACATTTACCGATGCGGATTACGAGGCTGCCAGGGCTCGCGGACCGGTGCGCATCGGAATTGTTTGATTCATAACAGAAAAATCGAAGAAAACCCCGGACTGAACTTAAGTTCAGTCCGGGGTTTTCTCATTCGGTCGCTTCGGCGGCGTCTTACTATCGCTGTTCGGCCAAAAAGGTTTCGATATTCCGTTCGATGCAGCCGACCAATGTTTCGAGTGCTTCGACCGGGGCCCAGGCCGTGTGGGGCGAGAGCAGCAACCGGTCGGGGTCTGTTACACGCAGCAGGGGGTTGTCCGGCGACATCGGCTCGCGCGAGAAGACATCGATTCCGGCACCGGCCAGCCGCTTGTTGTCGAGCGCATCGGCGAGGGCCTGCTCATCGACGATGCCACCTCGGGCTACGTTGATCAATAGGGCCGAAGGTTTCATCAGGGCCAATTCCCGGGCTCCGACGAGGCCGCGCGTGCGGTCGTTCAAGGGAGCGTGGATCGACACGATGTCCGACCAGCGGAGCAGTTCGTCGAGCGGCATGGCGGGGTAGGGTTCCTGCCGTTCGACACCCGAAGTCGAAGTATAGGCGATCTGGCAGCCGAGGGCTGCGGCGACTTCGGCGACCTTGTGCCCGATGGCTCCCAGGCCGATGATACCCCAGCGTTTGCCGTAGAGCTGGTGGAGCGGCCGTCCGAAATGGAACGGAGCGTCGGATGCGGCGTATTCGCCGCTCTTGACGTAGCGGTCGTAGTAGATGCTCTGCCGCAGCAGGGCGATGGCGGCACCGATCGTCGTTTCCGTCACCGCATGGGTGGAGTAGCCGACAGCGTTGCGGACCTCAATCCCGCGTTCGGCGGCGGCTTCCAGATCGACGTTGTTCATACCGGTAGCGGCGATGCAGATCAGTTTGAGCTGCGGCAGCACCTTGATAGCTTCGGCCCGCAGGGGGACCTTGTTGGTGATGACGATGTCTGCGTCGATACAACGCTCGGCTATTTCACCGGGCGTCGTTTTTTCGTAGCCGGTATAATTTCCCAGTTGCTTGATGCGGGAGAGGTCGATTCCTCCCAGGCTGTACTCATCTAAAAATACGATATTCATAGTTGCGGTTTTATTTCGGGTCTTGTTTCGGTATGTGCATCCGCCGAAGCAGGGGCCTCGCCGAATAAGACCATCATTTTTTGTACCATTGTCTGCGGATCCGTGGTGGTACCGGGTACGGGAAACGGAGGTGTTTCCGCAGTTTCCGGTACGGATCGGGATTGCCGGGGCCTCGACGGAACAGTCGTAGGTTCCGCGTCGCAGCCGGCGGGCTTGTCTCCGGACCGGACACGGGCGATCTCGTTTGCGGACTGTATCGTCCATCTGTCGTGACCGGCGGATTACGGAGCTGCCTCGGCTATGCTTGTTCGCATCGTTCGCCGCTGTTTTGCAAAGATACGAATAAGCCGAGCGCAAAAGCAATTTTTATTTGCATTTTGCCGAGGCGGAGTATCTAAGACGAAGTCAAAGATACGAAAAGATGGACACTAAGCCAAACTTGGTTGAGTTTGTCCGATTCATATCTTAAAAACAAAGATACTAAAAGCCGAGAGAAAACGGGAATTGTTCCCGTTTTCCGAGGCGCAGCCTATTTAACCGAGGCTATGTCAAAGATAATAATATTTCGAAAAACGGATCTAACCGCTTCTGGATGGTCATAAATCCGTTCCGACAGCCGTTTGAGCGGTTTTCTTGTACGCGGGACGGCTGTTGCGGTCCGCTTACAGCTCTCCGATCACTCCCCGGACGACTACCGAGGCGCAGCCTATGCCGAAGAGGGCGGGCAGGTAGGAGATCGTGCCCGTGTTGGATTTCTTGTTCTGTTCTTCGCAGAGGATCGTCGCGCCTTCGCGTACCGGTTCGGCGGAGAATACGGCTTTGAAGCCGCTGCGTACTCCGGCTTTGTGAAGCCGTTTGCGCAGCATGTGGGCCAGCGGGCAGTGGTGGGTGCGGGAGATGTCCTCGATTTCGAGCCGCGTGGGGTCGGTTTTGGCTCCGGCGCCCATCGAGCTGACCAGGGGAATGCCGCGTTTCAGCGCCCCCAGGATCAGCGCCAGCTTGGGCGAGAGGGTGTCGATCGCATCGACCGCGTAGTCGAACCGTGCCGAGTCGAGCAACAGGTCGGTTTCTTCGTCCTTGATGTATTTATCGACTACGTGGAGTTCGAGTGTCGGGTTGATGTCCCGCAGCCGCTCGGCCAGCACCTCGGCTTTGGGCCGTCCGACGGTCGAGTGGAGGGCCACCAGCTGGCGGTTGATATTGGTCGGATTGACCGTGTCGGCATCGGCGACGGTCATGCGCCCCACGCCTGCCCGGACGATCATCTCGGCGGCATAGGCGCCCACGCCGCCCAATCCTACGACCAGCACGTGGGCCGCACGCAGTTTTTCGAGTTTTTCCGCTCCCAGCAGGAGCTCCGTTCTTTCGAGCCAGTTGTCAGTCATCGTTCGAATATCTCTCTGTAATTGCGGTATATCGCGCATTTCAACAGTTCAGGGTCGAGGTCTTTCGCTTGGGCGATCCGGCGGTAAATCTCCTCGATCGGCACGTCGCTTTCGTCCGTTTCGGCGAAGAGGTTTTCGACCGGCGTGCGCCGCAGGGCTTCGACCGTGCGGGGTGAGCGGAACGTCCGCTCCCCGAAGGAGAGGTAGTAACCCTTCTTTATGGCTTCGGCCGCCTGCTGGGACGATCCGATGAAGCCGTGGAAGATCACCGCCCGCAGTGCATGGGGAGCCAGTTCGCGCATGACCGCTTCGAAGGCCTTCACGCAGTGCAGCACGACCGGTTTGCCGAGCCGTTCGGCCCAGTCGAGCTGTTCGCGGAAAATCCGGAGCTGGGCCTCCCGGCCGACCGTGCCGGCATAGTCCAGGCCGATCTCGCCGACCAGATCGACTTCGCCGAACCGGGGGACGATCTCTTCGATTCGCCGTGTTTCCGCCTGCCAGGGATGAATCCCTGCGAAAGAGGGCTCCAAAGCCTTGCCGGTGGGACGGTGCGTGTGGATATCGACTATGCTGCATTTCATAATGCGGATCGCTCTAAAAAGACAAAGTTATGATTTTTCAGTCGATTAAAAAAAATCAGGCTGCTCTTTGCTGTTCGTATCGGAAAAAATCGTATCTTCGCACGCGATTTGGTGTGTTATTACGCTAACAAACATTGCCTGGAAATCTCAATGCAAAATAATTATCTGTAAAACAACCATTTATTAATCATGTCGAAAATCATTACATTACGCAAAGGTCTCGACATCAATCTTCAGGGTAAGGCCGTGGAGAAGCTGGTCAAATTGCCGCTCGCTCCCGAGTACGCCGTGTCGCCTCTCGATTTCGAGGGTGTGACGCCCAAGTTGCTGGTGAAAGCCGGCGACCGGGTCAAGGCGGGTACCCCGTTGTTCTTCAACAAGTACAACGAAAGGGTGGTTTTCACCTCGCCCGTCAGCGGTACGGTTTCGGCGATCAATCGCGGTGAGAAGCGTTGCATTCTCAACGTGACGGTTCAGGCCGATGCGACCCAGACGTACGAAGAGTTTGCCAAGCTGAACGTGCAAACCGCTTCCCGCGAAGAGATTATCGATCTTTTGCTCAAGTCCGGGCTTTGGCCCATGATTATCCAGCGGCCTTACGGTATCATCGCCGATCCGAGCGACACACCGAAGGCCGTTTTCGTTTCGACGTTCGATTCCGCACCGCTGGCTCCGGATTACAATTTCGTGCTGGCCGGTGAGAAGCGGAACCTCGAAACGGGTATCGAAGCGATGCGCAAGCTCACTTCGGGCAAGGTCCATCTGGGCGTGCGTGCCGGTGCGGAGGGCGAAATGGCATCTTTGAAAGGGGCCGAAATCCACACGTTTGCAGGCAAGCATCCGGTAGGTAATGTAGGCGTTCAGATTCATCACGTCGATCCGATCAACAAGGACGAGCGGGTGTGGACGGTGAATATTCAGGATCTGGCCATCATCGGCCGCCTGCTGAACGAAGGGCGCGTCGATAGAACCAAAGTCATCGCGGTCGCAGGCTCCGAGGTGAAAAATCCCCAGTACTATCGGCTTATCGATGGTGCTCCGGTGGCTTCGGTGCTCAAGGACAACCTGAAGCCCACGGCCCACAATCCCCGCATCATTTCGGGCAACGTGCTTACGGGACGCAAGACCCCGGCCGACGGTTTCATCGGTTTTTATGCAAACATGGTGACGGTAATTCCCGAAGGCAACCACTATGAATTGCTGGGTTGGGCGATGCCCCGTCTGAACAAGTTTTCGGTTTCCAGGGCCTATTTTTCATGGCTCTGCCCGAAGAAGGTTTACGACCTGGATACCAATCTCAACGGCGGCGAGCGCCCGTTCGTGGTGACGGGACTGTACGACAAGTACCTGCCGATGGACATCTATCCCACCTACCTGCTCAAGGCGATTCTTGCGGGCGACATCGACAAGATGGAGAACCTCGGCATCTACGAGGTCGTCGAGGAAGATTTCGCGCTCTGCGAATTTGTCGATCCCTCGAAGATCGAGATGCAGCAGATCATCCGGGACGGTATTAACTTAATGATCAAGGAGGCATAACGATGGGAGGTTTAAGAAAATTCGTAGATAAAATCAAGCCGACCTTCTCCGAAGGCGGCAAGCTTTCGTTCCTCGCATCGACTTTCGATGCGTTCGAAACGTTCCTTTTCGTGCCGAATACGACCACGAGCAGAGGAGCCCATATCCGCGATTGCAACGATATGAAGCGTACGATGATCGTGGTGGTCGTGGCGCTGATGCCGGCCTTGTTGTTCGGTATGTATAATACGGGCTACCAGGTGGGCATGACCGGCTGGGCAGCCTTTTGGTTCGGTTTCCTCAAGGTGCTGCCGATGATCGTGGTTTCCTATGTGGTCGGTCTGGGCATCGAGTTCTTTTTCGCCCAAAAGCGCGGACACGAAGTCAATGAAGGTTTCCTCGTGTCGGGTCTGCTGATCCCGATGATTATGCCGGTCGGTACGCCGCTCTGGATGATCGCGCTGGGTACGGCTTTCGCCGTCATCTTCGGCAAGGAGGTCTTCGGCGGTACGGGTATGAATGTCTTCAATCCCGCGCTGGTGGCGCGTGCATTCGTGTTTTTCGCCTACACGCCCTTTATTTCGGGTGAGAAGGTCTGGTTCGCCGACGACGCTGTTTCGGGTGCTACGGCCCTCGAACAACTCGCTACGAGTGGTACGATGAGTTATTCGACGGCGGACGCTTTCCTGGGATTCATTCCCGGCTGCGTGGGCGAAACCTCGACGCTGGCGATTCTGATCGGCGCAGCGATTCTGCTCTTTACGGGCGTCGCTTCGTGGCGCACGATGGTTTCGGTATTCGTCGGCGGGCTGGCGATGGGCTATTTCTTCCAGGCGATCGGTGTGACGACCTATCCGGCATGGTACCACCTGATCATCGGCGGTTTCGCATTCGGTGCCGTCTTCATGGCCACCGACCCCGTGACCTCGGCCCAGACCAATACGGGCAAGTACATCGTGGGGCTGCTGACCGGTGCGCTGGCAGTGCTGATCCGCGTGGTCAACCCGGCCTATCCCGAGGGCATGATGCTGTCGATCCTCTTTATGAATGCGCTGGCTCCGCTGGTGGACTACTACGTGGTCGAGGCGAACATCTCGCGCAGAAAGAAACGTGTTAAACTGGCGAAATAGGGGAGATATATGGCAACGAAAAAATTCAAATGCACAGTCTGCGGCTATATCCACGAAGGGAAGGCCGCTCCCGAAACGTGCCCCGTTTGCGCGGCTCCCGCTTCGGCGTTCGTCGAGATCGAGGACGCGAAGAAGAAGGGGATGCTGAGCGACAAGAACGGCAACGCATATATTATAATGTATTCGACCGTGATGGTCGTGATCGTGGCGACGCTGCTCGCCGTGGCGGCACTCTCGCTCCAGAAGCGCCAGTATGCCAACGAGCTGAACGAAAAGAAATCCTCGATCCTCTCGTCGCTCTCGGCGCAGGATCAGGATTACGATACCTTCATCGACGCCTACGTCGTCGACGCCCGGGGCGAGAAGGTCGAGGGACAGGACGTATTCGAACTACTTAAGGACTTGCAGGGCGCTTTCGACGACGGCAAATTCCCCGTGTTCGAGGCCAAGGACGGCCGTGTGGTGATCCCGGTTACGGGTACCGGTCTCTGGGGCCCGGTCTGGGGCTATGTGGCGCTCGAAAAGGATATGGACACGATGGCCGGTATCATCATGGCCCACAAGGGCGAGACCCCGGGCCTGGGTGCCGAGATCGCCACGCCGAAATACCAGGCGCTGTTCGTCGGCAAGAAAATCTTCAAGGGCGACGAGTTCGTTTCCGTGAAGCTGCGTAAGGGCGGCGCACAGGATCCCGAGCACGAAGTGGACGCCATTTCGGGCGGTACGAAGACTTCGGACGGCGTGACGGCGATGCTTTACAACAGCCTGCACCACTACCTGCCGTTGCTCGAAGCCAAGCGCAAGGCCGCAATCGAGGCGATCGTATTTGCCCCCGTGCGGGAAGAGTCTAACCAAGAAAACGTAGAAAACAATGAGTAAGCAAGAAAAAGAGCCTTTGTTTTCGGCTAAGAACAGGAAGTTCCTGACGGGGCCGTTCTCCGCGAACAACCCGGTCATCGTGCAGATCCTCGGTATCTGCTCGGCGCTGGCGGTTACCGTCCAGTTGAAACCCGCCATCGTCATGGCGCTTTCGGTGACGGTCGTGACGGCATTCTCGAATCTGGTGATGTCGCTGCTGCGCAACGGCGTGCCTTCGCGCATCCGCATCATCGTGCAGCTGGTGGTCATCGCCGCGCTGGTAATCCTGGTCGACCAGGTGCTCAAAGCCTATGTCTACGAGGTGTCGAAGCAGTTGTCGGTCTATGTCGGCCTTATCATCACCAACTGTATCGTCATGGGACGTATCGAGGCTTTTGCACTGGCCAACAAACCGTGGGCGTCGCTGCTCGACGGTATCGGCAACGGCCTGGGGTACGGCCTGATCCTGGTGATCGTGGCTTTCTTCCGCGAGCTTTTCGGCTCGGGCACCCTGATGGGTTTCCGTATCGTTCCCGAGAGCTGGTATGCGGCCGAGGGCGGCTGGTACTACAACAACGGGCTGATGCTCTTCCCGCCGATGGCGCTGATCATCGTGGGCTGCATCATCTGGGTGCACCGTTCGCGCAATAAGGATTTACAGGAAAAATAGGAGGGTAACGTATGGAATCATTGAATATCTTTAT